>Ga0315273_10000316_pt1:0-32500 | contig 48435 bp, 32 predicted proteins | sample YL17G02_0_MG_FD_205753 | JGI IMG/M metagenome (GOLD analysis project Ga0315273, IMG submission 205753) | Sediment microbial communities from Yellowstone Lake, YNP, Wyoming, USA - YL17G02_0 | ecosystem: Environmental > Aquatic > Freshwater > Lake > Sediment | place: USA: Wyoming...
TCGCCGCCGTGCTTCTCCGCCATCACCTTGGTCAACGCCGCCGTCAACGTCGTCTTCCCATGGTCCACATGACCAATCGTCCCGACATTCACATGCGGCTTCGATCGAATGAATTTTTCCTTAGCCACGACTCACCTCCATCTTCTCTATCGTTATGGAGCCCACGACCGGAATCGAACCGGTGACCTCGTCCTTACCAAGGACGTGCTCTACCGACTGAGCTACGTGGGCCCTGGTCCACCCGACTGGAGCGGGTGGTGGGAATCGAACCCACGCCATCAGCTTGGAAGGCTGAGGTTCTACCATTGAACTACACCCGCATTCCTTCACGCCGCGAACACGCAGGTTTCGTGGGTCGCCAATGGCCAAGCCACCTGGTTGATTTCATCCACTGGTGGAGGGGGTAGGATTCGAACCTACGAAGGCATAAGCCAGCAGATTTACAGTCTGCCCCCGTTGGCCGCTTGGGTACCCCTCCCAAAATTGAGCCGCGTATTTTCGGGCCGGACGGCCGTGGTGTCAACGCAAAAGAGACGGCTAAGTCCCTGATCCGGCCTAGGGATGGGCTGTCTGCAGCCCATAGCCCCTGGCGAGGAGAACGGAGACCAGCGACAGGAGCAGCATGAGCCCCATTTGCAACGCGATACTGCCCCTCACGCGCTCGAGCTCTTGGGTCAGCGGCGCGAAGGCCGGCGCCATCCTCGCCTCGCGATTCCAGCGAATGTATTGCCGGGTCGGAAACAGCGCAATCAGTCCGACCGCAATGAAAAGGGCAATCTTTAGACAGAACAACCGGTTAGCGAGGTAGTAAGCCGACTCTTGTCCTTCGAGGCGCACCCTGGCTAGCCCCGTGGCGAGGCTTCCAATCAGGGCCAGGAAGTAGCCGAGATCCACCGTCCCGAGCAGCCGGACCTGAACACGGTCCGGGAGACGCCGGCACAGCCAGTACTCCGACAACAGCAGCCCCACCGCCACTCCGACCGCAACCAGGTGCAGCCAGGCAAAGAGGGCAGCCGCCACCGAGGGACTGGCCGGCATCTCAACTGCCCACCAGGCGCGCGAAGCCCGCGGCGTCGATATTGGCGCCGCAGACGATCAGCCCGACCCGGCGGCCGGCCAGGCGCGTAGCAAGCGGGCCCAGCAACGCCGCCGTTGCCGCGGCGCCGGCTGGCTCCACCGCGAGACGCGCATGCTCCAGCAGGAATCGCATCGCCGCGACGAGTTCCTGGTCAGTGACCCGCACCAGTTCATCGATGTGGGCGCGGCACAGCGCATACGACATCGGCGTTGCGAAGGGCGCGCCGAGACTGTCGGCAATGGTCGCCACCTTGTCGATCGAAGCCGGCCCGCCTGCCGCAAAACTCCGGTACATCGAGTCGGCCCCGAAGGGCTCGACGCCGAATACTTCGCAATCGGGCCGCATCAGCTTGACCGCCGTCGACACGCCGGACGCGAGCCCACCGCCGCCGATCGGCACGACGACCGCGTCGAGATCCGGCACCTGCTCCATGAATTCGACACCGAGGGTGCCGGTGCCCAGCGAAACGCGCAGACCTTCATAAGGATGAATGAATGCGCGCGATTCCGTCTCCTGGATTTCCTTGACTCGACGGAATCCCGCATGGACGTCGGACGCGAGTTCCACCTCGGCGCCGTAGAGGCGGCATTGCTCGATCCGGAATGGGTTCGCACTCGCAGTCATGACGACTTTCGCGCTCGTGCCCACGCAACGCGCAGCATATGCGGTCGCGATCGCGTGATTACCGGCGCTGATCGCGCAGATGCCGCGCGCGCGTTCGGCCTCGCTGAGCGCGAGGACATTCAGGAGCGCGCCGCGCGGCTTGAAGCTGCCGGTGCGCTGGAACAGCTCGAGCTTCAGGAACGCGTGCGTGCCGGGGGCGAACGCGGCTTCCACCGAAGGGCCGAACAACAGCTGGACCGGAGTCGTCAGCACGCGCTCGCCGAGTTGCTTGCGCGCCGCGCGGATGTCCGCGAGGGACAGCCGTGGCAGAGTTCCCGCATCCGCGCTCATGCTTGGGCATGGTATCGGATCGGCTCGCGCAAACCCCTGTCAGTCGGGTGATTACTGCACTGCAACAGGATCGGCTTGTCGCAACGAGCTCCTGCAAGCAATTGAATTTGCGTGATTGCCAGGGCAGGCCCGGTCAATGGGATCGCCGGCGCTTTCCTCCCGCGGTCCGGGCCTGCATACTGGCTTTCGCAGTCCACTCCAGGCAATTTAACAAAGGCGGGGAACGGGAGATGGAACGCCGTCTGCATACGCGGCATCGTGCTCGTGCCACGGTCTATCTGATCGTGCCCGGACGTCGTGGCGCGCTTTGCAGGGCCTGCAACCTCAGCGCAAATGGCGTGTTCGTCGAGACCCGGAACCTCGGGCTCGCTAAGGGATCGATCGTCGAACTGGCGTTCGCGATCAACTTGGGCGCGGTGACCAAGATCCACCGTCGCCAGGCCGTCGTCGCCCATGTCTCGCACGGCGGCACCGGCCTTCGGATGCAAAGCTACGCGGTTCGTTGATCCGCAGGCGGGACCGTTTCCATGTCGGGTGGGGTTCCCGGTGTCCCGCTGGGCCCGGGGCCCCTCCCCTTTTGCGGTAGCCTGCCCGATGACGATAACCAACGGCTATCAGCAGCGGGTCATTGATCATTTACCGGCCCGGTCTGACCACGCCTAGGCTGGTACACGGACAAAGGGGGGGCATCCATGACACAAATCTACGACAACATCCTGCAGACCATCGGCCGCACGCCGCTGGTGCGGCTCAACAAGATCGGCCGCGACCTGCCCGGCCGCATCGTTCTGAAACTGGAGTTCTTCAATCCCTGCGCGAGCGTCAAGGATCGCATCGGCGTCAGCATGATCGAAGCGCTGGAAAAACAGGGACGCATCGGGCCGGACACCGTGCTCGTCGAACCGACCAGTGGCAACACCGGCATCGGACTCGCATTTGTGGCTGCGGCCAAGGGTTATCGGCTCGTTCTGACGATGCCGGAAACGATGAGTCTGGAACGCCGCCGCATGTTGCTCGCTTTCGGCGCGGAACTCGTGCTAACCGAAGGCGCCAAGGGCATGAAGGGCGCGATGGCGCGCGCGGCCGAAATCGTCGCGAGCGATCCGAAGCGTTACGTGCTGGTCGGCCAGTTCACGAATCCCGCCAATCCCGAAATCCATCGGCGCACGACGGCCGAGGAAATCTGGAATGACACGGATGGCCAGGTCGATATCCTGGTCTCTGGCATCGGCACCGGCGGCACGATCACTGGCGTCGGTGAGGTCATCAAGGCGCGCAAGCCGTCGTTCCGCACGGTCGCGGTCGAGCCTGCGGCAAGTCCGGTCCTGTCCGGCGGCCAGCCCGGCCCGCACAAGATCCAGGGTATCGGTGCCGGTTTCATTCCCGAAATCCTGAACACCAAGATCATCGACGAGATTATCCAGGTGACCAATGAGGAGGCCGGCGAATACGCGCGCCGGCTCGGGCGCGAGGAAGGAATTCTCGTCGGTATCAGCTCGGGGGCCGCGCTCGTCGCCGCGCTCAAGGTCGCCGCACGCGAGGAGAATCGTGGCAAGCTGATTGTCGTGATCATCCCGAGCTTTGGCGAACGTTATCTGTCGACCTGGCTATACGAAGAGGCACCCGCCAGTGCGCCCAAGCTCGTCGCCAGCAACTGAATTGTCTGACGGTTACGCACAGCTCGCCGCCGAGCTGGTGGCATCCGGCGACGCGGCCGGCTTCCAGGCCCTGAAGAAGGGCATCTGGCCCGACCGCATAGTCGTGCTCGCTACCATGGATCGGCTGCACCGCCTGTTGATCGCCGAAACTCTGCCTGCGCTGACGCCCGGAGAAAGTCCCGAACGGCGGGTCGAACGCGAGCTTGCCGAAATCGAGGCGCTGCTGGCCGCGCAGATCCGGCTCGCGCTGGATTTTCCGGGCGGACCCGGCGAGGAGCACGCGCGAGAACAGCGCAGCCTGGACGCGGATAGCCAGCGCCTGGCCTGCGAGCTGATCGGCAGGCTGCCCTGGCTGCGCGAGCGCGTGTTCGAAGATGCGCGCGCCGCCTGGCGTGGCGATCCGTCCTGCGATCACCCGATCGAGGCGCTGTACGCGTATCCGGGCGTATTCGCGGTGACGCGTCACCGCATCGCGCACATACTTTATGAACTGGACGTGCCGCTGCTGCCGCGACTCGTCGCCGAGGACGCGCATCAGCGCACCGGCATCGACATCCACGCCGGCGCGCAGATTGGCCGTGAATTTTTCATTGACCATGGCACGGGCGTCGTGATCGGCGAGACCGCAATCGTCGGCGAGCGCGTGACGCTTTATCAGGGTGTCACACTCGGCGCGAAAAGCTTTCCGGTGGATACATCCGGCCGCCTCGTGAAGGGCCTGCCCCGGCATCCCATCGTCGAGGACGACGTGACCATCTACGCCAGCGCGACCGTATTGGGCCGCGTCACCGTCGGACGCGGCAGCGTGATCGGCGGAAACGTGTGGCTGACGCACAGTGTGCCGCCGAATTCGCGCGTGTCGCAGGCGGCGCCGTTGCAGACCGGTTTCGAGCACGGCGCCGGCATCTGAGGAGTCCGTGCGTCAACCCCTGTCGCGCCGTGAATTCACGCGCCTTGCGGCGGCCGCAAGCGCCGTGGCGATCGTCCCGTTCGGAAGCGCCACGTCCCAGGTCTGCTTCAGTTCCTATCCATTTCAGCTCGGCGTCGCCTCAGGCGACCCCTCGGCTGATGGCTTCGTGATCTGGACGCGGCTCGCGCCCGAGCCCTTCGTGCCAGAAGTCCTGGGCAACACAATCTACGAACTCGACTGGGAAGTGGCGGAGGACAATGCCTTCTCGCGGATCCGCGCGCGCGGCACGGGCCTCGCGCGAGCGCACCTCGCGCACGCCGTACACGTAGAAGTCGGCGGCCTCGATGCCGGGCGTGAGTACTTCTATCGTTTCCGCCTCGGGAATTATGAAAGCCCGACAGGGCGCGCACTGACCTGCCCGGCCGCCGAGACCGCCGGCCCGCTGCGTTTCGCGGTCGCTTCCTGCGCCCACTATGAGCAGGGGTATTTCTCGGCCTATCACTACATCGCGGACGACAAGCCCGACCTGGTGCTGATGCTCGGCGACTACATCTATGAGGACGCCTGGGGCGAGCGGCGCGTACGGCTCTTCGATACCCAAGAGGCGCAGACGCTGACCGACTATCGCCACCGCTACACCCAGTACCGCACGGATCCCGACCTGCAGGCAGCGCACGCGGCCTGCCCCTGGCTCGCGATGTGGGACGATCACGAAGTCGACAACGACTACGCCGGACTCGCCGGCGAAAATGAAATCTGCGGCGGCGAGGCGGTCAGGAAATCGTTCCCCGCCCGGCGCGCCGCGGCCTATCAGGCCTTCTTTGAGCACATGCCAATTCGGCCTTCGCGCCTGCTGCCTGGAATGGCGGCGCGACTTTACGGCACCGTGGACTGGGGAACGCTTGCGCGCTTCTACCTGCTCGACAACCGCCAATATCGCTCCGTGCAGGCCTGCCAGAGTCCGCCGACACCGTGGCGCTGCGACACCGATCGCGGCAACAAGATCCTGTTCAGCGGTGCCGGCGGCGGCAGCTTTGTGAATCCGGAGGAGCCGGCCTGCAAGGCAGAGCTCGCCGATCCTGCGCGCACGATGCTGGGCGCCGAACAGGAGCGGTGGCTCGACGCGGCGCTCGCGGAGAGCCGCGCGGCATGGAACGTGCTGACGCAAGGCGTCATGTTCGTGACGCTGATGGAGAGCTGGAACGAGTCGCCGCGGATCTTCACCGATGCCTGGGCGGGCTACCCGCCGGCGCGCGAACGGCTGCTCGCAATGCTCGCCCGCCACAAGACCGCAAACCCGTTGGTGCTGACGGGCGACATCCATTCTTTCTGGATCAATGAGGTCGCCAACGCCGCCGGGCGGCCTTTCGGTGTGGAACTCGTGACCTCGTCGATTGCGACTTCAACCACCGACAAGTCTGCGATCCTGCCGCTGAATCCGCAGGTCCGTTTTCACGAGGGCAAGCACAGCGGCTACATCCGCTGTGAACTCAATAGCGACAAATTGCGTGCCGACCTGGTCGCCATCGATGACCGGCTCGATCCGCGCAGTGGAAGGAGCGTACTTGCCAGCTTTGAGGTGCGTGCGGGGGATCCAAGGGCACACCGGCTGCCGGCCTGAGGCCGCGGAGCCCCGCCTTGTCGCTGCATCCCCGACGGCGTAGGCTGCCGGAAAATAATGACGGGGATGCAGGACGGCGGTTTCTAGCCGCATCGCCCAGGATCCTCGCCGCGCGTTCGAGGCAGGGGGAATTCTATGTATCCGCGATTGCGGTGGCGAATCTATCCTCTTGTATTGTTTGCAGCTTTGACCGCTGGCCAGGCGCGATCCGCGCCTGCTGCGAACCCGGCTACTACTCCCCAGCTTTCGCCGCCATTCATTGCCAATGAGGGGCAGGCACCCCGGGAAATCCGCTTCTACCTGCCAACCCTGGCAGGCACCGCCACCGTGAATCGTAGCGGCAATTTGTCATATGTGCGCACCGGCCTGACCGAGCGTTGGGTCGGCGGCAGGGCGCGCCCCGTAGGAGGCGACCGCAGTCGGACACAGGTCAATTTCTTCCTGGGCGGAAGTCCCGGTGTTTCATTGCACGACGTCGGTGCGTATCAGGACATAACTCTCGGCGAGGTGTGGTCGGGCGTGACGGTTAACCTGATTGCGGGCCGCAAGAACCTCGAGAAGCTTTTCGCGATTGCGCCTGACGCGTCGGTCGACGCGATCCGCGTGCGGCTGGTGGGAGCGCGCTCACTCAGCGTCGCCGGGGATGGCGAGCTGGTCGCGGAGACCGCCGACGGCGAAACGCGATTCACCGCGCCCGTCGCCTGGCAGGAAGGACCGGGCCAGTCCCGTCATCCGGTCCCGATTCGTTACACGTTGGCGGGGAAGACTTACGGATTCCGCGTCGGCGACTATGACCCAAGCCGCACGCTCTTCATCGATCCGCTGATTTCGGGCACCTATCTCGGCAGCACCGGTTCCGACTCGATCGTGGACATCGCGCTCGATCCGGGCTTCGGCCAGATCTTCGCAGCAGGAACCACCGGCGACTTCGCCTCCTTCCCGGCGCGCACTACGGGGCCAGTCCCAGTCGTGCCATGGAACGTGTTCGTCGCCAAGTTCAGCGCCGATCTCGGTAGTCTCGATGTCCTGACTTTCTTCGGCACCGGTGGCATCGACACGATCGAGGCCATCGCGTACGACGCTGCCATGCAGCGGCTCTTCATCACCGGCGCGGTGGATGCGCATCCCGCGCTGCCGGCGCCGCCAGTGCTGCCGATGCCGCAAAACCCGATTCCACAGGCGACTCGCAACGGCCGGGCCGACAGCTACATCGTGAGCCTCTCACGCGATCTCAGCACGGTGCTTGCGGGTACCTGGCTCGGCGGATCGGGTGGCGGCTGCAGCAATGGCGTGCGCCAGGACGAGACCCACGACATCGCGGTTCACCCGATCACGCATGACGTTTACGTCACCGGCGAGACCTGTTCGCTCGATTTCCCGAACACGGCCGGCAGTGAACTGAGCCCACCGGCCAGCGTGATCAACCGCGGCTTCGTCTCGCGCTTCAATGGCGACTTGACCGCGCACATGCAGTCGACCTATTTCGTCGGGGACATCGAGGAATCGCCTTTCGCGATTGCGGTGCACCCGACGCTGCGCAAGGTCTTCATCGCCGGCGAGTCGGAGTCAGACACGCTGCCCGCGAGCGGGGGCGGATTTCAGACGGTCCAGCCGGGGATCGCCGGGTTCGTGTCGCGTCTAAGTGAGGACCTGACTGACATTGAGGTCTCGACCTATCTCGGTGGTGGGACTTTTCCCGGGACCGCGTTCCAGTCGATCGCCGACCTGCTGATCGGACCGGACAACGTGGGTGGACCCGCGGGTTCCGGCGATGTGTTCGTGTACGGCTGGACATCCGCCACCGATTTTCCGGGCCTCGGTGCGGGCAGCGCCCAGTCCCAGATCGGCGGCGGCATTGATACGTTCATTGCGCGGCTGAGACCTGATCTCGCCACCGTGATCAATGCGACCCTGTTTGGCGGCGAAGGGCTTGATACGCCGACGCGGATGACGCAGCGCCTGATCGCACCGGCGCAGGACGGCGAGAACGATCTCTACATCACCGGCGCGACGACTTCCTGCCAGCTGCCGCGCACGGCATTTGGTGCTTTTCCGAACTGCACTGCGAACGGCAGCGCTTTCGTCGCGGTGGTCGACGAGAATCTCGACAGCGTCGATCGTGCGACCTATCTCGGCAGCGATGCCGGCAGCGATGAAAAAGGCCACGCGATCCTGGTGGGAGGCTTTCCGAACACCGAGATTTATGTCGGCGGCAGCGGGGCGCGGGCGGGATTTCCGCTCGGCACGTCGCCCGGCGCTTTCCAGACGATCCGTGGCTCCGACGACGCTTTCCTGTCGCGCTTCGACACAAGCCTGGGCGGCAGTGGCGGATCCACGAATCTGGTCGTGTCCCTGTTCGAAAGCGCCGATCCGGTCAACGTCGGCCAGGACTTCAACTACACCGTCAGCGTTCAGGTCGTCGGCGTGAACACGCTGGATGCATCCGGGGTGGTGCTGACGGTGGACCTCGACCTTGATCTCAACTTCCGGTTTGCGGTTGCGCCAGCCGGTGGCTGCGCGGAACTCAACCGCAAGGTTACCTGTCATCTCGGCACCATTCCTCGAGGCACCGGAGTCAACGTCGACATCGGCGTCACGCCCTTGGGGCCAGCCGGTGTGGTCGACGTGCACGCCGCTGCCACTGCGAATGAGGCGGAGGCCGACGGCAGCGACAATTCCGACGACGAATCCACGACCGTCAACGCGGCCAATGTGACGATCGTTGATTCGATCCTGCCGGCCAACGATCGCATGCTTCCGTTCGCACCGACCGGATTGCAGAAGACACGTAATGCGATCGTGACGGTCACCAATACCGGCGTGATTCCGGTACAGACCGGCCCGGCGGTCGGCGATCCGCTCGCCAGCAGTTCGTTCGCCGTGCTCAATCCTGGCGCATGCTTTGACGTCATCCTGCTGGGCGGCGAGAATTGCACGCTCAACGTTCAATTCGCCCCGCAATCGCTCGGCAACCTGACGGACAATTTCACGCTCGATTTCGTCGGTGTATCGCAGGCCGTCATCTCTGTCTCGGGCACCGGCGCACCTGCCGCGGCGGATCTCTCGGTGACGAAGACAGTGGACGACGACGTACTTAATCAGGGAGACGTCGCGACCTATCGCGTGAGCGTTGCGAATCTGGGGCCGGACTCTGCGATCACGGTGGTCACCGATCCGATTCCTGCGGGACTCGTATTGATCCCGGGCATGCCACCGGTCCCGAGCCTGGGTACAGCGACTGTTGCCGGCAATACGGTGACCTGGAACGGTTTCGTCCTGGGCCCCGGCACGCAGGGGACGCTCGACATCCCGGTGCAGGCGGCGCCCGGAGCGCGGGGCTGCGCGACGAATGTCGCGACAGCCGCGATCGACCCCGCGGATCCCGCGACCGATCCGTCGGCGGCAAACAGTTCGGGGACCGTGCACGTAGGTCTGCCCGCCTGCGCGGACCTTCAGATCGTAGACACGGACGTGGATAAGGACGTCAATGGGACCTGGAATCATCGCATCCGGATCCGCAACGCCGGGCCGGGAGACGCCACCGGTGTCGTCATCCGGCGGAACAGCTACGTGGTGTCCGGTCCCGGCAATACCACCGTGACGCACCTGACTCCGACAGATCCCGTCAACCTGGCCGAAGGTGCCGAGACGGAAATTCTGATCGCGACCATCGGGCTCTCGGGAAACAACACTTACGATTTCAGTATTGCGGTCTCCGGAAGCCAGGACGACCCCGTGCCGTCCAACAATGGCCTGGATTCCAGGTTCTCTCTGAGCGAGGGGGGATTGCCGGGCCTGGGCCGGTGCTTCATTGCGACTGCAGCCTACGGTTCCTGGTTTGAGCCGGAGGTGGAGGTATTGCGTGAATTCCGCGACCGCTACCTGCTGACCAGTTCTCTGGGCCGCGCCTTCGTCGACTGGTACTACCGCGTATCGCCGCCGATCGCGGCCTACATCGCGGAGCGCGAGTGGGCGCGGGTGCTGACGCGCGCGGCCCTGACGCCGGTCGTGTACACGATCAAGTACCCGGCCCGGGTGGGTGTGTTCTGGCTGGGATTGATCGCCGTGCCGATCTGGCGCCGCTGGTCGAGACGGCGTCAGCGTGAGCTGGCGACGGCCGCCTGACCGTTGATGCAGTTGAGATAGAGCCGCTCGAAGTCCGCGAGCGTCAGCGGCAATGGATTGCCGCCGGTCGAAGGATCGGCCAATGCTTGCGGCGCGAAGGCCACCGCATGTTCCTCGCGCACGCCGAGGGCGGCGAGCGTCGGCGGGATGCCGATGGTCGCGCGCAATTCCAGTACCCAGTCGAAGAATCCCTCGTAGCTCGCGCGCTTGAGACCGAGCCAGGCGGCGACCCGCGCCAGGCGCTGCTCGATCGCGCGCCGGTTCCAGGCGAGTACATAGGGCATCACGACCGCATTTGTGAGTCCGTGATGCGTGTCGAGATTGGCACCGCAGGGATGACTCAGGCTGTGCATCGCGCCCAGGCCCTTCTGGAAGGCCGTCGCGCCCATGGAGGATGCGATCAGCATGTGCGAGCGCGCTTCGAGGTCGCTGCCGTCAGCCACCGCTCGCGGCAGGAAGTCGTGAATCAGGCGCATGCCCTCGACCGCAATGCCATCCGCCAGCGGGTGAAAAAACGGCGCGCAATAGGCCTCGAGACAATGCGACAGCGCATCCATGCCGGTTGCCGCAGTGACCTTCGGCGGCAGGCCGAGTGTCAATTCCGGGTCCGAGATCACGATGCCCGGCATCATCTTCGGGTGGTAGATGATCTTTTTCGTGTGATCCCGCAGGTCGGTAATGACGGAGGCGCGGCCGACTTCAGAGCCGGTGCCGGCTGTCGTCGGCACGGCAACCACCGGCGCCATGCCAGCGACATCCACGCGCGTCCACCAGTCCTCGCGATCCTCGAAATCCCAGATCGGCCGGGTCTGTCCGGCCATCAGCGCAATCGCCTTGCCGGCGTCGAGCCCGCTGCCGCCGCCGAATGCGATCACGCCGTCATGTCCACCCTCGCGATAGAGGCGTACGCCGTCGCTGACGTTCTGCTCGATGGGATTCGGGCGGACTTCGGAAAAAACCGCGCAGTGCAGGCCTGCGTCGCGGCATGAGCCCGCAGCGTTCGCGACCATCGGCAATGCGGCAAGGCCCGGATCGGTGACCAGCAGCGGCCGGCGCATGCCGAGTGCCGCGCAAGCCTGCGGCAGCTCGCGGATGCGCCCCGCGCCGAAGCGGATCGTGGTCGGGTAGTTCCAGTTGCCCTTGAGTGTCATGACGGCCTCAGGTTTTCAGGCGCAAATGATAGGACTTCGGCCGGGTCAGGTGTTCGTAGCCCACGCGTGATAGCGTGCAGCCGCGCCCCGAATCCTTGACCCCGACCCAGGCGAGCGCCGGATCCAGGTAATCGCAACGGTTCATGAACCAGGTGCCGGTCTCGATGCGCGCACCGATCGCGAGTGCTGCCTCAGCGTCCCCCGTCCAGACCGCCGCCGTCAGCCCGTAAGGGCTGTCATTCATGAGCCGTACGGCCTCGTCGTCGCCTGCCACCGGCATGACGCCAACTACCGGTCCGAAAATCTCCTCGTGCATCACGGGCATCGAGTGGTCCACATCGAGCAGGATCTGCGGCGCCAGGTAGGGGGTCGCCGGATCGCTCGCACGGAACTCGCGCTCTTCGATCGCGGCGCGCGCGCCGGCCGCAACGCTTGCGGCAATCTGCGCGCGGATCTGCCGGGCCGCCGCCGTACGAACGACGGGGCCGAGCGTCGTCGCGGGATCGGTGGGATTGCCCAGCACGTAGCGGCGTGTCAGTTCGACGGCGCCTGCCACGAACTCTTCATAGCGCCGGCGCTGCACATAAATGCGCTGGATCCCGCAGCAGGATTGCCCGCTGTTGAAGAATGCGCCGTCCACCAGATTCTCGACCGCATGCGCGAGATCCGCGTCCTCGCGCACATAGGCTGGATCGCAGCCGCCGAGTTCGAGCCCGACGCCGATGAAGCGCTCCGCCGCCGCGCGCTGCACCGCGCGGCCGCCGTCCACCGAACCGGTGAAAGCCACGAAATCCACGCGCGGATCGGCGATCAGGCGCGCCGTCTGATCGTGCGAAAGATGCAGCGCACGGAACAGGCCGTCCGGCAGCCCTGCCTCCCGCAGGCACGACTCGAAGCGCTCGGCGCAGATCGGCGTCTGTGCCGAATGCTTGAGCAATACCGCGTTGCCCGCCATCAGCGCCGGGATCACACTGTTGATGGCGATCAGGTAAGGGTAATTCCAGGCGGCGATGGTGAGCACTACGCCGAGCGGCTCGCGTCGCAGGAAGCGGTGGAATCCGTCCTTCGGGCCGACGTCGATATCGGCCAGCGCATCGCCGGCAATTGCGATCATGTGCCGCGCGCGTTCGAGCGTGCCGCGCACCTCGTTCGGCGCGTAGCGGATCGGACGGCCCATCTGCCACGTCAGCTCGGTTGCGATGCCGGCGCCGGCGGCCTCGAAGCGCCCGCAGAACGCCGAGCAGATCCGCGCGCGCTCCGCGACCGGCGTGAACCGCCAGCGCTTCTGGGCCTCGCGCGCGTGCGTGAGCGCGGCGTCAACCATCTTGTCCGATGCGAGTTCGCGCTCGCAATACACCGACCCGTCAACCGGGCTGATGGTCTTCTGCATGGTCAAATGATCTCGAAGTAGCGGGCGAGTTCCCAGTCGGTGATGTGGCGGCGGAACTCGCGTTCTTCCCACTCGCGCGTCGCAGCGTAGTGCTCGACGAACTCGTCGCCGAACCAGTCGCGCGCCATCTTCGAGGCCTTCAGCCGCTGCGCGGAATCCCACAGCGTGCGCGGCAGCGCGAGATGCTCCGGGAAGCGCATCTCATAGGCGTTGCCTTCGACGATCGGCTCGGGCTCGACGCGGTTCTCGATGCCCCAGAATCCGGAGGCCAGTGCCGCTGAAAGGATGATGTAGGGATTGGAGTCCGCCGCCGCAATGCGGTACTCGACGCGCTGCGACTTCGGCGAACCTGTGATGACCCTGAGTGAGGTCGTGCGGTTGTCCACGCTCCAGGCCGAGTCCGTGGGCGCCCAGAATCCCGGGATCAGGCGCCGGTAGGAATTGATTGTCGGCGCGACCATTGCGAGCAGCTCCGGCATCAGTTTCTGCTGCCCGCCGACGAACCAGCGCTGCGTGTCGCTCATGGAATGCGGCTTTGACGCGTCGTGGAATACCGGCGTGCCCGCGGTGTTCTTCAACGAGATGTGGATGTGGCCGCTCTGGCCCGGCCAGTCCTTCGACCACTTGGCCATGAAGGTCGCCATCAGGCCGCGGCGTTGCGCCACCACCTTGCTGAAGGTCTTGAACAGCGCCGCCTTGTCGGCCGCTGCGAGCGCGCGGTCCACGCCAATCGCCGCCTCGATGACACCCGGGCCGGTTTCCTCGTGCAGGCTCTCGATCGGAAAGTCCATGCGTTCAGCGGTTTCGTACAGGGCCCGGTAAAAATCACTCCAGACGCTATTGCGGATCACCGAATAGCCGAACGAATCCGGCGCGATCGGCCGCATGTCGCGGTAGTTCTTCTCGCGCACGGAGTCCGGTGTCTCGGCGAATACGAAGAATTCGTATTCGAAACCACAATAGGGCTCGAAGCCCAGCTTGCGTCCGCGCTCAAGGACCCGGCGCAGGAGGCCGCGCGGGCAGATCCGTTCCGCCTTCCCGATGAATTCGGCGAGGAAGAACAGCATCGGCTCTTCCCACGGCAGCGCGCGACACGACTCGGGCAGCACCCGGACATTGGCGTCCGGGAACGCCGTATGCCAGCCGGTGAATTTCACATTGTCGTAGAGCTGGTCCTTGCTGTCCCAGCCCAGCACGACATCGCAGAAGCCGAAGCCACTGGTAAGCGACGACTCGAATTTCGCGCGCGACATGTACTTTCCGCGCAGTATCCCGTCGATGTCGAAGGCGCCGACCTTGACGTGGGTCAGCCCGCGCTCGGCGACGATGCCGCGCGCGTCCTCCGCGCTTGCAACTTTCCGTGGATCCATGACCTGCCCCGCTGTCAGTGTGCCTGGTTATTTTTCGCAGGCTGCCCTGAGTATAGTCGCAGGCCCCCGGGGTACGGAAATCAGCGCCTGAGCGGGCACCGGCGCCGGCCGATCGGCAGTTTCGTAAATGGCAAACGGGCCGGATCGGCGACATTCGGGCCCGGCGCTTCGACCACGAGCACCCGCTCGGCCAGCGGGCCGAAATCGGCCCGGAAATGCACGGAACTCTTGAGCAGCAGGACCCGGGCTTCAGCCGGTTCCGAGCCCAGATGCCGGAACATCGCCTGGTCGGCGGCCTGCTGCTTGCGGCTCGCCATCAGGATTTCGACCATACCAATGGCCACCCTCGCCATCGGGCCGAGCTCGAAGCGGCCACCGCGGTAAAAGGGGCCCGTCCCGATGAAGCGCCCGTCACCCAGTTGCAGCACGCGCGCCCTGGCGCAAAGTGGCGTCTCGCCGGGGAAGCCGCTCCCGGCGCCGATTGCCAGTTCGACGGTCGCGCCCTCGCCTGCCGCATGCGCCCGCGCAACGCTTTCTGCGTCCCAGAAGATCCCGGTCACGGTGCCGGGCAGGTTCGCGGTGACCAGGGCCTTGAGCAGCGAGGTCGTATCGGCGTTGCCACCCGCGCCCGGGTTGTCCTGGGTATCGGCCAGCACCAGCGGCCCGCGAGCCGATGACGATACGCCGCGCGCGGCGGCAATCGCTTCGTCGATAGAGACCAGTTCGAGCGCAAATTCCGGTTCGCGCGCGAGCACCACCGCATGCAGTTCGCCGGCAGCGAAATCAACCGCCGTCGAGTCCCAACCACAGCCGATCACCGTCGGGCCGCAGTCCTCGACATCGGCCAGCGGGAAGCCCGGTGCGAGGCATAGCGACAGGACCTGTTCAGCTTCCAGCTTCGCGGCCAGCGGCATCAGCGACGCCAGCGGTTCGATCAGCGTGCATTGCGAAGTCAATGGCATCAGGAAGGGCAATGCGCGGTGCGCCCGCGCAACGACAGGCCTTGCCAATATCCGGTGCAGGATCATCGCCGCGCGCGCGCCGGTTTCGGCCATGTCCACGTGCGGATAGCTGCGATAGCAGGGCAAGGCATCGGCCATTGCCACCATCGCCGGCGAGATGTTGGCGTGAAAATCGAGACTGGCGACGATCGGCACGGAGGGCCCGACGGCTGCGCGCACGCGGCGCAACAACTCTCCATCCGCGTCGTCGAGATGCTCCGCCACCATGGCGCCGTGCAGGTCCAGGTAGACAGCGTCACAGGGCCCGGCATCGGCGAGACGCGCCAGCAGCAGAGCGCTGATGGTCTCGAATGCCTCGCGCGTGACCCGGCCGGCGGGCTGCGCCGCGCACCACAGGAGCGGCACGACCCGGTGCCCGAGCGCATTTGCCTCGCTGACGAAGCCTGCGGCGGGAAGATTGATGCCCGCAATCGCTTCGAGCATCTCGAGACCGCGCACCAGGCCCGGCCAGGCATCCGGCTCGATGAATTGCGCGAGCCCGGTCTCCCGCTTTGCGAAGGTGTTGGTTTCGTGCTGGAAGCCGCCTACCGCGATGCGCGCCATGCAGTCTCCTGGCAGGGATGGTGCCGGCGGAGGGAGTCGAACCCCCGACCTGAGGTTTACAAAACCACTGCTCTACCAACTGAGCTACGCCGGCGTCGGGCGATATTCTATCCGGGCCGCACGTTGCCCTGCGCCAGATCAGGCACCGGGCGACTTGTGCTCGCTGCAGCGTCGCAAGGCTGGATCTCGAGCCGCAGGATGCGGCCGCCGTCACCGTCGAGGAGCGCCGCATCCGGCAGTTTCGCCGGCGCTTGGACATCCACGTCGATCCAGTAGACGGTGCCGCTGCGCTCGCGCACTGCCATCAGCGGCTCGAAGCCCAGCGCCTTGACCTCGTCCATGCGTTGCAGGGCGCGCTGGCGTTCGGTGAAGAGACCGAGAGAAATCGTGATCTGCCGGCCCTTGTCGGGCATCGAATAAGCGTCGCCGATGCCGAAGCGCCTCAGGCGCTCGATGATGCCCTCGGCGGACAAGCGATCCGGCACCTGCTCGAGCGACACCCAATAGCCTTTCCAGACCACGCCTTCGCCGGCCCGCTGACGCGGTTGCAGACCATTCTCGCGCAACAGCGTCGAAGTCCGCGCCGCATCGGTCAGATCGCTGAATGGTCCAAGACTCAGGCAATTGTCCGTTGGACGGATGGGCGGACGGGCGGCTGCTTCCGTCGCAGGCGCTTCGCGGGCGAGCACCAACTGTGGCGCCTCGACCCTGGCGTGCGCCGCATCTTCGGCGGGCCGGTCAACCCAATGCGTCCAGGCGTACCAGGCGACGTTTGCAAGCACGAGCAGTGCGAAGATAACCCGCATCGGTGCGCAATCTATGCCTTAGGCAGAATCATCGCAACGCCCTGACCGTTACTTCACCGGACCGGATTCGTCGCCGTGCGCCACCCACATCGACCAGCAGCGCGCCATCAGCATCGATGCCGCGCGCCAATCCCTCGACAGTCTCGGCACCCTGCACTATGCGCACCGGCTGATCGATCAGGTCATCGGCACTCTGCCATTCATCCATGAAAGCCGAAAGGCCGCGCGCGCCGAATTCCTCGAGCGCGAGCGCGAATTCATTCACGAGCGAGCCCGCCAGCGCGTTGCGGCTGAGCGGCGAGTCGAGGAGTTCCGCCAGCCCGGCCGCTTCGATGCCTTCGGCCTGCAGCTTTGCGCGCAAGCCTTGCGGCAGGCGGACATTGATGCCGGCACCGACGACGACATAGGCAGGCCCCGCGGCCTCACCACGCATGTCGATCAGGATGCCGCCCAGCTTGCGACGGCCGTGGACAATGTCGTTGGGCCACTTGAGCGCGAGCCCATGGATGTTGAGCCGCCGCAGCGCACGCAGGATTGCGACGCCGGCCGCGAGCGAGAGCGCGCTGAGCGCCGCCGGTGCGTCGCGAAAACTCCAGTTGACCGACAGGCACAAGCCCGAAGCGAAGGGCGCGAGCCAGCGTCGTCCGCGCCGTCCGCGGCCCGCACTCTGGAATTCCGCCAGGCAGGCGTCGAATCGCCCCGCCGGCAGCTCGGCGACCGCGAGCAGATGGTCGCTGGTCGATACGAGTTCTTCGTGGACCTCGAGATTCCGCAGACGGCCCGCGGCCCATTGCGGCAGCGCGTTGCGGATCGTGTCGGCATCGAGCAGCTCGAGCGGTTCGCGGAGCCGATAACCGCGCCCCGGCGTCGCCTGCAGTTCGATGCCCCAGTCACCGAGCAGTTGCAGATGTTTCCAGACGGCCGCGCGGGAAATCGCGAGCCGCGCCGCCAGGTCCTCGCCCGAATGCAGCTCACCGTCGGCGAGCAGGCGCAACAATGCGCCGCGCCTCGTCACGGACGTGGAATCCGCGGCCGCAGCAGCCACAGGCCGGTCAAGCGCGGCTCGTTGCCGCTCCTCATGCGCCCGATGTTGCTGCGATGCGTCCAGAGGAGGAATGCGGCCATCGCCGTCGCGAATGCAAACAATGGCGGCGATTGCAGACCCAGGAGCCACAGGGCAACTGGCACCGTGGCAGCAGCGATCATCGTTGCGAGCCCGGCAAATCCAGTCAGCAGGACGATCAGCAACCAGCCCGCGATGGCCACCGGCACGACGACCGGTGCCAGCGCGAGCAAGGCGCCGACCAGTGCTGCGCCGCCCTTGCCGCCGCGGAATTCGTGGTACAGCGGCCAAACGTGGCCTGCGACCACCGCCGCCGCGCAGGTCGCAGCGAGCCAATCGCGATCGACGCCAGCATCGATTGCGATGCCGGGAATATTCCAGTCCGGCAGCCAGCCGGCGGCCACGACGCCCTTGCCGATATCGATGAGGACGACGCCGGCCGCAAACCAGAACCCCTGGGTGCGGAGCGCATTCGTGCCGCCGGCATTGCCGCTGCCCTGTTCGCGGATGTCGACGCCGCACGCGGCGCCGACGAGCAGCGCGCCCATCAGCGATCCGAGCAGATAGGCAATCAGGGTCTTGAGGCTGAGTTCCAGCAATCCGGTGCCTCCTGCGTGCGGCATCAGGATTCTAGCATCGTGAGCCGCGCGCTCAGTGCGGCAGGAAGACTTCCGCGATCATGCAGCGCACGCTGCCGCCGCCGTGACGCTCGATGATCGGTATCGGCGCGGTCACGATCGTGCCATGGCGCTCGAGCGCGCCATGTTCCCGCCGCGTGAGGCATTCCCAGGCGGCGGTGGACATCGCGATCAGTGGCTCACCGTCTCCTGACTTCAGCGCCAGCAGATTCCCGGCGAAGCCATTCATTTGCGCGATGTTGATTGCGATCGATTCGTGACCTGATTGCTCGAGCGTGCGCAAGACAGTCGCGCGCTCCTCCGGATCGGGGATCGCCTCGGGACACAACAAGGCGAAGCGCTCGCCGATCGCCATCATCACATTCGTGTGATAAATCGCCTGGCCGCCCGGACCGCGTGCATCGAAGCTGACGACGCGATAGCCGAGACGCGATGCGAAATCCTCGAGGGCTCCCGGCGTCGTGCGCGGCGACCAGCAGGCATAGGCGATGCGGTGACAGCGGTCCAGCACCAGGCTGCCCGTGCCCTCGAGAAATTCGCCGCGCGCTTCCCAATGCGTCAGGTCGATCCTGCGCGCAACACGAAAACCCGCCGACTGCAGCAGTGCAATCGGCTCTTCGCGCCGCTCCGCGCGCCGGCTCGCGGCCATCAGCGGATACAGCACGACGCTGCCATCCTCGTGGAAACTGACCCAATTGTTCGGAAAACAGGCGTCCGGCTTGGCGGGCTCCGGACTGTCGTCCGCAACATGGACTGCAACACCCGCGTCCGAGAGCCGCAGAACAAGCCCTTCGAATTCGCGCCGCGCGGCAAGCGGCGCATCCACTGCGGCACCGCCCTGCTGGAAGCGATTCGACGCCGCGGTTTCGGGATTCGCACCGAAGCACGCCGGCCGGATCATCAGCACGGCGTCGGCGCACTGGCGGTCGGCCTCCGGCTGGGGTTTCATGGCATCAGTCTAGCAAGCCGCGGCGGAACGGCCGCGTGTCAATAAAAAGGGCGCAGCGGTCACCCGCCGCGCCCTGATCGCAGGATCGCCGGTCAGAACTCGAAGCGCAGACCGAGCTGCACGCGCCACACGGAGTTGAGCGCCGTGAGCGAAGTCACCGGTACCGTCGGGCCCGTAAAGCCCGCGCGCGGCCGGTAGACATACTGGTTCGTCGCCGCGTTGATCCGGTTCACGTCGAGCACCGGTGCCACATAGATGAAGCTGACCTGGCTGATCTGGCCCCAGTCATTGTTGATCATATTGGCGAGGTTCTCGATGTCGAGGCTCACGACGCCGTGCGCCTTGCGCCAGATCGGAATCTCCTGGGTCAGGCGCAGGTCGAGGCTCGTCACCCAGGGGCTGCGGCCCGAATTGCGCGGAACGATCTTGCCGCGGTAACGCTCGAGACCCTCAGACTGGATGAACGCATCCACGTCCGATGCAAACTGCACTGACCTTGCGGCGCTGACGCTCGATGTGGAAGCGCAACCTGGCACCATTGCCGTGACATCGCCAGCCGTACACAGCGCCTCGTAAATCACGGCGCCGGGGCTGCCGGCAATATCCGGCACATAAAACAGTTGACGCTGACGGGCCCCCTGACGTGGATCACCGAATACCGATGTTCCGGCACCAAAGGTGTAGCTGTACGGCCGGCCGGAGCGGCGTTCGGCCACCAGCGCCATGCTGGTCTCGTTGTCACCGAACAAGGCCTTGCGCCAGTTGAACAGGCCCTTGAACAGGTGCTCGATTTCGTAGTTCGAGGTTTCGAGACCCGGATTGTTGGGGTCCGCGACCGCATAGCTGTCCCAATTCGACCGGGCCGTCGAACTGGTGCCCGAATTCACGTCCTTGATGTCCTGGTAGCCATAGCCCAGGTAGGCATCGAAGCGCCCGGCGCGCGTGCGCCAGGTCTTCGAAACATCCGTCGCGAAGACCGTGCCACTACCCTGGTGCGTATTGGTCAGCAGCAGGTCCTGGCCTGAGGGCCGCAGGCAGACCGGGCCAGGCTGGCCCGGATTGCAGGGTGACACGTCGGGCCGCGAGGTATAACGCGGCCGGCCATCCGGCGCCGTGCCGGTCTGCACCAGGCGCAGGTCCTTCCACAGCACTTCGTCCCTGACCCGCGACAGCACCACATCCGCGGTCCACTCGATATTCCAGGGCAGGGTGTGCTTCATGCCCAGATTCCAGCGGAACTGGGACGGAATCTCGAAATCCGGGTCGACGGCATTGACCTCGCCGTCACCACGCAACAGCGTGTGATTCGCCAGGACCGCCGCATTGATGTTGAAACCATCTACATTCTGCAGCCCGGCCTGCAGCGCCGGTGTCGAGCTTGAGTTGATGGTCTGGTTCACGACCGTGACGCCGTCCGACGAGAAACTGTTGGAGATCCAGACATTCGGCGAGCCACCGCCAAAGAGGCCCCAGCCGCCGTAGATCGTCGTCTCCGGGCGCCACTGCCAGTTAAAGCCGATGCGCGGCATGATCAGGTCGCGGCCGTCCAGCGTGTACGTGTTCGCATAGCCATAACGGGCCGCAAAGTTCGAATTGAGCAACGGCTGGTCGCTGCCCGAATACTTGTCGAGGCGTACGCCCGCCTCAAATTTCAGGTCCGGCGTGGCCTGCCACTCGTCCTGGACATAGAACGAGTCGATGTCGTAGCCGAATGCGGCGGCACCGTCATTCTTCACATTCGTGTACGCATTGGTGTAGCTCAGCGTCGTCGCCGTGCGAGCCTGGTAGTTCGCGATGCTCGAGAAGATGTACTGGCCGCTGCTGCGCGGCACAAAAATATTGAAAATGTCGAGCATTTCCCGCTCGTAACCCACCATGATTGTGTGGTTACCGAGGAAGAAGTTTCCCTTCAGCTTGATCGCGTCGAGGTCGTTGGTCAGGAAATTCGCGTGACGGAATTCGTCTGACCCGACGAATACCGTCCCGGCCGGCTTGAACTCATTGATCGTCGGTGTCGCCAGATCGTCTGCCACCGCCGCGGTCGCAATCTGCATCTCGGCGAAGTCGGTGCCAAACAGGGAATCCTGGCGAACCTCGACTTCCTTGCGCGCCAACTTCACTTCAGTCGAGAACCACTCATTCCAGTCTGAAAACAGCTGCAGGGACATCGCATCCATTTTGATCGCGCGGTTGTACCAGTTCGACGGCGTGCTGATCCTGTTCAGCGACGAGCTGTTGTTGACGGTGATGAACTCGTTACCCTCGGTGTGCTGGTACGAAAACGAAGCGCGCTGGGAATCGCTGAGATTCCAGTCCAGCTTCCCGAGAATCTTCTCATCCTCTTCCTTCAGCACGTCGAAACGTACGCCGGGGTTGAATCCGTAGATGGTGTTCGTGATGCCGAGGATCTGGTCATATTCGGCCTGGGTCACGCCAGCGATTTCGACCGCGGCGCCCGATCCCGCCGGCCCGAAGTCCTGCGGCGCGCTGCGATCGAGCTTTTCGTAACTCAGGAAGAAGAACAGCTTGTCCTTCATGATCGGGCCACCAAAGGTGCCGCCGACGGTTTCCTCGTCGAACGTGAATGTCAGGTCCTGGTCCTGGCTGCGATCGCCCGCCCAGTCGTCCTGGCCCTTGTAGTAGTACGCCGACCCGCTGAACTCATTGGTGCCGGACTTGGTCACGACATTGATCGTAGAGCCGCGGAACATGCCGTACTCGACCGAGAATGGCGCGGTCAGGATGGATACGTCCTGGATCGCCTCGACCGACAGCGGACTGCGCTGGGTCGGATAGCCGTTGTTGTTCAGGCCGAAATCGTCGCTCTGGCGCACACCGTCGATCGTGATGCTGTTATAGCGGTTGTTGACACCGGCGACTTCGAGCGCATCCTGGTTCGTCGGGTCGACCCAGGCCTTCGGATCGATACGCACGATGTCCTTGATGTCGCGGCTGATGGACGGCAGTGTGCGGACGTCCTGCGAGCTGAACTGGCTGCCGGCACCGATCGTCACGTCGCGCTCCGACGCGCCGGTGACTTCGACGCCCGCCAGTTGCACAATCGGCTGGGCGACCAATGTCACGGAGCTGCGCTGGGCGAGCTGTGTATACAGGTCCTCGACGCTGGATTCCTGCATGCCCTCGGCCTGCGCCGAAACGCGGTAAGGGCCGCCGACCCGGAGGCCGGTCGCAGAGAATTGACCGGATGCGTTGGTCGTCACATTCGCCGTGGTGCCCGATGGCACGTGCACGATCGTGACCTTCGCGCCGGCGAGCGGCTTGCCATCAGTATCAACGACAAAACCCGATAGCTGAGAGGCGGTTTCCTGCGCATGCGCGCAGGGCGCAGCGGCCAGTGCAATGGCGAGACCCGCGCCCACCGCGACTGCTGGTGCGGACAGGATCGACGAGACGGCGACGGCGAGACGGACCGAGCGGCGACGATCGGACATGGAGGTGGCTCCCCTGTTATTGCGCCCGTGGCAGCCTGGTGCCGGAATGTTACAGCCAGTCGGCAGCAATTTGCGACCAACAATGTGGCCTGTTGCGCGTGGTCCACCGCCCGCCACGGCCCCGGCGTACGATTTCAGCAGCGACAACGGCTTGGCGCAATCTCCTCAGCGTGGATTCACGACGGTCACCGCGGGTGATCTCAGGCCGCGAGTCTCTCCGCCGCTTTTTCCGCGATCATGATGGTCGGCGCGTTGGTATTCCCCCCCACGAGCGCGGGCATTACCGACGCATCCACGACGGAGAGCGCTTCCAGACCCCGGATCCTGAGCGAAGGATCGACGACCGCTAGCTCGTCGTGGCCCATCCGGCAGGTTCCGACCGCATGGTAGATGGTGTCGGCGCGCCGCCGCATGCGCTCGATCAACTCGCTGTCGGAATTGCCACCCGCAAACAACTCGGCGCCGCGGTGACGGTCGAGCGGTGCCCCATCCATGATTTCGCGCGCGATCTTGACGCCAGCCAGCAATGTCTCGACATCGGCATCGGCAGCCAGGAAATTCGGGTCGATGCGCGGCGGGTCGCGCGGATCAGCCGAATGGAGGCCAACGCTGCCGCGGCTCACCGGACGCAGCACTGCGACATGGCAGGAAACCCCATAGCCGTAGTGCAGGCGGCGGGCATGATCATCGATGAGCCCGTTCACGAAATGCAGCTGCACGTCCGGCCGGTCCAGTTCGCTGCGGGTCCTCAGGAATGCGCCTGCCTCGGCGTAATTCGTGGTCAGCAGGCCGGTGCCCGAGCGCCGCCACTGGAAATATCCAGGAATGGCGCGCAGCGCGGTGCGTAACGTGATGCCCATCAGGCCCGGATCGGATGAGCGGTAAACCAGTGCGAGATCGATGTGGTCGGCGAGATTCGCCCCGACGCCCGGCAGCTCGTGCTGCAGGCCGATGCCGTGACGCCCCAGTTCTTCGCGCGCCCCGATGCCGGACAGCATCAGCAGTTGCGGCGACCCGAACGCGCCGGCCGACAGGATGACTTCGCGACCGGCATCAATCTGTCCCGTGCCCGCGTGGCCGTTAACCAGTACCCCGGTGGCGCGACGCCCGGCCAGCAGCACTCGCTCCACGCAAACGCCGGTCAGGATCGTCAAGTTCGGGCGCGAACGCGCCGGATTCAGAAATGCGACGGCCGCGCTGCAGCGCCGGCCATGACGCTGAGTCACCTGATAAAGGCCCGCGCCATCCTGGCTCACCCCATTGAAATCCGCGTTCGCGCGCAGACCGCGGCGGATGGCGGATTCGACAAAGGCCAGAGAAGCGTGGACCGGACTGGGCAGATCCGACACGGATAGCTCGCCGCCGACGCCGTGATAGTGATCGGCCCCGCGCGCCTGGTCCTCGGAGCGCCGGAACAGCGGCAAGACCTCGTCGTAGGACCAGCCCGGATTGCCGAGCGCAGCCCAGTCGTCATAGTCGCTGCGGTGGCCGCGGATGTAGACCATCGCGTTGATCGAACTCGAACCGCCGAGTGTCCGGCCGCGCGGCTGATAGCCGCGGCGGCCCTGAAGCCCGGCTTGCGGCACGGTCTTGAAAGCCCAGTTCAGGTGCCGCGTCGGCACGATGCCGAGGATGCCGGCCGGAATGTGAATGAGCGGCGATCGATCCGGCGGCCCTGCCTCGATCAGGCAGACGCTGCGCGATGGATCGGCGCTCAGTCGGTTGGCCAGTACGCAGCCGGCGGAGCCGGCGCCGACGATTACGTAGTCGAATTTCACACACGGTAGCTTGGCGTCTGCGCCAGCGAATGCAACCTCTGCTACGGCAATGCGCGTCCTGGTGCACGTTTAGGTTGATCGCCCTAGATTCGGCGCCCCCGGCAGCGCCATCGGCGCGAATACGGCTTCAATCAGGAACGGGCCGCGGCGCGTGCTTGCTTCCGCGAGCGCGGCGTCGAGCGCCTCGGCCGTGTCGACGGTCTGTGCCTCGACGCCGAAACCGCGGGCGAGCGCAGCGAAGCCGAGCGCCGGATGGTCCAGCGACAGCACCGGCAGCGCCCGCGGTCCCGGCGGCCGGCCTTCGATCTGCAGATGCTCATAGGCGAGGATCGCGTAACTGCGATTCGCGCAAATGATGGTCGTGACGTCGAGATTCTCGCGCGCCTGGGTCCACAGCGCCTGGATCGTGTAGAGCGCGCTGCCATCACCGGAGGCGCAGATGACCTTGCGATCGGGACTGCCGAGCGCAGCGCCGGTCGCGAGCGGCAACGCCCCGCCGATCGCGCCGCCCATCAGGTCGAGCTGATCGTGCGGGGCCGCAGCCGCGAGCGCCTGCGGCAGGCCAAGACTCGCCGTGATCGCCTCCTCGCAGAACACAGCGCCCTCTGGCATGCGGCGCGCCAGCGCGGCGGCGAAGCTCGCAGCATGAATGGCGCCGCTCGGCCGTTCAGGCAGGGTTGTGGCGGGCAAAGCTACGACAGTCGCCGCTGCAAGCAGCCCGGCCAGCGATACCAGTGCGGCACTGCCGTCCTGTTCCGGTGTGGCAACGATTGAAACTGCCGTCTGCGGCGCGAGTGGCTGGCCCCGGCGGCCCGGATAGCCGAAAAAATTGACCGGCGCGCGCGATTCGATCAGCAGCAGGGCATCAAGGTCGCCGAGAAATGCCTCCGCCGCTTCGCCGAAGTAAGGAATGCGCGGAATGAACAGGCGACCGGCACCGCGGGCGGCGCGGGCATTGAAAGTCTCACTCGCGATGCGGACACCGGTCGCGGCAGCGAGGCATGCGGCCGCCGCGACACTCTTTTCGTCCAGCGCGCCGCCGCCGAGCAGCAGCATGGCGCGTGGGCCATGCCGGCGAATCGCGGCCGCGGCCTCCTCGATCGCAGCCGACTCGGGTCTGGTCCTGGCCGGCGCCGCCCTGGGCGTCGCGGGGCGAGCGCCCTCGCTCCAGGCGACATCGGCCGGCACGATCAGTGTCGCGGGCCCGCACAGGGTGCGCGCCGCGACCAGCGCATCGGCGGCATCCTGGCCGGCGCGATTGGGTTCAGCGATCTTGTGGACCCAGACCGAGAATGGCCTGGCCACGGCCTCCACGTCGGTGGTCAGCGGCGCATCGAGCGCGATGTGATCGCGCGCGTGCTCGCCGACCACGTTGACGATCGCCGAGCGGGCGCGCCGGGCGTTATGCAGGTTGGCGCAGCCATTGGCGAGGCCCGGGCCAAGATGCAGCAGGGTCGCGGCGGGCCGGCCCGCCATGCGCGCATAGCCGTCCGCGGCCCCGGTCACGACGCCCTCGAACAGGCCGAGAACCGCGCGCACGCCGGGCGCCTCGTCGAGTGCGCGCACCAGCGCCATTTCGGAGGTTCCGGGATTCGCGAAGATCGTGTCGACGCCGCCCAGCTTGAGCGTCTCGAGTATTGCCTGCGCGCCTTTCACTTCATCGCACCCCATAATGCGCAAGCGCATCCGCCGCTGAGTGTGCCAGAAAGCCTGAGGTATGAGCGCAAGCGCAAACCTGATCCGCCATCCTGCGTCTGACTGCGACCCGATCCGGCGCATCGGCGTGGAAATGTCGCGTGCGCACGATGCGCTTCTGCTCTCCTACCGCATCGAGGGCGAAGTCTCGCGACTCTCAATGCCAGTGGCCGGGCCGCCGCAGCGCGCCGACGATCTTTGGCAACACAGTTGCTGCGAGGCTTTCCTGCAGGCCGATGGCGGCGAGGGCTATCTCGAATTCAATTTCTCGCCATCGGGCGCCTGGGCGGCGTATCGTTTCAGCGATCGGCGCAGCGGCAGGGAGTCGCCCGAGCTGACAGCGCCCCGAACGGAGGTCCGGCGCGGACCGGATTGGCTGGCCATGAAGATCCAGCTTTCACTAGCCGGCATCGCGGAATTCGCGCGCGGCACACCGATTTCGGCCGGGCTCGCAGCCGTCATCGAGGACGAGCGCGGCGGCCTTTCATACTGGGCGCTCGCCCACGGCGCGGCGCGGCCTGACTTTCACGACCCCGCGACATTCACGCTGCGGCTGCCCGCATGATGCAGTTCGGCATCGAGCGGTTGCTCGCGGACCGCATGCTGCAAAAACCGCTGGCCGGCCATCGCGTCGCGCTGCTCGCCCATCCGGCATCGGTCACGGCAAGTCTGACGCACACGCTCGACGCACTCGCGAAGTTGCCCGACATCAAGCTCACGGCCGCATTTGGCCCGCAACACGGGCTGCGCGGCGACAAGCAGGACAACATGGTCGAGTCGGAGGACTACACCGATCCAGTGCACGGGATTCCGGTGTTCAGTCTCTACGGCAAGCTGCGCCGGCCGACCGCGGCCATGATGGATACCTTCGATATCCTGCTCGTGGACCTGCAGGATGTCGGTTGCCGCGTTTACACATTTCTGACGACGCTCCGCTACCTGCTCGAGGAGGCTGCGCGCAGCGGCAAGGCCATCCGCTTGCTGGATCGTCCCAATCCGATCGGGCGCCCGATCGAAGGCCTGTCCCTGACCCCGGGATGGGAGAGTTTCGTCGGCGCGGGCGCGATGCCGATGCGGCATGGCATGACACTCGGGGAACTAGGCAGCTGGCTAGTCGAGAAACTCCGCCTCAGCGTGGATTACGAAATCGTGACGATGGCCGGCTGGCGCCCCCTGGAACCACCCGGTTACGGATGGCCGCTGACCGAGCGCGCCTGGGTCAATCCGAGTCCCAATGCGCCCGGTCTGTCGATGGCGCGCTGCTACCCGGGCACGGTGATGCTGGAGGGCACGACGCTCTCCGAAGGCCGCGGCACGACCCGGCCGCTCGAACTCTTCGGCGCGCCGGACATCGATGCCCGTGCGCTGCTCACAAAGATGCGGGCGATCGCGCCTGACTGGCTCGCCGGTTGCGCGTTGCGGCCCTGCTGGTTCGAGCCGACTTTCCACAAGCACAGCGGGCAACTCTGCAGTGGGCTGCAGATCCACGTGGACGATGCGGGCTACCGGCACGAGGCCTTCCGGCCGTGGCGGCTGGTGGCGCTCGCATTCAAGGCACTGCGCGCACTCTCGCCCGGCTATCCGCTGTGGCGCGATTTTCCCTACGAGTACGAAACCGGCAAGCTCGCAATTGACGTCATCAATGGCGGGCCGCTCTTGCGTGAGTGGGTGGATGACGCCGCGGCAACGCCCGGTGATCTCGACTCATTGGCGCTGAAAGACGAAGCCGCCTGGCGCGAGTCGCGGCAACCCTTCCTGCGGTATCGCTGATCACATCCGTGCCAGCACCCGTAGGCGTCGAAACGCGCACCGGGCTCGACCCCTGGGTTCGCGCCGAGTTACCGGTTCCCCCGATGCCGAAGGGTCTCGGCTGGATGGCGGTCGTTGGACCCGGTGTCATCGTGCTCGGCGCATCGATCGGCAGTGGTGAATTCCTGCTGGGCCCGGCGACATTCGTGAAGTATGGGCTGTCACTCCTGTGGGTGACCGGGGTCGCCATTTTCTTCCAGACCATATTCAACATCGAAGTCATGCGCTACGTGGTTGCGACCGGCGAACCGGTGTTCACGGGTTTCATGCGTACGCGGCCGTCGGCGAAGGCCTGGGCATGGTTCTACGCGATCCTCTTTTTTCTGCAGTTCGGCTGGCCGGCCTGGGCCGCGACTTCCGCCGCCGCGATATTTTTTCTGTTCGCGGGACGCCTGGCCGACCCGGAAGACGCGACGCTCCTGTACTGGTGCGGCGTTGCGACATTCCTCGCCTGTGTCGGCTTGCTGCTTCTCGGCCGGCGCATTGGACGCACGCTCGAGCTGCTGAACTGGGTGATGGTCGTGACGATCCTCAGTGGCTTCCTGCTGCTCGCGTTCATTTTCGTACCCGCAGGAACGTGGTTCGCCGCGGTCGCAGGCTTTACTGGATTCGATACCGGCAGCAACCGCTTCATGTTGCTGCCGGCAGGCGCCGATTTTTTCCTCCTGGGTGCGCTGGTGGCTTATTCCGGCTGCGGTGGCGTGATGAATATCACCCTCGGCAACTGGGCGCGCGACAAGGGCTATGGCATGGGTCAGCACGCGGGCTATATCCCCGCTGCGATCGGCGGTGAACGCGTTAACCTCGCCCATCATGGGTTTGTGTTCACACCCGACGCCAAATCCATGGTCCGCTGGCGCGGCTGGTGGCGCATCGTCAGAGCCGATCAGTGGGGCGTGTTCTTCGTCGGCGCGATCCTCGGCATGGCATTGCCGGCGCTGCTATACGTCACCTTTCTCCCGCACGGCACCGATATCCGCGGTCTTGGCATCAGCGCGGCACTCGCGGAGGGGGTCGGCCGGCGCGCGGGGCCGATGCTTGCCGGCACGATCGCCATCCTCGGCGCCTGGCTGCTCTTCAAGACGCAACTCGATCTCGTGGAGGGCATGACGCGCGCGGTCACCGACATCCTGTGGGGTGGCAGCGTCCGCGTGCGCCGCTGGCGCGGCGGCGATATCCGCGCGGTGTATTACACCGTGCTGGGTGTGGTCGTGCTGTGGGGCGTGATCGCGCTGGCACTGGCCGCACCGATCGTGCTGCTGCAGATCGGCGCCAATGTCGCGGGCGCCGTCTTCATCGTCGCGTCACTGCACCTGCTGTACATCAACACGCGACTCCTGCCGCCGGAATTGCGCCCGCCGATGTGGCGCCGCATCGCGCTGGTCGCGATGGCCGTTTTCTACAGCTGCTTCGCGATTCTGGCAGCCAGCACATTCTGGTGAGCATTCAAGGAAAATGCCCGTTGACGCATTCAGTGCACCGCGCGCCGCCACCGGATCCGCGTCCGCAGTCCCGTGTCTTCCATTTGCGCACTCACTTGCACTGATTCAAGCGTCGGGAAGAGACCGAAGTCACGATCGCCGGGCACGTATGAGGGTTGCACGGGGCTCTGCGGCGAGCCAAATGTCGAGCTGGCGATCTCGCCGTCCTGCCATAGCCACTCACCTGGGCCAGGGTGAACCGGTCTGAATCCGAATAGAGTGAGATGCTTATCCAGCGCCTCGGCCACGGTGCTGGCCGTTCCACTTGCCAGCAGCGGATACAGGTAACCCATGCCGTCCACCGCCGCAACGCGGTAGTCGCTGTAGGATCTGGTGTGCAACGCCGGCAGCTGCTGCGAAATGGCGCCAAGATTCAGTTCAAGCCGCGCGCCATTCAATGGCTCGGTGGTGGTGCCTGTCTGCACTGCCTTGGGCGACCATGGCAGATTGCTGATGACGAGGTAATCGTTCTCGACAGCGACCCGCAGGTGCAACTGGATCATGTCGAAGACGTTCACGGAGTAAATCCAGGCATCCTCCCCTTTGAGCTGGTGGAACTGGCCTTCGCCGCCGTCGTTGCGGGCGGAGACCGCTTCGCGCAGGAACTTGAGCACCACATCGGGCTCGGCCAGCTCGATGAACACCGAGGACGGCTGCGTCGCAAGCGAGACCAGGATCGGCAGAAACGGCTCGAATCCTTCCATCTGCAGCATCTTCTCGCTGAAGACACCCAAAATGTCACCGCTGCCAATGGCGACGATCGGCGATGAGTCCTGCACCGCAATGTGCACGGTTGGAGTGAAGGCATCGAAGATGGCCGGATCCACCGAAGTGAATTTCTTGAGTATTTCGGTCAGACCCTCGGCCAGCTTCAGGCGCATGGAATCGCTGAGATTCATGGACATGACCATCACCGGTGTCGGCGTAAGTTGCGGTACCTGCAGGTGCAGTCCACTGTCGGCGGTGGTCAATGCGTCCCGAAGCTGGTCGTACAGGTCGCTGTCGAGCAGCGGCAATATGAATGTGGTCAGCTCCCAGGTGTCCTGATCCAGTTCATCCATGCGGATCGCAATCGGATCGAAGAACTGTCGCCAGTATTCCGAGTAATTCTTGAGATAGTCCGCATAGGCGGCCGCTTCGGCCTTGCTGACCAGCCCGACCGGGTTGCTACCCAAAGGCTTGAGCGCCGCCGAGCTGCCGAACAGCTCCGACTTCGCGAGCAGATCCTGTTCGATCGTATAGTCGCGGTCCGCGAATTCCCGCGGTACGTATCCGAGCTCGATCAAATTACCCTTGGTCGGAGCCGCGGTGTTCCCGTCCAGCTTGTAGAGCAATGCTCCCGCGGTGAGCATGTCCAGGTCCGCCCGCACCCGCATGCGGCGCAATTGCGCAATCTTGATTTGCGGTCCGACGAGTTCGCGGATGAATGGATCCGAAAAATAAAAGTAGGCTTGCGTCGTATCGGCAACCGGAAGCCGCTGCAACATGTACTGGAATTCGTCACTCCGCCCAAGACTGTCCCTGCTCTCGTTGTCGTGGAGTTGAAGGACGCTCTTCAACTCGTCTGTGCTCGTGCCGACAAACAGCAGATCACCGCGACGCGCCCAGCTGACCTCCATGCCGGGTGACACCGATTTCACTCCGATTCCAGAAGGGCCGGGCTCGCCCAGGCCGACAAGCCCGAGCACGGTACTGATGAGGTTTGGTGACCGGATCCTGATGATCGTCGTGATTTCCGTGCCATCGATGAAGAACAGGTCGGGAGCGACGAATCCGATCTCGCCGATCAGACTGGCACCCTCCAGCTGCGACAGCATCGACTCCGTCATGCCCATGCGGGCGAGATAGCGTGACGCCAGGTTGTAATCGAGACTCTTCAGCGAAAACGCGGACTCGAACCTCATGAACAAATCGCCGCTGCCCTCCATGAATTGCCGCAGTGCCGTGGGATTGCGGAACCAGGCAAAGAAATGATCCTGCGGAGCGAAATCCGCAAGTGGCAATCGGCCGGGCGTAACGCCACTGTCCTTGAGCATCTTCGCAAACGGATGGGAGTCCACGTCGATCCGCTTGACGTCTTCGATCAGAATCGTCCTCTTGTCGTTGGTTACGGCTGAAGTCTCGATCGACTGGAGTTGCACGCTCTCGCGGACTCCCGCGCGGCCTCCCAGGACATCGAAATAATCGGTGGTTGCCTGCTGGTGTCTGCGCCCGGGACGTTCGACGGACTTTTCATCGATGCCATAAAGCTCGTGGTGACGTGCGACCCACGACCGCAGAACCGGCGCATCGGACTGCGAAAGCAGCGCCTGCCACCAATGCAGCCGGGCCAGGGCGAAGTTTCGTATGGAAACCGCGGCGGAACCCCTGACCCCGAGGTCACTGTCCTTCAGCGCTTCCATCAGCGCAGGAATCGTGTGGGTCTGGGGTCCGATGCGCTGCATCGCAACCAGCGCGGTGTCGTTCAGTTCGGCGTTCGCGCTCCGTAGCGCGTCGTTGAGCGCGGGTAGCGCCGGCTCAGCGGCAGGACCGATCATGCCAAGTGCTCGTGCTGCCGCCACTCTCAGCCCAGGATCATTGCCTTCGCTTTTCAGCGTGTCAGCAAGCGCGGGAACAGCAGGACGAGCATACGGTCCGAGATCCGCCAGTGCGCGGGCTGCAGTCAGGCGACGCTCCGTGTCCCCGCCTTGCAGCTGGTCGATCAGGGTCGATACGCCGCCCGCCTGCTCGACATGCGAACGAATCTCCACCAGTGCGGCCACGGCGGCTTCCGAAATCCTCGCATTGCTGTCTGCGACGGCGTCGACAAGCCGCGCGGTCACTTCGGGTGCGGCAGGTGCCACTCTGGCCACGGCAGTAATCGCGTACTCACGGACGAGTATTTCTTCGTCCCGGTCGTCGATCACCTTGATGAGATTTGCTGTAGCAGCACCCGCCCGGGACCCGAGATTGCCGAGAGCTTCTATTGCTGCGATCCGGATCAGCGGGCTTTCATCCTCCAAACGCT
>Ga0315273_10000316_pt1:40000-48435 | contig 48435 bp, 32 predicted proteins | sample YL17G02_0_MG_FD_205753 | JGI IMG/M metagenome (GOLD analysis project Ga0315273, IMG submission 205753) | Sediment microbial communities from Yellowstone Lake, YNP, Wyoming, USA - YL17G02_0 | ecosystem: Environmental > Aquatic > Freshwater > Lake > Sediment | place: USA: Wyoming...
AGGTGCGCGCGTTGGCCTTGATCTCATCTGCGGTCAGGCGCGGCCGGGTCGCATTCTTGCCGCTGGGGTCGCCGATCATCCCGGTGAAGTCGCCGATCAGGAAAATGACCTGGTGCCCGAGCTGCTGGAACTGGCGCATCTTGTTGATCAGCACCGTATGACCCAGATGCAGGTCCGGCGCGGTCGGATCGAAACCGGCTTTTACCTTCAACGGCCGCCCGCGCTCGAGCTTGCGGACCAGGTCCGCCTCGGTCAGGACTTCAGCCGCACCGCGGCGCAATTCCTCGATTTGTTGTGCTGGCGGCAGCATCGATCCCCCGGGCCAGCACCCCTCGGTGGCCAGATTGCAACTCTAGGAGCGCCGCTGGGCATTAGCAATGCGCGCCACTGCCGAAACGGGCCAATTCCGTGATGCAGTACAAGGGCCCGACAATCAATGGGTTGACGGCAACAACCGCCTTGATTACCGTCGCCCCTCTACCTCCATGGGGATGCCCGGGTGGATCACGGCAGGCGCGAGCAAAGGGCCCAGCAAATTGGCGCCGCGGATGCCTATCCGCATCGCTTAGGCGTGGTTGCGTCCTGCATCGTCGCGGGATCGATCTTCGCGGCCGCCGGTTCGCAGCTGCAGAACCCGCTGCCCGAAAAACTGCACGAACTGGCGTCCGCCAGGTCGTCCACCGCGGCGCCGGCGACGCCATTCGAGTTCGTCGCGGTCACGATCGGCCGCAATGACACGCTCGACCGCATATTCCGTGAGTTGGAACTGCATGTGTCCGACCTCGCGGCGCTCCGCAGCCTGCCCGATGTCCGCAGGAACCTCGATATCGTCCGCCCCGGCGACGTGATCCAGATGACCCACCTGGGTGGCGAACTCAAGTCGCTGACCCGCAGGATCAACGAGACCGCGACGCTGTCGGTCACCCGCGCCGAGCAGGGTTTCTCGGCCAGCATCGTCGAGAACCCGTTCGAGACCGAAGAGCGGAGGTTGACGGGCAAAGTTGAGAGTTCGCTCTATGTCGCGGTCAATGAGGCGGGCGGCACCGATCGTCTCGCCGTGTCACTCGCAGACGTCTTCAAGTACGACATCGATTTCGTCAATTCGGTGCAGCCGGGCGATCGCTTCATCGTGACCCATGAACAGCAATGGCAGGACGGTGAATTCGTGCGCGACGGCGACATCCTCGCCGCCGAATTCGTCAATTCCGGTCGCACCTATCGTGCCGTGCGCTACGTGATGCCGGACGGCCATGCCGATTACTACACGCCGGATGGCCGGCCGGTGCGCAAGGCCTTCCTGCGCTATCCGGTGGACTACGGGCGCATCAGCTCGGGTTACAGCCTGGCGCGCCGGCATCCGATCCTCCACCGTGCACGCGCGCATCGCGGCATCGATTTCGCGGCGCCCGTCGGCACGCCGATCAAGGCCGCCGGGGCCGGCCGGGTGATATTCCGCGGCGTCAAGGGTGGCTACGGCAACGTGGTCGAGCTTTCGCACAGCAACGGCATCACCACGCTCTACGCGCACATGTCGCGCTTTGCGCGTGAAGTCGGGGTCGGCGACCGGGTCGCGCAGGGCGAGGTCATCGGCTATGTCGGCATGACGGGGCTCGCGACCGGGCCGCACGTGCATTACGAATACCGTGTGAATGGCGTGTACAAGAATCCGGCCAGGGTCACGGCGCCCAAGGCCGACCCGATCCCGGCGAACTTGATGGAAGATTTCCGGGCGAAGACAGCGCCGCTTCTTGCGGACCTCGATGCACCCGCCGACCAACCCATCCGCGTCGCCCGCGCCGGGCGCTAGAACTCCGCCTCAGGTCGAGAACGACGACCCGCAGCCGCAGGTCGTGGCGGCATTCGGATTGCGGATCACGAACTGCGCACCCTCGAGGTCTTCCCGGTAGTCGATTTGCGCGCCGGCGAGATACTGGAAGCTCAGCGGGTCTACCAGGAGCGTGACGCCCTGGTTCGGGAATTCCGCGTCGCCCTCCTCGATCTTCTCGTCGAAGGTGAAGCCGTACTGGAATCCGGAGCAGCCGCCGCCCGAAACGAACACCCGCAACTTCAGGTTTGGATTGCCTTCCTCACGGATCAGCTCGCCGACCTTGCGGGCGGCAGCGTCGGTGAAGACCAGGCCATCGGTATTTGGGGCAGTTTCGGACATAAATCCCTAATCCAGAAAGAAAAATTCCAGCCTGACCATTGTAGGCCAGAGCCCCCGGCAGGTCAAAGAACCGGGGTCTCAGGTTCACCTTCGACACGCCAGGTGAAGGTTTGGCGCGAGGGTTCCGCGCCGCGCGCCTGACGGTATTCGACCTGCAGGCTTGCCGGCAGGAAATTCTCGGGCAACTCGATCGGCACTTCAATCTGTTGGAAAAACCGCAGCGAAAACGTGAGTTCGCGGCGCTTGTCGATCTCGACCTCGGCGAGCGGCAACTGGACCAATGCGCCACCGCGCGTGCCGTCGATCGCGAAGCTCACGGTGCCATTGGCGACGCTGTCGCGCGCGGCGGCCTGGACCAGCGTGATCAGCACGAGGAATCGGCGGCCCTCCCCGGAACGGATCTTCAGTTCCTGGACGCGCAATGTGCCGGCACCGAACTGCCGCGCGACCAGACCGCGATAGAACTGCAACTCCTGCTGCTGGCGCGCGGTCTCGGCCTGCAGCTCGCCGATCATGCGTTGCGCCTCGGATTGCGCCTGGTGATCTACTCGCTGGCCGATCTCGGCGGTCGACACGCGATGCTGCAGCGATTCATTCTCATCGCTGAGTGTGCGGACCTGGCGGCGAAGCTCCAGGCGTTCCAGCATCGAGCTGACGATGGCGAAGCCGCCGCTCGCGCGCCCCAGCTCGAATCCGCCGTAGAAGACGACCAATGCGACCAGTATCGTGAGCCCGATGCGGCGCCAGCGCGGTGCTACCATGCGCGCGGGAGAAGCTGGATGCTCTGGATCAAGGCCTGGCACGTAATCTTCATGGTGACTTGGTTCGCGGGTCTCTTCTACCTGCCGCGGCTGTTCATATACCACGCTTCCGCCACGGACACCGCGGGCATCGAACGCTTCAAGGTCATGGAGCGCCGGCTGTTCGTCATCATGACGATCGGCGCCGGGCTCACCGCCGCATTCGGCATCTGGCTGCTGGTCATCAACCCCGCGCTGCTGCTTGCGGGATGGTTGCAGGCGAAGCTCGCATTGCTCGTGCTGCTGGTCTCGTATCACGCCTGGTGCTGGCGGCTGCTCGCGGATTTCGCCGCGGGCCGGAATGCCCATCCGCCGGCCTGGTATCGCTGGTTCAACGAGGTGCCGACGCTCCTTTTGATCGGCATCGTGCTGCTGGCTATCGCCAAGCCCTTCTGATCAGCGCTCGGGCGCGGCCTTCTCGGTCGGCTGCCCACGCATCATGCGTTCTTCCCACCAGTTCGGGTAGGGCGGCAAGCCTTCCGGGAATGCATGAGCGCCCAGCTCATGCAGCGCGCATGAATACACGCGCCGCTTGAAATAGATGACGTCGTGCACCGCATCCCACCAGTCCGCCCAGCGCCAGCGGTCGAACTCTGCGGGTATCTCGGTCGAATCGAACTTGAGTGCCGAATCCGCGGTGCCGAGGCGCAGCAGGAACCAGCGCTGCTTCTGGCCGATGCACAGTGGACTCGAATCGTGGCGGATGAATTGCTTCGGCAGCCGGTAGTGCAGCCAGCCACGCGTGCGCGCCACCTCCTCGACCTGGCCGGGCCGCAGCCCCACTTCCTCGGCTAGTTCCCGGTACAGCGCCTCCTCGACGAGTTCGCCATGGCGTATGCCTCCCTGCGGGAACTGCCAGCCGCGCGCACCTGCGCGGCCGCCCAGGAAGACCTGGCGGTCGCCATTCATGATCACGATGCCGACATTGGCCCGGTAGCCGTCCTCATCGATGTCGTCGGTTTCGCGGTCCATCGGCGTGAATTCTTCCACAGTGACCGGTTGCCTGGTACGACCCGGAAAATCACCGGCCGTTCATGAATAATGCGGGCTCAACGCTGGAAGGACTGTGCGCCGATGACCAGGATGCCCGCCCCGTTCTTGATCGCGCTGCTCACGGTCGCGGCGATCGCGGCAATTGTCGCATCCCTCAGCCTCGGCAGTTCGGGGCTCGATGCTCCCTGGGCGGGGCTCGCCTCCGGCGACCCGCTGACCCGCACCATCGTCCTCGAGCTGCGGCTACCGCGTGCGCTCGCGGCTTTCGGCACCGGCGTGGTGCTCGCGCTTGCGGGTGTCCTGATGCAGGCGCTGCTGCGCAACCCGCTCGCCGATCCTTATGTGCTCGGCATCTCCGGTGGCGCGGCGGTTGGCGCGCTCGGCGTGATGCTGGCCGGACTCACCGGGTTCGCCGTCGACACCGGCGCGGCCGGCGGGGCCTTCGCCGCCATGCTGCTGGTGTTCGCCGTGGCGCACGGCCCCGGCGGCTGGACCACGACGCGGCTCCTGCTGACCGGCGTCGTGGTCGCCGCGGGCTGCGGTGCGGTGGTCAGCCTGCTGCTGTCGCTGTCGGATGACCTGCGGCTGCGTGGCATGTTGTTCTGGCTGCTGGGCGATTTCGGCTATGTGCGCACGCCCTGGTCGTTGCTCACGCTGGCACTCGTGGCGATCCCGGCCTGCCTGCTCGCGGCGCGGCCACTCGACGCGCTCGCCCGCGGCGAATTGCAGGCGCGGCTGCTGGGCGTGCCGGTGCGGGGTCTGCGCATCGCAATCTATTTCACTGCATCGGTGCTGACCGCAGCCGCCGTCACGACCGCGGGCAGCATCGGTTTCGTGGGCCTGGTGACACCGCACCTGGTGCGGCTCGTGATCGGCTCGGCACACCGCGTGGTGATTCCAGCCGCGGCACTCGCAGGCGGCACGCTGCTCGTCGTTGCCGACCTGCTCGCACGCACCATCGTGGCGCCGCGCCAGTTGCCGGTCGGCGCGCTGACTGCGCTGATCGGCGTACCGCTGTTCCTGCTGCTGATGCGCCGCCAGCGGGCGAGCTAACAATGGGACTCTAAGGACTCTAAAGGGGACGCAACCCTTTACCGTTTTTAGGCGCGATCTGGTAAAGGGTTGCGTCCCCTTTATAGCAGTCGCGAGGTCGCCGCAGGCTTGGCCGTTCCGCTAGACTCCTCCGCGTCCCCACCGGAGGCGCCATGACCCTGAGTCGCTACGCTCCGCTCCTGACTCTGGTCGCGACCAGCCTCTTCGCTGCCGATTTGAAACCCGCAGACGAGGCGCTGGTGAGCCGGATCGCCTTCGGCTCGTGCCTGGGCCAGGACGGCGTGCAGCCGATCTGGGATCAGGTGCAGAGGGCGAAGCCCGACGTGTTCGTGCTGCTCGGAGACAACGTCTACGCCGACACCAAAGACCCCGTGGAGCTGCGCGCGGCGTATGCGAAGTTGGGCGCCCAGCCGGGCTATCAGAAGCTCAAGAAGGCGATGCCGGTGCTGGCCACCTGGGACGACCACGATTACGGCGAGAACGACGCGGGGGCCGAGCACCCGAACAAAGAGGCGTCGAAGCAGATCTTCCTCGATTTCTTCGGAGTGCCGAAGGACGCGCCGCGCCGCCAGCGCGACGGTGTCTACCACGCCGAGGTCTTCGGCCCGCCGGGCAAGCGCGTCCAGATCATCCTGCTCGACACGCGCTTCAACCGCTCGCCCCTCATCTTCAAGGAGGACAAGACCGACCTGGTCGACGGCGGTCGCTACCTCCCGAACGAAGACCCGAACGCGACGCTGCTGGGCGCCAGCCAGTGGGCCTGGTTCGAGGAGCAGCTTCGGGTGCCGGCCCAGGTGCGCATCATCGGCTCCAGCATCCAGGTCGTGGACGAGGACTCGGGCGGCGAGAAATGGGCCAATTTCCCGCTGGAGCGCAAAAAGCTGTACGCACTGATGTGGCGTACTACGGGCGCGCTCTTCATCAGCGGCGACCGCCACTTCGCCGAGCTGTCGATGATGGATGGCGAGGCGGGCTACCCGATCTACGACCTCACCGCGAGCTCCCTCAACTGGTCCGAGCACATGTATCGGATGATGGAGCGCAACCGCCATCGCATCGCGGTGCTGAACCGCGGCGACAACTTCGGCCTGATTGAAATCGACTGGGGACGCCGCGACCCGCTGCTACGCTTCAAGATCATCGACGAAGACGGCGACACCATGATCCACCACAAAGTGGAGCTCAGCGTGCTGCGCGAGTCGAACCTGCCCTGGTGGAACGTCGTGCCGAAGTACCCCGAGTAGCTAATTCGATAAAGGGGACGCAACCCTTTTCCGGACCGCCGAAAAGGGTTGCGTCCCCTTATTCCCGTCACCCAGCTCACCGCACCCAGGTTCCCGCTCGCCTCCCGCGCACTCATCGCACAATCCGCGCAGCTGCCACGCTGCGGAAAAGGCGCTTTGAAATTCCTGTCCTCGCGCGCCAAGGGCGAGTCGATCATTGTCTGTTGTCCCTTCAACGCCGCGGTGACGATTGCGGCATCTATCTGGTCCTTGGGGCGTGAGCTCTGCTTGGTCTTGAGCAGGCCCTCCAGATCGAGCAGCCGAACCGTAACATCATCGATCTGTGTCGACCTCACATGCGGCTTCATGTCGTCCCAAGTCAAGCCTGCGATTGCAGGCATGACGTCGACCGTGAATTCATCACTGATGCGAATTGCATGGAGCGAATCTCTGGCGAATACGTCCTGCTCGGTGCACAGGATGCTCGCCGCACCGTCCGGCAGACGCGAGAGTCGAAGCCATGGCTCGCGGTATTCCGGTCATCGCGACCCGAGTCGGTGGCGTGCCCGGCGTCGTAGAGGATGGACTTAACGTCCTGCTGATTCCCGCCGGCGACGCGAAGGCGCTCGCGGCGGCGGTCCTGAGATTGGTCCGGGACACGTCGTTGGCCGATGCTCTCGTAAGAAGAGGACTGGAGTCCGTGCGCCCCTGCACCAAAGAACGTCAAATCGCCGCGATCCACGGTTTTCTGGACACGCTGCTCCCCCGGCGCTCCTGTCGTTCGGCGGGACGACCTGCGAGTTTGAGCTTGAAGCCCACCGGTCATCGACAAGGCGGATCGCCCGGCGGCACGGCAAACGCTTTGGAGAGCGCGCCGCTCCATGTTTCGATGGTGTTTCCGGTGCGCAACGAGATTCGCCACATCGAGCGATGCCTCGACTCGATTCTCGGCCGGGAGGTGGATCGACTTTCCTGGGAGATGATCTTGGTCGATGGTGGCTCGACGGACGGAACTGCTTTCGCGCCGGCTGCGTGTCAGTCTACGTCGGCCCGAAGGAGATTGCCGACCTCGTACCGGCCGACTGCTTCGTCGATGGCCGCGCGTTTCTCCTCTCGCCCGCCGCGCGGCCTTTCAATCAGGAGCATTTCGCCGACGTGGTCGTCGCTGCGATCCTCGCCGACCTCAAGGTCGCCGGCGCCTGATCAGGTGGGCGGGCCGAAGTTCCGTAGAACCGGTGGAGGCGGCGGGAATCGAACCGCCTCAGGACGGCGGCCCAGTTGTGAGTTGCAGCGATGGATATGCCTGTCCATAATCTCCAGAAGGTGCATCTCAAAGACAACGTCAGCGGCTTGGTCAACAGCCTGCGCGCGCGGGGAATTCGGGCGACCCTCCGGATCGCGGCATGCACGCTCTGGTGTGGATTCATTGAAGCCATCGACGAACGGAGGTTTCATTCCGCCACGGCGGGAGATCTCCCGCTGTCGGCGCTGGATATCCAGAGCAAGAACGCGGCTCACGCGGGTCCCTATTGCACCCCGAGTCCATTCCGAATCATCCGAAAGACACTTGAATCCGTGCGCGCCCTGCAGGGTGGAACCGTTTCGAACAGCACATTGATCGATTTCGGTTGTGGTCGCGGGCGGGTCCTGCTGATGGCCTCCGAGTACGGCTTCAAGCAGGCGATCGGGGTCGAATTCTCGCCCCAACTCTGCAGGGAGGCAGCGACAATCACGGAAGCCTACCTTCAAGCACGAGAGCGAAGATCGACTGACATTCTCGTCGTGAATGCCGATGCCGCAGACTACCCAATCCCGCCGCAGGCGAACGTATTCTATTGCTTTGCTTTCGACGGGCACCTTCTTGACCTGGTCGCCCGCAACATCGTGGAATCGCACGCGAGCGTCACCCGGCCGATTTGGCTAATTTACTGCAAAGCGCTCCACCAAGAGGTATTGCTGCGGCACGGGTTTCGGTCCGTGCGCGAGTTGAGCTGGTGCGGGTTCCCGACCGTGATCTTCACGCTCTAACCGACGGCTTCACCTGTGTGAATCGCCCCGGGTTTTCCGGAGACTTGGAGTTCCCATGATTTCGTGGACAGCGGATAGCATCAGATCAACAGCTGAGGGCGAAATCCATGTCCAATCGATCGAGTGTCGGCAAGGTTCGACGAACCTACCAGTTCATCGAGGATCATAAAC
>Ga0315273_10000317_pt1 | contig 48346 bp, 42 predicted proteins | sample YL17G02_0_MG_FD_205753 | JGI IMG/M metagenome (GOLD analysis project Ga0315273, IMG submission 205753) | Sediment microbial communities from Yellowstone Lake, YNP, Wyoming, USA - YL17G02_0 | ecosystem: Environmental > Aquatic > Freshwater > Lake > Sediment | place: USA: Wyoming | collected...
TGTCCACAGGACTGCTTCGCTTGTCCACAGGACTGCTTCGCTTGTCCACAGGACTGCTTCGCTTGTCCACAGGACTGCTTCGCTTGTAAGCGAGAAAGAAAGCGGCATGGGAATGTTTGTAAAACGGATTCCGCTTCGGGTCCAGCCTGAAGCGTTCGTCCATTTGCAGAGGCGGCACCCACTGAGAAATATCCTTGTAAACGGAGAAGGGCAGGGCGATGAAATCCCGCACTTGTTTTTTGTTTGTGATGTCGATCTGGGTGATGTGCATGGAAAATGTAGGGCGAGATTAATCTCGCTCTACCCGCCTTACATGGATTTTGCGCGGTCGGCCATTTGCGTACGTAAAACGTGCGCGTCGTGGTCTATAGTAAACAACGCGCCAAGATAGAAGAAGAAACACAGCGCCCAGGCCACGATGCAAATACTCAGGATAGCAAAGGTCTTATCGCCTGTGGAGGTGATGATCAGACCCGTTAATGTAGGTGCGAGTGCCGCGCCGCTATTCTCGATGAAATATTCCACCGCCTGTGCTGTGGACCGAATTTCAGGCACGGTTACGTCGTATACCGTGGCAATGACATTGGCCGAAGAGAGCGGCATAAAAATGGCTGTGAGACACATCAGGATAAAGAACTGTGTCCGGTTTTCGATGGGCGTAGTCATGGCAAAGTAAAGGAAGACCGCGCCCAGTATCACGCCCGCGCTGGAGATAATGATGCGTCCTTTGTTGGTGCGCTTGAACAGGACATCGCCCATCCAGCCGCCGATAAAATAGCCAGCCGCCAGGATCAAGATGACAGGCGCCATTGTGACCAACACGGAGTTGTTGTCATAGCCGCGTTCTGTCATAAGATAACCGAAGAAGAAGAATGTGATCACGTTCCACGGAAAGACTCCGGCAAAACCCTGCAGGAAGATGAACCACATGGTCTTCTTCTTGAAGATCTCTTTCGCTTCAACCCACGAGAATTTGAAGGTAGTCATTTCAGCCATGCCTTCAAATTCAGGCTCGGCTTTGCCGCGCGGTACTTCTTTCACACCGAAATAAATGAGAACAGCGATCACAAGCCCAAGTGAGCCTGTAATATAAAAAATCGAACGCCAGCCGCCGATCATCGGAGCCACGATCAAGGCCAGTATCATCCCAATAAGATAGCCCAGCGGCTGTGCCAATTGCAAAATACCATACACTTTGCCGCGCAGGTTGGGCCCAAAATAATCTGCCACCAAAGTAAACAGGCCGGGATAGGATGAATCGTCAATGCCTGTGGATGAACGGGTTACAAGGAATGCAGGATACGTGCGAACGACGGAACTGAACCAGGTCGTTACACCCCAGATCAAGGAAGCCAGGGCCAGAAGTTTGACGCGCGCATAACGATCATAAAGATAACCCCAAAGCGGGTAAAGCAAAGTGGCAACGATCAATGCGCCGGAATTGACCAGGCCCCACTTGAAATCATCCAGCCCGAACGTTTCACTGATCGGCACCTGTAATGAACCGATCATCAATTTGTCCGTTTGGTGCAGGAGCATAAAGAAGAAAAAGATCGTAATAACAAACCAACGGTAGCGCGGATTTTGTGGGGACATGAGTACCTCGTTTGGATTTACGATTTACGATTTACGATTGACGATTTGCGATACTTCGGCACCTTCGGCAGTACAAGTTTTTGATTTATGTGTCGAGATTGTCTTCAGTGATGATATCCTGCGCGAGTTTTTGCAAAGCGTCTGCATCATCGGTTTTTGTGGCGCGCCAGTATTGGTCGAGCAGATCAAGCGGGCTCAAACTGCTCATGGTCTGGTCGGCGGGCAGGCGGATGCGCGCTTCCATCTGCGGGCGTTTGACCAAATGAAATTCAAAAGTCCTTTCGGCGTATTTTCGCAAAGCCGACTCGTCGATCAATGTATCCAACTCTCTTGGATATTCAACCGTCAAGCGGACGATCGCCCCAGACATCTCCTCCACCTTCGGCAACGCGGCCTTAAGGGTCTCGGTCACGTTCTCACCAGGCCCTTCGACACGGCTCAGGGCAGGCCCTATAACTGTTCGCCGGTCAATGAACGGACGCGCCCCTGTGAGTTTTCTCCATTCAACTTTCGTCTCCCCGCGCGCCACATCCGCAACGATAAAGTATCTATCATCCGCGGCCTCGCCAAAGTCCACGCGCTCGATCGAGCCGGGATAGATCACCGGCGGATGCGCGCCTTTGTTCACATCCTGCGGCTTGTGGATATGACCCATCGCCACATAATCCAGCCGTGTATCTTTGACCAATGCAGTGGGCAGGACAAGATCACTGCCCAACATCACCATGCGCTCGGAGCCGAACGTCGCGCCTTCAACGGATGCGTGCGCGGTCAAAATAAGGGGCAGGGATTTGTCAGCTTCTTCCAGCCAGCCTTCGATCAAATCCGATATGCGGGATTCGATGTTCGAAAAAACTTCGGAAGTGTCCGCTGCGCTCATGTCCAAATTTGCCATAATGCTCGAGCGCGCGATCCACGGCATGGCAATCAACTGCACGGGTAAATCCCAAAGGTCTTTGGGAGTTAAAAACTCGGGCGTTTGCAACACGCGCACAAAAGGCACCTGCAAAGTATCAAACTCGTGAACGGCATGTGCGCGTCCTGCCGCCGGAGAAATATCATGATTGCCTACGAGTAAAAGCGTTGGGATTTTGGCATGAGACAAGCGCATAATACGCCTGCCCCACTCGCGCTGAAAGGTCGGCGCGGGTGAACGGTCCTTGTAGGCATCCCCCGCAAAGATGACCATGTCCACTTTTTCGGAGATGGCCGTATCCACGATCGTATCCAGCGACTTGAGAAAATCAAGCACGCGTAACGGCAAGCCCGTCTCAGGGTCGTGACGGCCGTAGTTGGCCATGTCAATGTGTGCGTCGGCGAAGTGTAATAGTTTCATAGTCGGATAGGGTCACTGCGAGGAACGAAGCAGTCTTCCTATCTGTAGGAGATTGCTTCGGGAAGAAAACCCTCGCAATGACATGAACATTACGGTTGAACTCCCAAATCCTGCAAAGCTTGAATGGCGGGCTGCCACTTGGGATGGACCTTTAGAGCAGCGCGGTAATCCCTTACAGCCAGATTAGTTTGACCAGCCATATAGTAGGCGCGTCCGCGCCACAATAAAGATTCTTCGAGATCTGGCGAAGCAATCGTATCTTCCAGGGTTGTCGTAGCCAGATTGATCACGTCTGCATAACGGGCGGAATAGTAATATGCCCAGTAGGGGCTTGTCTGGTACCACATCATGCGGTAGGGGCGGGTCGTGGAATTGCTTTCAAGTCCATTATAAATTGAAAAGGCGTTGTCATACGCGACAGCCGCATCCACGTATTCGCGCAAAGCCACGTGGCTAGTCCCCATATTGAACCACGCAAAGAAACGGTCAATGCCCGTCAAGCTCTGACCTTCGAGTTCAGCCACGCTCAGGGCATGGCGTGAGGCGGCATCCTGATCGGCGAGGTCACCAAGCAAAGTCAATACGTCATTTTCGCGTTCCACAGGATAAACAACCACAAACACATAATTGAACGCACGCCAGCCATTCATGAATTCTTCGTAATGGATATGGAAGTTTGGGCCATCGTTATAAGTATCCTGCACAACGACCTCATGCGTCGCATCGTCATAGCCGGTTACGAATTGATAATGTCCCATCCAACCGACCTTGCCGGTGTAATCGCGTTCGTAATAGCCTTTCTCTGCCATCACTGGGAAACCGGCGGCAAGAAATCGTTTGAGCATATCCACATCGCCGCCGTAACGCATTACTGTACCCAACTCAGGCACGTTCCCGGCCACGAAGTCCTGCAATTCATACGGCATCACATTTTTATCCTTGTCGCTTGGCTTCACGGCTTTGCCCACTTTATCGCGATTACCGTCCCAGCCCCAAAACGTCAGAGCCATCGAGAAGTTTGCAGGGCCGCAATAGTTCCAACGGTTATGCTGGTCTTCGTATTTGACTCCTTTCAATATAACAGAAGCAGGCAAAGGAGTCGGGGTGATCGTTGGTACGAGGGTTGGACCAGGCCGAGGCGTAGTAGTCCCCAAAGGGGATACGATCGCCTGAGATGTGAGGGTCAGCTGGTATTCGGCGCGCGTCGTCGCAATGACGGTTTCAATGGTGAGATCTGTCGCGCCACCGGGTTGAAATACGGCTTGATCGGGCGGGCTGAAAAAATATTTGATGCGCGTACGCGCCTCGTCAATGCGCCACGCAAGGCGCTCATGCACCGGCGGTATGAAATAGACGCCGATTGTCAGGATCAGCAACAAAGGGGGGACCCAAATATATCTAAAATATTTTCGCATGAGAAGATTATAAAACAGAACGCGGACGCAACTCGAAAGACTCACTCGACGCTAAGGGCGTGTTAAGATTCTCGGAATCGAGACTCATCACGCGGCTGTTGGCAAAGAACGCAAAATCGAATCCGGTCGGGTCCCCAACCTGCTTGCCAGGAATTGGCATTAATCTGGCTGTAAGTGGTTTGTCTAAACGCATCGCCAGCGCGGATAGGTCAAGCAGGAGCGGTGCGATTTGTTCGGCAGTTGTATCTCCGGGAAGCGGAACAGTATCCAAACCAGTCCCGCAAACGGTGGAGTAGAGCAACAGGTCTTTGACCGTCAGCGTGCCTTCCGCGGCGCGCTTCGCAAGGATAGAGTCTTCGAGCACAGGCTGCATGAATCCGCTGAAACCGGTGTGAGGAAAGTCTGCGCGATCAACGGCTTCAGTAAGGATCGCAGCTGCAGCCAATGAACCGTGCAAGCCAACCTTTGAGACCCCGATTTTCTCCACTGCCCCACCGAGTGAATGTGCATCATCAGGGAACGGCGCGAGCGAAAAATCAATGCCGCCGAAGGTCGGAGATTGGGAATCGGAAATTGGGAATCGGGCGAGGTCTTCTGCAACAAGAGCGATTGCTTTGCCGTGTTTTGTAATCTCGGCGATCAACGCGCGTCGTCCATCGTCAATGGTCTTTGCATTTGCAAAAGCGGAGACTGCCAAATCTGCGGACTCAGTCGCAATCGCGAAAGCAGGTTTGTCACTATCATGATACGCGGCAGGGAAGAATGGCGCGCCCGCTCTCACGTTGGCTAATGCCGCAAAACGCAAGTTGCCGAATCCATCGGGCGAAATGGTCGAAGCCTTTTGAATGATCTCCGCACAGGCATTGATGGCTTGCATTGAAATGCCGTTATTCTTGTCCGCCATTACACCGCCGAAGAAAATATTTTGCGTCGCGGCGATGGCATCGGGGATCACAGCATAGCTTTCAGGGTATTCGACCAAGGCCGGTCCAAGCGATGCGTATGCCACGCCAATTTGAGACAGGATGTTTTCAAGTTCCTCTGCCAGGCGCGGTAATTCATTCAATGAACTTGTAGTAGCGACTTCAGTCGCCTTTTTATCAGAACGACTCAAGTCGTTACTACTTAATAATTTTGGAAAAGGAATCGTCGCAAGGCGCACGGTCTGTACTTCGTAGCCCGCGGCTTCATACGCGGACCTGGCTTTAGCTAGAAATTCTCCAGCCGTGCGCAAAGCATTTTCATCCAAAGGATATTTGGGATTACAGAAATAAGTGATTGAGCGAATTTTCATGTATTTACTTTTTTTAACCACAAAGGCACCAAGTCTCCAAATCATAAAGTTTTTCGTGCCTTCGCGTCTTTGTGACTTTGTGGCTATTTTCTCTGGCGAACCACTTCAAACATCAACACAGACCCGGCCACACCTGCATTCAACGACTCGGCTTTACCCGGCATTGGGATACTCAAACTCATCGTTACCAGCCTGCGCGCAGACTCGCTCGCGCCGTCCGCTTCGCCACCGACGATCAAAGCCAATGGCTGGCGCAGGTCGGTTTCCCAGCAGGACTGACCGTTCATATCGGCCAAAAAAACTTGTAAACCTGCCAACCTGCCAACCTGTTCGATTTCATCCCATGTCATTGAATGGATCGGCAAACGAAAATGCGCGCCCATGCCCGACCTGAGGACTTTCGGTGCAAAAGCATCCGCTGTTTCGGGAGGCAAGAGGACCGCGTCCACGCCTGCCGCGGCCGCGCTCCGTAACAATGTGCCGAGATTGCCAGGGTCACGGATTTGATCGGGGATGAGGAGGAAGGTTGGTAACTTGGGAATTGGCAAATTGGTTAGTTCGAGAACAGTAAGAATACCTTGCGGAGTCTCGGTTTCGCTTAATGATTTCATTACGCTTGTCGAAACCATTTCACATTCAACGCCGCGTGACTTTAGGCTTTCGACCAATAAGTTTCCCCGCTCATTCAATATTTCATCATATAACACAAAGCGAAAAGGCCAGTCCGCGGCGAGGGCTTCCTCCACAAGACGCACGCCTTCGATCAAGAACGCGCCCGCTTCACGGCGCCCTTTGGCGCGTCCCTGCAAGGCGCGAACCGTTTTTATTTTTGTATTATGTGAGGAAGTAATCATGGTCAATGGAGCTTGGATGATGGGGTAAGCTCGCTATTCTCCATTTCCCATCTTCCATTCTTTGATAAATACATCCACTGTTGATTGATCAAATAATAATATTCGAACAATTTTCAAGCCTGACTTCTGCTCATCGAAATATTGCCGGATTGTTTTGAAAATGATCTTCGCGGCGCGGTCTTTTGGAAAGCCGAAAATACCAGTTGAGATCGCAGGCATCGAGATGGATGTCAATTTTAGTTCATCGGCTACGCGCAGAGAGCCATAGACCGCATCAGAAAGTTTTTTATCTTCATTCCCATCGCCCCACACGGGGCCAACAGCGTGGATCACGTATTTCGCAGGTAGTTGCCCGCCCGAGGTCCACGCAGGACGTGAGTGTGAAACAAGGCCATGTTTCTGAATCCACGCATCCGACTCTTCCTGAATTATGTCTCCCCCGCGTCGAACGATGGCCCACGCCACGCCGCCGCCATGTTGCAAATGCTCATTAGCCGCATTGACGATGGCATCCACTTCGTCAGTCGTGATGTCACCCTGCACAATTTGCAGGGTTTGACCTGTTGATAAAATACGTTCCATGAGAATAGTGTTCATACGGTTATTTTACCCCCGTTAATAAAAGTAGAGCGAGATAATATCTCGCTCTACACTTTTCTACTTGGTCTTCGCAACCACAGCAGCAAACGCATGCGGGTCACGGACGGCGATGTCGGACAGCATCTTGCGATTGATCTCGATATTCGCCTTCTTGAGCGCTGACACCAAACGACTATAAGTGGTGCCATTCAGTCGGGCCGCGGCATTGATGCGGGCGATCCATAACTTGCGTAGATCACGCTTGCGCACACGGCGGTCACGCGTGGCGTACCACAGGCTCTTGAGCATGGCCTCGTTGGCACGCTTGAACAGCAGGTGCTTTGCGCCGCGCTGTCCCTTTGTAATTTTCAAAACTTTCTTATGACGAAGATGTCCTTGTGGACCACCTTTTACACGCATTGTTCATAACCTCCTGCAAACTCGCGGGCGTCGGCGTCCTTCGTCTTCGCTCAGGATCACCAGTTGTGTACACCCGAAAGCCGCAAATAAAAAAATCGACATCAGGGATTAACCCTTCATATTGGGATTCAAACGCTTCACGCGCTTGATGATGCTGCGGCCATTGACCGGTATCATCTCGCTGAGTAGCGCTTTTGTCCGTTTGGAAGTGCGGCGGCGTAAATGACTTTTGCCGCCTTTCGTGCGCACGAGCAAGCCAGAGCCAGTCATGCGAAATCGTTTGGATGTCGCTTTATGGGTCTTCAGCTTGTATTTTCCAGTTTTTGCTTTGCGAGGCATTGTTGCTCACTCCTTTCATGGAAATTAAACCGCGGGACTAAACTCACGTAGTGGCCCGCGGGCTATCAACATCTTTGCCGTCTCGCACCGACGTGCCGTCGTGGTTCGCGGCATCAGCGGAGCGATCCTGTGGACGAACGGTGGGACAACCCTTACTCTGTGGCTTCCGCTTCTTTCTCGACTTGAGGCTGGTCGCCTTTTTCCTTCTTCTTCGCGCCGGGCTTGGCGGGAGCAAGAACCACCAGCATTGTGCGGCCTTCCATCATCGGAGCCTGCTCGATCGTGCCGATATCAGCCAGCGACTGTGCAATCTCTCTCAAGTCTTCGAGCGCGATCTCGGGATAATCCATCTCTCGGCCGCGGAACTTGATGGTCACACGCACCTTGTGACCCTGTCCCAGCCAACGACGGGCATCATCCACTTTGAAACCGCGATGTGCTTCATTTGTCTTCGGGCGCAGGCGAATTTCCTTTAGCTCGATCTTCGTTTGTGCCTTCTTTGCATCGCGATCCTTCTTGGCTCGTTCATAAATGAACTTGCCAAAATCCATCACACGACAAACAGGCGGCGCGGCATTGGGTGAAACCTCCACCACATCCAGATCGGCATCACGGGCAATCTGCAAAGCCTGTTTTATCGAAACCACACCGACATTTTCGCCGTTAGCTCCAATTAAGCGGACTTCGGGGACCCGAATGTTTTCATTTACTCTAAATTCATTAGTGCTGATAAGACTCTCCTATAATTACAAAACCCAGCATTTAGCTGGCTTTTTAGCGAGCGAATAATACCATGAAGGCGTGTGAATCGTCAATTAGCTGACAAAACAGGGAGTGGGGCGAGGCCCCTAATGCGGCAGAAGCTACGGCTTTAGATCATATAAGTATGCAGCTGAACCCGGGACTCCAAATCGATCCTGTACTCTGCCTAATTGGTCAAGATGCTGGATATAAAACAATTCCACGCAGTTGTCACAGAAATTATCCAAAAAAATGAACCAGACTCTGTCATTCCCTTTCAGGCTATTTATCTCACTGAAGAATTTCCCAAGGTCAGGGCCATCAAGATCCTCACCCCTACTGATCTTGTTTATTTTGGGAAGTTTGTTGCCTATGAGGATTTTGCCTTTATCGAGTCCATAGAACGGAGCATAGTAATAAAATGCGGTGAGCGCTGCATCGGAAACGTAAATCACATCGTTCTGGGCTTTGTTGTCTTCGACGTACCTCAAAATAGATTTGAAATCTTGGCCTGTCGTGGTGGTACTGAATCTTCTAAGCGCCCCATAAGCAGGTAACCAAAGGGTTATCGTGATTAAAGTGGTACAAAGAATGACAGCGAGAGCTCGATTCCATCTGCTGAAGAGAGTATAGATTCTTCCGAGTCCCTCGGCCACCAGCAATATCAAAAATGGAACCAGGAAAAGCAATAACCGTCCTTTAAGAGGGTACCTTTCCATCGCGGATGCAAGTGATGCTATTAGAAAGGGTAGAGTCATAAGCAAGGCAGTGATTCTGTCTCGCAAAAAGATCGAGATAATACCAACAATAAGCAAAAAAGAGCAGCTTAGGGTCAGATATGGGTAATATAGGCTCGGGCTCGTGCTTACCAACAGATCCAAATAGGTTCTGTTGAACCAGTTCAGATGACTCCATGGTGGTAGAGGCATGAAACCGCCGCGCCAAAAATTTTGTAGAAATTCATTCGCAATTAGATTCCTCAGGGAGACCAGATACTCCAGCCCCAGTGAGGCCATCCACAGGATACCTATAGCAAACGTTAGGATAAGAGGCACATACGCTTTTGTTGTCAGTTTGTCGAGCACCAGCACTAGCCCAATCCCTACCAGGATGAAAGCTGATGGATGCGATATCCAGATTGCGATGATGCCCCCCGCGCCAAGAAGAATCAGGTGTTGGAAGTGAGTGGTATCGCCAATACAGCGTAATGACAGGTAGACCAGCAGCAACGCAATCATGACGTCGCTGGAATATTGCTTGAGTATTGCAGAATAATCAACTAATGTCCATGAGATGGAAAATACGAAAACAGCGAATAGACCAGCGGTCCCCAATTTGTCCTTGGCGATGCGGTAAATCAAATAGGTCGCCAGCAGCCCTGAGAAAATCGGGAAAAATCGCAGGACATAATCTTGATTCCCCGTTATAACGATGGCCAATTTTTCGATAAGCAAGAAGCCAATCGGTGCGCCCTGCTCGTAATCTAATGGTTGAGTCAGCTCACCAAACGTGCGATTCACCAGATTGAGTGCTAAGGCTGCTTCATCATTGGACAGCGAACGATTGGCGACATATTGTTGCAGCCGCAGAACAAGCCCGATCGCAACCACCAGCCACCAGAGAAGATCTGTTTTTGTTGAAATAGATTTCAGACGATTCCAGGTTGCGCGCACGAGCACTCCATTCACTCCAAGGTTGGCATTATATCATGAGAGGATTCGGTAATTAGTTTTAGTATGGCAAAACTGTCAGCAAATCGTTTTTGGCGGTCAAAACATCGTTTGGAGCAATCCAAGAAGGCAAAAATCTCACTTTTGCGTCCAAAATTGCCTGACGGCGGCGAGATTTTTTACCGCTTTGCCCTTCAGAAATAAGAAGTTTGTGCGTTTTTTGAATTATCGAATCCTCTCATCATATATAACTTTCATGCCTGCTTGACCGATGAACGATCCGTCTACAAAACATAATTCCCAGGCAGGTAATCATACCGACCCATGCTTAATCACAAAATTACCCACCAGCATTTCACTCCCCAAAAAATCCACGCTTATTACAAGGTAAAATTTGTCATAATACAAGGCAAGCCCAGGATCAGTGAGTTGATTTCATAAGCAACGGCAAGTTTATCATAGCATGTCTGTTGGCTATGGCTGTGACGTAGTAAAATAACGGCTGTGACGGGTAAGAATAATTTGTTATTCCTCTTCGAGATAGAGTGCGAGATGGATTTACCCTGACGGTTCGTCTCGCTTTGCGGCTCACCGTGTCGAAGGGGCCGCTCGCAACTAGGCATACAGGAGTTTGTAATGGCTGAAAATTTTGATGTTATCGTGATCGGTGCCGGACCCGCCGGATATGTGGCCGCAATCCGCGCGGCGCAACTCAAGCAAAAGGTGGCTATTGTGGATAAACAGTGGCTGGGGGGCGTATGTTTGAATGTGGGCTGTATCCCTTCCAAATCGTTATTGAAAAATGCGGAGGTCGCGCATACCTTGCGCGAACGCGGCAAGGATTTTGGTTTCTCCTTTGAGAACCTGAAACTGGACTATAGTGTGGCGGTCAAACGTTCGCGCCAGAATTCAGAACGGCTTGTCAAAGGCGTTGGCTTCCTGATGAAGAAGAACAACATCACGGTCTTTATGGGCGAAGCCAGGTTCAAAGCGAAAGACACGCTTGCGGTTACAGACAAAGACGGCAAAGTAATAGAACTAGCAGCCAAAAATATTATCGTCGCGACCGGCGCGAGTGCGGCTGTGCCCGGCGCATGGAAAGTGGACGGCGAAAAAATCGTCACGTATTGGGAGGCCATTTTGCAGGATAAACTTCCCAAGTCTGCCATTGTGATCGGCTCCGGCGCGATCGGCGTGGAGTTCTCAACCATTTGGAAATCCTACGGTGTAGATGTGACCATAGTCGAGATGCTGCCGCGCATCGTCCCGCTTGAAGATGAAGAAGTATCCAAAGAGTTGGAAAAAGAATTTAAGAAGCGCGGCATCAAAACACTGGTTGGGCATAAAGTTGAATCGGTGGAAGTAACCAAGATGGGCGTTAAGGTCAAGGTTTCGGCAGGTGGCAAAGAGACAATCCTTGAAGCGGACCAGGCTTTGGTAGCGATCGGATTCCGTCCAAATTCCAAAGGCTTGGGATTGGAAGAGGTCGGCGTCAAGATCAATGAGCGCGGCTTCCTGGAAATTAACGAGAAGATGCAGACCAATGTCGCCGGCATTTGGGCGATCGGCGATGTGACCGGCAAGCTGATGCTGGCACACGTTGGCTCGGCGATGGGTATTATCTGCGCCGAACATATCGCGGGGCATGAAACGGTGACACTGGACTATGAGATGATGCCGCGCGCCACGTATTGCACGCCGCAGATCGCGTCGTTCGGTCTCACCGAAGCGCAAGCCAAAGAACGCGGTTACACGGTCAAGATCGGGCGCTTCCCCTTCCAGGCCAACGGCAAGGCGCTTGGCATGGGCGATTATGCCGGCTGGGTCAAAATTATTATGGACGAAAAGTATGGCGAGATTCTCGGCGCGCACATGATCGGCCCCGAAGTAACCGAATTGCTACCTGAACTCACCCTGGCGCGCATGATGGAGTTGACGCCACACGAGATCGCGCGCAACGTCCACGCGCACCCAACGCTTTCAGAAGTCTTGATGGAAGCCGCGCATGGCGCGGAAGGAAACGCGATACATATTTAAGAGACAGTCATCCGAGTTCTTTACCCTAAAGGGCGCTTCGCAAAGAACTCGGATGACGTGATAAAATCGGTAAGTTGCAGGTTTGAATCCTGCTAGGCCCACCTTTTCTAATGCATGATTATTTTTTATTAGGGAAGATTTTCAATAACCACCTTCCCACTTTTTAGGAGGGATAAACAATGGCAAACCAAGAACAGCTCAAACTTTTGAAACAGGGTGCAAATGTTTGGAATAAGTGGCGGGAAGAAAATTATTCTATAAATATTGATCTCAATGAAGCCGATCTCATGGGAGCCAATCTCCTTGGAGCCGATCTCAGTCATGCCAATCTCATTGGAGCAGATCTCCTTGAAGCCAATCTCAGTAAAGCCGATCTCAGTCATGCTAATCTCCTTGGGGCCAATCTCACTCTTGCCAATCTCACTGGAGCCAATCTCAACGAGGCCTATTTCAGTCAAGCTTATCTCAATGGAACCAATCTCAGCAATGCCTCTCTCAATATAGCCAATTTCTATGCTGCCAATCTCAGTGAGACCAATTTCAGTGGGGCTAATCTCAGGGGAGCCAATCTCAGTAATGCTAAGCTCAATAAAATCAATCTGAGTAAAGCTGAAATAGGATACACAATTTTAGATAATATAACCCTTAGTGAAATTATCGGCCTCGAAGAAGTTATTCATTCAGATGCCTCCACTCTTGGCACTCATACAATTCAACAATCAAAAGGAAAAATTCCCGAAGTGTTTCTGCGTGGCTGCGGATTGAGCGACTGGGAAATCGAATCTACAAAGCTATACAACCCCGACTTATCAAATAATGAGATTGATGAAATTTTATACAAGATGCATGATCTGCGAGCACAACAACCCATTCAGATATCTCCACTTTTTATTTCATACAATCACACAGATAATGAGTTTGTAGATAAACTAGAAGGTTGCCTCAACAAAAAAGGTGTCAGATTTTGGCGAGATATTTATGACGCTACATCAGGAAAACTAGAAAAACAGATTGACCGAGCCATTCGTCAAAACCCAACGGTATTATTGATTCTCTCAGAAAATTCAATCAAGAGTGATTGGGTACAGCATGAAGTTCGCAAGGCACGAGAAATAGAGAAGGATGTTGGACGGGATGTATTATGTCCTGTGGCACTGGATGATAGCTGGAAAACCAGTCCATGGCCAGAGCGGATCATGGAACAAATAATGGAATATAACATCCTTGACTTTTCCATCTGGAAGGATGATGACAAGTTCGAGAAAATGTTTGTGAAATTGATTGACGGCGTGAATTTGTATTATAAAAAATAAATAAACAGCCCTACAAGAATTTGCAGGGCTGTTTATTTTGCCAATGGCAGTCTGATGAAGAATGTACTGCCGGGGAATGTCTCTTCGTCATGGCCCGCGCTTTCCACCCAAATCTTGCCTTGATGCGCTTTGACAATTCCCGTCGCGATGGCGAGACCAAGCCCCGGCCCGCCACCTTTGTAATTGATACGGCTGGATGAGTGAAACTCCACTTTACCAAGCTGAAATAGTTTTTCAAAGATGATCTGATGGTCGGCAGGGTCAATGCCAATGCCTGTATCTTTTACACTGATCTCAGCGCATTGTCCCAATATATCGTCTGATACAACCTCTGTACCCACAGAGATCGTTCCCCCATCAGGCGTGAACTTGATTGCATTGACGATGACTTGATCCAGCGCCTTTTGCAGGAGCTGCGGATCAGCCAACAGCGGAGGCAGGTTCCTTAACCCCTCATCCAGGTTCAGGGTCAGGTTGCGAGCCGTCAAGTCATCCACATAATCTTTTTGGATCAGGCGCAGGATCGGGCCGAGGACAACGGATTCGATGTGAGGCATCACGATCTGATGCTCAAGCCGAACGACATCCAACATGCTGCTGACGATCAGATGCAGACGGTTTGTGCCCAGCAATACACCATCCACAAGTTGCACCAAGGATGGAGTGGTCTGCACGGCAGGATCGCCCTTCAACATACCGAGATAACCTTTGATAACAGTCAGCGGCGTGCGTAATTCGTGCGCAGCAATTTGAATGAATGCCGATTTATTTTTATCCACTTTCTCAAGCGAGCGTAAAGCGTTATTCAATTCTTCGGTGCGTTGCGCGACCATGCGTTCCATTATTTCATTCATACTAGTCACGTCGTTGTAAAGCTGGGCATTCTCTAAAGCAATTGCGGCTTGCACAGAAAAGGCACGCGTCACAATGATATCGTCACGGGTGAAGGCCGAGGCATTGCTGCGTGTGAGCGTCACCATGCCCATCATTTTGTTCTTATAGAAAAGCGGCAGACCCAGCCATGAACGATCCATGGGGAGCCAATCGGGTTGAGACCAACCCTGCATCTTTGTGACATCGTCGATGTAGATCGGTTCTTTCATGCGCGCCACGGCATGATACATATCCGTGGTTTTATTGCCGGTTTGAGCGGCATAGCACAATTCGGAAAGCGGAGTGTTGGGAGGCAGCCCGCGATGCGCGGCGACCTCTGGCACGCCATTTACATCTTCAAGACAGACTACACCGCGGTCGAATTGAACAATGGAACTTAATTGCTCCAGGATCTGTTGCGGCACATCCTCCATTTTCGATAACAATGAAAGCTGACGTGAGGAACTTGCCATCAATTCCACGGCCTGCCGGCGGGACTGTTCTGACTCGTACATACGCGCGTTTTCCTGCGCGGCTTTCTCGGCGGCATCACGCGCTACAGCCAGTTCTTCCGCCCGCTGACGGGCATCCTCCAGCAGGCGTTCTATTTCTTTCCGGGCCTGTTCGCGCTGCTGCACAAGCATGGTGCGCAGGAGCGCGCTGCTGATCAGGTTACGCACACGCACATACACTTCCCAATCACGCGGACCTACTTCCACCCACATAAAACCAAAGCGATTCCGCGCCAGCGTCAACGGCATGACCATGGCCGAGTAACGCTGATCTTCGGGCATCTTGCCAGGCGGCACAAGACGGCCCGTAAACTTTTTTGTTTTCTCACTTGGGATCACAAACTTGTTTTCATCGTACTGCAGGAACAGGCGATAATCCGATGGCGGAGGCGCAGAGACCGGGCGCGGCGCGCTGACATCGCTATAGAACATCACATACCAGCGTCCGATCCCCATGGCTGGAAAGTTATTGGAAATCGCCTTACCTATTTCTTCAAGCGTCATGGCAGGTGCCATGGAAAAACCGAACGCGCCAAGGATTTCCTCCTGTTTCTCGATCTCCAGGCGACGATACGCCTGCGCACGCTGGGATAATTCCCCCGCCAACATGCGCGCCTGCTGAAATAAATTCTCGGCTTTCAAGGCGGTCGTGGAGCTGGCAATGCCGCTCAATGCATGTTTACGCAAAGTTGAGATCACATTATGCCAACTCGCAACATCTCTTCCATGCCGCTGTAAAACTTCGATGCCAGACTGTACCATCTTCATAAACGCGTCGCTCGTGTTTGATTCGCCTAAACTCGCCAGGAAGACGTCCCACATACGACCAAACACATCGCGGAATTGTGCCACGTGCGGGTCATTCTCAGCGACGTTTGCCGCCGCGAACAAAGCATTGATGGCGGCTTCCCGCTTATTCTCCAGCCGGCCCGTGCGCGCTACCTCTTTGGGCAATACCACCGCGCGTTGAACGCTTTCGGGTAAACACCCGCAGGACCAGCGCACGATCAGCGAAACAGGCAGGAGCGTAACAGGTGAAACAGTCTCTCCGTTTATATGCTTCAAAAGAGATTCCAATGCCTGCCTGCCGATTTCATAGAACGGCTGGCGCACGGTGGTAAGCGGCACCCCCATGGATTGTGCTTCGAGCACATCATCAAAACCGGTTAACGCAACCTGATCGGGCACTTGAACCCCGCGCTGTTGCAAAACTTCCATCGCGCCAAACGCCATGCGGTCATTGGCCGCAGCGATGGCCTGAAAACGAATGCCGCGCTCATCCATCAAAGTTCGAACTGCCGCGCGCCCGCTTTCGGGAGAGAAATCACCGTCCACAACCAGTTGCGATTCAAAGCGAATTTTATGCGCCTTCAACTCTTCCTGATACGCCCGAAAACGCAGCTCTGATTCAACCTGTCCTTTGGGACCGCGAATAAAAGCAATCCGTTTATAGTCGTGCACTTCGATCAAATGGCGGATGATGGCGCGCATGCCTTCAAGGCTATCGGTCATCAAGCTTGGAATTCCATCAGCCTGAATGGCATGAGCAACGATCGGCGTCGAAGAGAATGACCGGCAAAACTGCTCCACATCCTCGGGGCTGAGTCCATGCGCGAGGTCGGCGGAGAACAACAGGCCGTCAAATTGGCCCGGTTTGATCACATCATATAAACCATAGGAGGTTTTTAGATCATCAGAAGCAGGCAGAGCAACAGGCTTTCCCCCCACAACAGACACCAGGTTCACATCCGCGGCCTCAGCCGCATCCATCACACCCGCCATAAATTCCGCCCCCCACACGCGCGTCAACTGTGCGCTGAATACGCCGATCGTCTTGCGTGCACTGGAAACTGGCCTGGCAGGCGGCATAAGTATGGGCGATTATACGTCAAGTTATCTCAACAATAAATAACAGAATTGTTGGGGTTTTATAACTTCAACGCCATCTGGGACTGTGACAACTCTTCTCTCATCATCCCCATTTTTTCAAAGAGACCTCCCACCTGCTCTGGGCATAACACCGGGACGTGCCACGTTTTATTTGGGAAGCGGGAGAACGCCGCCCGCATCACGCGCGCACCTTGACCTGCCCGGCATGCATCAGCCTTTACCAACACTGACCATATGACCACGTGCGCGGCTTCAGGGTTGGCCAGCATCAAGTAAGCGTCGCCCAGCTTATAGGTCCGCGCAGGAGGCGTGTGCAGTGTAATCGTCTCAGCGGAAATCTGCCAGGGTAAGTCGCGCAGTCCATATAACGAGATCAAGCGTCCCATTTCGCGGATGTCAATTTCCTCAAGCACATCCTCCGATGTCGCCTGCGGATTTTCAATTTTGTATCCCAGCAAACGCCGCACGGTTTCAAATCCGAATTTTTGATACAGATGCACGGCAGGCGCATTCTGCTCGATGACTTCTAGGAACATTTCCTTTTCGCCGCGCCCACGCGCCTCGGCAATCAGTTTCTCCATCGCCCAACTGCCCGCGCCGGTATTTCTTGCACCTGTCACAACTCCCATCGCCGCCAGCCGGCTGGACCAGCCGCGCCGCGCAATCAGTGCCACGCCAATTGGCTCATCATCTTTCAATAAGACCCGGCTCTCGGCCAAATCCACGCCATCGCGGCGGATCATGGTTTGCAATGCAAAGTCGTCGATCTGGATCGGGACGAGATAACCTTCAAAGCCGCGCGTAAGCAACGCCGCGGTGTCGGATATTGGAAAAGAGAGCACAGGCTTGAGGGAAAAGGATGACATAATGGATAACCTGAAAATTGTTGGGATGAAACCATCCTGCAGATTGAATTAGACCCTTGTGACCGTCCTTCAAAACCGCGGGACATTCTGCTTAATTGTTATTCACCTGGGAAAACACAGTGATAACGTTCCTTCATCGTGCGTATGGCTTCTGCGCGCACAACAGACTCTGGAGTCTGTATTTTCATTCCAGCCCACAGGTCGCAGACTGCGCTGTTCATCTGTAAGGATGTTTTCGAAGATTGAGCGGTCAATTGCAAAGCAGAATCCCAATCATTCTGGAAAGCATAGGCGCGGATGAATGGGAAGTATTCCAGTCCATGACCGGGACGAATTTCTTTCGTCTGCGCTTCTTTCCATAGACCGATAGCTTGATCCCAATTCCCAATCTGCGCGGCCAGATCACCTTTTTGGAAATAGTAACACCATGAATGTTTCGGTTCTGAACCAAAAATTTGCGGAGGCAGACTCCAATCATCCAATGGCTCGGCTTGGATTCGTTCCAAAGAGGAGACAGGCAGGCTTTGCAATTCGCCGGGAGTTAAAAATCGAAGAGACTCATATTCTGGAGGCAGGAGCCACAAACACTGATCTTCTTCGGGCAGAAAACTGATCGTGATGCTATCCGCAGTATTGCCGGTAAAAGTTGAAGCGTAGCGCGGAAAATCAAGAATGGTGCCAGAGCGAAATTCATCCCAGTCAGGCAGGCGTTCCGGCCCATTCGACATCCAATAGCCCACCTGTGGTAAGGGTAACGATTGCGGGTACAGGGTATTGAGCGCAAAGGAAGTGGGAGATGTGCCCATGTAAGAAAGGAATTCACCATCCGAGATGAGCAAGGTATGCGGCTCAATATATGGCGCACGCCATGATAACTGCCAGTAGAAATTCAACTGTTTTTCCCAGGCATATTTAAAATTAAGTTGCGTCCTTAGGTTAATGCCGATCGCCAGGCTGATAAAGATGCTAAAAATCAGATAGCGATGATTCGGCTTGGAAACAAACAAAAACACGACACCTGTCCATACCATGCCGGCGCCAAACATAGCGGCCATCGCGAAGCGATCATTCCAAAGCGGATTTGAGCCAAAGACCGTATTGCCCACCACCCAGCCGGGTAATATGCCAGACAGCATCGCACAAATCCCCACCCAGAACATATTTTGCGCCCAACGCTTTTCGCTGTCGGGATCGTGTTCTTCACCGCGCAAAAGTTTGAGATACGACCAAACAACGAAAACGGCGGCCAGTACCAGGATCCAGATGAGGATGCGGGAGGGGGATGAAAAATCAAACAGTGCAGGTTTAAGCGTCTCATACCAACTGGCAAGCAAAATCTCCGTGAAATCCTGCAAGCCGGCGCGGAAATAAAAAGCCAGGAGGAATAATGGCTGTTTCAACAGGACAAAGAATGTCATGCTGCCAAAACGTTCGAAGCCGTAAATTTGACTGTATGAGACGCGATAAATGACATAAAGAATATTGATAAAAAGATAGGGAAGCCATGTATAAATTGTCCGCTTGAAACGCTCACGGTATGGCTGATCGCGAAACACCAGCCATAAAAAGACGGGACGAAGCAATTCGATGCCGATAAAGTATTCGATCATCAGCAGGTGAAAAACTTGCATTGAAATTGACGCCAGCACAAAGAGAGGAAAGTATCTTGGCCTGCCAACGGCCTGCAACATCAACAGCACCGAGAGCATATAGACGAAATACAACGTCCAATGAATGGAAAAAGCCAGAGCCATCGGGTGAAGCAGAAAAACGGGATAGAGCAGGAAGAGGAGCGCGGCGATTGCGTTTTCTTTTGAGAAGTCTTTCCAAATCTTGTTGAGAACGGCCCAAAAGGTAATAGCGCCCAAAGCGCGGAAAATGAAGACAGCCAAATGCCAGGCAAATGGCTTGATGCCCAACAAGGCAAATAAACCATTAAAAAGGATATGCAGGAGCGGACGGCTGTCAAAGAACATTAAGCGACGTACCGCATCAAAACCGCCCTGGCTAAGAGCATAGACGTGATTCCAGTCATCCTGAAAGTAGCCAAGGTTGAGAGTCAGTATGCCTAACGCGAAGAAGGCGATCCCGAAAATAAACCAGGGGATGGTCCTGGAAGAAATATGCGGAATGAAAAAAAACTCTTTGAGTGATGTTTGGATGCGATTTAGCATTGGTTAAGAACAATTAAAACAATGATAAGTTTCATGTCAGTTATTATACCGAATTTGCTTAATAAAAGGTGCGACGTACCTATCTATAAAAAAGTACGTCGTATTCAAAATGAAGCTGTGTTATTTACCCTGATTTGAATTTACAGGTTTTTCAGTGAAGCATTATCAGACAAGTTGTTCCGGCCGTTCTTTCCATTGGAATAACTTTCGATGATAAAAGTAGGCCTTTTACGGCTTGCATCGAGGGTTCGCCAAAGATACTCGCCAATCACGCCCAGCATGATCAATTGCACACCTGAGAGAATTAAGAGTGCAATCATTAATGCGGCAAAACCCTCTACAGGGATCTGCTTCGTTATTTTTGCAATCAAGACAACCACTGCGTAGACCGCCCCGATCGAAGCCAAAATTAAACCCATTGCAGATGATATTCTAATAGGCAGATAGGTGGAGGCCACAAAAGCGTCAATAAAGAATTTTAGTTTCTTACGAAATGTCCATCGCGAACTGCCATGAAGACGCTCCTCGCGATTATAGTGGACTATCGTATAAGAAAAGCCTGTCCAGAGAATAAGGCCAAATAAGTGAGGGTTCTTTTCATCACATTTTAGCAGGACATCCGATACCTGTCTGTCTACCAGAAAAAAACCAATTCCATGGGTTGGGATGCCTTTATAAATCAGCCAGGTAAATAATGTATTGAATATATATGAGAAAATTGTGGATGTTACAGGATCGCCCTTCCTATCCTTTCGTACTGCGAAAATCACCTTGTTTCCTTGTTGCCATAGGCTCAGCATATCTGTTAGAACTTCAGGGGGGTCCTGTAAGTCTGCTGCAACGAAACCTATACAATCACCCCGGGCAACAGACATCCCTGCCAGAATGGCACTGTCGGAGCCAAAATTTCTTGATAACTTAACGACATTAACACGTTCGTCGTTTAAAGAAAGATCTTGAATAACCCTAAGGGAACCATCGCCAGACCCATCATCCACAAAAATGAATTCAAACTCATATCTCGGATTTTGTCGGGCAAACGCATCCAACCTCTGCATCAGTAGGTGCAAACTGCTGGCATTATAGTAAACGGGAATGACAATTGATATTAGGGTCATTTTTTCGCCTTTTCCTTGGACCAATCTTTTATTACAGCAGCAACTCTTTCGGGTAGTGGTTACTTTGTAAGTGATGGCAATTTTCAAGTCTGCAACTGAACTGCTTTATTAACGCGAATGGCGCGAAATTTGGCGAATTTCGCCAATATTTTCTGAAAATTCGCGTCATTCGCCCATTAGCGAAATTCGCGTTTAGAACTGTCACTTACTTATCTACCACTACCCTCTTTCGGCATTCTGCTGACTCATGTGTGGGCCAACAGGCAGGCTTAGCACAGTGTCCGCCAGTTTCTCAGTGATCGGAAAATCACCTTTCTGCCATTGCTCATCTCTGTAGGCTTCAGAAAGGTGAGGCGGAACTGGATAGTGAATAAGAGTGTCGATTCCTTGATCCTTCAAATAATTTTGTAAAGCACCCCGATTTTCAACACGTGCTACAAATAAATGCCAGGAAGATATTGTTTTGGAAACAATCGCAGGCAAAACCAGCCCAGGAACCGAGGCTAACGTTTTAATATAATGCTGAACGATCTGAAAACGTCTTTCGTTCCAGGTATCCAAATGACGTAATTTGACTCTTAGGAAAGCGGCTTGTACTGGATCAAGCCGGGAATTGTAACCTTTCACCTCATTATGGTATTTGACTTTCGAGCCATAATTTCGCAAAACTCTAAGTCTTTCTGCCAGCCAGTCATCGTTGGTGGTTACGGCCCCGGCATCCCCAAAGGCGCCCAAATTCTTTCCCGGGTAAAAGCTCCAGCCTGCAGCATCCCCCAACCCGCCAGCCTTCTTTCCAAGATAGGAGGCACCATGCGCCTGCGCCGCGTCTTCTATCACTTTTAATCCATATCGTCCGGCTATCTCTCTTATGGGATTCATATCCGCAGGCTGTCCATATAAATGAACAGGCATGATGGCCCTGGTATTTTTTGTGATCGCAGATTCTATTTTTTGTGGATCAAGATTATATGACTGGGGATCCGATTCAACCGGCACGAGACGCACGCCAGCATAACTCACAGCAAGCCAGGTGGCAATAAAGGTATTCGCAGGGACAATTACCTCATCCCCAGGACCAATGTCATAGGCACGTAAAATGAGGTGCAGCGCTTCCAATCCATTACCTGCTCCAATGCAGTGTTTTACCCCGCAATAACTGGCAAATTCCCGTTCGAACGAATCCACCTCATCCCCCAGGATATACCAGCCTGACGGCATAACACGATCATAAGCATCATCGAGTTCCTGCTTTATCTCCCAATAAGGCGACTTCAAATCGAGAAAGGGAATATTAGCTGCCATTTTCTTTTACGAGATTCACATAATCATCATAATCACGGATATAGTCGTCCGGGTCATACGCATCAGATGTAAAGACAAGCAGGACTGCATCATGAGAATACTTATATTCAACCGCCCAAACCATTGGGGGAATATAGAAACCGATATTTGGTTTATCCAAAACGATTTGACTGCGGGCAGAACCATTATCCACAAGAACGGTCACACTGCCTTTTATACAAACCAAAAATTCTTCTTGAATTTTATGGGCGTGTTCCCCTCGCACCTCCTTACTAGGGACGTCAAATATCCAAAAGAATCTTTTTGGGATAAATGGAATATCCTTACTTTCAACCACAGACAAATTACCTCGCAAATCAAGCGCTAACGGCAAAGTAATTATTTTTACGCCTAAAATTGGAAAGTCACTTTCCGCGGTTGTAATTTGATGAGGCGCCTGATCTCCGTCCGATTTATTGCCGATGGCGCTGGAATTCTCGTACCCGATGATGTGCGCGGGATTGCCAACCACAATCGAATGAGGAGGAACATCCTTAGTTACCACTGCGCCTGCCCCGACCATTGCATATTGTCCGATTACAATATTAGGTAAAATTGTGGCATTTGCGCCAATAGACGCCCCGCGTTTTACCAGCGTCACAAGAAATTTTTCGGGGTATTTTTTACTTCTATGAAATTTATCGTTTGTAAAAGTGGCATTAGGGCCTATGTGAACATCATCCTCCAATCTAACCCCATCCCAAAGCTGTACTCCGCTTTTTATTGTTACGCGATCACCAATAATTACATCATTCTCGATAAATGTGTGGTCGCAAATATTACAGTCGGAACCGATAACTGCTCCTGATAAAATATGGGAAAAAGCCCAAATCCGAGTACCCAGACCTATTGATTTCGATTCGACAATGGATTTTTCATGCTTAAAAAATGTTTCATTTTTCATGTATTCGCCTTAATTTATTGCAAATAGGATTTACTTATTATACCGTATCGGTTCGATGTCCCTTTTCGCGCCATCTTTCCCCTTTCTTTCCCGCGCATAATAAAACGTCTCGCGCAGCTGGGGAGTGATCAGGCTCGAGTCGCGGTAACCTATGCGCGTGCCATGGAATTGCATGTAGCGGAACCAGAAGATCGAAGGGATGTTTTTCCACAACAGGCGCTCACGCGCGGCGTGCCACAGGTCACTTAATATATTCATGCCCGTCAAGCGGAAAAAATCATATAAATTAAAATGCGACTCGGGATGAATGTGCTTGAAGGCCATGGCTTCGCGGCGATAACGGATGAACACCCCACGCGGCGTCTCATGATGCACGTGGACGATCTCCGCCTCCGCCACATACGAGATGGCAAATCCCTGCTCCACCGCCCACTTGGCCCACGCCAGGTCTTCCAACCCTGTCAATGTTTCATCATAGGGATTCTGCGCCCATAAACTTTTTCGGATGGCGGCATTGGCATTATTGCAGAACGAGGTGGCTTGCCTCGGATTGCTCACATCAGGATACCACTGATGGAAGATTTGTCCCTCGGAGAATTTGGCGAGGTCAGGCCCGCGCTGTTTGCCGTAAGTCAACGCAACGATGTCATCTTCAAACGGACGCAGGAGCGCCTCGAGCCAATCGGGATAGACGGGATAGACATGCGCGCTGGCAATGACGATAAACTCACGCGTCGCAGCCCGGACCCCGAGGTTGAGCGACCGCCCGAAAGTGAATTCTTCGGGACGGATGTGAACCACCCGCGCGCCGAAGGATTGGGCAACGGAAACAGTTCCATCGGTCGAGCCTGAATCGACGAGGATGACCTCCACATCCTTGAGCGTCTGATGTTTGATTCCCTCCAGCAGACGTCCGATGTGTCTACCTTCGTCATATGCGCGGATGACGATGGAGCAGTTCATGAATAATGTTTTATCTTCTCCCAAATTTCAGGCCAGGGAAAACGAGCCTTTCGACAGACAAAAATATCAGGCGGATTCGACAGGTCGTTTTCAATGCCATAGGAGTTGGTGATTGTACCTGCCACAGTACATTGCGCAAAAAAATTGTTAATATATTGAGGTTCGAGGCCTACGATGATCAACGTTTCAGGCGGCGGATTCCCATAGCCGCGCAGCCAGAACGTATCCGAGCCGCTGATGACTTTGGGCAATCCGTATCGGCCGCCGTAAAGATTGAGAGCGGCAGCTTCGTCGTTTTCACCTGTCAAGATTCCAGCCCGTGCATTTTCTTCCGCGGGCAAGTCCGCATAAATATCCCCAACCGTTTTGACCATGTCATGCCAGCCGATTTGTTCAGTGAACAGATCATGCACCTCGCTGACTGCATTGAAGAGTGGAGAGTTTATCGGCGGGATCGGTAACGCTATCACACCCGCAAAGACCGTACCGACAACAAGCGCGCTCCATGTTACTCCCAATGCAAGGCGGGCTTTTTGGATGGAGAGTTTGTCAATCCATTCCTGCCAAACCACCGCGCCCGCGGCGATCAACATCGGGTAGGCAGGCGCTTCATAATAGGAACGTCCCTGTGCAAGAAAATAGATCATGAACGTAATGACAAACATCCAGCCCATCATGCGAAAGCGTTTGCTGTCCTGGCGGAAGAAATAATAATATAGCCCTGCGATCCATAACGGTATCACGATTGTATTGGCGGAGAAAACGAATTGTTCGATTAGGTAGTCATCGGCGCGGCCCATCTCAACATCGCGCGCATGGATGCCTTGAAGAAAATCCAGCGAAATAAAGTTGTGCTGGATCTGCCAGAGCATGTTGGGAAGGAAAACCAGCAACGATAGAACGACTCCACCCCACAGCCAGGGGCTTTTTATATAACGGCGCGCATCCGTCAACAACACGCCGCCGACAATGCCCGCCACCCAAAAAGCCATCGTGAACTTGGTCATCATCCCCAGCCCAATTGCCGCGCCGATTCCCAGCCACCAGCGCGGGTCTCCTGACTTCAAAATGCGGATGACGAAATAAGCAATCAACACGCTCCATAGAAAATCAAACGTCACGTACATGACTGTCGCGCCTTCCACTAGCGCGATGGGAGCGATGGCTGTGGCAATGGCAGCAAGGATTTGCGTGGCGCGTTTCCCGCCCAACTCGCGCGCCATCAAGCCAGCCAATACCATGATGATGCTTTGCGCAAGCGCGGCGAACATCCGCGCACTGACCAGGGACAAGCCGAATATATCGAGCGAGATGCGCGTCAGGAACGGCGTCACCGGCGGATATTCGACATAACCCCAATCTAAATTGTACGCGTTGTCCACCACCACCAATTCATCCTGGTGAAAGCCATATTGGTGATTTGTGAACATGTGAAGAAGAAATAATGCCAGTCCCAATAACAGTAAAATATTGATGTCAGTAAAGATACCTGCAAGCCGATTCTTTTTCATGGCAGCCTCCTGTCTAAATCCATTATACGGCGCGGATGGTAACGGAGCAATTCATGGTTGATATGGCGGGATTTGGTGAATTGGGAATTGGTAAATTGGGCCGACCAACTACCAGTCTGCCAACCTACCAATTGCCATCTTTTTCATATCCCAATCTTACCAACAAATCTCCCGCGACATCCTTGAAAATCTTTTTATGCTCGGACGTGAAATGTTTCTTCCACTCACCTGTCTTGCCTGAGCGGAAGGTGGGGGATTTTTTCGGGTTTATGGAAGACTCAAGGGATTCGAGAATCAACTGTCGGGGCACGAGAAGCGGGACTCGTCGCAGGAAATGGTCAATGATCCGGTTCAATGCCGCGGACCGATCCTGGATTAAGTCCTCAAAATGGATCGTCATCACTTCGGGATGATCCAGCCAATTGAGATAAGGAGCAAAGCGTCCTGTGATATCAGGGAATTCCACTTTTGAATCGGGGAGACCGAGGATGCTAGTTTTTAGGCGCGAGTCGAAGTCGGGGAGAGAGGCGTAATAATCGTGATGGACATGGTGCGCTTCCATATCGGTGACATAAAAAACGTGCGAGACAACCACATCACGAGGGTCGCGAAAGATAAAATAGGGGATAAATGCAGGCGTACAGACGCGGCTGACAACTTCATCCCATGCAAAAAGATGTGAGGATGTGATATCCAGAGCGCGAAGCGAATCCACCCATGCAAGTGTTTCTTCAAGAGAACGTTTGCGGCCCGACTCGCCTTCGTAGCCCGCAAAGAAGGAGTGCAAACGACGCGAAAACGGCGCAACCTTCGCAAAACCCAGCAGGATCTGATCGAGCAGGTGCGTGCCGCTCTTCGGGAAGGAAATACTGAGCAGAGTCGGCCAGCCACCTTGTGGCGCGGGTATGGATGTAAAGCGGGCGCGCTGGGCGAGCTTTTCGGTTTGGTAGATTGCAGAACGTAGAGTTGATTTCACAGACATACCCCTATTTTACACGGAAGATCGCTGGGATTGACCGGGTAAATCAGAGTAAAATCTGGACAGTGATTGAATACGGAGTTGACACAAAATGAAGACCACCATTTTTAACACCCCCATTCTCAGCACATTTCTTCACTATTTTACAAAATTCGTTTTGTACCTAGTCGGCTGGAAAGTGAAGGGACAATTGCCAGACCTGCCGAAGTTCGTTTTGATCGGCGCGCCGCATACCTCCAACTGGGATTTTCTGATGTTTCTGGCAGTAATCTTCGACCTGCGTGCAAACGTCCGCTTCATGGGTAAAGCGGAATTATTCCGCGGGCCGTTTGGATGGTTCTTTTATTGGTGCGGAGGAATTCCAGTGGACCGCACCAAATCCCAGGGATTGGTGGATCAAATGGTGGATGCCTGCAAAAAATCAGATCAATTCATTTTGACTATTGCTCCCGAAGGAACGCGGCATTATGTAAGTGAATGGAAGATGGGCTTTTATCATATCGCCAAGAGCGCAGGGATTCCCGTTGTGATGGCCATCGTGGACGGAAAAAATAAGACCATGCGTGTGGGACAGGTTTTTCACATCACCGGAAATATGGATGCGGACATAAAAGCCATAAAGGGATTCTTCGAAGGAATGGTTGGGATCAACCCGAGAAAAAAGTATATAACGCTCAAGGATTGATGAGTTGTTGATTTTTGGGAAATTAGGTCTATACTATCGCAGGTAAAAATTTGGAAGGTCTTTCTGTAGTTATGATATTCTTCAGCAGGGACTTCGATCATACTTTTATTGATTAGGAAACATTTATGTCAATCCAAATGGATATTCTACGAGTTCTTGAAGGCACCAGCCGCACATTCGCCCTGCCCATCATGCGTTTGCCCGGCAAACTCAGAGATACAATTTCAGTCGCATATCTTTGCATGAGAGCCCTGGACGAAATTGAAGATGATGTTTCCATGGAAAACCAAACCAAGGCAAGCCTGTTACGTAAAATTAGCGTAACCATGCAGGCACATTCATTTTCAGGTTTGAATTCCAACTTCAAAGATCTTGAAGCGCTGCTCGCACCGTATGAATCCAAGCTTCCCGAAGTAACGCTAAGGCTGGGCGAATGGCTGTCAAACTCACCAAGCGACATTGCTCCCCGTATCATAGACGCATCATCTTCCATAGCCGATCGTATGGCTTATTGGGCAGAAAGGAATTGGCTGATACAAAACGAAGCCGACTTAAATGGTTATACTTTTAGCGTGGCCGGGGCTGTAGGACTATTACTGTGTGATATTTGGACATGGTTTGACGGGACCCAGCTTAATCGTGTCTCTGCAGTACAGTTTGGGCGCGGCCTGCAATCAGTAAATATCCTGCGCAATAGAGAAGAAGACATGCAAAGAAAGGTTGATTTCTTTCCTGTTGGCTGGACTACAAAAGAAATGTCTGCTTATGCGCGAAAGCTTTTAGACTCCGTCAAATTAAATCTCAAATCAATGCCTGGCAATGCTTTTGAGAGTTTGGTAAAAATTCCTTTTTACCTGGCAGAAGCCACTTTGGATGTAATTGAAAAGGGCCAAAAGAAATTATCCCGTGAACAGGTGTTGAGTATCATCGGGCAGAAATAATTATGGGATAAAATAACTCCCATGCCATCCCTTTCAGAGCGACTGAAATCGCTCGGCGTCAAAATCGGGACTTCCGATCTGCCCGCGCCCAAACCCCTCGATCAGACTCAGGGCAAGCCTGCTGACCGTTATGGAATCGACTCTGTCGTTTCAGGCTCATACCGCCAAACCTCGCTTGGTGATGTTTTCGTAGCCGAACAAACCTATGGCCCCGATCATCGTCACGGCGAAACACCTCTACTTTCCTCTTTTCCTCTTTCCGTAATTTCACAATGGGCCAACGACGCGCGCATGTCATCCCTGCCGACCGATCGGTTCGCCTTCCTTGATACAGAGACATCCGGTCTTTCCGGCGGCACCGGCACGTATGCCTTCCTCGTCGGCGCGGCACGCTTTATAAACGGCAAATTTACCTTGCAACAATTCTTCATGCGCGACCCCGCCGAAGAACCGGCCCTGCTTGAAGGATTAGCTCAGTTCATTGCGCCATGCGCATCACTGGTGACTTTCAACGGAAAAACTTTCGACGCGCCCTTGCTTGCCACGCGTTATTCAATGCACCGCATTCCTGTCCCATTCAAGAATTATTCACATCTTGACCTGTTGCCGCTTTCCAGAAGATTATGGCGTGACAGACTGCCCTCGCGCGCATTGAAATACCTCGAAGAACACGTCCTCGGCCTTACGCGCTCAGACGATGAAGTACCCGGTTACGAGATCCCCTGGCTGTATTTTGATTATCTCCGCACCGGAGACGCGCGTCCGCTGGCAGGCGTGTTCTATCATAACGCAATGGACGTGGTCGCGCTGGCCGCCCTGCTGGCGCATGTCAACAACATGTTGATGGATCCATATGGCGGGCATGTTCAACACGGGCTTGATTTTATTTCGCTGGGCAAGCTGTTCGACGATCTCCGCAAATGGGACGAGGCCGCGCGCCTGTTTGAGCGCGGATTGGAGTCCCAGTTAACGGAAACAGAATTCAGCGTCGCGGTGGAACGTTTGTCCATCCTGCAAAAAAAGCGCGGGGATCTGGATCAGGCTGTCCGCTTGTGGCAAAGCGCGGCGAAGCAGGGTCACATTTATGCTCATGTGGAATTGGCAAAATATTACGAGCACAAGCAGCGCGATATAAAATCCGCGCTCAAGTGGACAAAAGCCGCGCGCAAACAAATAGATACGATGGATGCGCCCGTCTACATGCGCGCACACTGGCAGGCTGAAATTGACCATCGGCTCACGCGCCTGGAGCGTAAAGCGGGTATATAATTAATGAACAGTTATTATTCACAGAGGAGAGACCCATGAATATTACCATTTCGCAAGCTCAGGGACGTGTTCCTGTAAGTGTGATCCAGATGGACGGCAAGCTGGACAGTCAGACCTATCAGGATCTGATCGTCAAAGCACGCGATCTTTACGAAACAGGTGCGCGTGATGTATTGATCGATCTCACCGAGCTTATATATATCAGCAGTGCCGGGTTGGTTGCGCTTCATACGATTGCCTTGTTGTTGCTCGGTGAATCCCTGCCAGACCCTGAGGACGGTTGGGCGTCAGTCAAATCCATAAATCGCGGACGCGATACAGGCATGCAGAAACATATCAAACTACTCAATCCACAGCCGGAAGTAAATAACGTTTTGGAAATGGTCGGCTTCTCACAAATGTTCGAAATCTTTAGTGACCGCGAGAAAGCCATTCAAGCATTTGGATAAATGACCCGGGCTGCATCCTCCCAAAAACCTCAACACTCCCTGCGGTCACAGGACGACGCTTGCAGGATGATTTCAAGTAAAATGAAATAATCCAAATCATCAAATCATTCTAAGGAAATAACATGTCAAGAAGAAACAAACGCTCATCATCCTATTCACGCGGAGGCATTGGTTCTTATTTACGCCGCCCATCCGTTCAGATCATGATGCTGGTTTTTTTGGTAATCATTATCTACATTATCGCAGTCGGCGGTGGATTGTCCACCGGCCTGCCGCGGGAGCTCAGCGCCGAACAGGCATATCAGAAATACCAGGCGGGTGCATTCGTGGTTGATGTCCGCACACATGAGGAATGGAACGAATACCATGCGCCCAACACAACCTTGATCCCGCTCGATCAACTGCAAGCGCGCATGAGCGAACTTCCGCGTGATAAAGAGATCGTGGTCGTTTGCCGCTCTGGGAATCGCAGCCAGCAAGGCCGCGATATTCTGCTTTCGGGAGGTTTTCCCCAGGTCGCCAGCATGGCCGGCGGGCTGAAAGAGTGGAGCGCCCTCGGTTATCCCATTGAAGGGACACGGCCCTAAATAGAAACAGTCTCGAAGAAGGAGTAAATCATGTGTATCATTTGTGCATCCATCCCTGCCACCGCCGCGGTTGGCGCAAAAATCAATGCCGGTCAACTCGGCAAGCCCGAGGAAAAACGCCTGCCTATTTCAAAGATCACGGGCATCATGATCGGCATGCTTGTTATGGCATCCGCGATCTATCACACGCTCCGCTGGCAAAGTTGAGATAAACATAATTTGGTAGTGGTTGATAAGTAAGTGACAGTTCTAAACGCGAATTTCGCCAAATTTCGCGCCATTCGCGTTAAAAAAGCAGTTCAGTTGCAGACTTGAAAATTGCCATCACTTACAAAGTAACCACTACCCATAATTTTTATCACGCACCTTGACAAAACGAAAGCCGCGAATTGTAAAAGACTTCGCGGCTTTCGTTCTCAACTTCATCAATCTGAGGCAGATACTCCAATGTTAAGGAAAACGTTCAAATCCATCTCTAGGTTAAGAGTTCGTGATGGAGTAAAATACAATTTGTTCCAATTATCCCCACCGCAATTCGGCGGGTACCTCTCATAGATAGAAGGAGACCTCCCCATGTACCATACTATTATCATCGTTGGAAATGTTGGCAAAGACCCTGAAATGCGCTATACCCCATCAGGCCAGGCAGTGACATCTTTCTCTGTTGCCACCAACCGGCAATACACCAGTGGAAACGGAGAACAGGTAAAGGAAACCATCTGGTTCAGAATATCCACCTGGGGCAAAACTGCAGAGGTCTGTAATCAATACGTCAAGAAAGGCTCAAAGGTATTGGTCGAAGGCCGCTTGACGCCCGATAAAGTAACCGGAGGGCCACGCATTTGGACCAAACAGGATGGTTCGGCTGGCGCATCATTTGAGATCACAGCGTCTACCGTCCGCTTCTTATCTGCGCGTAGCGAAGGCGGAGAGGGAGGCGGTGGCCCGGTAGCAGGTGGCAGCATGGATACAGCCGAAATGCCCCCCGAAGACGATATTCCGTTCTAGCATGAACTTGACAGGTCTAATAAGTCGTGTGTTTGACTTGTTAGACCTGTTTGACTATAGGATTTTCCATGACTACCCCTCCCAAACCACCTACTGGTCCCACACTTGAGCTTCCCGCGGGACTTGAGACTGCCTACGCCAACCTTGCGCGTATTGCCCATTCTCCGGCTGATATCGTAATTGATTTCGCTCATCTTTTACCCGGCGAAACCAGGGCAATTATCCGTTCGCGCGTTGTGATGTCGCCATTAAGCGCCAAGCTGCTCCTGCGCGCATTGACAGAGAATCTGGCTCGGTATGAGGCAGCCTTCGGCGCGATCAACATGCCGGTCAATTCGACCCTGGCAGATAACCTCTTCAAGCCATTTCAGCCTCCCGAACCTCCAGCAGAAGAGAAATAAATCCACATGCATAAACTCGAACAGATTGCCGAAAAGATCCGGAAAGGCTTCGACGTGCGCACATCCGCGCGCGATCAGGCATTGGCGCAAGCGCGCCAACTTACGCGTGCCTGCGCCTTATCCATTCGCGCTGTTCATCGCGATGAAACAGACACAATGAACGAACATCTTACTGAAGCGCGTACACTTGCAGATGGATTACGCAACGACCTTGCCGCTCATCCCGACCTATTCTATGCGGGCTACACACAAGACGCGCTCAAAGAGTTCGTTGAAGCCAACGTCACCTGTGCCTTGATACAAAACAAGCCGCTTCTTACTCCCGCAGAACTTAACGTGGCAGATGTTACTTACCTGAACGGTCTCGCAGAAGTGGTGGGCGAACTTCGCCGGCGGACGTTGGATATACTGCGCCATGGATATTCACAGGAAGCAGAACGCCTGCTTGGATACATGGACGAGATCTATTCGGTACTTGTCACAATGGACTATCCCGACGCCATTACCAACGGCCTGCGCCGCCAAACGGATCTGGCGCGCGGCATCATCGAGAAGACGCGCGGTGATGTTACATTTAGCCTGCGCGGCGAACATCTCGAACAAGCCATCAGTAAAATAAGCGCCCAATTAAACGGCGACCCGGACACTGGCCAAAAGGGAAGCGGCTCCATTATTCATCCACGAGAGGATGGATAATCCAATGGCATCTCGAGCCGGTAAACGCTATACACTGCTTGTATATAAGTTAATGATCGAGCGCTGGTGGACTGCTGTTTTCGCGTTGGGATTGGCGGCCAATGCACTGGCTTATGCGTTCCACACAACAGTAGAAGCATGGCGCTGGATATCGTTGGCGGCAATTGGAAGCATTGTGGCGGTGGTTGGACTTGTGATGTTTGCTTTTCGCAATAGTGCGTACGTGCAGCCATTTAGTGACCACCTGCGATTGGCAACGCCCTTCCTGCGGCTTAACATTTCATACAAACGTTTGCGCCGCACATCTTCCGCGCAAATGTCGGCTTTATTCCCGCCTAAAAGCCTTTCGAACTGGCGTTCTGAAATCATCGAACCGCTCGCACGCAAAACCGCGCTGGTGATTGAGTTGAACGGCTTTCCCACATCGCAGACAGTTTTACGCTTTTTCTTCTCGCCTTTTTTCTTCAAGGATTCCACGCCTCATTTTGTGATCCTTGTGGATGACTGGATGAAGTTCAGCATAGAGCTGGAAAGCCTGCGCGCGGGTACTATTCCCCCCTCTGAAAAAAAGCCTCGCGGCGACCAATCCATCCTCTCGCGCCTGCCACAAAAATGAATATTTACTTTGCCTGTTCCATTATCGGTGGGCGGGACTTTGAACGCATCTATCAAGAACTGACACTGGCTCTGCTTGCGAGCGGCCACATCATCCCGACAGCTCATCTTGCCGAATCCAATGTAATGGCCGTTGAGTCAGAGATTAGTCCACGTGAAGTCTATGATCGCGACATGGATTGGATCCGCGACTGCGATGTGTTGATCGCGGAAGTAAGCGTTCCATCTCATGGCGTAGGGTATGAAATTGGCTTTGCTCTGGGCGAGGGAAAACCAGTGCTTTGCTTGTATCAAGAGGGCAGAAAAGTTTCAAAAATGATCACGGGAAATTCTCACCCAAACCTGGAAATAAAGTCATATCGTAGTATTGAAGATGCAATTTCTCTGGCGCATGAGTTTCTGAGAAGAGACTGACAGATTGTGAATGAAATCACTAGTATTTAATGACAAATGACAGGTTGTACAAATTAACTTCTCTGTTATTATAAGTGCGGAGACGGAACGAAGACACCTCCAATATGCTCCTCTGTCTCCTCCTTTGGCGAAAGCTTCCGCTGGGTTCTCCCCCGGCGGAAGCGCTTTTAAAACAAAAAATGATGGTTTCCCATCATTTTTTGTTTGGCAAATAAAGATCAATCACTTTGTTCATAAGCTGGAAGAACTACAAAAAATGAAGTTCCTTCTTCAAGGTCAGATTCCACCCATACCCGGCCCTGGTGGCTTTCCACAATTGACTTGACGATTGCAAGACCAAGCCCGCTTCCAATTGCGCTATCTGGAACATTGCTTGCCCGGTAGAACTTCTCAAAAATTCGGCTCTGTTCGTTGGGGGGAATGCCCGGACCTGAATCTTTCACTTCCAGGATTATTTGCTGGCTTTCCTGATATATCCCTATAAACACCCTACCTGCTTCTGGAACGTATTTGATGGCGTTGCCTATAAGATTATCCAGCATCTGGCGAATACGGATCGGGTTTGCGCGCAAAGACGGTAAATTTTCAGCCACTTTTACTACAAGCATGATTTTTCTCTTTTTCACCTGCGCGTCGAATGTATCCAATGTATAGTTGAGTACATTTTCAAAATCCACACGTTCACGCCGCGTATCAAACCCGGCTTCAAGCCTGCCTAGGTCAAGCAGATCATTGACGAGGGTGGTAATGTGCTGAACGCTGGATTGGATCCTTCCAAGAAAATCATGTTGCTGCGGGGTGAGGGTGCCTGTTCTAGCTATAAGTTCTGTGTAACCCAAAACAGCGGTTAGCGGGGAACGCAAGTCGTGCGATACGGTCTGGACAAAGTCGGTCTTCAAACGATCAAGTTCTTTTAGATAGGAAATATCCTGCATTGTGATTGCAGAGCCGACGCCCGGAATGGGCATAAATTGCGCGTTAAATATCTGACCTTCATCAAAGTTGATCTCATGATATTTAAGCGGCCCATCCTGTAAGCGCAATAACAGGGCTTTTAGCTCGGGGTGTGGAATTGCATCGCCGATAGGCCGGCCGACAATATTTTTCTCTTTAACTTTAAATGCATCGCAAACGGCATGATTAACAAATAAAATGTTTTTATGCCTATCCAAAACAATCACGCCGTCCTGAATGGTTGAAAAAATGGCAGTCAGCTTGGCGCGCTCAGCCTCGGAAAGTTTTGCCTTTTCAGCCAGCGATGAAGTTGTCCTTTTTACTTCACGGCGGATCCAATCGCCAAGATGGCTGGCACGGTTAAGGCTGTTTTTGACGGAATCCACTATGACATCCATTTTAAGAGGCGGGTAGATATACCCGCTCAGGCCTGCGGCGAGGACTGCTTTCACGATGCCAGTCATATCCTTTTTAGCATAAAGCAGGATCGGGAAGGTCGGGAAACGGTCCAACATTCCGCGGGCAAGTTCGATGCCGTCCGCACCGTCAAATGTTTCCCCGATAATAATCAATGCCGGTGTGGATTCCAGTAATGATCTTTTTAATCCGCCTTGATCATGAACAATGGCAATTTCGTAACCAGCCGCGTGTAATGTCTGTTCCATGAGCTGAAGAACAGGAGATGGATTGAGAACCAATAGAAGAAGTTCATGTTTCGTCATAAGGGCTATTTCTTTTGCGAAGCCCCGGGAACGACTGTATTTTCAGATGCGCGGGTTAAGCGCTGTAGCGCACTGTGCACGGTCTGCAATGCCCGACGCTGTTCCATGTTTAAAGTCCCCGCCGACTCTGCAAGCACCATTCCAAGCGGATACATGGCAGTTTGCACTTCTTCCCGGATGGCTCCCCGCGCGGAATCAAGCGCCGCCATACGCGTCTTCTCGCCTGCCCGCGCCAGTTCCGCCGTTTGTGCAAGCGCATTGAACAACTGTGTGTTAACCAGCGAAATGGATGAATAGTCCGCCACCGCTTCGAGCATGATCTGGGCGGACTTTCCGATCTCCTGATCTGCTTTGCGAACGACAATCAACAGGCCGATCACTTCGCTGCCAGCCTTAATCGGAATAACGCCGGCAGATTTTCCAAGCGCGGCCACTTTGAATTTTTGGAGAGGCGCTCCATACATGAGCAGGCTTTCACCTGAAAGCGCCACGAGGGAACTGATGCCATCTTCCAACGGCTGGTTCATTTTTTTGGCCCAGGCATCGGGTAAATTTCGATGTGCACTGAGTAGAAAAATTTTTGTCTTTTCATCGCGCAGTAATAGCCAGGCTGTATCCGCCTCCGCCAGTTGCAATGCACCTTCCAGAATACGGTCGAACAATTGCCGCTGGTCGGTGATGGAAACAACAGCCTTGCCAATCGTCAGAAGGCTGGTGAGATCGCGTACACGATGGTGTAATTCTTCGTTTGTTTTTTTGAGCTGCTGATCCAATTTTTGGCGGGTGCGCGCTTCATACGTTTGGCGGAGAGCGCGTTCAACGGCAGAGACCACCTCGGCATCGCGTGCGGGCCAGAAGAGCACATCGGTAGCACCCAGCCGAAACGCCTGGATCGCATCGCTTTCCTGTCCTTTTTCCGCGATGACCATTAACGGAGCCTTCACGCCCTGTGATGCCAATGCCACCAACAGGTCTTTTCCGCTTAAACCGGGCTGGTTCAAGTTTACGATGATCAAGTCCGGAGGGATTTGGGCTGTTTGTTTAATTGCCGCGCTGGCATCACTCACTACGGTGACCTGAAAACCGAGTGGTTGAAGCGATTGCCGGGCAATTAAATCGCTAATATCAGGATCGCTTTCAATAATGAGGATTCGTTCCCCGAGAGTTGCCATATATTCCTATTGATACGTCTGGATTGTGTATTTGGGAAATTGTAACACTTTTAGGGCGGTTCGGGTACAATTTCAGAAATATGCCTGCATCTGCAAACTTCCACAAATATAATATTATCGCAGTCATCCCAGCTTATCACGTGGAACGGGAAATTGTGGCTGTTTTGCACGAATTGCCGGCGTATTTGCGTTACATTGTCGTTGTTGACGATGCTTCGCCGGATAAAACATCGAAGCTGGTAAAGGCCATGGCACGCCGCGACAAGCGCATCGTCCTGATAAGACACGAGCAGAATCAAGGTGTGGGCGGCGCGATGATCACAGGCTTTAAAAAGTCGCTTGAACTCGGCGCGCAAGTCATAGTCAAGGTGGATGGCGATGGGCAAATGGACACGTCGCACCTGCCCGCTTTGCTCACACCCCTTATCGAAGGCAAGGCAGATTATGTCAAAGGCAACCGCTTCCGAGGTTTTGGATCGCTCAAGCAAATGCCTTTTGTTCGCCGCGCAGGAAATCTCGGCTTAAGTTTTTTGACAAAAGCCGCCACAGGTTATTGGAACTGCTTCGACCCAACCAATGGATTCTTCGCCGTTCGCGCTGAGGCGCTGGCGCAATTACCGCTTGATAAAATAGATCACGGCTATTATTTTGAAACGTCCATGCTCTCGTATCTATATTTACTCGACGCCTGTGTATCGGACGTGCCCATGCCTGCGCGTTATCGCGGCGAGATCTCCAGCATGTCCATTCGGCGAGTGTTGCTTGAATTCCCATACAAACTCACGCGCACGTTTTGGCGCCGCATTGTTTTAAAATATTTCATTTATGATTTTTCGATGATGTCTGTTTATTTACTGGCGGGCATTCCGCTCCTGCTATTCGGCTTGATCTTCGGCATCACCAAATGGATCCATTATGCCGAACTCGGAGTGGCCGCGCCGACCGGCACGGTGATCCTGCCCACGCTTTCCGTTATCCTCGCCATTCAAATTTTACTTTCTGCTATCGAAATAGATGTGAACGCCGCGCCGCACAAACCGATCAGCGCATCGCACCTTTCCAAACGCAGCGAGACTCAAAGATAGGATTTCACCCTTTAACGCGCCGTCATCTACCCTTAAGGTGCGGCGTACCATCACATGATGGATTCCCAACCTTACATCCCTGGACTCAAACCCGCAGACCCTGGCCCACTTTCACGCTTTATTCCTGCATTGGAAGAAGGAGTCGTGTCCGCCTGGCTTCCGCATCATGCCAGGCCCTCGACCTGGCTGCTGGACCCATTCGGATTCTCCCCGCGACTTGTTCTCGAGGCCGCGCGCGCGGGCTACCGCGTGCTCGTGACCGCGAATAATCCTATCACGCGCTTCCTGCTGGAAATGTCAGCCAACCCGCCCGCCGAATCAGATTTCAAAGCGGCGCTTGCAGATTTGAGCGCGATCAAAAAAGGGGACGAAAGACTCGGCGCGCACCTTCAATCACTGTATCTCACTTCATGCGAGAAATGCGGACGGGAGGTTTACGCACAATCCTTCCTATGGCGCAAAGGCGAAGATGCACCTTTTGCGCGCGTTTACGAATGCAAGGAATGCGGTGATTCCGGTGAACGCCTTGCCACACCAGATGACATCGAACGCGCAAAGAAGATTGCGGGGACAGACGCACTGCATCGCTCACGTGCCTTTGAACGCGTGGCGGCGCTCGACAGCCCGGATCGAGTCTACGCGGAAGAAGCGATACAGCATTATTTACCGCGTCCGCTGTATGTGTTGACGACGATCATCAACCGGCTTGATAGCTTAAACCTTTCTCCGGAACGAAAACGCGCGCTGACTGCGTTGATTCTGATGGCATGTGATGCGGGCAACACGCTTTGGGGGCATCCTTCCGGACGTCCGCGGCCAAAGCAATTAAACATTCCAAGTCAATTCTGTGAACATAATGTGTGGATGATACTTGAACACGGATTAACTTTATGGACAGAAACAGGCTCTGAGGTCCCATGTGTGGCGTGGCCAAATAAATTGCCTGAAAGTGGAGGCGTCTGCATTTACGAAGGCCGCTTGAAACAGCTTGCGCATGAAGTCAAAAAAGAGATTCCCATCGCGGCTGTGATCGGTTCGCTGCCGCGTCCCAACCAAGCCTTCTGGACGTTATCCGCTTTGTGGGCCGGCTGGCTGTGGGGACGCGAGGCCGTGGAACCATTTAAGAGCGCATTACGCCGCCGCCGTTATGACTGGGCATGGAATGCAACGGCATTGCATTCTGCCTTTACTCATTTGTTGGAACTCTTGCCAATTGGCACGCCCTTCCTGGGTTTATTGCCTGAGCCGGAACCTGCTTTTCTCACATCTGCATTAACCGCCGCGCAGGTGGCAGGTTATGACCTGAAAAGCGTTGCATTGAGGACCGGGCATGATCCCGTTCAGATCGTTTGGTGGCGCGGTGAAAGTTTGAAGCGTGAAACAAATGAACAGGATGTGGATGTTGTGCGCAAAGCAATTACGGAACATCTTTCTGCACGCGGCGAACCGGCCAGCTACTTACACGTGCATGCCGCGGGTTTGATCGCGTTGGCTGAGGTGCGTGCCTTAAAGGCGCCGAAGCAGGAATTCGATGAGGCCATGCGCACATCGCAATCCACACTTGAAGTTGCATTGAAGGGCGATGCAAATTTTGTGCATTATTCAAGCGGCGAAGGTGTCGATACAGGTCTTTGGAGTTTGCAAAAACAAAGCCATGAAGAATCGCTTGCAGACCGGGTTGAAGTCGCCATTGTTACTTTCCTGCAAAAGAATCCAGACAGCATCTATCTCGAAATTGAAGGCGATCTCAATCCGCGTTTGCCCGGTTTGCTGACCCCATCCAAGGGCTTGATCTATGCGGTTTTAAATTCCTATGCCGAGAAACAAGTCGCAAGCTGGAAACTGCGCGCAGAAGATAATGCATCTGCACGACGCGCGGAATTAAATAAAATTGCCGGATATATCGAAAGCATTGGCCAGCGACTTAATCTCACGACCAGCAAACAGGATAAAATCCTGATCTGGCAGGAGAACAACAAGCCTGTGCGTTTCTTTTACCTGCTGGCTTCCGCATTAGTTGGCCGTGCACTCATTGAGTTGACTTATCCACCTGAACAAAGCGCGATCGTGATCCCCGGCGGGCGCTCGGGATTGGTAGCTTACAAAGCACAACGCGATCCATCGCTGGCGGAGCGCGTCAAAGCTTATCGAGTGATAAAGCATCGTTTATTGCGCGGTCTGTCCGAGCTCCCGATATTGACGCGTGAAACTTTCGAAGAGCAAATCACGAGCGATCCGATCGAACAGTCCAAAGGCCAGATGATGATGTTTTGATTCGCATAAAATTAAACCATGACTAAAAATATATTTTTGACTTTCCTTCTCTCGATGTTTTTGACATCCTGCATCACGGTCTTAGTGCAGACAGCAACCCCACAGTCTGCGCCTCATTTCGTGACCGCGACCCTGCCACCGACAAAAGAGGTGACGCCTCGCCCCACGCGGACTCCGTTACCCGCGCCATCAACAGGCACCGCCGTCCTGACAAAATCCGTGAAATGCAAAGATGGCGCGGTGTTGCTCGAAGATGTGACCATCCCTGATAATTCCAAAGTTCCCGCCGGAAAAATATTTACAAAAACGTGGAAATTCAAAAATACCGGCACCTGCGCATGGACGGGTTTTACGATCCACTACGTTACCGGCGAGCGTATGAACGCGCTGGAATCCGCGCCCGTGCCGGGGACTGCGGCAGGCGGGACCGTGGATATATCCATTGACCTGACCGCGCCTGCAAACGACGGAGCTTATGCAACCTACTTTTCTTTGCACAACGCGGCGGGCGAGTCAATTGCAATTGGCGCTGAAAAAACATTTTATGTAAAGGTGATTGTGGGCGCGGGTTCGGGAGGCACACCCGTCCCCACGCGGTCGTCGTCCACTTCTCCGGGCACACCCGCTGTTTCAATCGGAAATATAAATATAAACTGCAAATACAGCTACAGCGAAAATGCCGGGTATGTGCAGGAACTTACATCCTTGATCAACCAGGCACGCAGGAATGCGGGTTTACCGGCCTTGAGCCTGAATCCACTATTGACCCAGGCTGCGCAAGGTCACAGTATTGACATGGCCTGCAATAATTTTCTTGGCCATGAGGGTTCAGATGGATCCAGTATCGGGGCTCTCGTCAGGGAAGTGGGCTATATTGGCTTTATGGAGATCATCGCCATTGGCACACCACAAAACGCGATGGATCAATGGGCCGCCGACCCGCCGCACTGGGAGTTGGTACTTGACGCAGGCGTGACAGAAATGGGCATCGGTTACGCTTACAATGCGGACAGCGATTACGGAGGTTATTTCACAGTGGATATGGGTAGGTAGTCCCCATTTATCTATGCCGCCTGATTTTAGGCGGCGGCATTCAAAACGGTGATCAAGATAAACTTGAAGAAGTAATCCGCAAACTGGAAGCCAGCATAAAGGAATGACAGAAATCCCCGCCACGTCGACGGGGATTTCTGTCATCTTATTTTAATTGTGCTTGCAACTTGTTGGGCGCGGAAGCAAACGTCAGCGGAGGCTGAATGGCAAGCCTTTAGAGTCCAAAAAAGCCCGCGGGGGATTGCCCCGAAGGCTAATATTTGAATGTCAAAAACCAAACTAAATTACTCGGCCTTCACAATGCAATCAACCGGGCAGACCGCAACGCATTTGGGCGCGTCACTGTGACCTACACATTCCACGCAGGTTGCAGCATCGATAACGTAGAGGACGCCATCGCCTTCGGTGATGGACTCGGTGGGACATTCGGGTATGCATGCGCCGCAGGCGATGCAGTCTTCTTTAATTTTCATTGCCATGGTTTACATTCCTTTTTGATTTATAAAATTTTTCATATCTAAGATACACCCTGACTTTTTCCATGTCAACTGACTAATGTCTTACGTTTGGCGGCTTTTGTAATATATGGCAGATGACCTTCGGCTAAGTCATCTGTCATGTTCACAGTCATCAGTTCTTCAACTGCGCCTTGATCTTCTCCGCAGTCTCTTTGTAACTTGCAAGTTTCTCACGTTCCTTGCCAACCACTTGCGTGGGGGCTTTATTGGCGAAGTCACTGGCGAGCAGTTTTTCCAATCGTTCGATGTGAGACTCTGTCTCTTTGAGTTCCTTTTCGAGACGCGCTTTCTCATCCGCGAGATCAACCATGCCTGCCAGGGGCAGATAGATTTCCACTGAGCCAACCACGAGCGCGACACTATCTTTGGGCTTCTGCTTGATGGATTTTTCGATTTTAAATCCATCCACATCCAGGCCTGCCAGCGAGGCGATCATGGCGGCTTGCTCTTTCAGCAAGCCTGTTTTATCGCCCGCCGATAATTGAGCGGCGAGTCTTTTCGCCGGGCTGACATTCTTCTCGGCGCGCAGGTTACGAATGGAGCGAACAATATCCTGCATGATCGTGAAGTCTGCCAACTTGGATTCTTCCCAGCCTTCGGGTTCGCGCGGTTCGGGGAAGCGTGCCACGATCAAGGCCTCGGGCCAATCAGCGGCGATATCCGCTATTGGGGAATCGAGGATTGCTCTGCGGAGATGTCCCCAAATCTCTTCGGTGATGAACGGCGTGAACGGATGTAATAACCGCATGGACACATTAAATATGCGTGCCAATGTAACCGCGGTCGAGGTTCGAGTCTCGTCGTTAGCCAGTTGCCCCTTGGCAATCTCCACGTACCAGTCCGCAAAATCAGACCAGATAAACTCATAGATCTGACGGCCTGCCTCACCATACTGGAAGGTCTGGAAGAGCCGTTCCACATCGCGGATAAGCTGTTGCAAACGCGCCCAGATCCAGGAGTCAGCGAGGGTGTATTCGCCCTCACCCCCGCCCCCTCTCCCAGCGGGAGAGGGGAGAGAAGCGATTGCATTGATCACAAACCTTCCCGCGTTCCAGATCTTATTGGCGAAGTTGCGGTTGGACTCCACTTTCTTGATATCAATGTTCGTGTCATTGCCCGGCGAGGAACTGACCAGCAAGGTGAAGCGCAAGGCGTCCGTGCCAAACTCTTCCATGACGGGCAGAGGGTCAATCACGTTGCCGTAGGACTTGCTCATTTTTCGGCCATGCTCGTCTCGCACCAGCCCGTGCAGGTATACCGTGTGAAAGGGAACCTGGCCGGTGAACTCCAGTCCGTCCATGATCATGCGCGCCACCCAGAAGAACAGGATGTCATAAGCCGTCTCCATGTAGGAGGTCGGGTAAAAATATTTATAATCGGGCGTTTCATCGGGCCAACCCAACGTGGAGAACGGCCACAAGCCGGACGAGAACCATGTGTCCAACACATCCTCATCCTGGTGAATGTCTTTCGAGCCGCAGGCCGCGCATTGCGTTGGGTCAGTGCGGCCGGTCGTCATGTGACCCTCCGCGCAATACCACACGGGGATGCGATGTCCCCACCACAACTGGCGGCTGATGCACCAATCCTTGATATTCTCCAGCCAATTGAAATACACCTTCTCGAAACGCTCAGGCACGATCTTGATACGCCCATCCTTCACAGCCGCAAGCGCCGCCTCTGCCAACGGCTCGATCTTCACGAACCATTGCGTGGATATCATCGGCTCAATGATTTCGCCACCGCGTTGTGAGCGCGGAATGGTGGTCAGGTATGGTTCCTCTTTGATGACGAGACCGGCGGCTTTCATGTCGACCCATAGCTTTTTGCGGCACTCGAATCGATCCTGGCCTTGATACTGGCCGCCGTTTTCATTGATCTTCGCGGCCTCGTCCAATACCGATATGATCGGCAGGTTATGGCGCTGCGCGATGGCATAGTCGTTCGGGTCATGTCCCGGCGTGATCTTGAGCGCGCCCGTGCCAAACTCGATGCTGACGTATTCATCCGCGATGACGGGAATCTCGCGTCCCAGTATTGGCACGATGGCAGTTTTGCCGATGAACTTACTATAACGTTCATCTTCGGGATGCACAGCTACAGCCGTATCGCCCAGGATGGTCTCAGGACGGATCGTGGCGACGGGGATGTAATCGCCTTCCGAAACCCTAAAGGTCTTAGAGACCTTTAGGGTTTCCGGTGCGAGCATATATTTAAAGTAATACAACTTCGCTTCTTCTTCGCTGTATTCCACTTCCAGGTCAGAGACCGCGGTCTTGAGTCCCGGTGACCAGTTGATCAACCGCGGGCCGCGATAGATCAGTCCCTTTTCGTAGAGGCGGACAAAGGCCTCCCGCACCGCGCGACTCAGCCCCTCGTCCAGGGTGAAGCGTTCGCGCTCCCAGTCACAGGATGCGCCGAGCCGTCGAATCTGGTTATAGATCATGCCGCCGTATTTCTTCTTCCATTCCCAGGTACGCGCCACGAATTTCTCGCGGCCGATCTCCTCGCGGGTGACCTCCTCGGTCTTGAGCAGGTCGCGCTCCACCATGAGCTGTGTGGCGATGCCTGCATGATCAGAGCCAGGAACCCACAGCGTGGAATAACCCTTCATGCGGTGATAGCGGATCATCAGGTCTTCCATGCTGACGAACATGGCGTGACCGAGGTGCAGTTCGCCGGTGACGTTCGGCGGCGGGATGGAGATGACGAACGGTTTGACCGTAGGGTCGAAGTCCGGCTTGTTGGGATCGTTATGCGGCTTGAAGAATCCGCCTGCCTCCCACATGGCATAGATGCGCGGCTCCGTGGATTTGAAATCGTAGGCTTTGGGTAATTCGTGTTTGGTCATGGTTACTCCTCATGGCAGAGAATACTTTCTGCTCTCTTTATTTTATAAAAACTCCGTTGGTCGAGTACGAAGGTATCGAGACCAACATGTACCAAAAGTATTTTTTTAATAAGGTATTTTTCATTCACTGGTGGTTTCGATACGCCCTTCGCAAGGAGCGCTCAGAGCTACTCAACCACCGATGTCACTTAAAATAAAAACACTCCGTCCAATTAGAGGACGAAGCGTTCCCTTCGACATGCTCAGGGCGGGTGCTCCGCGGTACCACCTCAATTCGTTGATTGCTCAACGCTCTCGGTAACTGACGTATTCATCAGTCCATGCTGTAACGGGCAATCCCGTGCCGTTCTACTTTCACTCGGATTTCTTCGGCAATTCTCTCAAGCGACGTTCAGCAGTTGTTTTCTGCGAAGGCTTCCAGCTCAGGTCTCTCGACCATCAACCTTCTTCTCTATCAGTCCGCAAACCGCTTACTCCTCTTGATGTTGCTGGGATTATACGCGCCGAGGCGGAGAGAGTCAAGACAGAATCAATAGCAGGCTTTCGCTCAACATCGTTTATTCATGTCACCCTGAGCGTTAGCGAAGGGTCTCTTCTTTTGAAAACAGAGATTCTTCGCTACACTCAGAATGACAAGCGAATGCCCTGAATAAGCTATACTTGCCGTTATCAACAACGAAAAGGACATCAAACAACATGCTCAGTTTATTCGACTTTGTACTTGTGGGGTTGGCCGCCTTGGCCGCGGGGACTGTCAATGCTCTGGCAGGCGGCGGGACGCTCATCACCTTTCCGATGCTCACCGCGGTGGGAGTCCCCCCTGTGGCGGCGAACGTGACGAATACTGTGGCGCTGTGTCCAGGCTATTTCGGCGGGACGCTGGCTCAGTGGAATGATTTGCGCGGGCAAAAGAAGCGTCTTTGGCTAATCGTGCCTGCCAGCATTATCGGCGGAGTGGTCGGCGGGTTTCTGCTTCTGCAAACGGGGGAAAAGTTATTCAAGGATTTGGTCCCATACCTAATCCTGCTTGCTTCAGGATTGCTGGCGATCCAGGACCCTGTGCGTGCATGGCTGATGAAACGCATGGGTGAACATCACGGTGCGCGTCTGGAAAAATTGACCTGGCTTCCCGTCGGTCTGGCTTCGGTCTATGGCGGATATTTCGGTGCGGGTTTGAGCGTGATCGTGCTCTCGGCTTTAGGCCTGACGCTGGAAGATACGCTTACGCGTCTCAACGCCCTGAAGCAGGCGATCGCGTTCAGCGTCAACGTGGCCGCGGCGATCTTCTTTATTTTTTCAGGCAAGGTCGTTTGGCCTGCCGCGCTGGTGATGGCAGTCGGTGCGTTGATCGGTGGGACATTAGGTGGAAAGCTGGCGGGCAGGATCAAACCATCCACGCTGAGGTGGACCGTTGTAACGATCGGCGTAATCGTTGCGATTATCTACTTTGTTCGATAAAGGCTTTTTTTAAATTAAGGCTCTCCCGTAATTAACGGGACAGAGCCGTAACACGAAGGACACTAAGTACACAAAGGGGGTAATTCTACGGGCTTTTTCCTTCGTGACCTTTGTGTACTTTGTGTTTGAAAAATGGTTTTCCCGTTAAAAACGGTAGAACCTAAATTAATGACGCCGTTCACACGGAGGCTTCATGGACCCAAAAATCACCGCCCTTTTCAATGACCACATTCTCACAGCCGCCCGCCAGCGCTACGCCATCCCCGCCGAAAAAATCCTGTTGCTGGACGGCTTCGAGAGTTTCATCTACGAGTTCGAGCGTCCCGATGGGCAGTTCATCCTGCGCATCGGTCACAGCGACCGCCGCTCCCCGGACCTGATCCGCGGCGAGGTGGATTGGATCAACTACCTGGCCGGGGGCGGCACCACGGTGGCGCGTGCGGTTCTTTCCGGGGCCGGGAACCTGGTCGAGCCTATTGACGACGGTCATGGCGGACAATTCCTTTGCACCGCCTTCGTCAAAGCCCGCGGCAAGATCGCCGAGCATGAACAGATTAACGAGCGTTTGTTCCTCAACTACGGTCACCTGTTGGGACAGATGCACGCCCTCGCCAAAACCTACACACCGTCAAATCCGGCATGGACGCGTTATGCCTGGGACGACCCACAGAATAACACTCCCGACCGTCAGCTCCCCGAAACGGAAAAGATCATCCGCCAAAAATATCAGACTGTGTTCGACCACTTGCGGGCACTGCCGCGCGACCCCGACGGCTACGGCTTGATCCACCAGGATGCCCATCTCGCCAACCTGTTCGTGGACGAAGACTACACCCTGACACTCTTCGACTTCGACGACTGCGTCTACGGGCATTTTATCTACGATATTGCCATGGCGCTGTTCTACATCTCGATGTGGGGCAAGGACGATGTGAGCGGCTTCACCGGTCGCTTCATGCCGGTCTTCCTGCGCGGCTACCGTGAGCACAACCGCATTGATCCAAGCTGGTTGCCGGAACTGCCGCACTTCCTGAAACTGCGCGAGATCGACTTATTCGCTGCCATCCTGTTTACCATGGGCGAGACCCCCGAGGATGCCTGGTGCGCCCGCTTCATGGATGGCCGCCGCGCAAAGATCGAGAACGATATAGCCTTCATTCAGTATGACTGGAATTCGCTGGCGGAGTACTTGTAAAAGGAAGTGTCGAAGGATTGAGCCAAGCTTGCCCTGCGACCAACACTTGCACCCCGTTCGGGCCGCGAGCCCGCCGGGGCGAGACGGCCTGGCGCAAGTGCAGGTGAGGGAGTACCTAAGGGTGGTCTTATTTCAATTGAAATGAAACACTTCCAAATAAAATCAATGCTATACTCGCCCCCATGTACCATCACCCCATTGAGACACAGGTATCATAATGCGTATTGGACTTATATCAGATATTCACGGCAACTTTACGGCCCTGGAAGCCGTGCTTGCAAATATGAATGTGCATCCCGTAGACTTACTCGTCTGTCACGGAGATGTCGCGACCATTGGACCACAGCCCAAACAAGTCCTTGAAAAACTAAAAGGGCTGGATTGCACTTTTATCATGGGGAATCATGATGCAACCCTGCTGGATATGTCAAAGATACGCCATTATCAAATCGGCCCGAATCTTACCGCGACCGTTGAGTGGTGCGCGCAAAAACTGGACTCAAGCGACCTGGATTTTTTGCGTTCGTTCAGACCGTACGTCCAGATTCCTTTGGAGGATGGTCCCAGCCTGCTTTGCTATCATGGCTCTCCCCAATCGAATACAGACCAGGTTCTGGCAACCACAACCGTTATTGAACTGGCCAGACAATTTACAGGGCATGACAATCGCTTTCTGGCAGGCGGACATACCCACATTCAAATGATGCGCCAGCATGAAGGCAGATTGATCATCAACCCCGGTAGTGTCGGCAGTCCGTTTAAAACTGCGTTCAAAGCGGGGATCAGGCCTGTGTTATTGCCCTGGGCAGAATATGGCATCATTGAATATAAAGATGGCGTAATGAGCGTTGACCTGCGCCGCGTGCCCTTTGACATGGCTGTGTACGCGAAAATGCTCAAGGAAAGCGACATGCCCAACCGCGACTGGCGCCTGGAAATGTACGCGCAGTCACAGAAATAGTAAATTCAGTAAATCACAGGTCTGTCATTCTGAGGAGCCAGTGCTCTTCTGGCGACGAAGAATCTCCCGGCCTTGGGCCGAGACTCTTCACTCGCAGAGAACGCTCGCTCAGAGCGACACAGAATTCGTGATTTCCTGAAATTCATCATTGCGAGTGTACCCTTCGACAGGCTCAGGCCAAGTTTCGCGGGGAGTGTCTAAAGTAGTGGGCTAATGAAATCCATAACATGAGCAGCATAATTTGGGAAACGCTGCTTGTGAAGTTGCCTGCTATTGAAACAAAAGACAAAGAGCCGTAAAGCACGTTCCAGAG
>Ga0315273_10000318_pt1 | contig 48313 bp, 38 predicted proteins | sample YL17G02_0_MG_FD_205753 | JGI IMG/M metagenome (GOLD analysis project Ga0315273, IMG submission 205753) | Sediment microbial communities from Yellowstone Lake, YNP, Wyoming, USA - YL17G02_0 | ecosystem: Environmental > Aquatic > Freshwater > Lake > Sediment | place: USA: Wyoming | collected...
ATTGATGCCCTCTCAGGTGCTTCCTTTTCAGCAGCATCATTGGCAACAGATATTAATGCAACTCTTAAGCTTCTGGAAGCAATTAGATAATAGAAAATACAGGATCAACAACAGGTTGAAAAGTAACTAATCTGAAATTTACTTTAAATTATTCTGGTACACTCTTACGTAATCGACATACATCGTATCCGGGAATGATGTGGTAGCATCAGGGTTTTGTGGCCAGTCTCCACCTATTGCCAGATTCAGAATAATATAGTGTGGCTTATGGAATTCGGCTGTGCTGTTAATACTGTCTTTGATACTTACTTCCCAGTATTTTTTACCATCAAGAAACCACTTCACAGTCTCTCTGTCCCACTCAACCGTATAATTATGGTACTGTGTAACATCACAAGGAGTTGTTCCTCCGGAAGAGACATGCTTTTCGTTATTCCAATGTAGAGTCCCGTGCATAATATCCTCATTATTAATATGTTCCATTATGTCAATCTCCCCGCATTCCGGCCAGCCAACCTGATGAATGTTTTGTCCCAACATCCAGAATGCCGGCCACATACCCTGTCCTTCTGGCAACTTGATCCTGGCATCGATTTTACCGTAGGTCCAGTTATGTTTGCCATCGGTCACCAGCCTTGCAGATGTATAGTCAGCATTTTTAAATGATTCCTTCTTTCCGACTATAAGCAGGTTCCCATTCTCAACCATAGAATTTTCGAAACGTCCGGAGGTATAATATTGAAGTTCATTGTTACTGGCAAAGCCCACCTCATTTCCCCACTTTGAGGTATCGGGCAAACCTTGATAATTGAACTCATCTGACCATACAAGGTTCCAACTCTGTGCCCTACTCTGCATAAAACAGGAGAGCAATAATAAAATAAGACAAATCCTTTTCATATTCTTTTTCCTCTTCTTAATTTCAAACTAAAGATACTATTTTAAAAATTCATTCATGTTTTCCCATTTCACTTTCCATTTTCTGTTATTCGGAAACCGGTCTGAAACGCACATTGATGCAAAAGGAGGAAATAAGATTAATACAGTGAAGATAAGGAATAGTTTTTTCACTTATTTTTGTTAGCCAAAAACTTTGCAAAAGTTGCAGAGTATAAGAAAAAGTGAATTGATGGATACAGAAATAACGGTAATTGGTGCAGGGGTAATCGGACTTGCTATTGCTGAAAAAGTTTCAGAGGAACATTCCAATGTTTTCCTGATCGAGAAACATCTGTCATTCGGACAGGAGACCAGTTCACGAAACAGCGAAGTAATACATGCCGGGATCTATTATACTAAAGACAGTCTGAAGGCCAGGCTTTGTGTTGAAGGTAAGCGACTTCTTTATGACTATTGCAAAAAATATGATGTACCTTATAATAACTGCGGGAAACTGATTGTTGCTACTTCTGAAGAGGAGATTGTTATAATAGAAGGTATCAGGCAGACCGCGATAAAAAACGGTGTCGATGACCTGGTAGTGCTTGAGAGGGAAGAGATAGCTGAGATGGAACCAAACATATTCGCTTTAAAAGCTCTTCTTTCGCCATCCACAGGTATTATTGACTCACATTCCCTGATGAAACGGTACGAGACCAATACAATCAATAATGGTGGGCAGGTTGTTTATGGAAGTGAGGTGACAGGGATAAAAAGGATAGAAAACGGATATGAGGTCACGCTTCTCGACGCATATAAAAATAATTACCGTTTCTCTTCAGAGATTGTAATCAATTCTGCCGGACTTACTTCAGACAAAGTATCTGAAATGGTTGGAATTAATGATGATAACCTTAAGATACTTTTCTGTAAAGGCGAATATTTCAGGGTTAATCCTCCAAAAAACCGCCTGTTAAAAAGGTTGATTTACCCGGTTCCTCATTATAATCTTGAAGGAATCGGGATTCATGTCACAATCGATATGGGCGGAGGTGTTAAGCTGGGACCTGATGTAAAATATCTTGAAACAAATGTTTATGATTATAAACTGACAGCTTCAAAGCAGGAGGCATTTTATAAATCGGTCAAAAAGTTCCTTCCTTTCCTTGAGTATGAAGATATATCTCCTGAAATGGCAGGAATCCGCTCTAAGATACAGAAGCCCGGGGAGCCTCCCAGGGATTTTTACATTATGGAAGAGGGTAAAAGAGGGTATCCGGGATTTATTAATCTGATAGGAATGGAATCGCCCGGACTAACATCTTCAATTGCTATTGCAAAATATGTGAAGAACCTGATTAACATTTCAACACGCAAACAATTATAACCATTGAGATTCTTCAACTGCAAAAAACACTACATTTTGCTTCTAAGAAGTCTCTGGAGATCAGCCATCTCATCCCTGAATCGTGCAGCTTCGACAAAATCCAGTTCTGCAGCAGCTTTTTCCATACTTTTTCTCGACTTTTCGATTGCTTTCTCAAGAGCTTCCCTGTTCATGTACTTAACGACAGGATCTGCAGCAATATCAGGTCTTTCCGGTTCAAAATAGGCTTTGGCAGCGATTCCCTTTTTGCTTAATCCGCTTAGTACCGATCCGGTTTTCTTTATTATCTGGGTAGGGGTAATACCCATCTTTTCGTTGTATTTCAACTGCTTATCTCTTCGCCTGTTAGTTTCATCGATAGTTTGTTGCATGCTCCGTGTGACAGTATCTGCATACATAATAACCTTACCATTCAGGTTACGTGCTGCCCTTCCTGCCGTCTGAGTAAGTGACCGGGATGACCTGAGAAATCCTTCCTTGTCTGCATCAAGAATTGCTACCAGTGAAACTTCAGGGAGATCAAGTCCTTCTCTTAGCAGATTGACTCCAACCAGAACATCAATAGAGCCTGTACGAAGTTCTTCCATTATGTCAATTCGATCAAGGGTATCGATATCAGAATGAATATAACTGCACTTTATATCAAACCGTAACAGGTAAGAAGATAGCTCTTCAGCCATTCTTTTGGTGATAGTTGTTACGAGGGTCCTCTCTCCTGCTATGGTCCGTGAACGGATCTCTGCCATAAGGTTATCAATCTGGTTAAGACTTGGACGCACCTCAATCGGTGGATCAAGAAGACCTGTCGGTCTGATTACCTGGTCAACAAAGACCCCTTCACTCTTTTCCAGCTCATAATCAGCCGGTGTGGCACTTACAAAAATTGTCTGACCCGTAAGTGACTCGAATTCCTCAATCCTCATTGGTCTGTTGTCGAGTGCTGCCGGCAGTCTGAATCCATATTCAACAAGCGTCTGTTTTCGTGAGTGGTCGCCTCCGAACATAGCTCTTATCTGAGGGACACTGACATGACTTTCATCAATCACAGCAATGAAATCATCAGGAAAATAGTCGAGCAGACAGAAAGGCCTGGTTCCAGGTTTTCTTCCGTCAAAATATCGCGAATAATTTTCTATACCGCTGCAATAGCCAAGTTCCTTTATCATCTCAAGGTCGTACAATACCCTCTGCTCTAGTCTTTTTGCCTCTTCCTTTTTACCAATATCATTAAAATGTGTCACCTGGCGAACCATGTCATCCTGTATATCACTGATAGCCATGTTAATTCTCTCCCTTGTGGTAACAAAGATATTTGCAGGATATATTATGTATTCATTCAGCATGTCAAGCCTGTGACCATCAACAGGATCAAAAGTATTTAACTCTTCAATCTGGTCACCGAAGAATACCACCCTTACTGCTATATCGGCATAGGCAGGAAATATATCAACAGTATCTCCGCGAACTCTGAAAGTGCCATGTTTAAATTCGAGTTCGTTACGCGAATAGAGGCTATCTACAAGCTTCCTCAGGAAAAGATTCCTTCCGATATTCTGTTCTTTCCTGATATGAACAGTATTTGAATGAAAATCATCCGGGTTGCCAATACCATAAATGCAGGAAACAGAGGAGACAACAATGACATCGTGCCGGCCGGAGAGCAGCGATGAAGTAGCACTCAGCCGAAGTTTTTCTATTTCCTCGTTAATTGAAAGGTCTTTTTCGATGTAAGTATCTGATACAGGCAGATATGCTTCTGGCTGATAATAATCGTAATATGAGACAAAATACTCAACTCTGTTTTCTGGAAAAAACTGTTTGAACTCTCCGTAAAGCTGTGCCGCCAGAGTTTTATTGTGGCTTAATACAAGTACAGGCCGATTCACCTTTTCAATTACATTGGCAATTGTAAAGGTCTTACCCGAACCTGTTACTCCCAGGAGTGTCTGGAAAGGGACTCCCTTCTCAAGTCCTCCAACAAGTTGCTTTATAGCTTCCGGCTGGTCTCCGGTTGGCTGAAAATCGGATATAAGTTTAAAGTCCATTCCAGTTCTTTTCGTCCTATATGAGGACTGATAATATTACAAACCTACTTAATTTGCACTATATACCAAAAGTAAAGGCGCTCCATAAATGAGCACCTTTACTTTCCGGAAATCCGGTATATCTAACCTAAATATCCCTTTAATAATCTGCTTCGCGAGGTATGTCTTAATCTCCTGATAGCTTTTTCCTTAATCTGACGAACTCTTTCACGGGTAAGACCAAATTTTTCACCTATCTCCTCAAGCGTCATCTCCTGACAACCAATACCGAAGAAAAACCTTATAATATCTCTTTCTCTTTCAGTAAGTGTGGCAAGCGCTCTGTATATCTCTTTTGAAAGAGATTCATCCATCAACATCTTGTCGGCAACCGGAGAATCAGAGTTTGTAAGCACATCAAGCAGACTGTTATCTTCACCTTCAATAAAAGGAGCATCAACAGATACATGGCGTCCTGATACTTTCAGAGTGTCGGTCACCTTTTCCTTTGGTAATTCCAGTACATCAGCCAACTCTTCCGGTGAAGGAGTACGTTCATTCTCCTGCTCAAATTTCGAAAAAGCCTTGTTTATCTTGTTAAGCGAACCGACCTGGTTCAATGGTAACCTGACTATCCTTGACTGTTCAGCCAAAGCCTGAAGAATTGACTGCCTGATCCACCATACAGCGTAGGAAATAAATTTGAATCCACGGGTTTCGTCGAACTTCTCAGCAGCCTTAATAAGTCCCAGATTGCCTTCATTGATAAGATCGGGGAGACTAAGTCCCTGGTTCTGATACTGCTTTGCAACAGATACAACAAAACGTAAGTTTGCTTTGGTGAGTTTCTCAAGAGCAGCTCTGTCTCCTTTCTTTATCCGCTGAGCCAATTCAACTTCTTCTTCTACCGATATCAACTCCTCCTTACCAATTTCCTGCAAATATTTGTCGAGCGAAGCACTCTCCCTGTTTGTTATGGACTTGGTAATCTTTAGCTGTCTCATTATGCCTCCGAAAAAATTTCCGCAAAGATATTTCTTTATTATGTAATAACAAAATTAATTCAATAATGTTGTTAACACTGGATACATATTTATTAATCCACTGTTAAACAATGACTTACATAAACGGATATATTAGTTTCCGAATTGGTAATTAAAGATTGTCCCGTCGGATTGTATTCCTCCTATTGACTTCAGATTACTTTCATTATTGGTAAATTGTCTTACATCAGAAGGACTTTTCACTTTTTTACCATTTACACTTAAGATAATATAACCTCGTTTCAATCCCAGATCCTTGAATTTTCCCTCATTTAATTCTGACACTTTCACGCCATAATCAACATTCAATGATCTCTTATCTGTTGAAGCAAGTGATTCAAGTTTAGCACCATAAACTACTTCTCCTCCCATTCCGGCCGTGACAACACTTGTATTTCCTGCCACATTCTTCAGAACGATTGGTACTGTAGCTTCTTTCCCGTTTCTTATATATGTCACAGTTGCTTTATCGCCGGGACGATGTTTTCCGACCTGCTCCTGTAATTCGGGAACTGTATTGACAGGCATACCGTCGAACTTCATTATTACATCATTCTCTTTCATACCTGCATCATCGGCTGAACCGTCTTCGATAACTCTGGTAACCAGAACACCTTTCACTTCGCTAAGCTTTTGTTTATCAGCATCATCAGAGTCAACATCTTCAATGTTCACTCCAATAAGAGCTCTTTGAACCTCACCAAACTCCTTAAGATCGTCAATAACTTTTTTAACGATGGTCACAGGAATGGCAAATGAGTTACCTGCATAAGCACCGCTGGGTGAAAGAATTGCAGAGGTAATACCAACCAGTAATCCTTTTGTGTTAACAAGAGCTCCACCACTGTTTCCCATATTAAGAGCTGCATCGGTTTGAATGAATGATTCGATACGATAGTCTCCTTCAATTAATCCAAGGTTTCTTCCCTTTGCGCTGACAATCCCCGCTGTTACAGTTGAGGTGAGATTAAACGGATTACCCACAGCCAGCACCCATTCACCAAGCTTAAGCTGATCCGAATCCCCATATTTAATATAAGGCAGGTTGTCTGCCTTAATTTTCAGAAGGGCAATATCGGTACTTGGATCCCGTCCTATAAGTTGAGCTGTGAATGTTCTCTTATCATTTAATGTAACATCAAAATTCTCAGCATTTTCAATAACATGATTATTGGTAATTATATAACCATCGCCAGAAATAATAACTCCTGATCCATAACCACTGACTTCCCTGGGTTTAGAATTGTGGTCACCATAAAACCACTCCATAATGGGATTATCAGGCTGCGAACCCATCATCGTTTTTGTATGAACATGCACTACTGCATGAACAGTCTGTTCTGCAGCATAAGTAAAATCGATTTGTCCTTCCTGCATCTGAAGTGAGGTTAGAATCGCTCTTGCATCCTGAACTTCAACTTTCGAACTATCCTTCGAGACAGCCATTGATGGCTTTTCCATTATTTTGGTATATGCAAACAGAGCGATAAATGCCCCTAAAAGAGCCATAAATAATGCACCTAATAAATACTTTCCTTTCATAACTTTACATTTTTAATTAAACTTCCCTTTTGCGCCTGCTTTGATATTCAATTTTTATGCCTTCACAAAAGATTAATATCTTTATAACCGATTTATGGTAATTTTGTTTTACAAAGATCATGCATTTTTCGGATGATCTTCAATAATTTACAAAGATTTAACAACACTTTAACAATTATGAAAATATCATTTAACAAATACCAGGGAGCCGGTAACGACTTCGTAATTATAGACAACCGGAAAGGCATTTTTAATCCCGATGATTCCGTCCTGATAAATAAATTATGCGATCGCAGATTTGGTATTGGCGCGGACGGGTTGATTCTTATTTCCGGGAGCTCTCAATATGATTTTGAGATGAAGTATTTCAACTCCGATGGTTTAGAGGGCTCCATGTGCGGGAATGGAGGCAGGTGTTCATCAGACTTTGCCATAAGGGCTGGAATAGCACGTAAAAAGCTCACATTCAAGGCTATTGACGGTGTGCACAAAGCAGTATCAGAGGAAGGTATCATCCGGCTTCAGATGAATGATGTAAAGGAGCCACGACTTATTAACGGCAACTACTTTATCAATACGGGATCACCACATTACGTGCTTTTCAAAAAGGATGTAAAAGATATTGATGTCAATACAGAAGGTAAAATAATCAGGTGGTCAGACGAATTTGCTCCCGGAGGAACCAATGTAAATTTCGTTGAACCGGAAAAAACCGGAATTTATGTCAGAACCTTTGAAAGAGGCGTTGAAGAAGAAACCCTGTCATGTGGCACAGGTGTCACAGCATCTGCCATAGCTTCTGTGCTTTCAGGACAATTTGACACAAATACTGTCAAGGTGAAAACTAAAGGTGGCAATCTTTCAGTTTCATTCAATATCTCCGGAAAGAGTATCTCTGACATCTGGCTTTCTGGTCCGGCTACTTTTGTGTTTAGTGGGGAGATTGAGGAGTGATGTGGAAGTATGGAGAAAGAAAAACTATACGGTAAGACTTTAAATGAGCTGATAGCTGGTACCAAACGTATTGGTTTGCCGGGTTTTGCTGCAAAACAGATATCTGACTGGCTCTATAAAAAGGAGATCCAGTCAGTTGAGGAGATGACTAACCTGTCAAAAAAAACAAGGGAACTTCTGTCAGTTGACTATGAAATCGGTCTTTCTGCCCCGGTTAATGTATCTGAAAGTTCTGACGGAACTAAGAAATATCTTTATAAAGTACTGAAAGATAAATACATAGAGACAGTCTATATTCCTAATAATGAGCGTGCTACAATTTGCGTCTCATCACAGGCCGGATGTAAAATGGGTTGCATATTCTGCATGACAGGGAAACAGGGTTTCCAGGGAAACCTCACGTCCAATGAAATACTTAACCAGTTCAGGAGTCTGCCTGAGTTCAGGAGCTTAACCAATATAGTTTATATGGGCATGGGGGAACCTTTGGACAATATTACTGAAGTTCTGAAGAGTCTAGATATTCTTACCAATGAATGGGGATATGGCTGGAGTCCTACCAGAATCACAGTAAGTACAGTCGGACTAATAAACGGAATAAAGGAATTTCTTGAAAAGAGCCGGTGCCATCTTGCTGTCAGTCTGCACTCTCCATTTGACGAAGAGAGAAGAAAACTGATGCCGATTCAGTGGACAAACAGTGTCCAGGATGTGCTTGATATAATCCGCAAGTTTGACTTTAACAGCCAGAGAAGAGTATCTTTTGAATATATCCTTTTTAAAGGAATGAACGATACACCGCGTCATATTAAAGAGCTTGGCAGGATTCTTAACGGGATCAAATGCCGGATCAATATAATCCGTTTTCACCCTATACCCGGATCGCAATTCCAGAGCCCCGATCCGGGAGCCGCCATTAATTTTAAAGAGGCGCTTAATGCCAAAGGGATACTTACAACCATCAGGGCCAGCAAGGGTGTGGATATGCAGGCTGCATGTGGTTTATTATCAACACTGGAACAAAACAAATCAGGATTAAAATGTTGAGAACATTTTTTATCATTTCATTGGCATTTTTAACGCTTTGCTCATTTTCACAGGCGAGGTCAATAGAGAAACTACTCTCTGACTCTGCAATGATACATGCTTCTGTTTCTCTGTGTGTGGCAGATTCAGAAAACGGAGAGGTAATGATGGAATATAATTCCGGAAAAAGCCTTACACCGGCTTCAGTTATGAAGCTCATCACATCAGCTGCTGCACTTGAATTGTTAGGTCCGGAATATACTTTCAAAACTATTATCGGTTATACTGGCTCGCTTAATAAACGATCGGGAAAGTTAACTGGGAACATCGTTATTCAGGGAGGAGGTGATCCGGCATTGGGATCAAAGTATTTTTCAGATCATTATCAGGATTTCCTAAGCAGATGGGTAACGGAAATTAAAAAGCTGGGAATCAAAAAAATAGTCGGAAGAGTTATAACCGACGACTCTTACTATGATTTTCTGCCTGTCCCGGCTAAATGGCTCTGGGAAGATGCCGGTAATTATTATGGTGCAGGTGCATACGGGTTATCTGCTTTTGACAATACTTACGAAATTCATTTAAGGACATCAGCCGATAGCTCCCTGGTGGTAATTAAAGAGATTGTTCCATACGAATGCAGCTTTGAATTTTCAAATTGGCTTATTGCTGCCGGAGCTTCAGATGAAGGTTATGTTTTTGCAGCACCTTACAGTACAAATGGATGGATAGCAGGAACTGTTCCTTTCGACAGGGAGGATTTTGTATTGCAAGCCTCAATTACCGACCCTCCTCTTCTTATTGCAAAAATGATAAACATGAGACTTGAGGCTGCAGGTATAACTATTTCAGAAGATCCTACAACAATAAGATTAGAACAGAAAAATGTATCCGGGGAGGTTGTCCCGGTTGCTGAAACCATCTCGCCTCCCCTTGCTGATATTATTAAAGCGCTCAATCATGAAAGTATTAATCTGTATGCAGAACATTTAATAAAGGAGCTGGGGAAAAAGTATAAAAACAACGGATCAACTGCTGCCGGAGTTGAGGTAATTCAGGATTTTCTTCACGATGCCGGCATTGGAACAGATGGAATGTTCATTGAAGACGGCAGCGGCCTTTCCCCTCTTAATGCCATTAATACAAGAGATTTGGTCAATTTGTTGATTTATATGAAGATAAAAGGAAAGTACTTTCCGGAATATTATTCTTCTCTACCTGATGCCGGAAAAGAAGGAACTCTTAAAAACTATTTCAGGGATCCGGTTTTTGATTCAAGGCTTAAAGCAAAAAGCGGCTCAATGACCAGGGTGAGAAGCTATGCAGGATATTTTACAACGGTATCAGGTAAAAATATGATCTTCAGCATTATTATCAACAATTATACCGGTCCTTCGAAGAATATTATTTCTGGTATCGGGGAGATTCTCAAAGAAATAATATTGTATAAGTGAGAATTCCCATTTCCCATTCAAACTTAAATCTATATTTGTTCAATTTCTTAGCGGATTGATAAATGGTCTTTTATTCAACAGGGTTGATCAGTTATGAATAGTAAAATCTCGGTCAGAAAGTGCAAAGAATATGATCTCCATGAGGTCTTTGAACATATATCTGATATATACAAAAAAACAGATGGCCCTGAAGTTCATGGGAAAAGAGTTCTGGTAAAACCCAACCTTCTAAGTGAAAATGATCCTGAAAAATGCGTCACTACTCATCCTGTTGTTGTGGAAGCCATGATCCTGTTTCTTCAGTCAAAGGGAGCAACTGTTTTTGTTGGCGATTCCCCTGCAGTTCATACACATAGGTTCAGAGGGGAGAAATCGGGTATTTACAAAGCATGTGAAACAACCGGAGCAAAATGGGTCGACTTTATGGTAAAACCCGTTGAGAAAAAAATAAAGAACCGGAAGATCAGGATTGCAGCTATTGTTGGTCAGGTTGATTTAATCATTTCTCTACCTAAATTCAAGAACCATGAACTTGTATATTTCACGGGAGCAATAAAAAATACGCTGGGTTTGCTGCCCGGTTTCAGTAAAGCGAAGCAGCATGCTTTGCACAAGGACAGAAACCGATTTGGTGAGTTTCTTGTTGATCTTAATGAAACTATAACACCCGATTATTTTTTAATAGATGCTATAATGGGAATGGAAGGTCCTGGTCCGGGACCAAAAGGTTTCCCTATCGCCATAGGATTATTGCTGGGATCAACAAATCCGCTAGTATTAGATATAATAGCCAGTCAGATAGCGGGTTATGATCCTATTGTGATACCAACATCAAAGACAGCATTATTCAGGAAGAAATGGCTTCAGTCAGTAGAGGATATAGAATATGATGGTCCGAAAATCAGCACCATTATAGTGAGAAGCTTTAAGAAAATACCTATCACAGGCAACAATAACATTGCACTGCAATTTGTAATGAGAAGGATTAAATTTCTGAAAAAGCTCGAAAGAAGGCCCGTTTTTATTCATGAAAATTGCACCGCGTGCCAAAAATGTGTTAATATCTGTCCTGTTCAGGCAATTCAACCATTACATACCAAAAAGACCCATATAGTCCTGACTGACAGTAAATGCATACGATGTTTCTGCTGCGCTGAAGTCTGTACCGATGATGCAGTACAGATCAGAGTGAAAGTTTTTGGTGTCTAAACATCAATTTTCGCATACTTTGCATGAGTTTCGATAAACTCCCTGCGTGGCGGGACCTCATCGCCCATGAGCATTGAGAATATATGATCTGCCTCAGCAGCACTTTCAATTGTAACCTGTCTCAGAGTCCTTGTTTCCGGATTCATAGTTGTTGACCAGAGCTGTTCTGCGTTCATCTCTCCAAGACCTTTGTATCTCTGGATACCTACAGATGATTCTTTTCCCTGTCCCATCTCAACAACTGCTGCCGCACGTTCTTCCTCAGTCCAGCAATAACGCTCCGATTTACCCTTTTTAACAAGGTAGAGTGGCGGGGTAGCGATGTAGATATTCCCGCCTTTGATGAGATCCTGCATATATCTGAAAAAGAATGTCATAATGAGTGTTGTGATATGAGAACCATCAACATCGGCATCAGTCATGATAATGATTTTATGGTAGCGTAAACCTGAAACATTAAGAGCCTTGCTATCATCCTCAGTTCCAATATTGACACCAAGGGCGGTAAAAATATTTTTTATCTCTTCGCTTTCATATATTCTGTGTTGCATTGCCTTTTCAACATTTAATATCTTACCTCTCAGGGGCAATATTGCCTGAAAACGTCGATCACGTCCCTGCTTGGCTGTTCCACCAGCAGAATCACCTTCCACAAGGTAAATCTCGCAGTGGGCCGGGTCCCTGTCGGCACAGTCGGCCAGTTTACCGGGAAGACCGGAACCGGAAAGTACATTCTTACGCTGTACAAGCTCTCTCGCTTTACGTGCAGCATGACGGGCGGTAGCAGCAAGAATCACCTTCTGAACAATGATCCTGGCGTCTTTTGGATTCTCTTCCAGGTAATTGGTAAGCATAGTGCTGACAGCCTGATCGACCGCACCCATGACCTCGGAGTTTCCCAGTTTTGTTTTAGTCTGACCTTCAAATTGCGGTTCAGCAACTTTTACGGAGATGATAGCAGTAAGTCCTTCGCGAAAATCATCACCATTAATATCGAATTTCAGTTTTGATGTGGCACCTGAATCTTCAGCATATTTTTTGAGTGTACGGGTCAGGCCTCTTCTGAACCCGGCAAGATGTGTACCTCCTTCTATAGTATTAATATTATTCACATAGGAATGGACATTCTCTGAGAATGAGTTATTGTACTGAAGGGCAATCTCAACAGGTATCTCTGTCTTATCGAATGTAATATGAATAGAATTTTCAATAAGTCGTTCCCTGTTTGCATCAAGATAATCAACAAATTCCTTCAGTCCCAGCTCAGAATGAAACTCTTCATAACGTGGTGTCCCTCCATTGCCATTCTCAACAAGCTCTCTCATATCTTTAATTGTGAGAAGTATTCCTTTGTTAAGGAATGCCAGTTCACGAAGACGTGCTGCAAGAATCTCAAAGTTGAATTCAGTTGTCTGGAATATGGTTCCGTCTGGTCTAAAGGTCACAGTAGTTCCTGACTTATCTGACTTACCAATAACCTCTACTTCGGTAACCGGCTTCCCTTTTTCATATTCCTGCTTGAAAATTTTGCCTTCCCTCATGATAACAGCAGAAAGATGGGCTGAAAGTGCATTTACACATGACACACCTACACCATGAAGACCGCCTGACACTTTGTAAGAATCTTTGTCAAACTTTCCTCCGGCATGAAGGACCGTCATAACAACCTCGAGTGCCGATTTCTGCTCCTTCTCATGTATACCAGTCGGAATACCACGACCGTCATCACTTACAGTTACGGAACCATCTTCAAGTATTATAACTTCAATTTTAGAGCAGTATCCAACAAGCGCCTCATCAATAGAGTTATCAATAACCTCATATACAAGATGATGCAACCCTTTTATGCCAATGTCCCCAATGTACATTGCAGGCCTTTTACGCACAGCCTCAAGACCTTCCAGCACCTGAATATTCTCTGCTGAGTAATCAATACTGTCCTGCAATTTTTTTTCTTTCTCACTCATTATTCATATTTTATTAAACCAACAATTCTAAAAATCAATATTATTAGAACGTATCAATAAGTTAATAACGATACCTATCCGGTTTTACTCCTCAAACTGACATCAAACTTGTTCTTTTTGGTAATGAAATCAGGAAACCTTTTTCACTGCTACCAGCCATCAGAACCAACTTCACTTTTCCTATTATAAATTATTGATATTATGATTATTAATTATCCTTACAAAGATACGGATTTAAAACGGTTTTTCCTCAAATAAATGATAATAATAATGCACAATTTCCATCAAGAAATTAACACTGAAAGAATGTTTGAATATCCTGATGTCTGAATGTCTTAAAGTCTCATAATTGTTGGGACATTTGTGGATTAATCTGACCATTTTTGTATGGAGGAATCTAAAACAAAATCCTTTAACCGCAATGATCGCAAAGATTTTACCCAAAGGGCCCAAAGGGATAACAGATGAGTTCTTTCGGAGAACCGCACACCGTGTGCCGCATACCACAAACCTGGTTAGAGGCTGTACGTAAATCCCAGCATACAAAGGAACCTCTGTGAAGGGTAATAGGCCCATTCGTAGTAGCGGTTGTATGTGATGTTACTGAATTTAGTCCAGAATGAGAGGATTTTGGAATAACGGTATTCTGCAGTGAGATTCAGATTGAAATGAGCAGGCATTTCTATCACATCCGAAGGATGCCCGGCCTGCTGACTTAAATAATCTCCATTGACTATCATTCTGCGCTTGCCCTGGGCTGTTAGTTCCATTCCGGCAATAATTTTGTCGCGCAGGTTATATTTCAGACCAAGTTTCCCATCCCATGAAGGCTTATTCCAGGCAAATTCTTCGCCAACAGTATAGTCATACAAATTAGCCATCCAGGTGAAGGATAATTTATCATTGAAAGCTCCACTCATTTCAGCATGAACATTAAGAAGTTCTGCGTCATCTGCCAGCGGTAAAAAATAGTTGCCTCTTGCCTGCGGAAGAATAGTATCAGGAAAGACTATATTAGAATAGAAGAGCATATTGCTGATCAGAGAATATGAAGCCGACACCAGGTAGTTCCCTTCCAATCCGGTATTACCTTTCAACCCTGCAGAAATAATCAGTTCATGATTGGTATCCGGCAGTCTGAATAGAATTCCATTTGAGACAAAACCAGGAAATTGGTCGCTGACTAAAAATGGGTTTTCAGAGATAATTTTCAAAGGATCATTCTTCTCCAGCTTCCCCGATAATCCGGTAAAAAAGCTGACGTATGATGGAACAACACTGAAACTGAAATTAACATCGGGGTAGATGTGGGGATCTGACAATTTATCAAGCAATGCCTGGAAACCAAGTTTAAAACTCCACTGTTCAGTACTCTTCTTTATGAAAGGGCTGATTGAGAATATATACACCGGACTGGCAGTGAGAGAGTCAGAATACTTATAATGGTCATAGCTTATGCCAGAGCCTACATAGAATCCCTTATATAATTTTGCCATTATTCCGGTGATTCCGAAGGTATTTTGATACAGGTTTGTAGTATTGTGAAAGAAATTATAATATATGTCAAAATCATAAGAGAAGCTAGTGGAATCCAATGTTAATGAGGCCAATGAAGCTTTTGCACCAATATTATAATATTTAATTCTGATATCTTTCTTATCAGGAGAATAGTCTGTTATGGCTGGGTCGTAGCCGTAAGCATATCTGGTCTTCTGTATGATATCCACGGAGCTTTCCAGGAGGTTTTTTCTAAAGAATTTCCGACCGAAAACAGAGACATCGTTATCCATATAGGATGCAAAAGCTTTCTTTCCATTCTGGAGTTCAACCTTACCATTGGTCGAGAAATGCCGTCCATATAAACCGATTGTACCTTTCTTCGATCGCTCATTCGTTATGCTGATTTCAGCCAGGGGAGTGAAGTAATTTCCCATGCCAATATTGACATAACTCTTGTAAAGTTTAGGCAATGGATCCGGCAGTAAAGCTGCTGCTTTTATGGGACTGATGGTATATGATGGCAGAAAAGGTTTCGTCCTGATATCGTAACGGAAGTAAGGTCTGACCTTCATAGTGTCGTTCATATCAGGTAGAAAGCTCCTTTTTTTAACCTCCGGGAGAGATGGTTTGTATGGATTGTACAGGGTAACTTCTCTTTTAAGCCCGGTTTCCTGTTTCTTTACCTGGGCACTGACCGGTACTAAACAGAAGAGTATGAGGACTGGTATAATAAGATTTCTTTTTATCATGTCAAATCAATTTCTTGTTCACTTTTTTCAATTGTAGTTAGCTATCAGGTTATAAATCGTTTCCTGCTTTACATTACTTATTTTCATTAAGGGAGTCCAGTTTAGCTTTTACCTCATCAAGTATCCCGTCATTGTCAACAGAGTAATAATCTTTAAGGCTTTGAAGTGTTGCCCTTGCCTGCAGGGTATCGCCCTTTTTTATGCTTATATCTGCAAGAAGCAGGAACATTCTTGCCATCCAGTACTGATGTGGAGTATTCTGGTCGATGAACTCTGAAATTATCTTTTCTGATTCGGCTGTAAGAGCTTTCTTATACAGCAGTTCTGCAACCCTGAATTTGGACTCTGCTCCTTCAACACTGGTGACCTCTGTGGCAACTTTCCGGAAATCTCTTAGCGCTTCTTCAAAATTATTAAGACTAAGATTTGCTTTACCACTCATGAAGGTTGCCTCCCTTACCAGTTCCTCCGGGATATTTACTGAACTATTGATTTTCCCTGCTGCAACAATTGTCTTCTGGGCGTCACCTGCCTGATAAGCCGACCTTAGCTGACCTTTAAGAGCGATGAGCCTATTTCCAGTATTCCCGGCCACTTTCTCAAGTCTCTCATAATAATCAAGGGAGGCATTATAGTCTTCTTTGTCAAAAAATATTACAGAAGCTGCAATCAGTGACTGTTCCAGGAACTGATTATTGGGTTCTCCTGATACCTCAAGGTACAATTTAAGAGCATCGTCTATATTCCCAGCTGATTTCAGACACTCTGCCAGGTAATACTGTGCATTTTGTCTGAAACTCCCATTCGAAAACTCTGCGAGGTAACTGCTAAACACTTCTGTTGCTTTATCATATTTCCCGGTCATGTAAAGGTTTTCTCCTGAAGTATAAAGGAGTGAATCCTTTTCAGCCATGTTTACATCACCATAGCCATCAAGCGTCTTGATATAAGTGAAATAAGCTTCAACATCATTAATATCAACATAAGTGTTTCTCAGCCCCGTCATTGCATACCTGGCTTCAGGTGTTGATTTAAAGTTTTCGATCACCTTTTTGTATTGTGAAATTGCTTTTTCATTTTCCCCCAGGTTATAATACAGCAGACCAAGCTGGACAATGGCACGCGGAACAAAGGGACTGGTCTGATAAGTTGAGATGATAGTATTAAAATCTGCTTCTCCTTTTTTATAATCTTCCAGAACAAGGTAAGCTCTGCCTCTTTCGAAGATGGCATTTGGAACAAATGATGAAGAAGGATATTTCAGAGTAAGTGATGTGAGTACATCCACCTTTCCTTTGCCGTCGTTGATAAGTCCAAGGGAAAAGCCCTTTTGAGACATAGCATAATCAGCATCCAGGTTTCCGTATTCAATAACTTTATCATAATAACTTATTGCCATCGGGTAGTTTGTTGCGATGTAATAACAATCAGCAATTCTGTTTTTGGTATCGGCCAACACCTCGGGTCTTACATTTGTCACCCCTGCTTCGAAAGTTTTTAAATGGTTCAAGGCATTTGTATAGTCTTTAAGATTATAAAGAGCATAACCAAGGTTATACCTTACAAGGTTGTATTCACTTAAAAGACTTGAACCGGGTATGCCCATAAATTCCTCATAATCTGCTTTTGCTTTATCGTAATAAGCAAGCCGGGACCATGCTTCGCCCCGCCAGTAGATGGCTCTTGCCCTGATCGACCTGTTATATTTTTCATATTTAAGTGACTTATCGAACATATCGATTGAGGCTTCGATCTCAAGATTTTTGAAAAGTTCCAATCCCCTGAAAAATGCGACTTTCTGATATGCTTCCTCCAATCTGCTATCCTTATTCCTTATCTTATCAAGTGAAGAGAGGGCCGCTTTGTAATTTTTAATCTGCATAAATGTACCTACCAGGTAATCATACGCTTCCTGTATCCTCTCTGACCCCGGGTAGAGGTCGATATACTCCTGAAAAGCCGCAATTGCCTCTCCGAAAGGAGAATATGCTGTTTCATAAGTTAGTTTTGCATAGTTAAACAATGACTCTTCCTTAATTTTTTTATCATAATTCAATTTCGAAGCTTCACCAAATGCAAATTGAGAACGCTTTTTGTCACCCTTCTGCAGATAGCAATCACCAAGGATATTCCAGACATTCTGACTTAAAAGGTCACTCCTCGCTCCTATTTCCAGAAATAATTTAATGGCTTTATCAATTTCGCCTGTTTTGTAATAGCAGTAACCAAGCTGATATTTATCCTCCCTGTCGCTGGCTTTGGCTCCCAATGAATATTTCTCAAGATAAGGTAATGCTTCTTTGTAATTCTCCTTATTATAATATGCATCCCCGATGAACCTGTACAGTTCTACAGCCCTAACTTTCCCGGCTGATTTAAGAAGGTCGGGGGCCATGGAGAGAATCCCATCATAATCTTTTTGCAGATATAAAATCTGAACAATATAGAATGGGACAACACCTCCAAATGTTTCATCTTCTTTCAGGCGCATGAATCCCTCCATGGCAGTCTGATACATTTTTTGTTCGTAAGCAATCTGAGAAAAATAGTAAACAGCGGGCGGAGTATATTCAGTATCAATATCTTTAATCTCCGAAAACATCAGAAGTGCTCTGCTTTTGTCTCCTTTGATATAAAGTGAATATCCCAGTCTGAAAAAATATTCTGCCAGTTTATCCGTCTTCAATTCTTGTCTGTTCACAGTTTCATAATAGATTACAGCTTTTCTGTAATTTTTATTCTGGTAGAAATAGTCACCTAATGCTAACCTCGTTTCATTTAACCTGGGGCTTTCCGGATGGGTCAATATGTATGTGATAACCCTGTATTCGGCATCAGAATTAAAAAGTCTCAATGCGGCGATTGCACTATAATATTCAGCTTCAGAAACCATAATTAGATTGGATTTATCATAGTTTCTGACAAATGAATCAAAGAGACGGATAGCTGCAGCATATTTCTCTTTATTGAATAATTCCATACCCCTGTTAAATTCAGAACCTATCTCTTTGCCAATAAACGGCACCTGTGATGAGATCTGATTTATGAAAATCAAAAGAAAACTGAATATTAAAATGAGTTTATTTCTGTTCATAACTTATTTTTTTTGTTCCGATACAATCAGACACTGTTTGCGTTTGAAAAATCAAGAAAGCCCATAACGTGTTAATTGTAAACCATATATAACATAAACCTTGTTTTTCTAATGAACGTAAAATTACAACTATTAAACGCTGGCTATAAGCCTTTATTACTGATTTTATCAACATATAAATGTTAATTATCAATTCTTTCCTTATTTTGCATATAAAATTACCGGGAAATGCAGGAAAATCTTCCACTGGATGTTATTATTGAGCTGACAAACTGTAATATATGGCAGCAGGATCATCTTGTGCTTTCCAATGTTAATCTTAGTGTCAGGAAGGGCGAATTTATATACCTTGTGGGCAGAGTTGGTAGCGGGAAATCGAGCCTTATAAAAACTCTCAACGCTCAAATCCCTCTTAAAGAGGGTGTTGGTATAGTTGCCGGTTATAACCTTTCGAAAATAAAAAGAAGGGAGATCCCTTTCCTACGCAGAAAGATCGGGATCGTTTTTCAGGATTTTCAATTGCTTATCGACAGGTCAGTAAATGAAAATCTCGAATTCGTTTTAAAAGCGACAGGGTGGAAAAACAAGAATGAGATTGATATCCGTATTGGTGAAGTTCTGGAAAAAGTGGGTCTGGGGATGAAAGGTTATAAGATGCCTCATCAGTTGTCGGGAGGTGAACAGCAGCGTGTTGTTATCGGAAGGGCCCTGTTGAATGACCCCGATATTATTCTGGCCGATGAACCAACCGGCAATCTTGACCCTGAGACATCAGAAGGTATATTAAGGCTACTTACAGATATCAGTAAAACAGGTAGAGCGGTTATCGTAGCCACACATAATTATACACTCCTTAAAAAATTCTTGGCAAAAACAATAAAATGTGATGGGGGAAAGCTCCTTGAGGTCAGAGATGAGGAAGAGATGGAGTTGCTGCAATAAAAGGATTAAAAGCATAATGGCGCAAGGGCGTAACGGCGCAAAGGCTTAATGGCTAAGGGCAAAGGGCAAGGAACAAAAGATCTCATCTCACCCACTCTGCAAGCTACCTCTCTTTGCGAAAAAGAGAAGGGCTGGGGGTGAGTTCATGAGTAAGTGACAGGTAGATTGTGAGACAGGGAGATATTATTTCATCATTCTTACAGGCCAGAATAGTCTGTTACGGTAAATTCGGTAGAAGGGCACATTTACACAGCCAAATGACTCCATAAATGAAGCAATTGAAGGTATTGATGAACCTGCAAAATCGAGTATGGTTCTTGTTGATGCATGATTTTTTATTAATTCATTAACAACATAGTAACCTATTCGCCTCTCACGACTTTGAGGGGTATTGACTACGAAAAGGAGAGTCTTGTTTCCCTGTGTCTCAATAAGAAATATTCCGAATATCAACGTTTTCTTTGCGGCCCTTACACCAATTATCCTACCTTTCTTATTCTTCAGGCAGAAGTTCATCAGATTTTTAAGCCGCTGATAATCACGCATTTTGATCCCTCTTATCTCTTGCCCTTTATTCCTGATGAACAGATCAATAATCTCATCAGGGGAAATATCCGATACAAGTTCAGGTTTCTTTTTTACCGACGCTTCTATGTTCCTTTTGCAATGATGTGAAAAATTGTCCCAGATCTTTTCGTAGGGTTTTGAAAGATCAAGTTCGAGATTGACTTTTTCAGTCACTTTATATCTATCAAAATCTATCTTATGCCCTACACACAAGTCGATAAGCCTGTAAATATCAGGTATGTAATCGAGAAATTCAATAAGAGCCTTTGATGCAGACTTATCAGGGGAAAAGGCTCCAAGTTGTTGCAGGAATTGAGGAGTAGCAACATATTGTATTCCGAAACGGCTGAAGCCGGGAACCGGAAAGACCGAATCATAATCATCATCTACAAGAGCTTCCCAACCCGGGGCCATTAAATCCAGATACCATGAATATGCATATGGCTTAACGCCGGGAGAGTTTTTAATACAATTATCCCATTGTTCCCTGTCTATCTCATTGTTTTTATGGTAAACTATCATGGTGTCTGGTTCTTAAGCATATATTCAAAAACTTCCCTCCAACCATGCCAATCCGGATTATCAAGCAAAGATGTATTATGCCAGATACTTACGAATAGTCCTCCGACTTTTCTGTTTTCATTTATCAGTTTTAAAATGACCTCCCTCGAGGCGACAGGATCAAGGTTTTTATACTTGTAGAGCGTCGTATCCATTACCTGGAAAGGAATGATTTTAAGGCTGGTTTGCTGATCTTCAGAAACATCATAGAAATAATATGGGCGGGCTATCCCTGCCCTGAAACCCGGTTCATCAGGATAACCCATCGAATAATCTTCCAGTATTCCTGCTTTATGAATATCGCGGTACGATTGGGGGATGAATAATCTGATATAATGAAAGCGGCTTAAAAAAATCTCTTTTCCAAGGATGGTCTTCAGCCGAACCGCTTCAGTATTAATCAATGAAGAGTTTTCGGCTGCATAAAAAGAGGGGTGCAGTCCGGATTTATATATATCAGCTATTCGATGAATCAGTTTCCTGTACTTATCATTTTTCCATGAAGGATTTTTATCATATTTTGAATGGTCACCAACGGGAAAGAAGAATCTGACATCAGAATCATTTTTTTCTATATTTTCAATAATAAAATCGAACACCTCGTAGGGATCTTTTTCTCCTCTGGCAACAATCCTGTACCTGTCACCCACATGACCTTCATTGTTTTTTATATCACGGAATAGTCCCCCAATAGATCTGAACAGACTTTTACCCAGGTAAGCAAAAGGCTGGTCTGTATCAATCGTTAATAGAGCTTTATATTCATTACGTTTAAAAGCAAGGGTCTGAAACCTCTTCAGAAAAAACTTAGACATCTCTTTTGCCCACAGATCTATAATGGGAATTCCGAGAAATCCATTCTTAAATGCAATGGAAGAAGAGGCCTGAAATCTTCTATATTCATCTGGTTGAAATTCGAGATATTCCTCATACCTGCTAACGAGAAAAAATGATGCAGCAAAAATATCAAAAGGAAGATCAGAATCTGATGAAGTCGGGAAAAATACCGGCAGTCCTTTCCATTCATTAACAATTATCTCTCTCCCGGTAATTCCTGTTTCAAATAAAAGACTATCCGGACTGATCTTAAAGGAACCGGTTAAATTTTCAGAGGAATAGTTAATTACAGGATTCTTACCAAGTTTTCGTTTGTCAGTAATGACTTCCCACGATAATCCAAGGATATCTCCAAGGATTATACCTGCTATGTACCTCAGACGGGGAACATTCTCTGTCGAATATATTTTTACCGGTCGTGAATCCATGATTACAAATTTATGTAATTACTTATTATTTAATGGTATAATATTTATGGAATTATAAAAATATTTTTTGCGAGATTCATTGAGTATTTGGATATAAAAATTTGATTACCTTTGCGGTCACTTTTCACAAACACTCCCGGAACCACATCATAAAACATAATAATGATAAATTTTGAAGATATGGGATTCACTCCCGGTATCCTGAAAGCTATTCAGGAACTTGGATTTGATCAACCCATGCCCGTACAGGAAAAAGTAATTCCACTTATGCTTGGAGATGCGGGTGATATTATCGCCCTTGCCCAGACCGGCACCGGAAAAACAGCAGCCTTTGGACTACCTCTGGTTCAGGCAACAGACACTGAAATAAATAGTACTCAGGCTCTTATACTCTGCCCTACACGTGAATTATGCATGCAGATCACTGGTGATCTGATTGATTACGCCAAATTTACAGGTAAATTGAAAATACTTGCAGTATATGGTGGTGCAAGCATAGATAACCAGATAAGAGGTTTAAAAAAAGGTGTACATGTTATTGTTGCCACACCGGGCAGACTAATTGACCTTATCGGCAGAGGAGCAGCGAGATTATCCTCCGTTACCACAGTTATCCTCGATGAAGCTGACGAGATGCTTAACATGGGTTTCCTTGACAGTATAAATGAAATTCTTGAAGAGGTTCCTGAAGGAAGAAGAACACTCTTGTTTTCAGCAACCATGTCGTCCGAAATTGCAACAATTGCAAGAAAATACATGGACAATCCGGTTGAGATAACTATCGGTACAAAAAATTCATCAGCAGAAAATGTAAGCCATGCTTATTATCTTGTTCATGCAAAAGACAAATATAAGGTTCTTAAACGTATAGCTGATTTTGAACCGAATATTTACGGCATAGTATTTTGCCGCACCCGCAAAGAGACCCAGGAGGTGGCATCAAAACTGATAAGCGATGGGTATAATGCCGATGCGCTTCATGGTGATCTGTCTCAGGCTCAGCGTGATGCTGTGATGCAGAAATTCAGGATAAGGAACCTCCAGTTACTGGTAGCAACCGATGTTGCTGCACGGGGATTGGATGTGGACGACCTGACTCACGTCATTAATTTCAGTCTACCTGATGATATCGAGGTTTATACACATAGAAGCGGACGTACAGGAAGAGCCGGAAAAACAGGAATATCAATTTCGCTTGTTCACCTGAGGGAGAGGCATATTCTTCAACAGATCGAAAGAATGGTTAAGAAACCTTTCAAATCTATACCAATACCAACCGGAAGTGAAATCTGTGGAAAACAGTTGTTCAACTGGGTAAATAAACTAGATACTGTTGTCACTGACCACCAGGAGATTGAAAAATTCTTACCTGGGATAAAGGAGAAACTTGCAGGGCTTGACAGAGAGGAACTTCTTAAAAGAGTTGTATCACTTGAGTTTGACAGGTTCCTTGATGATTACCGCCACGGGGAAGATCTTATCGCTCCTGTTTCTGAAAAAGAAAGCATCTTCGGACGATCGGGCAAAAGAGATTCCCGCGAACAATATCCCGGCAACTATACCAGGCTTTTTATAAATCTTGGAAAAACTGACGGCTTTTACCCTGAACAACTTATTGAACTTGTGAACCAGAACACAAAAGGCAGAAAAGTACCTATCGGAAAGATCGATCTTTTAAAAACTTTCTCCTTTTTTGAAGTTGAAGCTGGTTATGCTGACAACCTCATCGGAGCATTAAATAATGCAACGTTTATGGACAGAAGAATAGCTGTAGAGATTGCCCAGGAAAAAACCGATAGGCCGAAAGGCGAGTATTCAGGCAAAAGACCTGCTAAATGGGCTGACAGAAGGCCGGAGAAGAGAAAAGGTGATAGATCTGAAAGTTCTCACAGAGACTTCAAAAAAGATAAGAAAAAATATAGGGGATAGATTCTTAACTGGAGTAGTTACAACCAAACGGAGTGAACTGATGAACCAGCGATAGCTATTGAATAAACTACGCCAAACGTATGCATATATTGAAAAATCATAAAGCTTACAGAGAGCCTTTTGAAGGCTCTTTTATTTTTAGGGCAAGAAGGACCATTGAAATAATTATCTTTTTAAATAATCATTAAATAAAACCTGAAGATAGGCTTTTCCATTTTTCTCACCAGAGTCAGGGTCTTTTCCCTCCTTAAGGACTGGCTTTCTAAGCTTCTGATCATAGATTACTGCAGAACTGTCGGTGATAAATCCGAAGCCTTCATTATAGGTATAAAATGCAAATGAATTTGACTTATCTGACAACAGATCTTTTCCAAACGGGAAACTCCCACTTATTCCGAGTTGATTCAATAATGTAATCGGAATATCGACCTGGCCACCCAGCTTCTCAATCGTGATGCCCTTTTTTAATAATGCTCCGCCAATCCAGAGCATTGGTATTTTGAATAGGTCCTGTGAATAAATTAGCATATCGGAAGAAACCCTGCAACAATGGTCAGCTACCATAATTACCAGGGTATTTCCCCACCAATCCGTCTCTTTTGCCCAATCGAGGAATGATCCAAGTGACTTATCAGCATAATAAACAGAGTTTTTGTACTTCGTCATGTTATCTTTTCCAGCGAAAACCGGTTCCATTGGAACATCGAATGGCTCATGGCTCGATAAAGTAAGCACCACTTTGAGAAAAGGTTCATTAACTATTCTCATCGAATCTGCCAGAACCTTGAAGAGAACATGATCGTGAACACCCCATTTGGAATTATAATCTGCGGGAGCAAAATTATTTTTGGTTATTATATCGCGAAAACCTGAGCCAATGACAAATGAATTAAAATTGGCAAAATTAATCTCACCTCCATACCAGAATGCACTATTGTACCCTTTATCAATCAGTATTTTTATAAGACTTGGCAGTGACTGGCTCTTTTTTGGTTCTTTAATAATTGATTGCGCCGGTTGAGCCGGATAACCATTCAAAATAGCAGGTATTGCTTTGTCAGTCCGGGTGCCAGATGCATAAAAGTTCGAAAACAGTATCCCCTCCTTAATATATCTGTTAAAATGTGGAGTGACCAGTGAGTCTCCTCCTAACGGTCCGATCAAATAACTGCTGAAACTTTCCAGCACCAGGATAAGAATATTGGGCCGGTTGGAGTTCAGTACTTGTTCAGGAATTCCATTTTTAACAGTCAGATTATCAACTAAAGTAGTGGCGGATGAAAGATCGGTGAATTCATAAGGATTCTTTACAGGCTTTTGAGTGAAGGCAGATGTGCCGAAATTCCAGATTGCATTTATCGCGGTATGGTTTAGAAACATTTTCTGACTGAAATAGACCGTTCCGGCATTTATGGGAGCAACTCCGAACCCACCTCTTATCGGTATTATAAGAGCTCCCCAGAGAATCATGAAAAACATAACTCCGGGCAGCCAGTACCGGACCTTCTCAAACCCACTCAATAATCTGTCAATAAGTTTATTATAAATGAATATAAAGAAAGAAGCTATTAAGATGATCGTAATAAAAAACAGAATAATCTTCATTGTGCTTACGGAAGCCATTGCCTCTCCCGGTGTTTTCAGATACAACATCGGAGTGTAGTCCATACGAAATCCCCAGTAAGAATATAGATTAGCGTCAGATACTACAATTACTGATGAGAAAACAATAAGAATATATGAATACCATTTAATGAAAAACTTATACCAGTTGCCGGTAAACCAGACCCCGGGAATGGTAGCCAAGACCGGAACCAGCAGATAATATCCTATAGTTGAAATATCTAGTTTAGCACCATGCCAGAATGTGGCAAGTAATTCGCCAAAACTGTTTTGGAAAGCATCCCGGTATTGTACTGAAATGAAAAACAATCTGGCAATGAGGAAAAACAGGAGCCAGAATATTGCATAATAACATAAAGCATTGAGTCTTCTTTTCATATATGAAACTAATCTTCTATTTTGAATGAACTTCTCTTATACTTCTGTAAAACATTATCAATGAAATCGTTATGATAACCATCCCAGATATTGTGAGCCATTCTGGATGTTCATCAGGTACTAGCAGCCAGCTTAAAATGGCACCAACGACAGGTATTATAAACTTCCACAGATTAAGTTCAGATACTTTAACTCCTGGCCGTTGAAGCAGATTAAACCATAATGAAAAAGCTAATGCTGCCATAAAGCTTAACCACAATAAGATCAACCAATATTCCAGAGGTAATGTTCCTTGTGGCCTGCCCTCAATGGGAATTGAAATCAGGTAGAGTATTACTCCTCCAATAAAAAGTGAAGATGAACTGAGGACAAACGGGTTAATACCTTTACTCCTGAGCGATACAATTACATTACTCGTAGCGGTGGCAATATTAGCAATAAGAATCATCAGAACACCTAAAAGTTCGATTGCAGTTCCGAATTTGAATGCCTGTCTTCCGGCGCTGATAAGGATAACACCTGAGATGCCAAAGATTATCGTGACAATTTTTTTTCTCGTCAGTTTATCATCACCATGCATTATTGCCGCAACCACTGCAGTAACAAGAGGTTGTGAACCTACTATTACTGCTCCGAGAGCACCCGGGACAAGGTTAAGGCCCTGATAGAACAATGAATAATTTATCAGAGTCTGAAGAAGCGTAACCCATGTAACTACCTTCCAGTGTTCCCTGATCATTTTTATATAAACCGCCGGTTTTACAGTGAAGGGCAAAATCATTATTCCTGAAATGATAAACCGAACTCCTGCGAAATGGAAGGGTGTATCATATTGTAATCCAAGCTTAATGCCTGCATAAGCAGTTGACCACAACAGGCAGGCTATAATTGCCCAGAAAATAGTGTTTCTCTTACTGTTCAATGAAAATTTATTTGACGGCAAATATCAGAAAAAAATCATTCAAATAAATATACAAGAATTTGAATTCTATTTTAATACGAAGACATCATAATATTTAATAGTTTTGTCTGTTATTCAACATGTTATTCATGACTATTGCAGAATATATTGCGAATCAGTTATATAATCATGGAGTCAGATATGTATTTGGTATCCCCGGCGGGCCATCCATCCCATATCTTGAAGCATTCAGAGCCGCAGGTATAGAGTTCATTCTTACGTCAAATGAAGCTTCAGCCGGGATCATGGCAGATGTTACAGCCAGGCTGACAGGGATTCCGGGTGTTTGTCATGCCACCTTTGGTCCGGGTGCAACTAACATTACCACCGGCGTGGGTGGAGCATTATTGGACAGATCTCCTGTTATTGTATTCACAAGTGAAATGGATGATATCATGGCTAACCGGATAACCCAGATGAATATCAACCACCAGAAGCTTTTTGAACCTTTAACAAAAGCAACTTACAGGATGAGTGCGGATAATGTGGTGGAGGTCATGGAATCTTCTATCAGGCTGTGTCAGGACTCCTACCCTGGTCCAATCCATATCGGACTTCCTTCAGATATTTCTGATATTGAGATAGATACATCATCGGCAGTCGATATTGTAACTGAGAAAAGGTATTATCATAATGACATTCAGAAGATAATTTCTCTCCTTGAAAAATCGCACCGTCCTCTGATGGCTATAGGGCTTACGGCTACACGACTTGATATTCAGACAGATTTGCTGACTTTTCTCGATTATTACAGAATGCCGGTAGTGATAACCCCTATGGCAAAAGGATTGATACCGGAAGATCATCCATGCTATGCCGGAGTTCTATTCCATTCACTAAGCGACTATCTTGAAGATATATATGAGAAGACAGATCTGGTGATTGGTATCGGTTACGACCCGGTTGAATTTAATTACGAGTCGTGGATGCCGGATGTCCCTCTCGTCCATTTTGATATCAGAGAAACCGAAATGCCTTCTGCAGGAACCATAGCTCATTATACCGGCACTTTTGATGAGTGGTTCAGTATCCTTAAAAATCTGAATATAAGCTCATTGATATTCGAGCAAGCTGTAATAAAAGGAATACGTGATGAGATGGCTTCGGTCTTTAATGGTTTTACAAACCATTTCGGGCCTGCTGCTGCTCTGAAATCCCTTCAGGATGAATTACCTGAAGATGCAATTCTCACAGTCGATGTCGGCTCCCATCTTCATCTTATCGGTCAATTCTGGCAAACCCATGGTAAAGGGAAAATAATCATGACAAACGGATGGTCGGGAATGGGTTTCGGCATTCCTGCTGCTCTGGCAGCCCAGATCAATAATCCTGAAGCGACTGTTGTTTGTATTACGGGTGATGGTGGCTTCCTTATGATGGCCGGAGAGATTATTACTGCAAAAAGATACAATTTACCTGTGATTATTGTTGTTTTTTCGGACGGCGAACTTAACCTGATCAAAGTAAAACAGTCATGGAAAAATATCTCACCCTATGGGACCATGCTCTATCAGGGTGATCTTTTCGGTGCTGATATATTTCTGGGTATTAAAGTGTTAAGAGCTGATTCATATGAAAGAATGAGAATAGCAATAATTGAGGCACTTTCTGTAAACGAGCCGGTGATTATTAATGCAGTTATTGACCCGGAGGATTATAAGTGGCTGATAGTAAGGCGATGATATAAATAGCGTTGAAAGATGGATAAAATAGTTTTCAACAAATACTAAATGTATATTTGTTAATACATAACACCGGAACTCATAAATGAGGATAATCAGCAGTAAACACTAATCAATCAGATATTAATAATTACAAACCTATGAAAATTTCACTTAACTTATTGGCTACGAGTTTCATTGTAATCTTTTTGATGTTCGTCAGCATTAACTCTCATTCGCAAATACCTGTGATAGAGTTTGGAAATGCAATAGTCGTAAAAGATATTACTCCCGGATCCGGAGGAAAAGATCTCCCCTTAAGATGGATTAATGTCAATACTGCTGACGACACATGGTCGAAACAAAAGAATTTGCTGGTATGTTCAGGTATTCCTATAGGAGTGATGCGGTCTGAGAAGCAATATGAAAATTTCATACTGCATATCGAATGGAAACACATTGAACCCGGAGGAAACTCGGGAGTATTTGTATGGAGCAATGCGAACCCGGCAGAGAAATCGCGTTTACCCGACGGGGTGGAAGTTCAGATGCTCGAACTGGATTGGATCAATCTTAATATAAAGGATGGAGTCACCCCGCCCGAGGCCTATGTTCACGGCGAACTTTTCGGAGTAGGTGGAGTAGAAACCATACCTGATAATCCCAGGGGCCCCAGGAGCAAGTCAGTTGAAAACAGGTGCAATGGAAAAGGAATCTGGAATACCTATGATGTTGTTTGCGTCGATGGTGTTGTCAAGCTCTCTGTAAACGGTAAATTTGTCAATGGGATCAGCCACTCATCTCAAAAAAAAGGATATATATCTCTCGAATCGGAAGGCTCACAGATTCATTTTCGAAACATTAAAATATTTGAGTTACCTTCAGGTGTAATTTCATCTGAACAAATTGCTCCTGTGATCAAGTAATCACTATTGGACCGTCTTGTCAACTCCTCACCGGTAATTCAGGGTCTGGATTGGGAGACATGAACTTTATTCTTAACGCCCTGCGGACTGTACTGGGCTAAACAATCAACAATCAACAATCAACAATCAACAAGAACCCGGTAACTAAGAAGGGATATAGTACTTAAAATCTTCCTTAAGAACAGAATAGATACAACTATCCTTGATTATTCCGTTCTTGATGACATTTCTCATAAGAGTAGCTTCAAGAGTAAAACCAGCCTTTTCAAGAGCCTTTCGTGAACCAGGATTATCAGCAAAAGGTTCAGCATAAACCCTCACTATGTCAAAGTCTTTGAATGCATAGGATGTAGCAGCCTTAATAGCTTTGTTAGCGATACCTTTTCCCCAATATTCTCCAGAGACAAAATAACCTATCTCAAAGTTTTTTCTGTAAATATCAGTCTTGGAGACAATCCCGATACTGCCAACCAAGTGTTTATCAACTGTTATAGCGAAAAACCTGGGAGGAAAGTTTTCCGGCAATATTAAATTCAGCCAGTTTTTGGCATCATTTAATGAATATGGAAAGGGGAACCCGTCGCGAAGGTTATCGGCAATATTTTTGTTATCAGCTATAAAAGCAAGTTGCGTGGCATCACTTATGGACCAGGGCCTCAGAACTATCCCCTCAAAAAAAATTTCCATTTTATGTTTTAGCTCTTCTTTTCTTTTTTAGATTTTAGTACCTCAGCTGTCTTCTCCTCTTTTACTTCCTTTTTCCCTTTAGCAGCTTTTGGTACTTTAGCAACAGTTTTTTCTTTATCAACCTTTTTTTCTTTGCCCACTTTTATTTCTTTAATTTCTTTAACAGGTTTCACCTCTATAACCTCTTTTACAGCTTTTACCGCTTTTACCTCTTTTAAGACTTTCACCTCTTTTAAAACTTTCACCTCTTTCACCTCTATTACCTCCATTACCTCTTTTACCTCTTTTTTCTCTTTTACAGGTCTCTTTTCTTTCGGTTCTTTCTCCCTAATTATTATAACCGGCTTAATTTCTTGTTTATCAGCCTTTTTTCTGCGACGTCTAACGCCATAAGAGCCCATTATAATTTTACCTCTTCTTGATTTTTTATCACCTTTTCCCATATCAATTGCTTTTGATTGTTTTTAATAACTTTTTTTTAAAAAGAATGGAAGCAAAGTTAACAAAATTCTTTATTTTTATTAAAAAATAATTCCATTCTCCTCACAAAACCATTATGATAGATATTTTCATAAGGAAAGAAACTCCGGCTGATTTTGAGTCAATTAAAGAGGTTAATAATTTGGCTTTCCATCAAATACAGGAGGGTGAACTAATAGAAAATCTCAGAAAAAAAGCTGAATTTGTACCTGAATTATCACTGGTAGCGATCCATAAGAATAAAATTGTTGGTCATATTCTGTACTTTCCAATAATAATTATTACGGAAAAGAATGTGGTCAGAACACTTTCACTTGCACCCATGGCCGTTCTGCCTGATTATCAGAAGAAAGGTATTGGAGGAACTCTTATAAAAGCAGGACTGGAGAAAGCAAAAGAACTTGGATTCATTTCTGTGGTAGTGTTAGGCCATCCTGAATACTATCCACGATTCGGATTCCGGAAAGCGAGTGACTGGAAGATTAAAGAACCATTTGGTGTTCCTGACGAAGTAATGATGGTAATTGAATTAAAAGAAGGAGCCCTCGGTTTTGGTGGTGGACTGATAGATTTTCCAAAAGAATATTATGAAGCAATGTAAATAAAAATATACTTTTTATGACTTACTGCGAGTATCTTAATACAATAAAGGGCGATCTACTCTCGCTTCACGAGGAATACCATGATAATCATTATGGATTTCCCATTGAAAATGATAACGAACTATTCGAGAGGTTAATGTTCGAAATAAACCAGGCCGGGCTTAACTGGATCCTTATCCTTAAAAAGCAACATAACTTCCGTAAAGCCTTTGATAATTACAAAGTTGAAATAGTTTCAGAATATGGAGAAGAAGATTTTCAGCGACTTATGAATGATCCGGGAATAATAAGAAACAGGTTAAAAATAAATGCTGCAATTGAGAATGCGAAGATCATTTTGAAGATCAGGTATGAAACCGGTTCATTCAGGAAATGGCTTGATATGCAGTCGGAAAAAATAAACTCTCTTGAAGAATGGACAAAATTATTTAAAAAGACGTTTAAGTTCACCGGGGGTGAGATTGTTAATGAATTCCTGATGAGTACAGGCTATCTGCCTGGTGCTCATAGTCACGAATGTCCTGTTTATGAGCGTATTAAACAATTAAAACAAAACAGATGAGAAGAAATGAAAGAGAAATAACAGATATCAGGGTGATTGAAGAAATAATTAGGAAGTCAGATGTTTGCAGGATCGCTTTGGCTAATGGTAATATCCCATATATTGTTACAATGAATTTCGGTTACACAGCAAGCCCGGAGCCAAGGTTATATTTTCATTGTGCAAACGAAGGAAGAAAACTTGAGATGATCAGACAGAACAACTTTGTCTGTTTTGAGATGGACACTGACCATGAGATATATAAGGGTATAAATGGATGTGACTGGGGAATGAAATATAGTAGTATAGTCGGTAATGGAAATATATTAATAATCACGGAAAAGGGAGCAAAGAAAGCAGGGTTAAATTGTATTATGAAACATTACGGAGGTGAAAGGGAATATATTTATGATGAGAAAGTGCTTGTAAGGACAGTTGTCCTAAGACTTGATATCAAAGAAATGACCGGGAAGAGAAAATGATTCTCCGGGAGCATATGCTCTTGTCTAAACTTTTTAGAAAAGCCAGATTACGATATTTTATTAATCATAAACAATCAAAACTCATGAAAAAAAGACGCATTTTTTCTATCGTTATTTTTGTTCTTGTTTTGTTTTTGAATTTCTCTTGTACTACAGGTCCCAGGATTGCTGTAAACGAACCTAAAATAATCCTGACAACTGATCCTGCTCCGACACCAAGGATTAATGGGGCAAAGGTATTTGGTGTCAGACCCGGCTCTCCATTCCTATTTACAATACCGGTAACTGGCAGAAGACCTATGAAATACAAAGTGTTAAATATTCCTGCCGGATTAAGCTGTGATCCCGAGACTGGACGAATAACAGGAATGCTTGATACTCCGGGCGAATATCTTACCACTTTCAGGGTCACAAACGAACTTGAATCTGCCGAAAGGGAATTTAAAATTGTTTGTGGCGAAAATCTGGCTTTAACTCCTCATATGGGCTGGAACAGCTGGTATGTTTGGGAAAATCATGTGACTGATAAAATAATGAGAGAAGCTGCTGATGCAATGGTTAGCTCCGGTATGATTGATCATGGATACACGTATATAAATATAGACGATTGCTGGGCAATTAAACCATCATCAAATGACTCAAGTCTGATTGGAGAACCTCGTGATAAGAATGGAATGGTTAATTCAAACAGGAGATTTCCTGATATGAAGGCACTGACAGATTATATTCACACTTTGGGCCTTAAGGCCGGTATTTATACATCTCCGGGGCCGTTAACCTGTGCTGGTCATATCGGCGCTTATAACTTTGAGGAGAAGGATGTTGAACGTTTCGTCGATTGGGGTTTTGATTTTCTTAAATACGACTGGTGTTCCTATGGGACGATTGTTAAAGGTGATTCTCTGCTAGAACTTCAGAAACCATATATCCTTATAAGTGAGCTTCTTAAGAAGCAGAAACGGGATATAGTCTTAAATCTTTGCCAGTATGGGATGGGTGATGTATGGAAATGGGGAAGGAAGGTCGGAGGTCACAGCTGGCGTACGGCTGGCGACCTGGGCGGCTCATTTGAAGGTATCGGTACAGCTCTGTTCAGGGATGGATTCGATACATACAATAAGGATAGCCTGAATCTCTATGGTGGGCCGGGAGGATGGAATGACCCTGATTACCTTCTGCTTGGTTACCTTAGTAATTGGAACGGGAAGACAGTACCTACACCACTTACACCCAACGAACAGTATTCTCATGTATCTCTCTGGAGCATACTTGCTGCTCCATTGATTTTTAGCGGCGACATAACCCGCATGGATGATTTTACCCTAAGCCTGCTTACCAATGATGAAGTTATTGAGGTTGACCAGGATCCTATGGGAAAACCTGGTTACAGGGTATCTAAGAATGGAGACCTGGAGGTCTGGTTAAGACCTCTTGAGGATGGATCGCGGGCTGTCGGACTCTTCAACAGGGGCGATACAGAAACAAAAGTAACCGCAGTCTGGTCTGACCTCGGTATTTCAGGAAAACAGAGGGTGAGAGATCTGTGGAGACAAAAAGACATTGGCAGATTTGAGGGGAAATTCACTGCCCGTGTATCCAGACATGGAGTGGTAATGATCAGGATGTGGCCTTTAACAGAAAAATGAGTAAACCTCAATAATGGCTTCATTTAATCAATCATTGAGGAAAATGTGTGATGGTTAAGGTTAAAAAAGACTAAATTGCATTTTATATTATAAAACATTTTATGCAAACATTAAACGATTTACGGCTGGCTGTTTTGATTGATGCCGATAATATACCATACAGCAATGTTAAAGGAATGCTGGAAGAAATTGCCAAGTATGGAACTCCCACTTTTAAAAGGATCTATGGAGACTGGACAAAACCCACAATTTCAGGGTGGAAATCAGTCCTCCTCGAAAATGCAATAACTCCCATTCAGCAATATAGCTACACCAAGGGTAAAAATTCCACCGACTCGGCATTGATAATAGATGGGATGGATATACTCTATTCGGGAAAGGTCGATGGTTTTTGTATTGTTTCAAGCGACAGCGATTTCACCCGACTGGCAACAAGGTTAAGGGAGGCTGGGATGAAAGTGATCGGGATTGGTGAAAGAAAAACACCACATCCTTTTATTGTGGCCTGCGATAAATTCATATATCTTGAAATAATAACATCATCAATAGCTGCAATGGAAGCTGCTCCGGAGATCAGAAAAAGAGGGAAACCTATTGTAAAAAAGAAGAAAACCGAAGAAACCGGTCCTCAGGCAGCTACAGGTATTGTTAAAAGGCTCATAGCCTTATCAATAACCGACCTGGCTGATGAGAATGGCTGGGCATATCTTGGTGATGTAGGAAACCTGATCCTCAAGAAACAACCTGATTTTGATCCCAGGAATTTCGGATTCCCAAAACTGACACCACTTATCAGGTCACTTGATTTTGAAATTGATGAAAGAGAATCCGGGCAGAATCATATAAAGCATATCTATATCCGGAATAGAAAATAGTGACAAAAAATGATCCCAAGGGAAAAAATCAGTCTCAACCGAACAAATTTTTAAATCCAATGTTCTTCTGATGAGACAATAAATAACTTATAGGTTTGATATACTTTTAATGATGCTTAAAAGGTAATATTGCCAAAAAAGATATTTAAATACAATATATTATGACTATTTATTTTTTGTTTACAAAAATAAGTATGACCTTTGTCCCTGTTTTATAAATACTTTAATAATTGAATTATGAACATTTACGTAGGAAGTCTTCATTTTAAAATGAGTGAAGCAGAATTAAAAGAAATCTTTGAAGAGTATGGCGAGGTAACATCCGCAAAAGTCATTATTGACAAATACTCCGGAAAAAGCAAAGGATTTGGTTTCGTTGAGATGCCAAATGATGCTGAAGCAAAAAAAGCTATCGAGGAATTAAATGGAGCTGAAGTTAGCGGTAGAAACATTATCGTTAATGAATCCATCGAAAGAACCGAGAGAAAAAGTAATTTCAGAGGTGGTGATAACGACCGCAGAGGTGGTGGTGGTGGAAACAGAAGAGATAACTACAGGTAGGGAACAAAAAATCTTAACCTATGAAAGGTACTGTTAAGTGGTATGACAGAGTAAAAGGTTATGGATTCATTCAGACAGAAGATGACAAGGATATCTTTATCCACCGTTCTGGTTTAGAAGTTTCCCATACCGAACTTGAGGCAGGTCAGGCAGTTGAGTTTGAAGTTGAGCAGAGAGAAAAAGGACCGGTTGCCATCAAAGTTAAAAGAGTAGATTAATCTTACTCAAATTAATACCAAAGAGGCTGTAACGTTAATCTACAGCCTCTTTTTTTTGATGCTCATGGCAAGTTCTTACCGTAAAGTGACAAAAAGGCGTAGTTTAAAACTAAGCCTAGTCTATTGGATATTAATGTTAGTAATAAAAATGATATTGTCCTGAATTAAAATAATTTCAAAGAGAAGCTGCTCCTGATATCTTGTCAGTTGTTATTAAAACCTTCCGAATATAGAATATTTTTCTGTATTACAGAAAATAGATGAATAGAGAAATAGTCCCGGATTATTAGTCTCCATTTTTCTTTCAAGATGCAGAACCGGCTGATCTTTTTTCAGATGCAGGAACCGGCTGATCTTTACGGAAGCCGGGATAGCTTTGATCCTTTGATCTCCTCCTTTGATCTCAATACGATAATGATCCCTCAATATCTGGAAGAGAGATCTGTTTTCAAACTGTCGTGCGGTGATCCGTGGAAGGTTAATATTTGCTATATAACTGATATCGTAGAAGATGGGGACATTTTCGAGAAGCCGGACCCTTTCAATATAAATACAACCTGATTCCTTCTCCAGCTCCGACAGAGGAAACATAAAAATGCGGGGCCATGGCATCAGCATAGGTTTCATGATGATCTTTGTTTTCAGGTTGCGGTCTCCTACTGCCGATGTTGTACCGGAAACTGAGAGTATGCCAATCTCCCTTGGAAGATGATGAACAATACTACCTTTCCCCTGGTGCTTCCTGATATAACCGTCATTAGCCAGAGTGCTGAGCGATTGCCTTACCGTTGGACGTGTCATTCCGTATAACTGGCATAGCTCATTTTCAGATGGTAACAGATCACCCTCCTTATAAACACCATCTAAAATGTGTTTTCTAAGAACCTCATAAAGCCTCCTGTACTGAGGTATGGTTTTCGGAGTGATCATTACTAAAATTTAACAGATTCTTTATAACAACTATTTAGTGCCTAAAGTGCCTAGAGTTACTACCAATATATTAAATTTCAACTTTTTCAAATTTATATACCTAATTAACTTTTTTCCAACTCTAGGCACTCTAAACTATAGCTAACTACAAACTTTTTCTTTGTAAATATATTATTTTTTACTTGTAAATACAAGTTAAATGAATTATTTTTGTATTAATTGATTTTTAGCAATATCGATGAAGTAATACTTTTTTTTTATCTACTTATTATAACAAGTTGATAATTAGAAGACAGAAGTCGGAATTAATTTACCTAATAACCTAAAAACCCAATAACTTAATAACCCAATAACCTAAAAACCCAATAATTTAATAACTTAATAACTAAATAACTTAATAACTAAATAAAATGGCAATAGCGGTAATAATGCCAAAACAGGGCCAGTCGGTGGAAACCTGTATTATAACAAAATGGTTTAAGAAAAAAGGAGACAGTGTTTCTGTAGGCGATATTCTGTTCTCGTACGAAACAGATAAGGCTGCTTTCGATCTGGAATCACCAGCCGATGGGGTACTGTTGGATTTATTCTATTGTGACGGTGCTGAAGTGCCTGTTCTGGTCAATGTTGCAGTGATAGGCAAAAGCGGTGAAGCTACAGACTCTTTTAATCCGGAACAGACAACTCTCTCCGCTCAGACAGTATCCTCAGTTTCTATACCTGTTGAGCATCTTTCTGCCGCAAAGGGTCAGGATTTAAAAAACGTTGTTTCTTCCCCGGATTCCAAAATCAGAATATCGCCCAGAGCAAAACGTATGGCTGAAGACAAAGGGCTTAATTTCAATAATCTGCAAGGATCAGGACCCAATGGAAGGATTATCACAAGCGATATTGAAAAAGTTATGTCCGGAGCTGCTATCAGTGCAAAAATGATTCATACAACTGGAGATGAATACACTGAACAACCATTGAGTAATGTGCGAAAACTTATTGCAAAGGCTATGCATGCTTCTTTGCAGAATTCAGCACAACTAACACACCACATGAGCGCTGATGTTCGTCACCTTCTGGAGGCACGACAAAAGATTAAAAGCGAAATTTCCTCAGGCATAGCTAAACAGGATATCACCCTTAACGACATGATATGCTGGTGTGTAATTAGGGCACTTGAGAAATTTCCAGAGGCTAACAGCCATTTTCTCGATAACCGTATCAAAACATTTCACAAAGTTCATCTCGGCCTTGCAGTTGATACACCACGCGGACTGATGGTCCCGGTAGTGAAAAATGCCAGTGATATGAACCTTGTGAAATTATCAGAGGAGCTTAAGTCGGTTGCAGATGCCTGTAAAAAAGGAAGCTTCAGTCCAGAGCTGATTCAAAGCAATGCAGCCACATTTACTGTCTCTAACTTAGGAAATTATGGCGTTGAGATGTTCACCCCGGTTATAAACCTTCCTCAGGCCGGGATTCTTGGTGTTTGCACAATAATTAACCGTCCCGCCAATATGGGTAATAATATATTCGGCTTTGTTCCATATATCGGATTATCACTAACATACGATCACAGGGCAATTGACGGTGGTCCTGCTACCGTTTTTCTGAAGGAGATTAAGGAACAGATTGAAATGTTTAGTTATTAAGACAAAAGTATAAAGACAAAAGTAAAAAGCAATACCTGGGATTTCCCCCTCTTTGCATAGCAGAGAGGGGGATCAAAGGGGGTGAGTTCATGGAGTAACAAGTAAAAAGACAAAATTTTAACCATATGCCAAAGAGTCAGAATATTAATCCAAAGGTTGTAAGAAAACCACAATTCATTGAATTCGGGAAAATTCCCGTAAACCAGTACAACAAAACTATTGAAGAGGAAAAGAAGATATTCAGCAGGGAAGATTTCTTAAGGATTTATCACGATATGGTGGTTATCAGGGGATTCGAGACGATGCTCAACCTTATCAAGACAACCAACGAATATAATGGTATCCCCTATAACCATCCTGGACCGGCTCACCTTTCTATCGGACAGGAAGCTGCAGCTGTTGGTATGGCTTATACCCTCGAAGTTGATGACTATATCTTCGGTTCACACAGAAGTCATGGGGAGATACTGGCAAAGGGACTATCAGCTATACACCGTCTTGATGAAGATGCTCTCTATTCGGTAATGAAAAACTACTTTGAAGGTTCTGCATTAAAAGTTGTTGAAAAAGGATTTCAGGGTAATATAAAAGATCTGGCTATCAATTTTTTACTATATGGAGCATTGGCCGAAATATTTGCACGTGAAAGCGGATTCAACAAAGGACTGGGTGGATCAATGCATGCCTTCTTCACACCTTTCGGTATATATCCTAATAATGCAATCGTTGGAGGATCAGGTGACATATCTGTGGGAGCAGCACTTTATAAAAAGATAAACCGTAAACCTGGTATCGTTGTTTGTAATATTGGTGACGCATCGATGGGATGCGGTCCTGTATGGGAAGGAATCACATTCGCTACGATGGATCAGTATAAGACACTCTGGGATGGAGAATATAAGGGTGGATTGCCTTTGATATTCAACTTTATGAACAATTTATATGGGATGGGCGGCCAGACAATGGGTGAAACAATGGGTTATGACATCCTTGCAAGAGTCGGAGCCGGTGTTAATCCTGAAATGATGCATGGCGAGCGTGTTGACGGTTACAATCCCCTTGCTGTTATAGATGCTTTCAAACGTAAAAAACAGATAATCAAGGAAAAAAAAGGACCGGTTTTACTCGATACTCTTACATACAGAATAAGCGGACATTCACCCTCTGATGCATCTTCATACAGATCAAAAGAGGAGATCGAAGCATGGCAGCAGGAAGACTCAATTATATCATATGGAAAATCGCTGGTTCTTTCAGGTATTGCAAAACAGGACCAGCTCGACGAGATAGGAAAAGATACGAAAGAACTATTGACACAAATACTGAAACTAAGTATTGATGAAGAGATATCACCAAGGATCAATCTTCAAAAAGATCCTGATTGCATTGGCAGGATGATGTTTTCAAACGGGTCCGCTGATAAAATGGAAGAAGGTACTCCGGAAGTGCTTTTGCCGCTTGAGGAGAATCCTCGTGTCAAGTCGCTTAAGAATAAAGAGAGATTTTATAAAGACAAGGAAGGGAAACCTGTTTCCAAAACAAAACTTTATCAGTTCCGCGACGGTATTTTCGAGGCTGTTATCGATCGCTTTTACAAAGATCCTACTCTTGCTGCGTGGGGTGAAGAAAACCGCGACTGGGGTGGAGCCTTCGCAGTGTACCGCGGACTAACAGAGGCACTCCCCTATCACCGGCTTTTCAACTCGCCTATTTCTGAGGGAGCCATCGTTGGCACAGCCATTGGTTACGGTATGTGTGGGGGACGTGTCATTGCAGAGATCATGTATTGCGATTTTCTTGGCCGTTCAGGTGACGAAGTATTCAACCAGTTGCCTAAGTGGCAGGCTATGAGTGGTAATATTATCAAGATGCCGGTAGTTATAAGAGTTTCAGTCGGCTCAAAATACGGTGCACAGCATTCTCAGGACTGGTCATCACTTACAGCGCACATTCCGGGATTAAAGGTTGTATTTCCTGCTACGCCTTACGATGCCAAAGGATTGATGAACACAGCATTACAGGGTACCGATCCCGTTATATTCTTCGAAAGCCAGAGAATTTATGACATTGGGGAGATGTTCCATACCAGTGGAGTACCGGAAGGATATTATGAGATACCATTCGGTGAACCAGATATCAAAAGAACAGGAGATGACATAACCATTCTTTCAATTGGAGCAACATTATATCCCGCAATAAAAGTTGCAGAGACGCTTCAGGAGAAATACGGACTTAGTGCAGAGGTTATTGATGCCCGATCTCTGGTCCCATTCAATTATGAACCTGTTATTCAATCGGTTAAAAAAACAGGAAGGGTTGTCCTTACAAGCGATGCTTCTTCCCGTGGCTCATTCCTGAAGGAGATGGCACAGACTATTACAGAGCTTGCATTTGATTATCTCGACGCACCTCCGGTTGTGGTTGGCTCCCGTAACTGGATTATCCCGGCATATGAAATGGAGGAATATTTCTTCCCTCAGCCAGATTGGATACTTGATGCAATTCACGAACGGATACTTCCTCTTAAAGGACATCAAAATAAAACTGATTACTCAGTTGAAAAGTCATTAAAATTGAACATGGAAGGAGTATAGAAATTTTACCCCCCAATCACGCCTTGCGGGACTAAAAACAACCGGATTTCGAACCCCCTTCAGAGACTGTCCCGATTTGTCGGGAGGGTTTGGGGATGAAAAAAATATCTATTAATCATAATCTATTAACTATCAGAATGATATGAGAAGAACAATAACAAAATGATCGATGAACAGATTAATAATCAAGGTAGCTGGTCATCTTTTTAATATCTTTACAATACTAATGAGATTATAATGGAGCAAGTTATACAGAATATAAAATCAAAGGCAGGGTTTATTATCGATATGGATGGAGTAATTTACCATGGTAATAAGCTGCTTCCGGGTGTTACAGATTTTTTGGTCTGGCTTGAAGAATCGGGTAAAAAATATCTCTTTCTCACTAATTCGAGCGAAAGAACTCCGAAAGAACTGCAGGAAAAGCTAAAAAGACTTGGCATTAATGTAGGTGAAGATCATTTTTATACAAGTGCTCTTGCTACAGCTAGTTTTCTTTCGAATCAGAAACCGAACGGAAGTGCCTATATCATAGGTGATGCAGGACTCATACATGCCTTATACAGTGTTGGTTACACTGTCAATAATGTCAGCCCCGATTATGTTGTTGTCGGTGACACACACAGTTATAATTTTGAAAAGATTGAACTGGCTGTTAATCTTGTCATTAAAGGAGCAAAGCTTATTGGAACCAATCCCGACGTCAGTGGGCCTGTTGAAGTTGGTATAACTCCCTCGACAAAGGCTCTTATTGCACCGATAGAAATTGCAGCAGGCAAAAAAGCTTATTATGTCGGGAAACCCAACCCTCTTATGATGCGTAGCGCTCTTAAAAGGCTTGGAGTCAGAAGAGAGGATGCAATAGTAATCGGCGACCGGATGGATACTGATGTGAGGTGCGGACTGGAATCAGAAATTGATACTCTGCTCGTTTTAAGTGGTATTACTGACCGAAAAGGAATTGATCAATTCCCTTACCGTCCTCACTATATCCTAAATGGCATAATAGACCTTGTAAGCTAGATTATTTCATGCACATCACAAATAAATTTAAGGCGGAGCGTAAGGAGGTAGCCTGTTTTATGAGGCGTCTTTACAAGCATAGACTTACTACTACCTCGGGAGGAAATATCAGTATGCGTGTTACTGATGATATTATTGTGATCACACCCTCTGCAACTGATAAAGGAAGAATGAGATGGAAAGAGGTTGGTATCATGACCATTTTCGGAGAAAATCTCACCCCCGAACTCAAACCATCCATTGAATCTGACATGCATCTTTCAATCTATATAAAGAAGAAAGAGGCCACAGCCATTGTTCATGCCCACCCTGTATTTGCTTCCGCTTTCACTGCTATGAAGTGTAAAATTAACACTAATCTTACAGCTGAAGCTTGTGCAATTCTAGGCGATCCCCGGGTGGTTCCTTACGCTCTTATGGGAACAAGAGAACTGGCAAACCTTGCAGCTGAAAATATTATGCATTCTGATATACTACTTCTTGAGAACCACGGTATTCTTACAACCGGTTCAAATCTCTTGCAGGCTTTCGATAAAATTGAAGTGCTCGAAAATGCTGCTAAAATGACTCTTATAGTCGAAATGACCAGGAAGAAAAACCAGCTCAGTAAAACCAGAATCCTCGAAATAGAAAAATTCTTCCGATGATAAAAGGAGTGCTCTTCGATATGGATGGTGTGCTTGTCGATTCTGAACCGTTTATCTGCAAGGCAGCGATCATGATGTTCAGTGAACTCGGAATTAAGGTATTGGCTGAAGATTTTCATCCTTTCGTTGGGATGGGAGAGAACAGGTACATTGGAGGAGTAGCTGAGAATTATGGGATAAGTGTTGATATTGAACAGGTTAAAGCAAGAACATACGAAATATATGAAATAATAGTAAGGGGTAAATTAGCACCGCTTCCAGGCGCTCATGAGTTCATCTCTGAATGCAGCAAAAAAGGCTTTAAACTGGCTTTGGCAACCAGTGCCGACAGGGTTAAGATGGAGGTAAATCTGAAGGAGATCGGACTATCGCGTGATTCTTTTCATTCAATCATTACCGGCCTTGATGTTGAGAACAAAAAACCTTCTCCGGATATTTACATCAAAGCAGCCAGAAGTATCGGTTTAGAACCGGAGGAATGTCTGGTTGTTGAAGACGCTGTTAGCGGTATAAAAGCAGGTAAATCGGCAGGATGCAGATGTCTCGCAGTTACTTCATCATTTGATGCTTCAGCCCTGCATGAAGCAGACTGGATCTGCGATTCATTGCTGAAGGTTCCCGGAGAAGTACTGAATTGGTAACATTTGTAATTTAATAATATGGAATACAGGACGCTTGGACAATCAGACATTAAAGTTTCTGAAATAGCTTTTGGTGCCTGGGCTATCGGAGGATGGCTTTGGGGTGGCGCCGATTCAAAAGATGCAATAAAAGCCCTAAAGACTGCATTAGATCATGGCATGACAACAATCGATACTGCAGCAATTTATGGATTCGGTTTGAGTGAGGAACTGGTTGGTAAGGCGATTAAAGGGAAAAGAGCACATGTTCAGATACTTACTAAGTTCGGATTGATCTGGAACGAAAAGGAAGGAGAGTTCTTCTTCGCATCTCAGGATAATGCTGGAAAAGATGTCAATATTTATAGCTATTCTTCAAAAGAAAGAGTGATAAGTGACTGCGACCAGAGTCTCAAACGACTTGGAACAGATTACATCGATCTTTACCAGATTCACTGGCCTGATCGTACAACACCTTTAACAGAAACCATGGAAGCACTTGAAATTCTGATAAAAAAGGGAAAAATAAGGGCAGGTGCTGTCAGCAATTATTCACTTGGTTTAATGACGGAAACTGAGAAAACTTTCACAATTGCTTCAAACCAGGTGCCCTATAGTATGGTAAATCGCGGGATAGAGAACGACGTTGTCCCGTATTGCATCGCAAAGAATATTGGTATCCTGGCATACAGCCCGCTACAAAGAGGTCTATTAACTGGTAAAATAAAGCCGGGACACAATTTCGGCATGGGTGACAGCAGGCCCGATTCGATCTATTATAAAGAGCCGAACCTTTCTAAAATTCTGCAACTTACCGATAATCTTAGAGAGATCGCTAATGAGCTAAATGTCACTCTTTCTCAACTGGTACTTAACTGGACCATTCATCAGCCTGGGATTACCTCTGCATTAGCGGGTGCAAGAACTGCAGAACAGGTTCTTGACAATGTTAAAGCAGTCGATTTTTGTCTGACAAACGAGGAGATTAAAAGGATAAATATACTTCTCTCAAATCTTAAATTAGAGACAAATATATTTAAGTAAAAATGAAGAATTTTCTTTCCGGTTTTCCCTCCTATGAAATACTTAAAAAAGAGATGCAGGGACTCTCTTTTCCGGATTATCGTGAAGCAAACGGTCATATTCATAGTCCATATTCTTTCAGCGCTTTTTCAGATCTGGAGACAGTTTTCAAAATGGCTGGAAACGAAAAGATATCTCTTCTGGGTATAAATGATTTCTTTTTAACGGATGGTTATGACGCATTCTGCAGGGGATGTCTGCAAAATAATATCTTTCCTCTTTTCAATATCGAGTTTATAGGACTGATGAAAGATGAACAGAAAAAAAGCATCAGGATAAATGACCCGAATAATCCGGGCAGGATATATTTCAGCGGCAAAGGTCTTGATTATCCGTTCCACACAGGCTGGATTCAAAGAATGCAGCTTAAAAGTGTTATTAAGGAGAGTCAGCTGCAGATAAAAGCGATGATCTCCAAACTTAATACATTGATTAAACCTGAAAATCTCTCACTTTCACTTTCTTACGAAACAATTAAAAAGGAATATGCTCATGATCTGGTCCGCGAACGTCATATTGCGAAAGCTTTAAGAATAATGACCATCGAGAATTTTTCAACACCTGAAGACCAGCTCCATTTTCTTGAGGCACTCTATGGTAACAGGAAATCGAAAACCGGATTGTCAAATACATCCTCACTTGAAAACGAGATACGGTCTAACCTTCTGAAGAGTGGAGGCGCCGCTTTTGTCGAAGAGAATGAAAGTTCTTTCCTCGAACTCAAAAAGATCATTAAGATTATTATTAAAGCCGGTGGAATACCTTGTTATCCGGTATTACTGGATGACCCATCAGGAAAATGCACCGAATTCGAAACAGATCCTGAAAAACTCTATACCTCACTTTCGCAATTGGGTATAGAATGTATAGAACTGATTCCGGGAAGAAACGATTTTGATATTCTAAAGAATTTTGTTGAATTCTTTGATAATAAAGGATTTATAATAACCTTTGGTACTGAGCATAACACACCGGAGATGATTCCTCTGACGGTAACCACAAGAGGCTCTAAACCCCTTGACAAATCATTGAAAAAAATTGCCTGGGAAGGTGCCTGTATCATAGCCGCTCACCAGTATCTGAGAGCCGATGGCAGACAAGGGTATGTTCTACCCGATGGAACCCATAGTATAAAACAAAAGAAAGAATTGATAAATCTTGGACAATTAGTTATTGAATACTTCTTATTAAATAAGCCTCAGTATGAAACCTGAAATTAATGAACTGATTGAGATATCGAAGTATTACGGAAGCAATAAGGATTATGTGATTGCCGGAGGAGGAAACACCTCCTTCAAGGATGAACAAACAATTTGGATCAAAGCAAGCGGACAATCACTGGCTGAAATGACCGAAGAGGATCTTGTTGCCTTAAGCAGGGAAAAACTTCATATAATATCATCGAATACTTATTCAGATGATCCATCTGCCAGAGAAGAACAGGTTAAAGCAGACATGTTCCTTAGTATTCTTGATGAAGGTAAAAACAAGCGCCCCTCTGTTGAGACATCACTGCATGAGATTATTCAATATAAATTTATTGTACATCTCCATCCCACTCTGATCAACGGATTACTCTGCAGCCGGAATGCAAAGAATATAACTCATAAACTATTTGGGGAGAGTATTCTTTTTGTACCTTATACTGATCCCGGATATACCCTTTTTAAGAAACTTGAGTCAGAGATAATATTGTACCGTGATAAGTTCTCGTACGATCCCAAGATAATATTTCTTGAAAATCATGGGTCGTTCGTTGGCGCTGACACTACGGAAGAGATAAGGAAGATATATAACGACATTATTCAAAAAATCGAGGAGCAGATTCCTCCTATTTCTGAAATTACAATACTTCCATATAATCCCTTACTTCACAAAGTTCTTCCGGGTTTGCGGATACTCCTTTCAGGTGAACAACCAGGTGTAATAAGGTTCCGTAATAACTCTCTTATTGCTAAATTTTATCAGAATCAACAGGAGTTTCATAAGATCTCATTGCCTCTTACTCCCGATATTATTGTTTACTGCAAAACCAGGTATTTGTATATTGAACAGTCATCAACTGTAGAAAAGATCCTCGATTCTTTCCGTTATCAGTTGCCTCACTTCATAAGTGAATATGGCTATTCTCCCAAGGTCTTTATAATTAAGGATATGGGAGTTTTTGCCATCGCTGAGAGTTATTCATCTGCCGAAGCAACCCTCGATGTTTATGAAGACCTTATTAAGATCAGCCACTATGCCTCTCTCTGTGGGGGCATTAAATTCCTTTCCCCTGAACAGGTATCATTCATTGATCACTGGGAGGTCGAGAACTACAGGAGGAAAGTCTCACGGGTAGCCGGTTCAGGGAACAAATTGAATAATAAGATTGCTATTGTGACCGGAGGGGCACAGGGATTTGGAGCAGGGATTGCGGAAGCACTATTTTCGTTAAACCTTAATGTTGTGATCGCTGATCTTAACGAGGAAACAGGCAATTCTTTCGTATCCCGCATGATATCAAAAAAATCACCGAATAAGGTAATCTTTGTCAAAACAGATGTTTCAGATCCCCTCTCGGTAAAAGATCTTATCATTGCGACTGTCAGAGAGTTTGGTGGTCTGGATATTATGGTAAGTAATGCAGGTGTTTTACGAGCCGGGGGCCTTGATGAAATGGACCCAGAAACATTTTCGGAAACAACAGATGTAAACTACAATGGTTATTTCCATTGTGCCAAATATGCTTCAGAAGTTATGAAACTTCATAACCAGGAGAATCCTGAGTATTTCACCGATATAATCCAGATCAATTCAAAATCTGGTCTCAGGGGAAGTACTCGCAATTTTGCATATGCCGGCGCTAAGTTTGGAGGAATTGGGCTCACACAATCATTTGCCATGGAACTGGCTCCTTTCAGAATTAAGGTGAACTCAATTTGTCCGGGTAATTTTTATGAAGGGCCGCTGTGGTCCGATCCTCATAATGGCTTGTTTGTACAATATCTTAAAACAGGAAAGGTTCCCGGGGCAAAAAGCATTGAGGAGGTAAGAAAATTTTATGAGGATCAGGTACCTATGAAAAGGGGTTGCAAACTGGAAGATGTGATGAAGGCACTATTATATATTGTTGACCAGGAATATGAAACAGGGCAGGCTGTTCCGGTTACCGGTGGTCAGGTGATGCTGGGGTAGTGAAGAAAGGAGAAAGAATTAAGACAAAAGACAAAAGTCACAAGATAAAAGTTTAGGAGTTTTAGTTTCCCCTCCTGGGAGAGAGCAGGGGTGGTTAAATTAGCATAACAACTATTAAAATATGAAGACAAAGGCAGTAAGAATATATGGTAAGAAGGATTTACGACTGGAAGAATTTGAATTACCCGGATTAAAGGATGACGAGATCTTCGCACATGTTATTTCCGACAGCATCTGCATGTCGTCGCATAAGGCAGCTTTGCAGGGTGCTGATCATAAGCGTGTTCCTGATGATGTTCATATAAACCCGACTATTATCGGACATGAATTTGCAGGTGTAATACTGGAAGTAGGTAAGAGATGGCAACATAAATTCAAAGCAGGTCAGAAGTTTTCGATACAACCGGCAATGAGTAAGACAGGGACTCTTAATGCTCCAGGATATTCCTACCGCTACATTGGTGGTGATGCAACACATGTAATAATCCCATCCATTGTAATGGAAGCCGATTGCCTTCTGCCATATGATGGAGAGGCATTTTTCCCAGCTTCTCTTTCAGAACCAATGTCGTGTATTGTTGGGGCTTTTCATGCAAGTTACCACATTCCCCCCGGAACATACGTTCATGAGATGGGCATACGAAAGGGAGGAAAGATGGCCATTCTTGCAGGCGTTGGTCCCATGGGACTGGGAGCCATAGATTATGCATTACATCAGGAAAGGAGACCCGGTCTGCTGGTGGTTACAGATATTGATGATAACCGACTTGCCAGAGCTTCATGCCTTTTCACACCTGAACATGCTGAAAATGAGGGGATCAGGTTGATCTATGTCAACACCGGTAAAATGAACGATCCCGTTA
>Ga0315273_10000319_pt1 | contig 48132 bp, 66 predicted proteins | sample YL17G02_0_MG_FD_205753 | JGI IMG/M metagenome (GOLD analysis project Ga0315273, IMG submission 205753) | Sediment microbial communities from Yellowstone Lake, YNP, Wyoming, USA - YL17G02_0 | ecosystem: Environmental > Aquatic > Freshwater > Lake > Sediment | place: USA: Wyoming | collected...
TATTATCGTTACAATAATAGTGAGTTTACTATAAAAAAATCTCATACATATACATATTAGATATTAAATTTTAAAAATACAAGTTGTTTGCCACCCTCCGGGTGTACTAGGTTCGCAACTAACAAAAAAGCCTCCGGTTTGGAGGCTAGATTTCACCCTCACGCCGTTCTGTCAAATTTTGTGCCCCTCCATGGAGATTAGGATTAATCTTTCTGTAACTGCTCATCTACTTTTTTATTCTCTTCCTGCACGATATCAATGGTTATTTCATAATGTATACCCAGCTCCGAACGAACTGTCTCTTGGATAGTTTGAGCGGATTTCTGCGCTTCAAGCGCATCCTCTCTCGTAAATGTAACAAATCGGTCATCCGCATACCGTGTTTCTATATAAAACGAGTTAAGATACGTACAAGCCGGGATCAGCGCGCTAAATGCGCTATGGTGTTTACTGCATGTTGTCGCAAGTTTTCGCAGGTCATGCTCTTTTCGAAACGGTAAATCGTATTTTACGATGTATGCTTTTAAATATTTTTCAGCTGCCTGGTGGAAATGAAAACAAATCGGATCATAGTAGGAAAGCTGTTCTTCCGAAAGCGCCAACGACGCAAATCCGAAATCCTGATCCGCTTTATACAACCATTCAAGGACAACTAATTTATGCACCATAAAGCACTTTCCCTTCGCGAAAAACAGCTCGAACGAACGGATCTCCGAGAAACAGTCGTTTTTTTAACTCATACGGCGTATAGACAAACGCATCAACTGCTACCGTCGCCGGAATATATTTCATCACTTCCTGATACCGCTTATTTGGACCAATATCATCGACGCCTTTTTTTAAAATAAAAAAATCCAAATCACTGTCTTCGTTCATATCTCCACGGGCCGCAGAACCGAATAAAATAATCTTTTCCGGTTTGTAATGGGTAATGAGTTGCGAAACAATTTCATCGATATCCCGCTTTAGCGCTTGTGTCATGTTCTTATTGTACCATACTGAGAAAGGAGTCAAATTGTATGTTTGTCAAATTTTGGGCCTCAGTACAAAAAAGCCTCCGGTTTGGAGGCTGATCGCGACCCTTCACTCTTTCTGTCAAATTTTTGTTTACACATGGTCTTTTTTCTTTCTTTTATGTCATTTTCAGCTTCAATTGGCCAGATGCTAACGATTTTTTTACGCGAACCAGCTGCGGACGCAGAAGAGGAATATCTTCTTTCACAACACGCCACACTTCATGTTCGTCTACATGCGCATAATCATGAATCAGCAAATTCCGCATGGCGACAATCTTTTTCCATGGAATATCTGAAAACTGCTCTCGTATTATATTGGGAATATGACTTGCTGCTTCTCCAATAATTTGAATACGCTGTACCACAGCATCCTGAATTGCACGGTTTTGTGAAAATACCACTTCTGTCATCTCATGCGTGTATTGTTGAATGAGGTCAATGGCCTCTTGCATATCAACCACATACACTAAATAATTCCTTTCTGGGTCAAATGATGGGATGTTCATAGCGAAGAATCGCATCCTTCAACAGTGGCTTAATTCTGTCATATTCCACAACGTCAACCGATCGATTATTGGCATCTTCAAGATCAACTTTCAGCCCTGCAAGATCCATTAAACTAAAATGTTCCGGAGGCTCAATAAGAAAATCGATATCACTTGTGGACGTGGCCGTACCGCGCACCAGTGACCCAAAAAGCGCAGCTCGTTTTACGCCGTATTTTTTCAATATAGGAAGAGAATTTTGAGTAACTGTTTGTATATCCATACAATATAGTATAACACAATAACACATATTGTAAAAAGATGAGTCTGTCAATGTTAGTCTGTCAAATTTTGAGCCGCAGGAACAAAAAAGCCTCCGAATTGGAGGCTAGAGCTCGCGAAAATCCCGCATATCGTCTATAGGTATACTACACATCCATTCTTTCCGTCAACACACTACCGCTTCCACACAAGCCGTCCGGTCAGAATCGCTAAAAATAATGCGATGAGAAATACTCCCCACACAATGCTTGCAGTATCCAATGAAGGAAACATATTACACTCCTCCTTTCAATGCTAACGCCGCAATAAGAGAAAGACATCCGTATCCGCTATAGACTATGAGCGACTGCAGAGACGTTGGTGTAATAAACGCACCAACAAACCACGCAACAGCCATATTGGCTAAAAATACGGTTAAAATATCTATTTGTCCCGCGTTAAGAACAACTCTCATACCTATTACAAAATAACTCTAGCAGGATGGGGTAAATAAATCAATACACGTGTTTGCCTCAGGTGCAATGGATGATTTGTCAAATTTTGTGTTTGCCACCCTCCGGGTGGACTACGTTGGCACCTGTTCTTTTTATCGCATCTTATGAAATGCTTCGGGTGAGATATTTACGTCATGAAGTATTTTCCGAAGTAATCCTTTTCCGACACGTTCTCCCGCATGAAGAGGAACGGTTGTTTTTCGATTATCCTCGTGTTCCAATCGTACATGACTTCCTTTTTGACGGGAGACGATAAAACCTTGTTTTTTAAGAATTGCAATAAGATCACGCCCGGCTATTGGAGATAATTTAGGCATACTGAATTTGCATATCCTCAATACCAAAAAATCGGGGAGAGGCATGTGGCGTTTGAATTTTTTCTGTTTTGACATCCACATCGGACGCGAGGACTAATTCAATCGCCTCACGAATTCTTTTGCGTACCTCTTCAAGTGTTTTTGCTTGTGTATAACAGCCGGGAAGTTCCGGCACAGACGCCACATACAGGCCATCTTCATCTTGCTCGAGAAGTACTTTAAATTGAAGTATTTTTGCTATCTTTTTCATAATTGTAGTATACCATACCCGGACAACTATTTGTTTTACCACCCGTGGAGTGAAAACGACAAAAAAGCCTCCGATGTGGAGGCTGGATCCCGACCCTTCACTCTTTCTGTCAAATTTTTAATTGCTCCTGGTCTTTACCGCTATTTCTTGCCTAATCCTTCATCGTGGGGGCCAAGAGCGATAATCCATATCGCACCACTTACCCGATCAAATACAAATCGATAATGACGACTCAACCGTGCCTCAAAATATGGATACCCGCTCATTTTTTTTACGCGAAGAGACGGATGTCTTGCATTCTCTGAAAGCAGGGTAAGCTGTTTATAGAGTGTCTTTCGGAGAGAAACGGGGAGTTTACGAATATGTTTTTTGGCCTGAGGAGAAAAAACGATATTCATACCATGAGAAGTTTTTTAAGCTCCTCTTTTGATGTAACGGAAATTCCTTGATGTGATTTTATACTCTCCATTCCATCTTCTAATTCTTTCTCCCACCAGGCGTCACTTCCCATACGGGGAAGTAGTGCGTCTATTTTTTTTTGCAATGCTCCTGCAGCCCGCGAAAACGCTGCAAGATCGCTTGCAATGCCCGAAAGCGTGGACGCATCAATATTACCTGTTGTTATTGTTCCGTTTGCCATATGCAAACACTATAACAAAAACGGCATGCGCATGTCAAAAAGTTTGTACCTCACGAACAAAAAAGCCTCCGGTGGGGAGGCTATATCCCGAAATATTCCGAATTATGACGATAAAAACGAAAACCCCGCATAACATCTCTAGGTATACTCTAACTCACGCCTTTCTGTCAAATTTTTAGTTGTCACCCTCCGGGTGGACCCAATTTTGCAAATTCTCTTACTAGCATCTCTATGCTATCATGGAATAGATGAAACGAATAGCATTTACCCGTCACGCTGACGAGATGATTGCACTTCGCCGGCTCAACAAAAAATTAATTGAACAATGTATCCGACACCCGGGCGAAATCATTCCTGCAAAAGAAAATAAACAAGCATATATCAAAGATTTAGGAAAAAACTATCTGAAAGTTATTATTGCGGAAGAAACGCAGGAGCTTATTGTCGTTACGACGTATTGGGTTGCAAAAGACCGCTAAAGCGGGTAAGATACATATTATGAAAGTCACGTATGATCCCAGGGCAGATGCCATGTACATCTATTTTTCAGATAAAAAAGCGAGCACAAAAACGGTAGAAGTCCGGGATGATCTTTTCGTGGATTACGCCGGAAATGAAATGATCGGCATCGAGATCACGGATGTATCCCACAAATTGCCAAAAAATGACATCATGTCTGTCACGCTCTCGATTCCTCCGTCGGGCAAAATCGCCGTCGTATAAATGTTATTTTTAGCACCCGTTGAGCACCCGTTTAGCACCCGTTTAGCACCCGTCGGGTGAGTTTGAGGCTACACCCCTTCTTTACAACCACTCAGCATCACGATATGGTAAAGATATGGCTTCACAAAGGAGAGACATTCTTGCTCCCGGACAAATATATCACGTCTTTAACCGAAGCGTCGAACGACGAACTATTTTTATGAATAAATGGGAATATACCCGCATGGAAGATATTATGACGTATTACCAATATACACATCGTTCCATACGATATTCTCAATTTCTCAATCTTCCGGAGCCATCACAAAATGACATGCGCGAGTGGTATGCCAAAAAAGGGGAGAAGGAAATTGATATCTATGCGTATGCGCTCATGCCCAATCACGTGCATTTTTTACTCAAGCAGGTAACAGACAAAGGAATTGCCATATTCCTCTCAAACATTTCCAATAGCTACGCAAAATACTTTAATATCCGCCATAAACGCACGGGAACCCTCTGGCAACGACCGTTTAAGACAGTTCGGATAGAAACAGAAGAACAACTCCTGCATGTTTCCCGTTATATTCATCTGAATCCCGTTTCTTCGTACATCATCGAACTTGACAAACTCGATACATACCTCTGGACCTCATTTCCGGAATATATTGGCGAGAATGGTAACAAGTTATGCAATAAAAGCATGATACAAAGTTACTTCAAAACGCAGGAAGCATACCGCGCTTTCGTGCATGACCATGCGGATTACGCGCGCAAACTTGAAAACATAAAACACCTATCGATAGATGGATGAAAGGAAGCATAAGAATGGGTGTAAAGCTAAATCCACCCGACGGGTGATTAGCGGGTGATTAGTTGCGCAGGGTGATGGTGGTAGCGTAGGTTTCGCTCGCCTGATCAATCTTATCCGGCGGCGTGCCTTTTTGCGCAAGGGAGAACGAAATTCCCACGCTTTTCCGGTCGGAAGGAAGAAGCGTACAGGTGATGATAAAGCCGTTGGCGCAATCCGCGCCGGTTATGGTTACCGCAGTTCCGGTTAAATACGCAGGAGCCGCACTCGTTGAGGCAATTCGCAGCACGCCGGCGTCGCTTTTACACTCAAATGTCGTAGTCCCTGCATCAGGATTAGTGATGGTGATTGATGAACCCGTACTTCCGGAAGATAAACAATCAGAAACGACATCCCGGGCATTCAAAATCATCCGTGTCATGATACTCACCGCCAGGTCGCCGTTTTGTTTGACTTCTTTGGAGATCTCATTTTTGGTATTGGTGCGTATGGTGGTAACAAACACCTGCGTCAAAAGTACCCCCATCACGGCAAGGGCGCTCACCGCCACAAGAATTTCCATCAATGTAAAGCCCTGCCTATTCATACTACCACCTAGTAAAAAATGAACGGAGTGTCGTTTCTCCTTCCGGCCAGCTGACCGTCACCACGACATCCATGCGATTATCCGTCTCGTTCCAGGTAAACGTAGCTTTTCTCTCAAAAAAATTATTGACGTTTTCTTCACATGATGCAGATTGTTCCCCACCGTCTCCTATACACAACGAACCGTCCAGTGCCTGAAACTGCTCCCACCCGGTATCCCGTTTCTGACGCACATATTCCATGCCTTCTGCCGCGTATTTCATGGCTTGACTCCGGAGCTTGCTCACTCTGCTATTTTTCAGGCTGTAGGTCGTGAGAATTACCAGCGCAGTCGTCAAAACGACGATAACCCCGACCACCACAATTATCTCAACCAGTGTTTGCCCTTTTAATCTGTGTTTCATATGTTTACTGCAAACCGACGTCCACAATCTCCCCCTGCGGCGTCAACCGTATCTCATAGGTCCGGCCCCCGCTTTCTAAAATAAACGGAATAACCGTATTACTTCGCACTCCCTGCGTCAGCACGCCGAAGGTGACCGGAGAGGGAAAAGAAGAAAATTTGACCTTACTGCTCAGTGTAACAGTCGACAGGGGAGCACTTGGCTGAGAGGGATTACAAAGAACTCGAATCGAATAGCTGCTTTCAGTAAACGACACCTCATATCCTACAAGCTTTGTACACGGAAGATTGATCGGTTTTTGCCCTGCTATTGCTTTGGTTTGCGCAAGTCGGAGATCGTTTTTAAACGATAGTGCAGCCTGCTTCAGACGCGACACATCCGTAAACCGGTTGTATCCGGCAACCATCCCCGAAAACAAAAACATGGTCAGCCCGACCGTTATCAATAGTTCTATAAAGGTAAAGCCGCTTTTCATGGATTGCGCACGCCGTACTTACATGCTGCGGGGAGTGTATCCGCACAGGAAGACGTAGTCGTTTCCTGTGTTTCCAGATAGGAACACAGGCAATACCCGTAGTAATTACCCGAAACGCCGTCGAGATTTGACGCCGCATAATAATAGGAGTGTACGGTATTCTGCGGATCTGCCGGAATTACCGGAATGTATCCGCCACTGGTATTGAGCGCGTCGTTTAAATTGGCAGCGGAATCAAATCCCGATGTGTTGACCGCCGGGTAATACCCCTTATCCGACCGGTACATCTCCAGTGCCGACCGGATTTGTTCGATATCCCCGAAGCGCTTGGCGTCGCGGGCACGTCTGTTTACCGACCCGTACGACACGATACCGATGGCCGTAAGAATGGCGATAATCGCAATCGCTATAAGAATTTCAATTAAAGTAAACCCCTGCCTGCCGGCAGGCTGGCTCTTTTTCATATTATTGTAAATTATGAATACAGTATAGCCCATTGTATCCTGCGGTTGCTACCCCCGTGCAATCGACGGCTGCATTTGCGCTCGTTGACACCTCAACGCCGGCACAAAAACAATATGACGCGCTTGCGCACCTGCTCCATCCGCTGTACATATTCGGATAGGCAACTGCGCCCCGGGGATCTACCGGAAATCCGCCGGGCAAATATGTTGCGGAAGAAATCATCTGAGAAAGAGTGCACGCCACCGGCGACGACGGGCTTACCGGGCCGGGATAGGTAGCACTATTGTCTGCGTAATATTGTTCCCATGCGTTTTGTATGGCTTTCATATCGCTCACCCGCCGGGAATCCCGTGATTTTTTCTGCGCCGTCGAATAGGAGGCAATCGCCACCGACACGAGGACGCCGATAATCGAGATGACGATCAAAAGTTCAATAAGCGTAAACCCTGAAGTATGTTTTGTCCCCATAGGTGTGCAATGACGGTTCCTGCAATAAGAAACGGCCCGAATGCGATTTTACTTTTCCAGCCTTTTTTCCCGGCTAAAATCAGTATGACACCGGCGACGGCCCCGGTCAAGAACGCGATATAATATGCGACAATAATCTGTGGATATCCCAAAAATAATCCCATAAACAGGGCAAATTTTACGTCTCCAAAGCCCATTCCGCGCCCACGGGTGACAGCCCACAAAAGATACAAAAATCCGAAACTCGCCGCGGCCGCAACAAAATGCGGATGCACCAATGCCGCAAGAGAAGCCACAAGAATCATACTGTCGGGAAGAATTTGGTATTTAAAATCCGAGATAAAAAGAACAAGAAGAGCAGAAAAAATAATCATGTTTAGCATATTTGGATACAAAAAAACAAAACCTAACCCCGTGATGATTTCTACGAGAAGGTATTGCAGGGAAAGTGGTTTATGGCACCGGAGGCACCTGCCGCGTTGCGCAATATACGAAATCACGGGAATAAGTTCATACCATCGTAAGGTTTTTTTGCAATAATCACAGTGGGAGCGCCCCCACAAAACAGACTCACCACGAGGTAACCTATCGGCAAGTACATTAAGAAACGAACCAACACAAAGACCGAGAAGAAATATAAGTATCACTGAATGCACCAGTAGCAATCGTCTGAACCCGGAGGCGTTGCGCTTTTACAATCGAGCGTACCGGCGGCAAGCGTACCGTCCTTCTGATATTTCGTATTCGGATCGCTCTGGAACGACTTTGAGGTCGGTTTATAACACACAGCTGCAGCCGGGTTTTCTCCGGCTCCCGCGCCGATCCCGGTTACCCATACTTTGGTAAGACTGCCCGCCTGAACGGTTTTAAAGTCACTGCGCAGTTCGCCTGCTGAAATAATATTATCCATTGCATCAGACATATTTTGTTCGGTTAAATCTTCCTGATCCGGATTTGTTGCCCACGGTACATTATTTTTCACCGCATAATACCGGATAACAGCCGTCTGCACCTGATTCACCAGATCCCGTACGCCGGTGTCCGCGCCTTTTTTGAGTTGTTCAAACGGATCGATGGCGCCGATCAAACCAACGGCGAGCGCTCCCAGAAGCGCAATGACGATAAGAAGTTCAATAAGGGTAAAACCTTTATTTTTATTCATATAGATCTAGTGTTGCACTATTTTATCTGACTTGTCAAGTTGTAAATCGGCGTAATGACGGATATCACAATAAAGCCTACGCCGACGCCCAAAATCACCATGATAATCGGCTCTATCGCTGCCGTCAGGCCTTTCACTAAATTTTCCGATTCCGTCTGAAAGTAATGCGAAAGCTTCAAAAGCGTGTCGTCCAGTTTTCCGGTTTCCTCACCGACTTTCATCATCTGGGACACTATCGGCGGAAACACGGCATACTGCGCAAACGAATCGCCGAGCGGAAATCCCCGTTCCACTTTTTTGGCTATTTCGGTAATGGCTTCCCGGAAAAGCACGTTGCCGAGTGAATTTTTCAAAATAGAAAGACCTTCCAGAATGTGAATACCCGAGGAAATGAGCATTCCCAGCGTCCGGGTAAACTCCACAAGGATAATTTTTTTCTGCAGTTCTCCGAAGATGGGAATTTTCAGTATCAGCGTATCAGTGATATGTTCGCCGGATTTCGTTGTCCGCCACTTGCGGAATGCAAAAAACAAACCCACGGCGCAGAGTATAACAAGCCACCAAAAATTTACAAAAAACTTGGACACGCCGATAAGAATCTGCGTGGTCACCGGAAGCGTTAAATCCATGTCAGTGTAAAGATCGGTGAGTTTGGGAACAACCACCGTCATCATGACAAAAATCACGCCGACCATACCGATGAGGATAATGACCGGATAAATCATGGCGCCCGATATTTTCCCCCGGAAATCGCGCTGTGATTCCATGGTTTCTGCCAGACGTGTTAAGACCTGATCCAGTGTTCCTGACGATTCACCAGCGCGAATTAGCGCAAGATACGTCGCGGAAAAATATTTCGGGTATTTGGAAAGGGAGTCTGCAAGATTACCGCCGCTGACGATTTGATGCTCAATATCGATAAGGACATCGGTAAACACCTTATTCGTCGTTTGTGCGCGAAGGATGGTGAGGGATTCGGGAAGCGATAATCCCGCAACCACCATCGTCGAGAGCTGCCGGGTGAAGTTGACGATTTCATTAAAACTTACCCGTTTAAACATCTGCTCAATAGTTGCCAGAGACAGTTGATCGCGGGCAACGTGAATCCCGACGACAAACAGCCGTTTCTCGTGAAGAAGCCGCAGCGCTACATCCTGACTGGGCGCATCAACCAAGCCTGAAAGAAGCTGTCCTTCGGAACTTCGTGCTTTGTATTGAAAAATGGCCATCTGTGTTACCCCCGTTTGAGAAGCCGACCGAGTTCTTCCGGACGAAGCGAGTAGGACATCGCCACATCCTCGCGTATTTTGCCGTTCCGGACGGCGGTGGCAAGCGCCGAATCGAGATTGACCATACCCAGCTCCGCCGACGTCTGGATGATGTTATCGATAAGATGGGATTTTCCTTCACGGATCGTGGTGCGCACGGCGGGAGTCCCGGTCATAATTTCCGAAACGAGAAGTCTTCCGCCGGAGATGGCGGGGATTAAACGCTGTGATAATACGCCTTCGATGACCGCCGCAAGTTGAAGGCGGATCTGTATCTGTTGATTTTCCGGAAATACGTCGACAATGCGGTCAATCGTTTGTGCGGCCGAATTGGTGTGCAGGGTCGCAAACACCAAGTGTCCGGTTTCCGCAATCGTAATTGCCGACTGGATAGTCTCCAGATCCCGCATTTCGCCGATTAAAACCACGTCCGGATCTTCCCGAAGGACACTCCGAAGAGCCACGGTCCATGAATGCGTGTCCTGATGCATTTCCCGCTGCGAGATAATGGAAAGTCCTGCCGGATAGACGTATTCGATAGGATCTTCGATCGTAACGACATGAAGTGCCTTTGTTTTATTTATTTCCTGGATAATGGATGCCAGGGTCGTACTTTTCCCGTGCCCTGTCGGGCCGGTGACGAGAATAAATCCCTGCCGGAGCTTCACAAATTCATTGACGATTGAGGGAAGATTCAGTTCGTCAAACGTACCGATTTTGTCAGGAATTAGCCGGAAATCCGCAGCCACCGACCCTTTTTGAAAATATACGTTTGCCCGAAACCGGTTCGTGCCATAGGCGACGGAATAATCAATTTCCTTATTCGTCAAAAACAATTCTTTTTCTTCTGCAGTAAAGGTGGCAGATGCAAGCGTCTGGGTATCTGCGGGCGTCAGCAGGGCGCTATCGGCAACGGGTGTGAGTTTGCCCACAACCCGGAGCATCGGAGGGTAGCCGACGATAAGATGCAGATCGCTTGCATGCAGCCGTACGGCTTCAGAAAATAGTTGTTGAATGTCCATGATATTAATCCTGTCCTACCCGCAGCACTTCTTCTATCGTCGTTGTTCCTTCCAGCGCTTTTATATACCCATCTTGTTTGAGGGTCGTCATCCCTTCACCGATTGCAATATTTTGGATATCTTCCATCGGCGCTCTGGTACTTATCAGCTTACTCACTTCAGAGGAAACCGGCAAGACCTCAAAAATCCCGATTCTCCCTAAATACCCGGATCCGCCGCAGGCCGTACAGGGCGCGGCGCCTGCCTTGCCTGAGCCGCGGTACAATTTCACCGGTTTATCTTTCACAAGCAGCTGTCCCAAAACGGACATAATATCTTTTTTCACCGCCTCTTCCGGATCATATTCTTCTTTACACGTCGGACAGACCTTGCGCGCAATGCGCTGACCGACCACGGCATTCAATGAGGAAACGATAAGAAACGGTTCTGCGCCAAGATCCAAAAGCCGGGGGATCGCGCCGGATGCGTTATTGGTATGCAAGGTCGAAAATACCAAGTGTCCGGTGAGAGCAGCCTGAATCGCAAGTTCCGTTGTTTCACGGTCCCGGATTTCGCCCACCAGAATAATATTGGGATCCTGCCGCAAAAACGACCGCAAACCGGTTGCAAATGTGAGACCTGCCGTCGGATTAATCTGCACCTGATTGACGCCCGCAATTTCGTACTCGACCGGATCCTCAAGCGTCATAATATTGACCCGTGCATTATTGAGTTTCGAAAGAACTGCGTACAAAGTCGTCGTTTTGCCGGATCCCGTGGGGCCGGTTACCAAAATAATCCCGTGCGGCCGCGCAATATTGGTATCAAGATTATTAAGCGCAAGTCCCCGCAATCCTAACTCCGGCATCGTCGGGATTCCGCCGGATTTTTTTAAAAGCCGCATGACAATTTTTTCGCCGTGAACCGTCGGAAGCGTGGAAACACGCAGGTCTACCTCGGCTTCTCCCATTTTAAAATTAAACCTGCCGTCCTGCGGCACGCGTTTTTCATCAATCTTCATATCCGCCAGAATTTTAATCCGGGAGACTACCGCATCGTGGAGGCGTTTGGGCAGTACCAGCCGCTCCTGCAAAATACCGTCCACGCGGTACCGGACACGAGTGTCTCCGCCCTGGGGTTCAATATGGACGTCGCTCGCCCGCAGCCGCATCGCCTGCTCAAGAGTCGCCGACACAATCTGCGCAATAGGGGCTTCACGGATGACTTCACCCAAGCGGCCTGCTTCGTACGTTTTTACTTCCGGTTCAACCGTTTCTTTTAAAGCGGCCGTCACGTCGGCTCCCATGCTTTGGGAATACGTTTCGTCAATGGCCCCTTTGATATCGTCCGGCAGTGCCATAAAGGGGCGCACGCGTTTGCCGGATTTTTTCTCAAGAAACTCAACAACCTGAAAATCCAAAGGGTCCAGCATCGCCACCGAAAGCTCATTGGTATCCCGGTCAAATGCAAAAGGGATGAGAGAGTAGCGCCGCGACACCGGCTCGGAAATATAATTAACGATATCAGGCGCAAGCGCGCGCCCGGCAAGGGTAATAAACGGAATCCCCAGCGCCGCGGCTTTAGCTTTTGCAAGATCAAACGGGGTTACGAGCCGGCGCTTGGTCAGAAGTTCCTCAACCGGTGTGCCGCCGGTTAACGACTCGGTCATGACCGCATCTGCCTGCGCCTGGCTTATTTTTTTATCGGTGACGAGTGTGGTTAACAGTGTCTGGGCAGTAGCGCTCATAGTATAATACCATTATGCATGCTTTCTTACTCGTTGGCAATAATTGGCAACAGGAAGTAAAAAAACAGATCACCGAGTGGAGTATTTCTCCCTGGGATATTCTTCGTCCATCCGGAATGGGGATCGCGGATATCCGCGCGTTTTGCAGCGCTCTTTCTCTGGCGCCTACCGGCAAACACAAAGCAGGTATTATAGAACACATAGAACTGCTTACCGTAGAAGCGCAAAATGCGCTGTTAAAAACGCTCGAGGAACCGCCGCCTAACACTTATATTATAGGGACGACAGAAATGCCTGAAGCGCTTTTACCGACGATTTTGTCCCGCATGCATGTCGTCCGGCTTGCTGGTGTACCTGCGCCAACTACTTCATTGCTATCCATCCTGGAACTCCCCATCGGAAAACGTCTCGCAGAAATTGAAAAACATACGACCACCCGCGATGATGCAAAAAAATATATTTCCGATCTTCTTGCCGAAGCACATCAGGAAATACTTACCCATCCGTCACCAAAACTCACCGCCCTCATCCGGAATTTGCTTACCGCCACCACCCAACTCTCCGTCAACGTGAACCCGAAACTCGTGATAGATAATGCAATGCTCATTGACAGCGTAAGCAGTACGCAATAGGATAATGGTATATGTCCGAACCTAATAATGGCAAATCTTCTATTCTTACCAAAGACCATTTCGACGAGCGGATGGATGAATTGATGGGCGAAGTACAAGGCATGCGGGAAAAAAAGTAGGGCTGCAACCGCTCTGAACACCACGCATTCCATAAAAATTTACCCGACGGGTGTATACATAATTAATTATTTATACGCTATTGAGTTTTTCCAGAATCCGTAGCAGGTAACGAGTATATTGGTTTATTGATAATTTCATATTTTAGCTCACTAATCGTTTTCATAAACTCTATTTGTGTGGCTGTATTGGAATTAGTTGCTTGTATGATTAAAGAGATAAATGCAACCAACACTGTTATGAATCCCAAAAATAATACTGCGAGTATAAACCAATTTGTGCTTTTTACAAACTCAACCGCGTCAGCCATCAATTTTACTCCATTTTCAAGTTTATCTATCCTTGCTAATAGTGGAGATGGATCAAAAGTTTCCGCAACGGGTTCTCTTGTCCTTATTGGTTGGGGAGATGTGAGATTTCTACGCTTTAATTTTTTGTCCTCATCCGTCATATTAATAAAATCCCTGAACAGTTAATGTTCGGGTAACGGGATTCCATGTCCCGGCAATGTCTCTGCCAACATAATTGAAAAGATTTAATCCTCCGAAAGAGGTAAATCTTGTTATGGCAGAGCCTTGATTAAAGGGAACGTTATTAATAATAACGTTGAAGTTGGGAATAATAACCCCTGTAACGGCGTTGTAATTAAAGATGTTATCAAATCTGTAGCGACCCATTGTTTTTTTAATTATAACAGATTTTTTCCAATATTTTAGTATTCCAATATATTTATGTATTCAAAACCCACACGGAACTCACCGCTACCTAGACAACATGGTAGGCATAGTGTAGAATGATTTTAGAGCTAAAGCAGGCTCGTTTTTTCTTCATATGCCAAAGACTTCTGACAAATATACGGGGGCGCAGATTGTCGTTCTGGAGGGGCTGGAGCCCGTACGGAAGCGCCCGGCCATGTACATCGGCACAACCTCAAGTGTCGGCCTGCATCACTGCCTCAACGAAATTATTGACAACTCGATCGACGAGGCCCTCGCGGGCTACGCAAAAAACGTGTGGGTGACCATACACAAAGATGAAAGCGTGACGGTCGTGGACGACGGCCGCGGCATTCCGGTTGATAAAAATCCGAAATACAAAGTATCGGCTTTGGAACTGGTCATGACCAAACTCCATGCCGGCGGAAAATTTGAGGGCAAAGCGTACAAAGTCTCGGGCGGTTTACACGGCGTAGGCGCATCAGTCGTGAATGCCCTGTCAAGCAGCATGCGCGTGGAAGTGCGCCGCGATGGGGCGGCCTACGCGCAGGAATATTCCCGGGGAATAGCGACATCGCCGGTAAAAAAAATCGGCCCTGCAAAAGATTCGGGGACAACCGTCGTTTTTCTTCCGGATACACAAATATTTAAAGAGGGGATTGCCCTCACCTTTGACACCGTCAAAAAACAGGTCCGCGACCGAGCATATTTAATCGCGCGTCTTGCGTTTCATTTGAAAGACGAGAGAAGCGGCGAAGAAGCGAATTATTATTTTGAAGGCGGCATAACATCGCTCGTCAAAGCGTTAAACCGCAATAAAATCGTGCTCCACTCGGCAATTAATCTTTCAAAAACTTCCGAAGACGGAGAAATGACGGTCGACGTGTCTATTCAATATAACGACGGATTTAATGAAAATGTGGAATCATACGTCAACGTGATCCATACCCCCGAAGGCGGATCACACTTGACCGGATTCCGCATGGCGCTCACACGCGCCATTAATGATTATGCCAAAAAAGCAGGCGCCGCCAAAAATGGAGACGATTCGATAACCGGTGAAGACAGCCGCGAAGGGTTGACTGCCATCGTCTACGTTAAAATGCCGTCGCAATTTTTACAATTTGAAGGACAAACCAAAGAAAAACTGGGCAACGCCGAAGTCCAGCCGTTCGTCCAATCCGCCGTCAAAGAAGGCCTGGATACCTATTTTGAAGAAAATCCCGCCGATGGCCGGGCGATTCTCGAAAAGGTATTTCTTGCCGCCAAAGCGCGCCTTGCCGCCAAAGCCGCCAAAGATGCCGTCATCCGCAAAGGCGCACTGGAAGGCGCATCTCTTCCCGGTAAACTCGCCGACTGCCAGGAAAAAGATCCGACCATATCAGAACTATTTATCGTGGAAGGCGACTCTGCAGGCGGTTGTTTTTCCGCTGACACAAAAATCGCACTTGCCGACGGCCGCGATATTTCATTCGAAGAACTTGTGAAAGAACATAACGTAGGAAAAAAGAATTACTGCTACACCATAAAGAAAAATGGTACCGTGGAAATTGCACCGATACAGAACCCGCGACGCACCAAAAAATACGCAACGGTAATCAAAATCATTCTTGATAACGGTGAAGCAATCACCTGTACGCCCGATCACCGTTTTATGCTTCGGGACAGCACATACAAAGAAGCACAGCAACTTATCCCCTCTGACTCTCTTATGCCGCTTCGGCGCCAACTTTCCCGCATCGGAAAACGCATTACTATTGAAGGATATGAATTACTCTTTGATCCGGCACTCCATCGCTGGATTTTTACGCATCTATTGACCGATGAATACAACCTTCAACATGATATCTATAAAAAAAGTGACGGAGAGCACCGCCATCATATCGATTTTGACAAACGCAACAACAATCCCAATAACCTGACCCGGCTTTCAAAAGAAGCGCATCTTGCTCTCCACAGGGCGATTCTTGAAAAAACGCTCCATAGGCCCGATGTGAAACGAAAAGTAGCCTTACTTCACCAAACACCTGAGTTTCGTCAAAAAATAAAACGCGCCATGACAACACCACGTATGCGGACACTGCTTAGCTTCCGCGCAAAAAAACAGTGGCAGAACGAATCATATAAAACATACATGAGTCAAAAATTCCTTGAATTCTATGCAAAAAACCGCGATTATCAGAAAAAAAATAATATACTCTTAAACAAAGAGCAAAAAAAATACTGGGGTGATGTGGCACACAAAGATATCCAGGCTGCCCGGGTACGGGAATTCTTTGCCAATCATCCAAAACAAAAAGAAGAACTGAGCCTTCTGGCCAAAAAACAATGGTCAGATGAAACACTGCGCGTGTGGCGCCGTCAAAAAACAAAAGAGCAGTGGACCGATGCATTCCGATTACAGCGGAAGGCTGCTTATGATAAAACGTATCTTCGAAAAGCACTTGCGGCCCTGCATTCCATATATGAAGGAAAAGGAGAAATAAATCAAAGTGAGTATCAGCGAGTGCGATTATCTACCCATGACAAAAGTCTTATTCGATACGAAACAATCCGCAGACGATTTTTCAACGACGATGAACATCTGTTTCAACAAGCTATTGTCAATTACAATCACAAAATTAAAAAAATAATTTCTTTGAGTAAGAAGGTCGACGTGTATGATATAGAAGTCCCGGGAACACATAATTTTGCTCTTGCTTCGGGAATATTTGTGCATAATAGCGCCAAGCAGGGGCGCGACCGGAAATTCCAGGCCATTTTGCCACTCCGCGGAAAAATATTAAATACCGAGCGAGCGCGACTGGACAAAATCATCGAATTTGAAGAACTCAAAGCGCTCGTCATCGCCCTAGGGATGGGGATTGCCGACAGTCTACATCCCGAAAAGCTCCGCTATCACCGCGTCGTTATTATGACCGATGCGGATGTCGACGGCGAACACATCATGACATTATTACTCACATTCTTTTATCGTCATCTCCCGTACATCGTAGAAAAAGGGCATCTGTATATCGCCCAACCGCCGCTTTTTAAAATTACCTGGGGAAAACAGTCTTATTATGCATATTCGGACGAACAGCGCGATGCGACCGTAAAAGAACACGGGAAAGAATTTAAGGGCATCCCGTCAATTCAGCGGTATAAGGGTCTCGGAGAAATGAATCCGGAACAACTCTGGGAAACCACGATGAATCCCAGCAACCGCGTCATGCGTCAGGTGACGATATCTGACGCGGCCGCAGTCGACGGCGTTTTTTCCATGCTCATGGGCGACGAGGTGCCGCCGCGGAAACGATTTATACAAACACATGCAAAAAACGCAACACTTGATATATAATAAAAAAGTTTTAAAGGAGGATCTATGGATATACAACTGATTGCACTCTTTGTCGCACCACTCACTGCTCTTATTGCCCTGGGGTACGGCGCGTACCTTATCCGCCGGACCATTGCCGAAGACGAGGGGTCCGATAAACTCAAGGCCATCGGCAAAGCGATTGCCGACGGCGCCATGTCGTACCTCAAACGCCAGTTTTCGATCGTTATTCCCTTCATGCTCGTTCTTGCGGCAGTTATTTGGTTCACATTGGGCCACGGTATTGCCGTAACATTTCTTTTAGGCGCAACCTTTAGTGCCATTATCGGATATGGGGGCATGTGGATTGCCGTCAAAGCAAATATGCGGACCGCCAATGCCTCTCTCAAAGGCCTCAATCCGGCGCTGCGCATTGCATTTGGTGCAGGAACGGTCAACGGCATGCTGTTGGTCGGCTTAGGGCTTCTTGGCGTTTCCATTATATATATGTGGTCGTACTTTTCTTTCATTAGCCAAGGCGCGGATATCGTGGCAAAAAATGCTACGGAAGTTCTGGTTGGGTATGGGTTTGGTGCGGCACTTTTGGCTCTCTTCATGCGGGTGGGCGGCGGCATTTTTACCAAAGCCGCCGATGTGGGCGCGGACTTGGTCGGAAAAGTCGAAGCAGGAATTCCGGAAGATGATCCGCGAAACCCGGCAACGATTGCCGATAATGTGGGAGACAATGTCGGAGACTGCGCAGGCATGGCAGCGGATGTCTTTGAATCCTACGCACTCACCATTGTTGCTGCAATGATTTTGGGCGGAACGTTATTTGGTCTTAAAGGCGTGGTGTTTCCGCTTTTGGCCCGTTCAGGAGGAGTATTGACTTCCATTTTAGGGACCTTTTTTGTCAAAGCAAAAAATGATCATGAGGATCCGATTAAACCGCTTATCCGCGGTTTTATGGTATCGGCAATCGGTGCTGTGGTCCTTTTTATGGGCCTTGCCGTGTATCTTCTTGGTGAACCCAAAGCCGGATACGCCGGCATTACGGGAATTGGAGCAATGCTGCTTCTTCTCTTAATTACAAAATACTATACCGGTCCGGGTGAAAAACCGGTAGTCGAGATTGCTACCGCATCCAGAACCGGAGCGGGAACGACCATTATTTCGGGCTTGGGCATCGGCATGGAAAGCACATTTGTTTCGGTACTGGTTGTTGCCGCGGCAATATACGTAGGGTATCTCTTTTTAGGATTCTACGGCATTTCGCTCGTCGGGATGGGCATGCTTGCCACAACCGGCATCATTATGGCGCTTGATACCTTTGGTCCCATTGCAGATAACGCACAGGGCATGGTCGAAATGGCAGGCCTCAAGGGAAAAGCGCTGGTGGTGACAAGCGGCCTGGACGCAGTGGGCAACACGACAAAAGCCCTCACGAAAGGATTTGCGGTGGGGTCGGCTGCTGTTGCGGCAAGCTCGCTCTTTGCGACGTATTTTGAAAAAACAGGGCTTGTGTCGATCGATATGGCCAATCCGAAAGTTTTTGTAGGGATTCTCTTGGGCGGCGCCCTCCCATTCTTGTTTAGCTCACGTTTGATCGGATCGGTGGGACGTGCTGCATTTCAGGTGGTCGAGGAAGTACGCCGGCAATTTAAAGAATATAAGGGTATTATGGCAGGCACACAGCTGCCGGATTATTCGCGAGCCGTCGAGATTGTAACCCTCGCGGCGCAAAAGGAACTCGTCGTACCGGCGCTCATGGTCGTTGCCATGCCCCTCTTCGTATCACTCCTCGGGGCGCAAGCGCTCGGCGGATTTTTGGGAGGCGTGGTTGTGGTGGGACTCATGATGGCTTTCTTTATGTGCAATACGGGCGGCGCGTGGGATAACGCGAAAAAATATGTCGAGGATGGGCACTTTGGCGGTAAAGGCAGCGACACGCATAAAGCTGCAGTCGTGGGCGACACCGTCGGTGATCCGTTAAAAGACACCGCCGGACCGGCGTTAAACCCGATGATGAAAATTGTACAAATCGTGGCACTGTTAATTGCCCCGTTTGTCATTCAATTTATCGGAAAATAATACTTCTGTATGAATATCGGCAAAATTAACCAGTCGGATATTATTCATGAAATGCAGAAGTCCTATTTGGACTATGCAATGAGTGTGATTGTGGCCCGCGCTCTTCCGGACGTCCGCGATGGCCTCAAACCGGTGCACAGGAGAATTCTTTTTGCCATGCATCAGACGGGCTTGCATCACACGAGTAAGTACAAAAAAAGTGCATCGGTCGTCGGAGAAGTACTGGGGAAATATCATCCGCACGGCGACGCGCCAGTCTATGAGGCTTTAGTCCGTTTGGCGCAGGATTTTTCCATGCGCTACCGGCTCGTGGACGGCCAGGGAAACTACGGATCGATTGACGGCGACCCGCCGGCTGCCATGCGCTACACTGAATGCCGGCTGGCTGCCATTGCCGACGAAATGCTTTTTGATATCGAAAAAGAAACCGTAGACTTTATCCCGAATTTTGACGGCACGATCAATGAACCAACATATCTCCCGGCAAAACTGCCAAATTTACTCCTGATGGGTTCTGAGGGAATCGCCGTCGGTATGGCCACCAAAATCCCGCCGCATAACCTTACCGAAGTGGCATCTGCCATCGGTGCGATGATTGAGAAAACGACGATAACAAAGGGGACAGGGAACAGTGGACAGGGACCAGCTGAACCCTCATCCCTGAACCCTGATCCCTTTTTTGTTTTTGATATCACGACGGACGAACTGATGGCCCATATCCAGGGGCCGGATTTTCCGACTGCAGGCGCAATTTACGACGTCAATGAAATCAAAGCCGCCTATACAACCGGACGGGGAAAAATCGTGATGCGCGGAAAAGCGGAAATTGAGGACATCGGGCAGGGAAAAAGTGCCATTGCCATCACGGAACTTCCGTATCAGGTAAATAAAGCAGTCCTCGTGGCCCGCATTGCCCAACTCGTCCACGAAAAAAAACTTGAAGGCATTTCGGATCTGCGGGATGAGAGTGACCGTCGTGGCATTCGAGTTTACATCGAGCTCAAGCGGGATGCGCGCCCAAAACAGGTGTTAAATAATTTATATAAATATACAGCTCTTCAAACCACGTTCCCGGTAAACATGGTTGCTTTGGTGGACAACACGCCGCAGACGTGTTCCTTAAAACTCATTTTGGAAGAATATATAAAGCATCGTCATAGCGTCGTGCGCAGGCGCAGCGAATATGAACTGAAAGAAGCCCGCGCCCGCGAGCATATTTTGGAAGGCCTCAAAATCGCCGTCGATCACATCGATGAAGTCATATCGATCATCAAAAAAAGTAAAGACGCCGACGACGCAAAGGGTAAACTCATGTTACGCTTTAAACTTTCCGATCTTCAGGCCACGGCAATTTTGGATATGCAGCTGCGCAGGCTCGCCGCCCTTGAGCGCCAAAAAATTGAGGACGAACTTGCCATGATCCGCGAAACCATTGCGTATTTGGAGGATCTTCTTGCCCATCCGGTGAAAATTCTCAAAGTCGTCAAAGATGAACTTTCCAAACTGAAAGAAAAATACGGCGATCAGCGCAAAACCCGCGTGTTCAAAAGTAAAGTCGGCGAATTTTCTGAAGAACAGCTTATTGTCAACGAAGAGGTGATTATCACCATGAGCGAATCAGGCTACATCAAGAGACTTCCGCGCGGGACATTCAAAATGCAGGAACGGGGCGGCAAAGGGGTCATTGGCATGACAACCAAAGAAGAAGACTCGATCGATAAAATAGTTTCGGCGACTACCCACGACAACATGCTGTTTTTCACCGACCGCGGCCGCGTCTATCAGGTGCGCGTGTGGGATATTCCGGAGACTTCACGCCAAGCCAAGGGCCAGGCAGTTGTGAATTTAATAAATATTGAATCCGGCGAAAAAGTTACATCTGTTTTAACGTATAGTCTCAAAAAAGATGAGCAGAAAGAATCCGGCGTCAAATATATTCTCATGGCGACCAAACATGGTACGGTGAAAAAATCGAAACTCACGGAATACGAAAATATCCGGAGAAGCGGCCTGGTTGCCATTAAACTCGATAAGGGCGATGAACTTACCTGGGCCCGCCTCACCGGTGGGACTGATGATATTCTCGTCGTTTCCCACGAAGGAAAATCCATCCGGTTTAACGAATCCGAAGTGCGGCCCACGGCCCGCGACACCATGGGAGTGCGCGGCATCCTCCTCAAAGGTACTGACTTTGTCGTTTCGGTTGATGTCATCAACGAGGAAACCAAAAAGGCAGACTTTCTCACGATTATGGAAAAGGGGATCGGCAAAAAAACAGCAATAAAAGATTTTCCCAAACAGAAACGCGGTGGGCAAGGCATCAAAGTTGCCCAGGTCAAAGAAAGGACCGGCAAAGTGATGGTGTCGGAAATTGTCCCCGCCGATACTGACAGCGTAATTCTCACATCCGTCAAAGGCCAGGTCGTCAAATTGCCGATTGTCAGTGTTCCTCGTCTCGGTCGGGCCACATCGGGAGTTATTCTCATGCGCTTTACGGATAAAAGTGATACTATTGCAGCAGCAACCTGCCTGACAAAATAACGTATGCAAATTTCGCCTGAAAATAAAGTTTTTTATCATCCTCCGGAAAAGACTGACGCCAGGTTTGACTTTAAATTTACGGATTTCCTTGCTGTTTCAACTCTCCCCGCAGCGTTTATTCTTAATTACTCACACGGACTGTTTCTTGCAGAGTTAGGACTATTCCTAGGATGGACGGCAATCCGTATAAACCGTGTCGTCACGGGAAAAAATCTCTAACACTACTGGCCGCCTGCCTCCAGACCAGGGTCAGGCCTTGAATTTCCCGTATTGACGGCCTAGCCGAATACCATATAATCTCTGTATAATCGTTACCTTTCGTATGGTATGTAGATAGAGCGTTCAGATAATCAAATCAAGGCCTGACCCCGGTTTTAAAAAAGTGATACAATAGCCGCTGCAACCTGCCTGACAAAATAAATGACATCCGCTGAGAAAAAAATTCATGTTTCTGATACCGTCACCATTGCTGATTTAACCGTTGATGATCAAAATAAACGGTTCTATTTCCTCTTTGCGGATGTTCCTGAGGAAGAACATCGCATGATTCTCAAATTTTGTCCGGATTGGGATGATGAAGATCCCAAAAAACGCGCAAAGCGGCATGTAGAAAATATCATCGGAATTCCGGGTAAAAAAACCGTGTTACGAAATATCCAGCTCGTGAATTACACGGCGCAGGAAGCTGAAGATCTCGGCCTCCTACATCCTCCAGGAGTCATCAACCATTTGTTTTAATGTTTTAAAACATTAAAATAAAATTCCGTTTGGGATAGTGTTATAATACGGCACTATGGCTCATCCGGACAATCCAACTTGGCCTCAACTCATCGCAAAAAAACTGGAGGATTCTGAATGTAATGACATGTTAGTGGAATTCCTCCATAGTGTCGACCGTTTAGAGATGAAACCGGAATATTTCCAAGGGAATATTGCGGTCATCGGACAGGGGCAAGCTTTTCCGGAACGAGCGCTATTAACGATTGATCGGTTTCACGGACAACTAAATCCTGATATATCGCTACTTGCTTGTTTTGATGCAGCCTTTTTTTCAAACCCTGAGCTTCTATTAGACACACAGGTAGTCATAGCACCGAAAGGAAAAAAACTAACACGATTACCGAAAGGTTCCGTCGTATATTACCCATGGAGTGCAAAAGGCGCGATTGATCGTTATAGAGTACCTTCTCATTATTTTGACACGGTACTCGCGTTCCAAATTGTTGACCTTTCAGAACAGCTGCAAAACGGACTGCTTCAGTCGATCGTTCACGTGTTAAAACATGGAGGATTCTTTATCGGATGTGGAGGAATGAGTAATACTCCCAGCGATTTCTATGAAAGCATTACTAACGGTTCAAACACACAATTACGGTTAATCCAGAAAGTGCGGCTTTCTGATTTTGCTCCATCCGGATATCCATTTACCCAACATACCGGCGTCATTCTCCAAAAGATATAAAATTCCCGTTCTGTGGTAAAATAGATTCATGAAGATTGATGGAAGAGCCATTGCGGACGGGATAATTGGCAGTCTTGCGGGGAAAGTGCCAGGGGTGACGCTTGCGGTCATTCTCGTCGGGGATAATCCGGACTCGCTTGCCTATATCCGCCAAAAACAAAAAGCGGTGGAGAGGATCGGCGGCCGGTTTATTTTTGAGCATCTGCCTGCGACTACCACACAGAAAGAGCTGGACGCGCGGGTAACGATGTACAACAACGACCCTGCTGTTCACGGACTTATTGTTCAACGCCCGATAGTAGGCGGCCTCACCGCTCAGGTGAATCCGGCAAAAGATATTGACGGGTTTGAAAAGAATTCTCCATTTGCCGTGCCGATCGCCATGGCAATTTTTACTCTGCTTAAACAGATAGGGTCAGACCTTGAAAAGAAAAGGTCAGACCCTATACACGTCGTCATCGTCGGAAAAGGGGAGACTGCAGGAAAACCGATAGCAGCCGCTTTTGCATCCAAACAATGTACGACGTCTATTATTTCTTCACAAACCCCCGATCCGAAAAAAATAATGAAAACCGCAGATATTCTTATTTCCTGCGTCGGAAAACAGGGTGTGGTCACCCGCGACTGTGTCAAACCGGGTGCAATTCTTTTGTCTGTCGGACTGTCGCGGGGGATAGACGGTAAACTCCACGGGGATTACGACGAAAATGAAATAGCGGATATTGCCGGTGCCTACACCCCGACTCCCGGAGGGGTCGGCCCGGTGAACATCGCCTGCCTCATGCAAAACCTCGTCAAAGCAGCGAAAAATCGAACTTGACGCCTTCCTCTTTCTTCGTGATATACTCATCTCATATGAGTATTGCGACCACTCAACGGATTGACTCAATAAAACGCATTATCAAGCATATCGACAAGATGTTATTCCTATTGCAGGATCTAAAAAACGACATAAATCACAAATCAAAAAACATAGAAATTTATAATCAATCAAGGTTTCATTCAAATATTCTTCAGAGCTCAACCATATGACTGATGCAAAAAACGTATCAAATATTTTAGATACGGTTATGAATGAATTAAAAAATATGCGCGAAGAATTTGACCTTCAAATGGGAAAGTATGAACAAATTAATGAGCTTGAAAATAGGGTAGATGAACTCGAAAAACGGGTCAATAAGATAGAGGAGACAAAATCATGAAAAACATTGGCGGAGCGGTCGTATTATTTTTTATTGCACTGTTTGCCTACACCAAGCTTGCCGGGCCCATTCCGTTTACGGTAAACAGCGTCACCACAACAAAAACTGACACGTTTAGCGTGAGCGGAGAAGGAAAAGTAAGTGCCGCGCCGGATATTGCCGTGGTATCTGTGGGCGTACAAGCGCAAGGAGCGACCGTAAAAATAGCACAGGACGCGCTCAATAAAAATATCAACGCTGTTTCTGCGGCAGTGAAAGCCGCAGGAGTTGGCGCAAAAGATATCCAAACAAGCGGATACAATATAAATCCGATGTATGATTATAGTATCAGCTCGCAGCGGATTACCGGCTATCAGGCATCCAGTAATCTCACAATAAAAGTCCGGGCGATAGAAAAAGCAAATGCGGTGATTGACGCGGCAACTCAAGCCGGCGCCAACCAGGTCGGCGGCATATCGTTTGACGTGGACGATAAAACCAAAGCCCAAAACGAGGCGCGCCAAAAAGCCGTTGCCGATGCCAAATCAAAAGCAGAAAACGCGGCAAAAATCGCCGGATTTACCCTCGGAAAAATTATCAACTACAGTGAAGACTTTGGCGGCGCTGTGCGGCCGATTCCCATGATGGCCAAAGCAGACGCCGGCCTTGGGGCAAGCCCAGAAACCGCGGTCGAACCCGGCTCAAACGAGATTACGGTCACCGTAACTCTCTCCTACCAAATTCAGTAGAATAGTAGTAGAATAGACTTCTCCTATGGGCAGAAGTCACGTCAAACCTATCCAGCAGCCTACTGACACCACCTGCGGGCCGACGGCCTTAAAGCACGCCCTTGCGATTTTTGGGAAACGAAAGTCTCTTTCCTCTCTGATGGAACTTTGTGGTACTAACCGAAACGGAACGAGTACGCGGCATATGATTTCCGCGGCAAATAAACTCGGATTTTCCGTATTGGTTGTGCAATACGCGACCTTGCACCACCTGCAAAGTGCGCTCAAATACAATCCAAATCAGCAGCGCGCCGTCATTGTCAGTTATCTCTATGATTTGGATGAAAAAGAACGCCCGCATCCGGATTCCGGCCATTGGGCCGTGGTATCTTCGTATCGTCCGAGCCGCAGCCGCATCGTCCTTTTGGACAGTGCCAGTGCCAAAAAAAAATCCTACGATTGGGCAGACTTTCGGGAGCGCTGGATGGATTTTGATCTCAAAAGAAAAAAGTTGACGGCACGGGGCGCTCACTTTAAACTCGTGCGAAACTGGCAACAGCAACTGTTATTGGTAATGGCAAAGAATTCAAAAGATTTGCCCAAATTCAGGATCGGGACACAGCGGCTCTTCGAAAAGCCGACTCCACTATCTTCCAAATAAAATCGGCAAATGTCCAGCCAACAGCTTTGTAAGAAAGAGTCATGCCGTATTCCATATCATCGGATAATCCCGGATTGCAATTTGCTTCTAAAATAAACATATCGTTCCCGCGCATCCGGATATCCAGGCGGATATAATCACGATACGAAAGCCTGGTAAACGTTTGCGTTGTTAGGTTTTGTAGTGCCAATATCTGTTTTGGACCAAGAGATGCTAAAGCAACATGCGAAGATTTATAATCCGCGGTCGTATCATCCCACCGGCTGTCATAGGTCAACATGTTGTCTTTATTTTTTTCGGTAAAAATGATTTCCGCAGGCGGCAAAACCAAAAAATCCGCATGCATTTCTATTCCTGTTACCTGAAATTCGCGCCCGGAAATAAACTCCTCAACCACCATCGGTTCTTCAAACTTTTTAATACGATCCTGCACCCGTCGGATAAGCGTGACTGCATCGTGGACTATCGCATCATGCGTGAGCCCGATACTGCAGTGCTCGAGCGCAGGCTTGATGATCACCGGATAACGAAAGTCTTTTCGCGGTATTTCGTCTCCGCGTTCAAAAATCTGAAACCGTGCAGTTGGTAAACCGTTTTCTTCAAGCGCAGTTTTCATCGTAATTTTATCCGATGTCAGAATATAATTTGCCCGCGTGGCGCCGGTAAAAAGAATTCCCGTTTGTTCTATACATGCAAACGCCCTATCAGATAGTGGTAAATCCAGCCCCGTCCAGTCGATGAGATTAAAAATAAGATCCGTACGGATTTCGGCAATTCGCTCAATATGGTCCTCATCGACCGGCAGCATGGTTACCGTCGCGCCTTTTTCTGTGAGCGCCCGCGCAACCTCATGGGCCGATTCCACGGTATCCTGATCCGTATCCGCATAGGGACCTGCGAGGATACTCCTCGTAGGCAGACTATAGATGACGGTAATATTCATAACTTATACAATACTACCAATTTGATATAATGCACGCCAGTATGACGAATGAAACCCTTTTTATCTCTGACCAAACGCTCATAGAACCAACGGATGGCTTTGAAATTGTTGGATATACAAAAGAGGCCCTCCATAGTCCGGTGTACAAAAACTGTGTCCCATTTAAAGTAGACCCTCCCGAATCATTCGTCACCCGAAGACTGCGCGCAAAACAAATTTTAGAGCACGCAGAGCATGTCAATACCGCTAGAGATTATTTTCTAAACGTTCCTAACATAATATGGGATTTAGGTTTTCATACGAGCTATGACGGACTAGCTGTTCCAAACGTAGACAAACCGACTTCATGGCAACATATTGATATTTTTACTTCTCAAGGCTCACATCCACAAATGATAACGGTACTTGATATACAAGTTATGCCGTCATCGTTTGATGTCTATGTATTACGAGATGAAATAACAAAAAGACTACTTCTTCTTACTATTTTCCGAAATAATCAGGAAGAAAACGGTGAGTTAATAAATCCTTCTGCACTAGAAACAGAAGCCATTATGCGAAGAACTGCTGCATCCTACTATAGTTACTATAAATTTATTGATCGCCCGTTATTAATCCCTAATCGATGTCTCTAGCTATTTCCGGTGAAATTTTTCATGAATCTGTTTGAGCTGCGGGTTGGTGATGTGGGTATAAATCAGCGTCGTTGAAACGTTTTTGTGGCCGAGCATTTCCTGGATGGCACGAAGATCCGCACCGCCCGTTAATAAGTCCGTCGCAAAGCTATGCCGCAGGCCGTGCGGCGTAATTTTCATGGGCAACCGCGCGTTTTTTACGTATTTTTCCACCAGCCGCTGGACGCTTCGGGGTGTTAAACGTAAAGGCGCATCTTTCATGCCGGAAGTGCGCACAAAAAGCGCGGCGTCCGAATCCTCCCGGCTACTAATATATTTTTTGAGCCAACCGGCTGCGGATTCGGATAAAAATACTACCCGCGCGCGGCGGCCTTTTCCGATCACGCCAAATTCGCGCCGGTCAAAATTGATCTGGTCGCGGTTTAACTTCGTGAGTTCCGACACCCGGAGCCCGGTGGAAAAGAGCACTTCCAAAATTGCTTTGTCTCTCGCGTTATCCGGCATATTCAGAAGCCGTTCCACCTGGTCGCGTTCCAAAAATTTTATGGACCTGCTTTCTGCTTTCGGCAAATCGATTTTCTCCGGCGCAATGACGGCAATATCCCGTTTTAATAAATATTTCAAAAAACTCCGGAGTGCTATTAAATGGTAATTTTGCGTGACCCGTTTAAGGGTCAGATTATTTTTATCGGTAAACCGTGATAAATATAAACGGTATTGCCGGATATTCTCGGCAGTGATATCCGATGGGGTAGAGGACTGCTTTAAAAACCCTAAAAACCGCTCCAAATAATGTTTGTAATTGCGGATGGTCAGCTGCGAAACATTGCGCTCAATTTCCATGTATTCCAAGAAATCTTTCACCAGATCAAACAGGTCCATATCTATAGATTGTACGACGTGAAATAATTTGTCAAGGACCTGCTATACTTATCCCATGAAACTCGGTATTAAAATCGCCCCAGGCAGCGCCTGGAAACCCAATATTCTGGCTACCCATCCTTCGATGGTAGAAATCTGGTACAACACGTCAAAACCTGCTGATTACGATGAAATGTTTGCATTTTTATCAACGCAACACATCGACGTCGGATTACACTTTTGGGGCGTATCAGACGGACTTCTGGCTGACAGCTCATCGCCGCTGATAACAAAAACTATCAATGTTGCCGCCCAAAACCACTGCGTGTACGTCAATATCCATCCGGATTTATGTAGTGCGCTTGCCGTCGATTTTGACACCATGAATATTCACATTGCGGGTCCTATACAAAATCCTCAGCTTGTGCAACAAAAATTTATTGACAACGCCATACGACTCAACACTTATGCAAAAACCCGCGGCGTTATTTTGACCGTTGAAACCGTCCCTTTACGCGATACGCCGAGCTGGAAACCGGACCGTGACCGTACGCAGGTTATTGATATATACCAAATGCCAATCGACGTATTTACTGATTTAGCAAAACACGGCATCGTTATCGCAAATGATTTTGGCCATACGGCGTGCAATCTGATCACTGATAACCGAACATACATTTGGCAATTTCTCAAAACAACCACACAAACGCTGGCACCTGCGACCAGACTTATTCATCTGGGATTTATCGTGCCGCCGTATAACGGCGTTGATTTTCATGATTCGCTTGACAATCCGGTTTTTGAAACAAACAATGCGGTTCCCAACAAAAAAGAATTGATAGAGCTTTTGAAACTTTTTCGAAACCGAGACGATGTCTGGATGCTCGTGGAACCATCCCGCGATCACATCAAAAACTACGTTTTGGCCAAAGGTATTCTTGCCCAAATTTGAGGCTAAATCTGAGCCCCTGTAATGACCTAGGACGGTGTTTTCCGATGAAACCGTAGGAATACTTGTCTCGACGCGTCAACTTTTTCTGCTTGCCATGTTGCATATCCCGGTCCACGCGAAAACGTATGCAATGCCAAATTATTTTCTCCATAAAATGGATATGCAAGGTTTCCAATCCATTCGACATTTTCATCATTGAGAAATATCTGAACACATGCAGGATCCGTTGTGCCACATTCTATAATGAATCGTCCATCCCGCGTACGAACATCCGGATGCAAACCGTCGAAATGCGATTCCATAAGTATTTCCGTTTGAGCGTACTCTTTAAGCCAATCTTTTGCTAGTTCTTTAAGCGCCATATGGCCTTTTTCCTGAGGTCCCAACCCTTCAATTATTGCGATGCGATCTTGTGTTTGGTGGTACAACGTCGTCGGTGCAATGACGATCTTTTTATAGAGTAACGAACCTTTATAGATCGCCACAGCAATCTCGTCAACAACATCCCATGACGTACCTTGCGGGTATCCGCAATAGAATATATTTTTTAAATCTTCACTCGTCGGATTCATCGGATGTCCTTTAATGGGTGAAATTTGTGATGCGTTTCTTCCGCATAATGGTCAGATGTATGAACATATCGGGTCGTCGTATCGAGTGATTCATGACCCAACAGAATTTGAATTGCGGCAGGATTGGCGCCGCCCTCAGCCAAATACGTTGCAAATCCGTGCCGCAAACTATGAGCGCTTATCGGAACGCTGATACGCAATATCTGCCTATACTGTTTTATCCGCTCCTGAAAATAATTGCTTGATATGCACTGCCGTACCGATACAAGTCCGCGCCCTCTATAGGGAATAAATAGTGCTGGTAGATGATCGTGACGTGTCCGCGTGTATGCATCCAGATGGTATTTAGCGCGTTTCGTCAAATATACGAAACGCTCTTTTTTTCCTTTACCGAGAATAAATATTTTCCCACTGTTGTCTATTTGCTCGCGCTTCAAGTTCGTGAGCTCTGAAATACGCATCCCGGTTGCAAACAATAATTCAAGCATAGCGCGGTTCCGGAGCCCGACTCGAACATCTTTTTCGATATTGCTGGGTGCTTCTATAAGCCGAACTAATTCTGCCAGTTCTGCAATTTTCGGATGTGTACGGATGGTTTTTACGAGCTTCACTGCATCAGGCGCAACCGGTGCCGCATAATCCATGTCAATAAGATACTTGAGGTAACTCCGGATCACCGACAACATGCGGTTGATACTGGTCGAAGACAGCTCTTCGGTTCCTTTTAACCGTTCTAGCGGTGTTACACGGTCTCGAGATATAAGATACGCTTTGTAATATGACAATATTTTTTTATCTACCTGATCAAACAATATATGGCTGTCGTACAAAAACTGGGCAAACGCAAGGAGATCCCGTTCGTAATTATACACGGTTTCCTGCGAATATCGATTCGTTTTGAGGTAGAGGAGAAAGTCTTCAAATAATGGCAATACAATGGAATAATCAACGGAACTTGTAGCTGACGCAGGGGGAGTAGAAGAAATTTGTTCTGGTTGGTTTACTAGGTTCATATCGAGTATAAGGGATATTATACTCGATAATATAGAAAATTCTATAGCCCGTCAATACCCAAAAGGCCTATTCACCTTACACACACATAAAAAGCAGATCTCTATAAAGAGAGGAAAACAGCCTCAAAACCGGGCTCCTTCAAAAAAACAGGGACAACGAGGTGTGAACGTTTTGGTCGTTGTCACACGACAATACAGCACCGTACGATTGAGAAAACGTCTTCTCCTCTATGACTAGACACGTCGCATTATTTAGAGCATTAATACGCTCCAAACAATAATAATCGTGGCTAAATAGCACTCTATTACAACGACTGGCAATATAAATAAAAGGCTTTCGGGTTTTTTTAGCGCCGTATTATACTCCGCATCACTATTTCTGAAGCTAATATTAGTCCTTAAAGTTTAATGCGTAATACGTAAATAGAGCGTACTAACAGTCTAATCAACACAAATTACGCACACATTATGTACTCAAGCGAGCGTAGCGAGCGCAGGGGTGTACCGAGCTCTGCTCTGGTACGCCCCAAAGCTGTGAAATGAAGCTAGTTAATTCCGTGAAAAGAATTATCCACACCGGTGTACACCGGTGTTATAGGCCTATAGGACTTAACTATATCAAACCACATACACCCTGCCTGCCGGCAGGCAGGTCACCTATTCCCCCGCCAGCTGGTCGCCAATATCGTTACCGAAAATACAATTGCCGCAACAATAAAAAATTCTACGACATTTTTTTTGTATAATTTTTCAACAAGATATTGCTGACCCATACCCACTGAACAATAAAAAGCCGTGGTAAACAGAAGCGCCTGGAGTGTGGCGCGGGTAGGCAAAAATGAAAATATCCATACAATATTCATCAAAAAAAGCGTTATTGCAATCGTAATATGCCACACTCGCCTACTCACGGAGCTGGTTAGCTCCATCACCCAAAGACAAGACAATACTAAACAAAAACTCACGATTCCGACAAGAAGCGTATTTACCGGAGGCAGAAAACGGAATGCCAAGACAGTCTGCGCAAGCAAAAAGTACGTGAACAGAGTAAGCAAAAATCCAACCGAATGCGCAGCCCGCAAAAGTGCAATGGTCCGGTCGACTGCAACGTTATAGATATTTTCCGTTAAGAGAAGCGCATACATCCCTACGCCGTACAACAGAGCAACCGGCAGGCGGGTCAACCAGCGCACCGGCAGCAAAAAGTAAAACATGGAAACTGCGGTCGTGAACAAGGTGGGAAGAACAAGCAGGGTCACCCACTCAACACCGTGTAAATCTTCCCGAAGTGCAAAAGCGGACAGGAAATACGCAACGACCGAAAGGATGACAACCAGCGGATACCGCAGCTCCAAAGATACCAGCTGCGTCAATAATAAAAGCGCAGTTAAAAAAATCGTCACCATGACAAATATCTGGCGTTTCGATATAAGAGAAAACCGTTTCTTTATCACAATGCGTTTATTCTACTTCCTCTCTTGACTTTTCTCAAGGAACCGGTACACTTTCACCCATGACCATACTGTCCGCAACTTCGCAAGATGCAATTGCCGCAGCGCTTGTTCAGGATTGGAAAAAGGCAATCGTCGTCAACGCCGCCATACTCAAAACAAATCCGAAAGATCTTGATGCGCTGTGCCGTCTCGGATTTGCGTATCTCAAAAGCGGCCAACTGACGATAGCCAAACGTGTGTATCAAAAGGTACTCGCCATCGACCAGTACAATCAAATTGCGACAAAAAATTTGAAAAAACTGGTGACACTGAAAAAAAAAGACATAGATAGCGGGACATACGGCGTGATGTCTCCGATGATTTTTTTGGAAGAACCCGGCAAAACGAAAATCGTTGAGTGCGTACGGGTCGCACCCGCAAGTGTTCTGTCGACATTATCCGCCGGCCAGGAGGTAACCCTCAAAGTCAAGCCGCATACGGTCGAAATCCGTTCGCAGCAAACCTATGTCGCGGCACTTCCGGATGATATGTCGTATAAACTCAATAAAATGATTGCCGCCGGCAATACGTATCAGGTAATCGTCAAATCTGTGGATAAAAAATCCGTGAAAGTGCTCCTACGTGAACTTTCCCGCGGAAAAAAATTTGCCAAACAACCATCGTTCACCAGTACCACCAGTTATGTTTCTTTTGCCAAAGGCGGCTCACGCGAAACGCCGGACATGACGCCGACCGGCGAAGCCGCAGACACCGATGATGTACCCGAAGAATCGAGAGAGCTTTAGTTGGGGATAAACCGCTTCGCATACGACTTCCCTATCCGTACCGTCAGATCTGCGCGATCTGGTTCTGAAATTTCTTTTAGGACACACCCCAGAACCGATTGAATAACTTTTGCACTCCCCTTTCCGAGTGCGTCCTTTGTCCCCGTTACCACACATGCATCAACTTCCTGCGTATCATTTCCGACGTAAACCACGGAAACACCGAGAGTAGAAAGAAGTCTCGCGACGCGTGACCCTAAAGATTGCATCTCGGTCGTGTTGTATACCGCGGTTGTTACGGTCTCACGACGAACTGCTTCGTCTTCAAAAATATGCGCAAGGCGCGCGTCTACGCGATCCGGATTTAGAATAAGCTGATGGCTCCCGTCGGCGATAACCACGTCGTCGGCAATCAGTCCGGGGTTATGGGTAAAGTCGTAGTCATCAATATGCGCGGGTTTGGCAACCCGCAAAAGCCAGACAAAATGCATGAATGCGGGAAGTGACATATTTGTGAGAAATACACCGCGCAGATACGAAATACTATGTGCAAACGTAAAAATATCATTCGTGAGTACGCCGGTTTTTGCCCCGATGTACCCTGTCACCGGAATGCCGAGAGCTTCGCTCACGCTTTCTGCCAGCACCGATCCATCTTTTTTATCGATCTGCCCCAAGCGCCAAAATGCCGCAAGGGAATACGTGCCGTATCCGTGCGTACCTTCAGCGGCAACCGTTTCCGGGATGGAAATGCGAAGAAGCGACCGGTCGCGCGGGTTCCAGGAATAGACGGTCATGGGACTGCCCACAACGACAAACGATTCTCTTGGATATGGATTTTCTTTTTTGGGAAGACAAAACCAAACGATACCACAGATTACGAGAAGAAGAAGCACGCGCTTCACGGTTACCACTCTTTCTTGCCCTTTTTGATAATCGTGACCTGGGGTAATTGCCACGTGCTGCCCGAACTCATTTGCTTCTCGGCTTTCTTTTCGAGTTCCGTCTTCTTGAATTTTTTCTTTTCCCCTTTATAAAACCCGCTGTTTGTTGCCATAGATCTATTTTATAGCCATTTGCGTTTCAATTCAAGGAACTGGTTTTCCGCTATCGCCTGACGTATATCATCCACGAGCCGATGAATGAAATGTACATTATGAATGGTCGCCAGTCGATAGCCCAATAATTCTTTTACATGAAACAAATGATGAATATATGCGCGGGTAAAATGCGTACACGTATAACACAAACAGTTTTTTTCGACCGGATGAAAATCATTCCTAAACAATGATTTTGTAATATCTATTTGTTTATTTTTTCCATACAGTATGCCCACGCGTGCAAGCCGTGTCGGAGCAACGCAATCAAACGTATCGATCCCGTGCTCGATCATAACAAAAATATCATCTATCTCTCCGACGCCAAGAAGATGCCGCGGTTTTTCCTGTGGAAGAAGTGGCATCACCCAATCCAAAACGTTTTTCATCTCTTTCTTCGATTCCCCTACCGCCACCCCGCCGATGGCAATCCCGTCAAAATCCATATGCGCAATAACCTTCGCCGATTCCTTCCGCAAATCTTCAAAAATACTTCCCTGCACTACACCAAACAGAGCTTGGTCTGTGTCATTGCGAGACCGTTCCGACGGCGCGGCAATCCCGTTATCGAAAAGATTGCTTCGCTTCGCTCGCAATGACATTTTTTTGTGTTCCGCCAAGCTCCTTTTCGCCCATTCATGTGTTCTTGCAAGCGATTTTTTCGCTTTTTCATGCGTTACGCCGTAGGGCGTGCAATCGTCAAAGGCGATATGGATGTCACTCCCCAAACCGGCTTGCCATTGCATAGATTTTTCCGGTGTAAACATGTGGCGGCTGCCATCCCAATGCGATTGAAATTCTGCGCCATCATCGGTAATTTTTGGTTTAAGCGAAAAAATCTGAAATCCACCGGAATCGGTCATCAAAGGCTTATCCCAGTTCATAAATTTATGGAGTCCACCCGCCTTTTTGACCACATCAATCCCCGGCCGGAGGTACATATGATAGGTATTTACAAAATATAACTGCACACCGATATCCGTAAGCTCCTCCGGAGTCAAACTCTTTACCGTCGCCTGGGTACCTACTGGCACAAACGCCGGGGTCTTGATAACCCCGTGGGCCGTCCGTATCTCCCCCACCCGGGCATGAGAGTGACTATCCTTATAGAGCCGTTTGAAGCCAAATTTCACCATATTGCCTATTGTATCATGTCTCAAATTCTACTATAATCCTATAATATTTATTCTTATGAATGAAAATCCCAATCCCCCATCACGATTCGATCAGACGGTTACCGCCATACGTGCAATCGTACCGCGCGAATGGCTTCCGTGCTACCCAAACTTTCCACAACCGACAATAGTAGATACGCTCGAAGAAGCGGTTCGGGATGTTCCCAGTCTTGAATCACTCGCGCTTGCAACACTCAAACACGAATGTCTTATTGTTCAACAAACGCATCCAAATAGAAAACTTCGACAGCAAACAGACTCTCTTCCCGCATTACCAAGAACCATACAAGACGAGAAACTGTTTAGTGACCATGATTTATTCCTCCTCGGTCATGATACAGCCGCTCCACTGAATATTGTCCAAGATCAAATATATCTACGTCACTCGAAATTTATTCCAACAATAAAACCGCTTATACATGTCGGAACAGTATTTCATCGGTTGGGATATCAATATTCAGAAACGTTATACGATAAATCCGACTACCTTTCGTATGCCTACGCAAAACTTATGCGGGAATACATTCATCAAGCCGTATTACCGGTCATTCAAAATACTATAAACGCAAGGCTTCCTATCGGAATATTTGAACTCCATGAACTCCGAAGCGGGTACCGTGAGCTCGTAGAACTTGATCCTTTAACGTGGGCGGTTACTCTCCCACTTCGCGCCACGCTTGAACAATTTATTGAAAGCCAAACTTTCCGCGATAAAAATACACAAAAACCGGTTCATGTCCAATTTTCAAATGATTGCGCTAATCCACTCGTTGTTATCGATCCAGGCGATTTATTCAGAATGACCCGCAATCTTCTGCGCGATGCGGTAACCCACGGCGATGGACCGACAATTACTCCTCTCATTCATATTACGGAGCGCGACGGCGTGGTTGAATATTCTATCTATTCACCAGGACAACTTGACGCCAAAACGCTCGCGATTATCGGCAAACAACCATATACCACAAAAGACTGTGGTGACCGACCGCACGGGTATGGGAAAGTGGGCGCAAGAAAACTGTTGACCGCCTTGTGGAACGCGTTGGGTGTATCACCTCGCGATATCGAATCACTTTTGCATGATCACTGGTCAAACACTATGCTCGACGGTTCACCATTTGTTCGCTGGACCGCACCACTGCCGATAGCCGAATAAATTTTCGCACTTGATTTTATATTAAATTATTGTTATATCAACATATATGCCACCATATTCGAGAGTAATCATATTCGAGGACGATCCCTTTATGGTTGAGAATATGCAAGAAAGTCTTGCGAATGAAGGACACACAGTTCTTTTTGTAGCAGATTCAATAGAAAAACTTGAAAAACTACTTCCTACGATTACTGATGCAGATGTCGCGCTTTTAGACAATCAAGCCCCATGGAAAACTGGACAAGCCCCGGATTATAAAGGAGTAGGAAAAATTGCTGAAAAACGTATTCGTGGCATTTTAGGAGAAAGAGTTATTACGGTTGCTACTACCTCTGATGAACATCCAAACTATGGTGAACACATATTCACCCACGGTATAACTCAAACTATTGGAGAGTTTGTGACCGCACTCCCCCGAAAAGAACGACAACAATGATGCCCAATCTAATTCATAACACTCTAAACATTGAAAAATAAAAAAAACCGCGTATAATGCTTGTCATTATGCCCCGATCAAAAGAAACGCAATCGCATGTCAATCTGAAAACGCTCTCACGAGAGTCTACAAACCTTATTCTTTCCGGTAATTTTTCACCACCCGTAATTGAACAGGTGCAGAATGAATTATAGGCATACCTCTGCGTTGATCCCGATACATTTGCCGGTATACTCTACCACCAAGACGGCTCCGGCCCGGAAAAGCCTTACTTCTTTCCCGACGGGGATGATTTGACACCGGAAGTACAAGTAATTGCACGAATCGGCGTGCAACATGAATATTGGCAGATGCTCCATACCGCACTTGCCGCCGGAACCATAGACGTCAACCACATCTATTCAACCGAAATTCTTATCCTCTATCCCCGTAACAACGGAGAGACATTTGTGGAAATTGACACTCACTCTAATCGATTAGCAAGAGTAATGAAAAAAATTGAAGACACACGCCCGAAATTTACCGCCTATGTGTCACTTGTTAATTACGGCGGCGACGGAGATTTTTATGGATCGTGGGAAAATCAGATATTCCCCATGCGCGTTCAGACTTTCAGGGGGAAAGAGCAAACGGTAGAACGGTCCCTTTTGGGAGTTTCCGATGTAATGGTTGCTAATACATGGCAAAGCTGGATAAACGTCGACAATATCTATGGAAAACTTTATCACAATACCATACTAAATAACTACGGATATTTACCTAACCCTCAGTTTGAGTTATTCAATCGAGCAATACAAAAAGGCAAAACATTTTGCAATGGCACTGACATAGTTCTACTAATATTTCATAGCGGTGGCACCGAAGAAGAGCTTTATCAGGTAGTGGATTTTATTTCATCCCAGTTCCGAAAAGAAGCGAAAAATCCAGAACTGCTGCATGCAACCCAAACACATGCCGAAAACCTAGAAAAACTATATAATACCGCAAAATTAAACAGACGGGATATATATCACTATTAAAATAACCCCTATTTTCCCTGCCAACGGTCGAGAAGGTATTCGAGACCATACTGGGCAAAACAATCGGTATCTTTTCCCGGATAAGTTTTTCTGAAATCGGCAAACCGCCTTAATCTCTCTTCATATTGTGATCTTCCATGCGTTTTAATTGACTCCCAATTCCTCGACGCAGGACTCGCTGCCAAATTATCAAGTCCCTCAAACCCAATTTCTACCCACACGAGTACTTTCAATGCCTCCTCACTCATTGATTTATACCATTCAGCGCTATCTCTTTCAGCAACATGTAATTCTAAATAGTCATCAATCAAAATGAGACTCAAATTACCTCTCAAATACGGGAAACCATATTTATCATCGTAAAAATATTCCCATACCTTTTCCTTTGGCAATACCCGTGCAATACGCTCGACAACAGGAAGAAGCGACTCATCATATTGCACTTGCTTCCCGGAAGATTCCGGTGGCGCAAACTTTTGTAATTCAAGCACAATTGGATTATACTACAGGGCATATGTCCGAGCAAATATTATTGAAGGGAAATAAATGACTATAAAAATCTCGCCGGAAAATACGGAGGCGATGGCCTTCCGAGACCTGATGACGCCAAAGTTACATGACGATTTAGATCGAGCACTGACTATGTTATCACCACTAAGACGAGAAGTGTTTATCGCACATTTTGTGGACGGCGTACCCTATGAAAAATTAAGTCGAGACTTTGGAAAGACTGAAAAACGAATTCGTTCAATTGCATCCAGTGCTCGAAACCAACTGCAAAACGTCACCAGTCTGAGACAGTATCTCGATATGCTCTCCTAATAATCTTATGAAAATAGAATCATACTACGATTGTCTCCCACAAGGCTGGAAATTACCGCCAAAAGAAATCGGAGGAATAAATATTGTCCGGTATTTTACCTTACTATTTTCGGATGAAATTGCGGGAACATATGCGTTTAAAACCAAGAATCCCGAACATCCTTTGGGCAAAAAACTAAAATCGTTTATTCAAGAATCTGATACGATTGGCGAACATTTAAAGCAAATGGGTAATAATTCATTATTTGTGGATTATAAATATATGCGACGACGATGGTTGAATACAATTGATCCAGAGCACTCCACGGAATTTAGCGACATAATCATGCGAGAATTTCCCATGACGATGACCGCGAAGCAATTAGTACATCATGCCGGGAAAATTGTAGAAACGTGGTGGAAATAAACGTCAATGCTGCACTTCGACAACCTTCAAGGAGTCTCCTTGTAGGCTATACCAAACACCATGCGCTTGTATTGTTGTATCGCTTGTTTTCGTGAACATTTCTTTCTGTCCTGAATACCTTTCAGAGAAAGTTCCCGTACAGAATCGGAAAGCTTGATTGCCTGCATGAGTCGCTGTTCGGGGGTCATTTTACTAAGAATCGTTGTTTGATCCATAAAAGCATTATCCACTTTGATCTACTTCAAGGAGTATCCTCGTAGGCGCTTTATTACCCCGCTCCGTGCTCGAGTTTGAGAATAAGCTCTTTGGGAGAAACAATCAAAAACGTACGAATCTTTTTTTGTAATACGAATAAATGTTTTTTATCAAGCGTCACGAGATACTTGACGTGCTGTTCTTTTGCAGACGCAAGCACATGCGCGTCCCCAACATCTACGACAATTGGTTCAAATCCTCGCACAGTGTCAAGCCCAGGCGGAGGAGTAACGGTAAACTGTTTGATGAGAGCATCGACGGCGGATACGGAAATACTTAATTTTGCACGATGGCTCATGACTTCATTCAATATGACTTCACTCACCAGTCCTTTAACATTCCTTTTTTGAACCCAGCCCAAAAGTTTTCCTGACCCTCCTGATGGCGAGGCAAGACCGGAAAGAACAACAGAGGCATTAAACAGTATTATTGGATTTGCGCGCATGAGAGCTCCTTGCTTTCCTTTTTATCCAGTTCAATGAACTCACGAACCTCTGCATCCGTGTAGGAACGAACGGGGTATGGAAGAGTACGAACGGGCTCTATCATGAGCCGTCCACGATCTGTACGAACGCGCACAAAATCGTTGTCAGAAATACCGACGCGTTTCCTGATTTTTATCGGGATAGTTACTAAACCCTTCGGTTGCATTTTTACGATGTCTTCAATCGGTATAAGTTGCATAAGTTGGAATTTCTTCCTTTCTATATTTCTATAATATACTATTTATAAAAGCCTGTCAACTACCCCGCTCCGTGCTCGATTTTGAGGCGCAAAATTTTACCGGCAATATCCTCATCGCTCACGCCATACGATGACAACAGGCGCTCTACGATCGAGATAGCGGCTTCAAACTCCGGCTGCACCACTGAATCCACCCCGAGACTTTTCAGGTCCTTCTGATCTTCCTCATGATGCGTCCGGCAAATAATTTTAATATTCCGGTTGAGAGTTTGCGCGTTGCCGATAATAAGCTCCTGCGTATGCCGGTCCGGAATGGCGATAATAATTGCTTTTGCAAAATCCACCTGTGCCCAGTCCAACACATCACGATCTGCAGGATCGCCGTAGACCACCGGTATGCCCTTTTCTTTTAAATGCGCAATCGTGGCGTTGTTGTAGTCCACAACGACAAACGGCACGCCTGCCATTTCCAGGGCGCGGCCAATATACTTCCCTACCCGGCCGTAACCGCAAATGACAATGTGGTCCCGAAACGGAAGTTCTTCTTTCTCAAGCGCTGCTTCGCTGCTTTTCCACCCGAACCGTTTGGCAAACCAATAATAAAGGCCTTGCCCGCGGCTAGTAAGCGGTGCAGAAAGCAGGATGGTTAAAAATGTAAGCGCGACAATGAGCGAATAGTCTGCAGAGGTAATTGCACCCAACGTGAGTCCCTGGTTTGCGATAATAAATCCGAATTCACTCATGGGAATAAGACCTACAGCCGCTAAAAATGCAGTTTTTCGGTGGTACCCTAAAAACCGCATGAGGCCGGACACGACGATAAATTTGACGGCAATCACCGCCGCAGCAAGTGTCAAAAGGATCCATCCGGATGAAAAAAAAATGGAGACAGGTAACCCCATGCCAAGCGATACGAAAAATACAACGGCAAAGAGGTCACGGAGCGGACGAACCTCAGCAAAAATGGCGTGATTTTGACTCGTTTCTGATATAAGAAGTCCGGCAATAAATGCGCCCAGTGCGGCAGACAGGCCCAATACAAAGGTAAGGAGCGCACACAAAAAAGCAAAACCGACGGTCGAGAGAACAAATATTTCGCGGCTGCCGATACCGGAGACAGCAGTCAGAAACACCGGAATCCCACGGCGCCCGAGATACACAATCACAACAAGTGCCATTACGGCTTTCACTATCGTAACAGTCATCGTGACCAAAAGCGGGCCAAGCGATGGTGATGCGCCGGAAGACGCCGCAATAACGGCAGGAAGAATAATCATGATAGGAACAACGCCTAAATCCTGAATAACCGACCAGGTCATCATGGTTTCCCCCGGACCGGTATCAAGCTCTCCCCGTTCGGACAGTATTTTCATGATGACGGCACTGGAAGAAAGAGAGGCCGCAACGGCGATAAAGAGACTAGGGAGAAAAGAAATGGAGAGAAAAAGAGATAAGAAAAATATAAGAAAAATAACCAGGACGATTTGAAAACCCGCGGCCCAGCCGATACTGCGCAGGAGTTTTTTCATGCGGTGAAAGGAAAATTCTACACCAAGAGTAAAAAGAAGCAGTGTCACACCGCTTTGGGCAATGGCGTTTAAAAATCCGGCATCGGTAATTTTCGGAAATACATTACCAAACAATATCCCGGCTGCAATATATCCCAACACCATCGGCTGCTTTAACAATTTTGCGACGACGCCGCCGAGGATCGCAGCACTAAAAACGAGAAGGAGTGTGGTAATTAAGGCTAAACTATGTGAATCCATGGATGATTGTATTCATATCATCCGGTATCGGGGCTTCAAATGCAAGTAATGTCACTTATATATAATCTGAAAGATTATCGCGATGAGCGTGGGTAAATTTTTTAAGATCGGATAATACCGTCGCAGCATTAAGTGGCCCAAATCCTTGATTAATACCAATCTGAGTTGTGATCTTTGCATCTGTCACTAAACTTTCCAAAAACGACTCAACCGACCAATCTGACTGCACACCCAACTGAAGCAGATGTTTTCCTCCTTCTACTGGTAGAATTGTTGTGGGAGGCATCCATAAAAATGACGGCTCATTCCCTAAATATAATGTGGAGAAGAGAAACATGGATGTCCACCCAGCGCCAACTTTTTCTACCTGGACTGATATAAATTTTTTTAGATCGATAAACGTTTTTTCCAATCCTTCCGGATTCTCGTTATTACTAAATAACATAATAACTGCGTTTGGTGATTGCCGTGGACCCGAATAGTCTTCAGTAAATCGCGTAGTGAACTGAATGCCAAATAATTCTCCGTCGGAAGACAAAAATATCGACCCGTCATCCTTGGACCCCCCCGAATTGTATCGCGGATTGTAAGAGGTTTTACATCTCTTATTGGTGCAAAACTCACTTCATCAGGTTCTTTTTTTGCAGCTTCTAAGACAGCAGCTAGAAAATAACCATGTTCATTCACCGCGTCAATGAGATACGGAATTTGGAAATAATATCCACTCATGTCTTTCTTATCGGGTCCACAAACAAAAACAGATCTTGCGGGCCAATCTGTTAACGGAAATCCTAACTGTTTACGCCAAACATCCGCGAGCATAGCCGTTGTCCCTAGATTTCGGGGATGTAATTTTTTTAATGGGATTGTCCTTAACTCTTCTTTTGATATATTTGATTGACCACCCATTCTTAAGTACAAAGAAAATATATTATCAATTGCTTCTTTGGAGGTGTGAACCGTGAGTGTCCCGGCGTCTTCATGACTAATCGCGATCGGTAGACATTCCCCTTTTAATTTACCAGTCATTCCACGAAGTACTAAGCTATTTTGGAGAGGCTTTATAAAGTCTAATCTCTCAGTCTCCGGAAATCGTTGTTCCAGCATTGCCATGATCATAAGTGGCGCAATCGGGTTATGTATTTCTTGTGTATATGAAGGAATTTCATCCATACTCATTTATTGAATTATCTTTCTCATATCATCCGGTATAGGAGCCTCAAATGCAAGGAGCTTCCCTGTAATAGGGTGTGTACATGATAATTTCCAGGCATGGAGCATCACCCGCCCGACACGCTGACGGTCGAGGCGGGCAGTTTTGCGGCCGGCATATAAATAATCCCCGACAATGGGGTGGTTAATATATTTGAGATGCACACGGATCTGGTGCGTCCTCCCGCTCTCGGGGTACAATTCAACAACTGAGAACGTTTCTTTTTCTCTGACCCCTGTACCCTGTACCCTGTACCCTGTTTTCGCTTCTTTCCCCCCCGGCACAATCCCAAACCGTTCCCGGTTCCACGGCAGCCTGCCAACAGGCGCATTGATTTCCCCGACATCAGGAACGAGTTTCCCGTGGACAATAGCAAGATACGTTTTATGAATTTTGCGTTCTTTAAACTGCCGCTGCAATTCGTAAAATGCTTCGGGCGTTTTGGCAACAAGCAAAATCCCCGATGTTTCTTTATCAATCCGGTGGACTATTCCTGCGCGGTCTTCAAAGTCTGTCATCCCCGACCTGATCCCCGTCTTCACGGGGACGGATCCATCTTCAATAACACTGGATTCCCGCCTGCGCGGGAATGACAAATATGTTTCCACCCAATCTTGTATCGTTTCTCCTTTTACCGACTCGGCGCGGTTAACGACGATTCCGGGAGGTTTATTGATAACGATCAAGCTTTCGTCTTCAAAGAGAATGGGAATTTCCATGTTTAAGACACAGCGTCGCTGTGGGAAGAATGGCTAACCGGTCCGTATCGATGAGATCTCCACACTTGGTGCAGTATCCGTACGTTCCATCGGCAATACGAAAAAGGGCGCCGTCCACGTCAGTAAGTTTTGCTTTTACTTCATCGACCATCGCCGCAAATCGATCGTGACTCGACTCATCACTGGCTTCCGTATCAGAGGAAGCCTTATCCATCGCGCGGTCCGTATTGGAAAACGGATCCTGCGCTAAAAGATCAGACATTTGCGCCGTCAATCGTTTTTTTTCTTCTTCAAGATGAATGCGAAGATCTTCGAGCACTTCGCTTGGAAATTGTACCATACTATTCTTCCTTTCTCTCTTCCTCCGCCGCGAACATAAAACGCGCCCATGGTTTCTGCAAATAGTGCCACCAAAACCCACTGATTGGCGCGAAGATTACCTAAGTATACAGGAGTATCTTTAAAAAATTCAAGAGCGAATGATGAAACGGAAAACATGGTAAAAAACCATAATGCCAGAAATCCGTACGGCCATTTGTGTACGGTTGCTTTTTTCCCCAACAATGCCATAACGATGACAATAGCGACCATGCAGATCATTTCATACACCTCAACCGGATGCCGCTTCCCCACATGCCCGGCAAACCGGATCGCCCACGGCAAGGAGGAAGACAAACCTGCATAGGACCCGTCCAGAAAAGCCCCGATAAGACCGACAATATATGCGCATCCGAACGTCATCCCGAACGCATCCAGCACATACCCCAACCGCACTTTATACCGGCGCGTTAAAAATATTAGGATGCCCAAGCCGCCAAGAAGTGCTCCGTAGAGAGACATCCCCGGCGCCACCCAGACGGCAACAATTTTCAGGGGACTTTCGCGAAACAGTTCAAAATGAACGGCCACATATGCCGCGCGTGACAAAACAAATGCCGCAATCGTACCATAAAACGTCAGATCAAAAATACGCTCCTCATCAATACCCTGGCTTCGTAAGCTTCGCCAAAAAAGAAAAGAAAACACGAGCCATGCAAGCACCAAAAAGACACTAAGACTATAGATATGGACACTGCCGATGGAAAATAATATTGGTAACATACAAAAAAGTTTATAAAGTCTTAAAGTCTTAACATTATGAACTTTATAACTCAGAACTTTACGGACTTATTGATATTATACTTCATCCGATATATTCCATACAGTAAAATAATACACCCCAGACCAAAAATAACCATCCCCACACCGGCAAAATCAGCAAGTATCCCGCCTAGTATAACCGGTAAAAGACCGGCCCCGCCGATTGTGGACGTCAGCATGCCGTACACGCGCCCGCGCATTGATCCTTTTGCTTCTTCCTGAAGAAGACTATTTGCCGGTACGTCCAATAAACTATTGGCAAATCCCAAAAGAAAAAACAACAGCATGGTTACGGGAAGCCGAAACAAGGAAGGCACATACCGCGCGCCCATCACCAGAAGCAAAGATACTCCGGCTCCTGTGACGCCGATATTGATAAGACGCTTTGGGTGAAATTTTGATCCGAAATTTCCTACCCATACGACGCCGACCAATATCCCCAGTACCGCCGGCCCCACAATGAAAAGCGACGCATCACGGATATCGATATGAAGTATGCGATCCGCAAATCCCGGGCCAAGGGTACCCAGCATCACCATAATAATTTGTGTACCGGTAAGAAGCAGCAAGCTATCAAAAAGAACCGGAGACTTCCGGACGTACATAATGCCGTCGATCAATTTTTGATAGACACGGGAAATAATATGACTCATATCAAAAGAAAGTACCGTCCGGAATCCAAGCGCACCCGCACTCATGTAGGGCAAATGCGATTCAAACCATGCCGCAAGCCCGAATAACACTGATAACACCGGAAATATCCACTGATGTCCAAAAAGTTTATAGAGCGGTCCTGCGGCTACAGATCCGATTGCCAAACTGCTGTAAAACGTAAACGCAAATAAACTGTTTGCCGGAACTATTTGTTCCGGCGGAACGAGTTTTGGAATGGTCGGAGCTTCTGCCGGAACATAAAACTGGGTAATAACAGCATTGACGAACATGACGATATACACAAGAACAATATTATCGGAGAAAAATAAAAGAAGAAACACCAGTGCGGCGCGCGTCAGGTCACAGTAGATGAGAACCCGTCGCCGGTCGAGGTGATCCACCGCGGTTCCGGCAATCATACCAAAAAGCAGTGCCGGAATGCCGTAAGCAAGAAAAAGGCCGGATACCGCGGTATTACTGCCCGTTGTCTGATACAGCCGGAGCGCCAGCACAAATAAAAGCGTGTTAACCGCAAGCTGTGAACAGATCTGCCCGAACCATAAAAAGCGGAACGGTGCAATCGTCAACACGTCCCGATATGATGAATTGTTCTCCATGTGTTACAATTGTTAAATGACTGCAACCGCTCATGCTATCGTCGCCGGTGCCATCTACCGCGCAATCCCCAATCCGGCTTTTTCCGTCCCCCTGGCATTTGCCTCACATTTTATCATGGACGCTATGCCGCATTGGGATTTTGGCACCAATTGGCGTAAACGCTCCAAAACTCAAACAGGAATGCTTGCGATAGCCGAAACGGTCATAGGTATAACGCTAGCATATTTCCTGTTTCAGGGAAAGGGAGACAGCTTGCCGCTTTTGGCAACCATTATCGCTTCTGAACTTCCGGACTGGATGGAAGCGCCGTGGTACATCTTTTTTGCCAACAAAAACAAACACAAGCCGAAAAAACGTGCAGGGTTTTGGGAAAAACTTGCCTATAGAATTTATCAGACGGAAAACATTTTCCACGCAAAAACAGATGCACCGTTTGGCATTTTTACCCAGATAGCTACCGTTGGGTTCTTTTTACTCTTATTAAACCAGAACACGGTATAATTTTCACTCCTTGTTTTTCGATTTCATCTAATAACAAATTCATCCCTAAACTATCCGAGCTCATGTGGCCGGCAATAACGAGATTAATGTGATATTTCATCGCTTCTTTGCGGTGTTCTTCTCCTGCATGCATACCAACGACCGTCCCTACTCCTGCCATTGCAAGTTTTTCATAAATGATATGGGAGGGCTCGGTGCCGCCGGTAAATTCAATCGGTGCCACCCGCCCGGCACGGTTATGCGAGTCGCCTGCGAAAATCATGGGACCGGCTTTGCCGCGCATTGCCTCCTGATATTCCGGTTCTTTTTTTAAAATTTCCAATACGTCACCGACGGTCTCAGGCTTTGCTTTTTCAAATAATTCTTCCATGTAGGTATGCACGAGATTATCTGTAATCGTATGCGTCCCCATAAACGCAAAACCCAAAAGTCGCGCGGCATCTACTGCCTGATTGTGGTTTCGCGGACTAAACCGGCGCTGAACCTCGGAAATGCGGTCGTGCATCACACCCTCGGCAATATTAATCGGCACACCGTACTTGGCCCAGATATCCGCCTGCACGTCCATAACCTCGTGGAGGGCCGCCAGCGATCCTCCTTCGGGATGATGCGCCAGAAGTAAATCAATACCCGCTCCTTTTTGATTTAACCGGTCAGCCAAAAGCACCTCCGCACCGTCCATATCGATGCCTGCCAAAATGCAGTCTACCTCAAGATTTGCCTTACCTAAAAAAATCCGGGAATCGGTATACGGATTCACCAAATCTTCGAGGTCAAATTCTTTTTGTTTGGATTTCGGAAGTTCCTCATAGTCCTTTTTCCGCCGCGCCAGAAGTTTTTCCACGCCCTTTTTCCCCCGCGGATCGCTCTCAATCCCCATTTTTACTGCCAGCTGATAAATATCACCGAGTTTCATATCATGAGTATAACCAACTTGTATCTAATTCTTCAATAACGGAAATTAACCCATGATCATGGTCATGCTTTTTTAAATATTCATCAATTGATGATACGCCTCCCCATAAAATAATCTGTTCCTTTACTTCTTTTTGTAAATTTTTTAATTTAGGTAACACATTAGTATCTCCTTCTTTAAGGAGATACTGATATCCACGTATCGCATAACATTTTTGAAATACTGTTTGGGCGAGTTAAGTGACGTTTCGTGTTGGTTTTTCCCGTCTTTTTAGTAAATAATTAAACGCAATAATTTTCTTTTTTCCTCCGGATAATCCTCGGTGCCGATGGATGAGTTCTTTGATCCGGGCATTGATG
>Ga0315273_10000321_pt1 | contig 48109 bp, 42 predicted proteins | sample YL17G02_0_MG_FD_205753 | JGI IMG/M metagenome (GOLD analysis project Ga0315273, IMG submission 205753) | Sediment microbial communities from Yellowstone Lake, YNP, Wyoming, USA - YL17G02_0 | ecosystem: Environmental > Aquatic > Freshwater > Lake > Sediment | place: USA: Wyoming | collected...
GCAAAAAAGGATTTTACAGCGGGGGAATAACCCTATTTGTCTGAAAACCGCTGAGAAACCAATTCGGGAACCGCAGGACTATAGCGCGGGAGTCAACAATAGCCAGCTGCAATATGTTTCCCATAAGGGGATAGTGCCAGAAAACCAGTGGTTCAGGACCGTGATGACGAGTGATATACTACGGAAGTGGCATATTGCAAGCAGGCACACGTAGGGCAGAAGGCGAACAGCAATTCGGAGGAAAGTGTGGCTGACGAAACATCTCTCAGCGAAAACTTGTGGGGAGGAATTGTATGCTGGCATGCAGGAAGGCAGTTCATAGTTCGCCTCGACGATGGACGCGATCTGCGTGCTATCTTGACTCTCGAGGTTTTGCAGCGTGCGGGAATGCTTGAAGGCCCGATAGTAGGTGCTCGCGTGAAGGTGAAACAGTACAAGCATCCGAAGATGCACCGAATCACTTGGCTTGGAGTCAATATCAACGAAATGGGCGATTCATCGCGAGCTTAAGCGGCCACTGTCGCAGGAGGACATTCTACTCGTCGATTGCTAACATCTCTCTCGACCACCCAGTACGTGTCGGTATTGACGGAGCCGATGCAGCAGGCAGAATCATGCTCGCTCTTCACTTTCCATCCTTGCTTCGATTCCCCATATTGGGTGCAGGTTGGCGAAAAGCGGACTGTATCTATTCTTGAGCGGCGCAAAACACAGGTCAGGTACCGTTGCCCTCAGCAGCCGTTGGGTCGCTTCCTTGCTCCATGGATTTCTATGACATGCACCCACTCCCCAAAGCGTTCATATTTCGAGAACGTAAGACCGTACGTGTTGCAGCCAAGTGTCGCCTTCCTCCTCTTTTTCAGATCTTGCATTTCCCGGAATAGCAAGCCCCGGTGGGTAGAGTCAATCGAAGAAATGCCGATCCCCACTGGTCCGCGAAATGCGCTAACGAGCTCAGCTCCATCCTTGTATTCGATCTCGACTCGGTCAGCTCCGATTTCGACAGCCTTTCTCAGAAGATCCTCAAGCATCTGGAACTCCCTATGTCATCCTATTGTTCAGAAGCGAACGTCTCTGGCCGGGCGCGTGGAGCGCCGCCTCGCCTGGACCCGGTTGGTGGAACTCTGATTCGCAGTCCGACCCTTGGTACTGCGTTGATGTCGTTCAGCGCTTTTGTGATCGCTTCATTCTGTATTTCGATGGTGTCAAGCCATGTGTCGTAGAACAAGGCGCCCAGTGGTTCATAAGTTGCCCAGGAAGCGGTGAACTCCCGTTCGCCAAGTTTGCCTTCAGCATATCCTGTGGTCTTGCTAGAATCGTGCCAGCAACTCGTGATCTCTACCTTGTATGGCATGAATCAACTCCTACGTCTCGTGTTGTCTGAACTCCAATTACTCAGGAGCCTGCCAGGTGAGCCGTTGTACCCCAGAAACTGGACCGACTCACAGCCGCGACGAAATCCCCAAACCGTAGATCATCTTGACCCTGTTTCACCGTATATTGCCCAAGGGGGAAGCACCTTTGCGAAAAACCTATTGGATGCGCCACTCCATTCGCTCGTAGACGTCCTTCCGGTGGCAAATGCCCAGAATCAAGATGTTTTCGCTTTCAAGCTTCAAGACAATCCGATAGTCCCCAACCCTCAGTTTTCGGTAGCCTTTCAACGTTCTCCTCAACGGCTCTGAATACTTTTCTGGTGCGGTCAGCAACCGCTGCTCAACGGCTGTCTTGATTCGTTTTTGGATGGTCCTGTTGAGTTTGGGAAGGTCTTTTTCTTTGACGTCCGGGTGATACCGGAGGCGGTAGGGCACTGCTATTCCCAGACCTCGTCATGGGTCAAGGCCCTGCGACCGGCCAGAGTCGTCTCCCGCCTCTCCGCTACCTGGGCCAGGACGGTATCTTCATGAATTTCCAGGGCTTCCCGGATCAGGTCCCGGGTCACCATGGACAGGGAGAGACCTTGCTCCTGGGCTAGTTTTTCGATCAGGGAGTAGATCGGCTTCTCCAGGGCTACGTTAATGCGTGGATTCTTGGTGGGCATTATGTACCTCTAGTTACAAGTGTAACACTTCTGCAACACCAGAGGCAATAGCACGCAGACAGGCACCCTTCACTAACAGTTCAACAACAACTCCGGTAGGTCGTCGGGCTTATGACTGAACAGAAAAGTTCGAAGTTCGTCCAGGAGGGGGAGAGGAAACCAACACATTCGAACGCAGCCCTGCTCGGTGAATGCAGACCAGGGTTATTTTTATGCTCGTTTCCTCCAGCACTAGGAAGGAAACGAGCGCCGCCAGGCTCGGTTTCAGTTCGTTCTCGCGCTTCCGGAGCGCTTCCTGGATTCGGCGCCGGTATTCGTCGCACAAATCCCGATCTATAGCGACAAGGCTTTCCAGCCCCGCCAGCTCCGCCTCCAGCTTCCCAGCCGCCTTGCGCATCTCTCCGCTCTGCCGTCCAATGCGCTCCCGTCTCTAGGCCTGAAGCTCGCAGGGTTTTACGCCTTCCCCGCGCTGCCGAAGAGGTGCATCAGCTCTTCGACCGTCTTTCGAAGAGCCTGCCGGGCAGTGGTCAGCACGTCGGCGGACAACCCCGAGCCCATCACCTCGTACGGGTTGTAGTCCCCGCCCACCTTGGCGCTCGCCCGTCGCAGGGTCTCGAAGTAGGTTCGTTTGAGCACGCTGCCGACGTTGATCTTGCGGATCCCCAGACCGACCGCTGCCACCAGGTCATCCCGATGGATGGAGCTCGCCCCGTGCAGGACCAGCGGCACGGGGACGGCCCTGCGCAGTTCCGTCAGCCGCTGGAGGTTCAGCCGCACCTGGCGGCACCCGTGCAGGTGCGCCTGCCCGATGTTGACCGCCAGCGCATCCACGCCTGTACGCTCGACGAAGCCGCGGGCCGCCTCAGGGTCGCTCAGGCGTAGATCCTCCGGAGCTCGCTCGAGCTCTCCGGCCACGCCGGGCAGCGCGGTCAGTTCTCCCTCCACCGCGACCGACACCTGGTGCGCCTGCTCGACGATCCGCCGTACCTGCTCGGTCTGCTCCTCGAAGCTGAGACGCTCGTCGGTGAACATGACCATCCCGAACCCGTGCCCGACCGCCTCCAGGACCCCCTCGAAATGCGGGGATTCATTGAAAACCAGGCAGGCGGGCACCGCAAGCCGCCGGCAGGTTTCCAGACCGAGAGCAGCGTAGTCCCCGAGGTGTTCACGGCATTCCCGCTCGGGGTGCAGCAGGTAGATGCCGCTGAAGCCCAGCAGCACCGGTGAGCAGGCCGCCTCCGCCGCGTCCGCGACAGCCAGCAGGGACTCCAGATTCCAGCTCTCGAAATACCCCACGGCGTACCGGCCGCGCTCCGCCTCGGCCAATAGCTCATTGAACGGAACTAGCGCCATATCAACTCCTCGCCCACCTGCTCCCGGAAGACCTCGGGTGCGGAGCGTTCGCTCCCTTGGTCCACCCGCACCTTGCCCACCCGTAACGCGCACCTGCCCGTTGCGATCGTCACACTCTCCCTGCCGATTTCGACCACCGTCCCGGGGGCAATTGACCGCCTGCGCGGCACCACCGCCGCGTCCAGGAAGAATATTTTCCGCCCGCCGAACAGGCTGTAGCACTGGCCAGGAGAAACCTGAATCCAGCGCCGCAGCCGCTCCGCCTCCAGCAACCAGTCTAAACGTCGATCCTGCTCGCGCACCGAGGAAAAATACGAGGCCCCGCGCTGCGGCTGCGGTCTTCGACGCAGCTCCCCTTTCGTCGCATGCGCGATCAGCCGCCCGACGAGCCGCACGCTCTTCACCATGAGGCGGTCGTAGACGCCGGCGACCGTATCGGAGCGGCGCGTGCGCAGGCGTACCTGATAGAGGATGTCGCCGGTGTCAAAGCCCGGATCCATCACGTGCACGGTGAGGCCGACCGTACGCTCGCCGTTCCGCAGGGCCCAGAACAGCGGATGCTTGCCGCGGTAGGCCGGGAGGAGGGAGGCGTGGAAGTTGGCGGCCAGCAACCGCGGCACCCGTAGGATCTCCACCTTAAGCAGGTTCATATACCCGACCGCGATGAACAGGTCCGGCCGGAGCGCTCGAACGGCCTCCACGAAATCCGGCTCATTCGGGCTCGCCGGCTCGAACGTCGGGATGCTACGCGCCCTGGCGAGCTCGACGAAGCTGGAGCCCTCCACGGAACGGGTGTTGGTCGATGTGCGTTTGGCCGAGGGCACGTCGATCACGCCTGCGAGCACGCAAGGCGCCATCAGCAACGCTTGAAAATGCCGGTTGCTGAAAACGCCTTCGGAGTTGCCGAAGAATACGACCCCTAGGCTCATTTTCTGGGGAAACGGACCTTCTTGAACGCCGCGGCTCGTTCCTCCAGCGGCACCTCCACGGCCAGCCGCTCGATGCTGGAGCCCAACTGCACGCCGTGGCAGTCGGTGTGCCCGAGCATGTACTGAGCGTCCTCGGGGTTCACCAGCGCCGCGCCGTGGGCGAGCAGGATCACGTCCGGCTTCAGCTTCCTGGCGATGTCATAGTGCGCCTGGCTGCGCACCGCCATATCCTCAACCGAGCGGCCGGCTGCATAGCCCGTAGTCCCGCCGCGCGTGATCCCCGCGTGGAAGATAAAGATGTCGGGCGCCGCCTCGCGCATCAGCCGTTCCGCGTCCGCCTCGTTGAAGGCGTAACCGATCGTGAGCAGGTCCAGCTCGCGGGCGAAGTTCAGCATGTCCAGCTCCAGCTGGTAACCCAGCCCCGTCGCTTCCAGCGTCTTGCGGAACTCACCGTCGAACCAGGCGACCGTCGGGAAGTTGTGCACGCCCGAAAAGCCAACGCGCCGGATATCCTCCAGGAACAGGCGCATGTCGCGCAGCACGTCCACCCCATTCAACCCGGCGATGACCGGCACCTCCCTGACCTGGGGCAAGACCTCGCGGCGCCCGACGTTGTACACCATCTCGTTGGCGTCGGCCATGGGGAGCATACCCGCAAGGGAGCCGTAGCCCTGCATGCGGAAATAGCCGGTGTTGTATACTCCCAGGATGTCCACCCCGCCCCGCTCGATGAACTTGGCGGCGATGCCGTTTCCCGCACCGGTCATCACCAGGGGCCTGCCGCGCTCGATCTCGGCCCGCAGGCGGTCGAGAAACTCCTTCCGCGAATAGCGTTTAGCCACACTGCCTCCTCATGCGCCGCCTCGGCTAACTTTTCGCCTCGATGAGGGCGATCAGGGTCTCCACCGCCTCGGCCGCGAACGCGGGGTCCTCGATGTGCGTATCGCGCTCCACGACGCGGATGCTCTTGGGCAGATTGGCCTTCAGCTCGGCCACGAACGCCGCATCGGCCTGCGGGTCGTAGAAGCCTTTGCCTTTCACCGCGTAGCTGTCGTATCCCGCTGTGGGGATCATGAAGACCGCGCGGCTCCTGGTGAACTGCAGCCGGCGGGCAACCTCCTTGCCGACCTCTGCCATCTCTTCTTTGTTCAGGCGCAGGTCGGTGATCTGCGGGCTGTGTCGAATCAGCGTCCGCCCCGCGTACCGGGGCGGGACCGTCTCAGGCTCGTTGAACACCAGCACCTCGATCGCTCCCGGACAGAGCACCTGCGGAAGGCCTAGCTTCCCGGCCGTCGTCAGCCGCTCCACTCCGCCCGCCAGCAGGGCGTGGTGCATCTCGTTGGAGACCTCGATGGTCGAGTAGTCCAGCACCGCGCCGATGAGACCCTCTTTCATCATCTGCTCCATCGCCCGGCCGCCGGGCCCGATGGCGTGGAATATAATTGTTTCGTATCCTGCCTTCTCGAGTAGCTCCGCGGCCTTCATCGCCCCCTGGGTCGTGATCCCCACGGTGGTGATGGCCACCAGCGGCTTCTGACCCCTGGCCACCTGCACGTCCACGTCCGCCATGCCGCACGCCGCCCCGGCCGCGTTGGCCAGGATCTTCCGCATCACCGGGTTCAGCCCCATAATGTCGGTGACCGAGAACATCATGGTCACGTCCTTGATGTCCACCCACGGGCCAACGTTGCCGGAGGCCATCGTGGAGACCATCACCTTCGGGAAGCCGTAGGGCAGGGCCCGCATGGCCTTGGTGCTTAGGGTGGTGCCTTGGGTACCGCCTATAGACAGGATGCCGTGAATCCTGCCCTCCGCTGCCAGCCTGGTCACTATTGCGGTCGCCCCAGCGGCCATCACCGGCGCGGCCACCTCGCGCGTCGGGTCTGCGAGGATCTTCTTGAGCGACATCCCGCCCGCCTCGGCGACCTGCTCGCGTGTGATGTCGGGCCTGGCCGCCGGCGTGCCCGTCACGCCCGTGTCGATCACCAGCGCCTGGTCGCCGAACCCGGCGATCCGGTCGCGCAGATACTCGGTTTCCCGCCCCTTGGTGTCCAGGGTCGCCAGGACTGCGATCGTCTTGCCGCTCATGCTCTCGCCTACTTTCCGATCTGCTTTCGCAGCCAGGCGACTGACTGGACCACATTCTCCTCCCCGTCGCTCTCGATGCTGAACACGCCATCCCAGTTGCGCGCTTGCAGGATCTTGATGCATTTCGCGATATTGTCGCCGTTGACGCCCTGGCCGATAGGCACCACCGAGGCCGAGATCCCGGTTTCCTTGCCGCGCATCGCATCGGCAAGTGATTGGCTGACGTCCTTGCAGTGCACGTGGGTCACGTACTTGGCGACCTTTTCCAGGAACTTGGGCGGGTCCTGGCCGGCAATGAACGAGTTGCCCGTGTCAAAATTGATCCGCACGAACGGCGACTTGAAGTGCTCGACGATCGATAGCAGCATCTCCGGATCGGTGGTGAAAGGCCCGTGCGGCTCGACGTTGATGATGACCTTGTGGTTCTCGGCCACCGAGACGCACTGGGAAAGGTGGTAGCAGATGCGGTCGATCTGCTCCTTGTCCGACATGCCGGGCACCTTGTACTTGCCGTCCGTGGTGTCCACGCACGGCACCCCGAGCAGGCCGGCGAAGATGATTCCACGGCGGATGAAGTCGATGCACTCCCAGCGGTTGATCGGAAAGGAGACGTCGAGTTGGGACACCTTGAGGCCGTGCTTTTCGAATTTCTTACGCAACTCCAGCGGGTCGCTGTCCAGCGGGACGAACGGCGAAAACCCCAGACCCTCGAAAAACTCGGTTCCGCCCACCGCCTCCAGCTCGGTGTACTGGATCCCCTGCTTGGCAATGAACTCGAAGCAGTAATCGAGCGGCTTGTCCGCATGACGCCAGTTGTCCGTATTGATCCCGATGTGAACCATACAATAACCTCCCTGACCTGAGCTTTCAGCTATTGTACCCCTGTCCTGGCGTGCCCGCAACCTCGATTCGCCGCCGAAGCCCCTCCCCTGGCCGGGAAACGTGCGGGAGCCGTTCAACTCGGGGGAGGCCAGGTGTGCCACGGCCCTCGGCGGCAGGGCGTTACCTCTGGTAAAATGACCATCCATGAGGATCAGGACGAAGATCTCACTTCTGGGGAGCGCGGTGTTCCTGAGCGCAATCCTCATCTCCACGGTCTCGATGCTTTCTTACTTTGAGGTGTTTGAAATGCAGCTCTGTGATAAACGCGGGCAAGGGCAATTTCAAGGGCTCCTGGTTGGTGTTGGCGAGGCTGCCGAACTTTTTGGGATTCAGCCCCAGTTCCCTGGCCATCTGGATGTTGCATGAGCAAGATGGAAGGGATTCCGCGCATCGGTCCACTGTTGGTACTTTACCGGTATCTTTTTCTTCATCGATCAATCCCTGCTTATCCGGTTGACACACTTGACCCAGCCGGCATAGTTAACGGGCATGTCCGACGACTCCGCACTGGTGGCTTCGGCGGGTGACGTGCCGTTCCCCCAACGTCGTTGCCCGACTTTCAGCCCGTTCAACGCGTTCCGCTCGCTTTTTAGCATCGTGGCGGAAACGAAGCCGACGACATACGACGCGCTTTACCAACGCGAGGGCGGCACCCGATCCCGGCGGTCAGGCGGAAGGGGCTAGGTGTGTCAACCGGATAAGCATGGATCAATCAATGTCGCTGATTGTTCCGGGCATTAGCGAAGAAACTTCATGACCACTATGCTCAACCTGCCAGCGTCGAGCAAATAGTGCCCTCTGCTAATAGCGAATACCTTCGCTCGGAGAACTTCACGCAGGCTACTATCTGGCTAGAACTACCTACGCTAAAGCAAGCTGCCAAGTTGTGCCCCAAGCGCTAGGGTTACTCCGAGCCAAGCGGCGCTCCTGTCCCTCCCTGCCCGGCGGCCGGGCCGGCGACGGCCACCCGGTCGCGCCCCTCCGCCTTGGCGCGGTACAGGGCGGAGTCCGCAGCCCGGATGATCTCTTCAGCGCTCCCTCCGTTCCCGGGGTAGACCGCTACGCCCAGCGAGATCGAGACCGGGCCGAGGGGCTTGTCGAGGTAGGTGACCGACAGGTCCTTCGCGTGCCGCCGCAATTCCTCCGCCCGCTTGGTGGTGGCGGCAGGCGTGGCTTCCGGTAGAATGAGGAGGAACTCCTCGCCCCCGTAGCGGCAGGCGACGTCACCTGAGCGCAGGTGCTCCCGCAGCAGCGCGCCCAGGCGGCGCAGCAGCTCATCCCCCGCCGCATGGCCGAAACCGTCGTTGAACGCCTTGAAGTGGTCGATGTCCAGCATGATAAGCCCCACGGTGAGCTTCTTGCGCTCCGCCCGCCGCAGCTCCAGCTCCAAGGCTTCCTCCATGTAGCGGCGGTTGTGCAGGTTGGTTACGGGGTCGTGGATCGAAAGCTGCCGCAGCTCGCTGCGCAGCTTCAGGTTGGAAAGGGCCAGGCCGATGTGCTCAGCCACCGAGACGGCGAAATCCTGCGCCGTCTCCGCGCAGCCGGTCAGGTGGAAAAGCCCGATCGTCTCGCCCATGGCCGACAGCGGCACGCACAGCGAGCCGTTCCCGGCCGCCGACGGCGCATGGCGGCAGGGAAGCCTCCCTTGCACGGAGTGCACCGTGTGCACCCGACCCAGGCGCAGGCCCCAGCAGTCCTCGGGCTTGAAGACCGAGGTTTGCGGCGGCGAGTTTCCCCACTCCGCGGCCAGGGTGAGCAGGTCTTGGGCGACCTCGTGAACGTACAGCGCCCCGGAGGTGGCGGGCAGCAGCCTGGGCGCGTAGAGGGCGACGACCGGGTAGGCCTCCTCCGTGGAAACGCAGGCCTGGAACACGTCGCCCAGCTCGTTGAGGAGCTGGATCTCGCGGTTACGCTGGTCCAGCTCCGCCACGCGGCCGGTGAGCGTCAGTCTGGAGCTCTCCAGCTCCTGCTGCAGCCGCTTCTGCTTCTCGATTTCGCGGGAAAGGGCCAGGGTCCTTTGCGCGACCAGCCGCTCGCTGCTGCCGACCTCGCGGATGCGGCGCGCGAAGTAGACCCCGGTAAAGGAGGTGAAGACCAGACCGCCGGCCAGCAGAAACCAGGACTGCCAGGTCCGGTGCCGGGCGACGAAACCGTAGGTCGCGTAGGCAAACAGCGTCCAGGTGCGCCCTCCGGCGTCGATGGCCGTGGCGAGCAGATTCCCGGTCCTGGCTTCGTAGCGGGCGCCCGCCTTCGGGGAACGCGAGCGGTGGTAATAAGAAAACCTCTGGTCCTCGGAGGCCGAGGTGTCCTGCAGTTCCAGGTCGATCCCGGAGGGGGCCGCGTCGGTCAGGGAGAGCTCGACCAGCCGGTCGACCCGGAACGCCAGGGCGGCGAAAGCAGCCAGCTCCCTGGCTGCGGTCTGCCCGCCGTTAGGCTCTTCGTCCTGGAAGATGGGCAGGAACTGCCAAACGGAGTACGCTTCCGCCTTCGGGTCGGGCAGCCTGTTCCTGGCGCTGGTCGCGGGCCGGCCGGTCGCCCGCGCCCGTTCCATCACCTCCCGCAGTCCGGGCGAGGTCGACAGGTCCAGCCCTAGGAGAGCCGCGTTGCGCGGTTGGGGCTCCATGACCAGGACGGGGGAGTACTCGCCCCGGCGGCCGGCCGGCTCGATTTCCCCGGCTTCCCCCACCTGGGTGATCCCGAAGCCGGTGATGATGCCCTTCCGCGCGAGCTGCTCGAAGGACTTCCGCCCGGCATCCGGCAGCCGCAGGATGATCGCCACGGCCTGCAGATCCGGATCTTCCGCCAGAACTCCACGCGCGAACTCCTGGAACTCGCGGGTGAAGGCGGTGAGCTCCCCCGCTTCCGATGTGGCCTCGTAGAAAAAGCCGAGCAGGTTGAGCACCGTCTCGTGCCTGGCCAGCTCCAGGCGGATGGCCTGAGCGCGATCGCCGGCCATGGTCTCGAAGTCGGTCCGCAGCCTGGCCCGCTCGGTGCCCTGGTAGTAGGCGAAAACCCCGATGGTGGCCGCCGCCCCGACCAGGACGGAAGCAACCAGGGGAAAATAGCTGCGCAGGAAGGAGCGGAGGCGCTGCCGCAGGTTAGCGGGGGCTTTTTGATACTGCGACCGCGCGCGCTGCGCCAGCAGGGAACTGACGGCCGGCGCCAGTCCCTCGAGCTTGTCCCAGCGGATGGCATTCTTCGTCCCGAGCTCCGCGTCAGCCTCCTCGGTGAGAAGAAAGGTCGGCAGACCCGCCGGATCGTCGAGCAGGCGCGGCTCCTGCAGGCCCATGACCTGCCACAGTCGGGAATCCGCGATGATCAGGTCCCAGGAACCCCGCAGGAGTGCGCTCTTCAGCGACCGGAGGGATTTGACCCTGGTATGGCGCGTCGCGTAGCCGCCGTCCACCAGCTCGCGCAGCACGCGCGCGGCTTTCTGCTCGGTTTCCAGAACCAGCAGAGTGTGCAACACTTCCGCCATGCTTCCTCACTCGTTTCCCGCAGGCCCTTGGTTGCGCTCGAAGACCGTCATCCCGCCCACGATCGTCATGTCCACCCGGATGTCGCGGATGCGCCCGGGCGCGACGGCGGTCGGGTCCTCGGAGAGCACGGCGAGGTCCGCCAGCTTGCCGGCTGCGATCGTACCTTTCTCCGCTTCCATGAACTCGGCGTAGGCCGACTCGCGCGTGTAGCAGGCCAGTGCTTCCAACGGGGTGATGCGCTCGGGCCCGGGACGGTTCACCGCGCGGTGGATGGCCTCCAGGGGACGGTACTCGATCTCGCCCGGGAAGTCCGAACCGAACGACAGGTGAACGCCCGCCTCCAGCAGGGAGCGGAAGGGGTAGGCCCGCCCCGCGCGCTGGGGGCCGAGAATGCCCGCGTCCTTCTGCGGGCTGCCCAGCGCCGTGGGCTGGGCAGCCACCAGCACGCCCAGCTCCGCCAGGCGTCCGATGTCCGCCGGGTCGAATATCTGGGCGTGCTCCAGGCGCAGGCGCAGCCGCTCCACCTCGGGCCGCCGGGCGCGCACCAGCTCCACCGCGTTCAGGATCTCGTGGATCATGCGGTCCCCGATGGCGTGGAAGGCCACCTGCCGGCGCGCGCGCAGGGCCTGGCGCACGATGCGCACCAGGTCCTCCGGGGTGCCGTTCGGTGTGCCGCAATTGGCCGGTTCTCCCGCATACGGTTCCAGCAGCCAGGCGGTGTGCGTGGAGAAGGTGCCGTCCATGAGGTACTTCCACGGGCCCCGGCGAACCCAGTACCGGTCGTAGCGCGCCAGCCCCATCAGCGGGCGCATCCAGCGGTCGCTGCCGTATGCCCAGCAGGTGAAGCGGCAGGTGAGCCTGCCGGACCGCCGGTACTCGTTCAGAGCCCACACGGTGGTGGGCACCCAGGTGTTGTCCTGCACCGAGGTCACACCCGCCTCGGCCAGCAGGCCCAGACAGGCATCCAGGAGGCGGGCGCGCAAGCCCTTGTCGAAAACGTGGCGGCGCATCCGCTTCAGGTGCAGCGGGTAGATGGCCGCGTCGCGCAGGATCCCGGTGGGCTCGCCGTCGGGGCCGCGCATGATCTCCCCGCCCGTCGGGTCGGGGGTGCCGCGGCGGATGCCCAGGCGAGCGAGCATGGGGGAGTTCACCCAAGCGGCGTGCCCGGAGAACTGGTAGAGCACCACCGGGTTGTCGGGGAAAGCCTCGTCCAGCAGGGAGCGGTGGGGGGCCGGGCAATAGGGGTAGTCCCAACCGTAGGCGAACAGGATCTGCCCGCGGCGGGCGCCGGCGAAGCGCTCGCGCAGGACCTCCAGGATCTCGCGGGTGTTCAAGCCGTTCACCCGCACCCGGGAGAAGTACTCCCCCATGGACAGCGCGTGCAGGTGGTTGTCGTTGAACCCGGGGATCAGGCAGCGGCCGCCGAGGTCCAGGCGGCGGGCCGCCGGGGAGGCCAGGGGCAGCAACTGCCCGACGGAACCCACGGCGGCGATGCGCTCGCCGCGCACCAGCACCGCCTCGGCCAGCGGGCGCACGGCATCCATGGTTATGACCCGGCCGCCGGTGAGCAGTAGCTCGCTCATGCGGGGGCTATTGGAGGCTGCGGATGCGCACCTCGACGTCCTTGCCCTCCAGCAGGGCCGTCAGCCTGTCGGTGTCCGTGTCGCCGAAGTGGTAGGGGTAGAGTATCCGCGGGCGGAAAGCCCGCACGGCCTTGGCCACCTGCTCGGGAGTCATAGTATAGGGCTGGTTCATGGGCAGGAAGGCGATGTGGATGTCCTTCAGCCCCTTCATCTCGGGGGTGAGCTCCGTGTCCCCGGCGATGTAGATGCGCTGGCCCTCGATCGTCAGCAGGTACCCGTTGTCGCGCCCCTTGGGGTGGAAGCGGTCGCGGCCCGCGGTAGTGTTGTACGCGGGCACGGCTTCGATCTGCACGGACCCGACGGTTTTCGTTTCCCCATAGTGCAGCGCTACGGCCCCGTGCAGCTTGGCCGCCGAGGCCTCGTTGGCCACGATCACGGTGCCGGGCCGGGTGATTCGCGCCACGGCCTTGGGGTCCAGGTGGTCGCTGTGCTCGTGGGTAATCAGGACCAGGTCCGCCGGCGGCAGGACGGCGTAGTCCGCCTCGGCGCCGACCGGATCCACGTGGATGACCCAGCCGTTGTAGTCCAGCATCAGGGTGCCGTGACCGAGGAAGGTGATGCGCAGGCTTCCGCCGGGAAGAGGAATGACATCGTAGTCCGGGGGCTTTTCCGCGGCCAGCGGGGTGGCGGCCAGGACCAGCAGGAGCAGGGGTGCGGATCTCATGCCTTCAGTATACTGAATCCCCGGTCCTCAGGACCAGCGCTCGCGGCGCAGCAGCTCCTCCAGGGGTTTGCGCTTCTTTTCCGAAGGCTTGTCGGCCGGGTAGCCCAGCGGGGTGAAGGCGATCGGCTCCACGCCCGCCGGCAGGGCCAGCAGCTCCCGGGCGGCGGCGGGGTCGAAGGCCCCGACCCAACAGGTGCCCAGGCCCTCGGCGGCCGCGGCCAGGATCAGGTGGTCCATGACGATGGCCGCGTCCACGTCCGCGTAGCTCTTGCCGTCGCGGCGCACCCAGGCCTCCGCCGGCAGGGAGCACACCCCCAGCACCAGCGGCGCCTCCACGAACCAGCCGCGGCCGTACAGGCGCCCCAGCTCAGCCTTCCGGCCTTCCGTGCGGATCACGAACAGCCGGAACGCCTGCCGGTTGGCCGCCGTGGGTGCGAGGCGGCCGGCCTCCAGCACGCGATTCAGGATCGGCTCGGGCACCGGGTTGCCCTTGTAGGCCCGGACGCTGTAGCGCTGGCGGATCAGCTCGGCGAACTCCATGGGGGCACCTCCTGGCGCATTGTTCCCATGCGGCGGCGCCGCTGTCAACACTGCGAACCTGCGCGGCAGGGAGGTGCGCGAGTCGGACTGCGACCTGTGCAACCGCTGCATCGCCGCCATGGAGGCCGGGGGGGTCAGGTGCGTTTCCGCGGAGCGCGGCCTGCTGCCGCGCACCCCAGCTCGTCCCTGACCCGCGCCAGCAGGTGCGGCTCCATGCCGCAGCCGGTATCGCTCACCGCCAGGAGCACGTACCGTCCGGGCTTCACCTCCGGGTGCTGTGGGAGGGACAGCGGCGCGACCTCGCGGTTGGAGGTGGCCAGCGTGATCCGCCCTCCCCCCGACATGGCGTCGCGGGCGTAGGATCTGGCGCCGGCCGAAAGCCAGGAGCTGGGCGGTCAGGGCGGCGGCTCGCTGCGCCGCCCGCGAAATCTCCTCCACGTCGGCACGCAGGGGGCTGGAGTCAGGCAGGGCTTCCCGCACCATCTCGGAGTACCCCCTGATGACCGTAAGGAGGTTGTTGAAGTCGTGGGCGATGCCGCCGCCCAGCCGCCCGACGGCCTCCATCTTTTGGGCCTGCACGAGCCGCTCCTCGCTCGCGTGCAGCTCCTCCTGGGCGCGGCGCTGCTCGGTGACGTCGTGGGTGATGCTGCCGAGCCGGAACCCCTGGTCGGTACGGATGGGGAAGATGTAGTGCTCCAGGTAGCGGACAGGGAAAGGACCCTCGGCCGGCATGGTGGCCTCGAACCTTCGGTTGAGGAAATCGGTCTGGCCGGAGGCTAGCGCTTTCCTGACCCGCTCCTCCGCTGACTGCTGCAGGGCTTGGGGCAGGATCCCCATCCCTTAAACCGCCAAGCGCTCCATCAGTGACCAAGCGGGCTGGCCGATCGCTTCCGCGCAGGGCAGGCCTGCGATCCGCTCCGCGGCGGGGTTGAACTCGATGATGATACCCTGCTCGTCGGTCAGCATGATCCCCTCGGCCGCCTGCTGGATGAACGAGCGGAACTTGGCCTCGCTCGCGCGCAGGCGTTCCTCCAGGATCATGTACTCGGTGATGTCCACGTGGGTGCCCACCATGCGGACCGCCTTCCCCTGCCCGGCCGCGACGCTGCCTACAGCTTGGCCAGCTTGTCCTTCGTGGCCTGGTGGAACGGGTCGATCTGCAGGGCGCGGCGGTAATAATCGCGGGCCGCGGTGGTGTCGTTGTTCCTGGCGGCCAGATCGCCCAGGCTGATGTAGCTCTGGATGAAGCCCGGGTCCCGCTCCATGACCTGCTTGTACACGCTTTCGGCCTGCGCGTAGTCCTTCAGCCCGGCCAGGGCGCGTCCCAGCCAGATGCCGCCCCAGGAATAGTCCGGCATGAGCCGGTGGGCTTCCCGGAACAGCGTCGCGGCGCGCTCGTTGTCCTTGGCGCGATAATAGGCCTTGCCCAGGTCGATGGCGGTGTTGCCGTCGTCGGGGTCCAGCTCCCAGGCCCGCGCGAGGGCTGCGATCGCGCCGGGGTAGTCCTTCAACTCGTAGCGCGTGTTGCCCAAAAGACGCAGGGCGACGACGGGTTTGGGCAGGCGGGCGGCGGCCAGCTCCAGGGCGGGCAGGGCCTGTTCCAGGTTCTCTTGCCGGACCAGCACCTTGCCGTACAGGTAGGCGATCTGCCCGTCCTGCGGCAGCAGGCCGCGGGCCTTGCGCAGGGTGTCCTCGGCGCGGGCCAGCTCGTCCTGGTCGATCTGGATCTCCGCCAGGGCGGCCCAAGCCGCCGCTTCTTTTGGCGAGCTCCTGAGCACGCGCTGGATCTCCTGCACCGCCTCCTTCGCCGCTCCCTGGCGGCGCAGCTGGTCGGCTAGCTGCAGCCGCAGGCTGGAGTTCTCGGGCTGCTGGGTCACCAGGTCTTTCAGGGCCTGCAGGGAGTCCTCGCCTTCGCCCAACCGGCGCGAGACCAGCCGGCTCATTCCCGGGTCCAGGGCCAGCGCCTGGTTGTAAGCCTTCTGGGCCTCCACCTCCCTGCCCAGCTGCTGGCGGGCCTTGCCCAGGTTGTACCAGATCCAGGGGTTATCCTGGACCTTGGCCAGCGCCTGTTCGAACAGGCCGGCCGCCCGAGTGAAGTCGGCGAGCGCCAGGTACTCCTTGCCCAGTTCGTAACGGGTGAGCGCGTCCTGCGGGTCCAGGTCCAATGTTTTCTGCAGGGCCTGCACTGCCGCGGGGTGGTCCCCGGCCTCGGCGGCCAGGTCGGCGATGGCCAGCCACCCCTTGGCGAAGGCCGGGTCCAGTGACACGGCGCGCTCGAGCTCCCCACGGGCCTGCAGCAGGTCAGCGGTCTTCTTGTACTGCAGCGCCAGGTTGTAGTGCAGGCTCGCGTCCTTGGGGTCGATCTCCAGCGCCTCCCGGTACACCCGGACCGCGTCCGCGGTGCGGGTGATCCCCGCATACAGGGTGCCCAGGTTCAGGCGGTACTTGGTCTCGCCCGGAGCCAGGCGGATGGCGGTCAGGTAGGCCTGCTCGGCTTCAGTCCAACGCTCCAGCTCCTTGAGGGCGAGCGCCAGGTTGTACCAGGCCGCGGCGTACGAGGGCTGCACGGCCACGACCAGCCGGTACTGCTCCACCGCCTTGGCGTGCTCCCCGCTGCGGCTGTACTGAACGGCCAGGTTCAGGCGGGCCTTCTGGTTGGCCGGCTCCAGGGCCAGGGCCTTTTCGTAGGCTTCCACGGCCTTGCGCGGCGTATTGCGCCGGGAATACACCACACCCAGGTTGTACCACGAGTCGGCGGACCGCGGCTCCAGGGCAACGGCGCGCTCGAACGATGCTTGGGCGGCGGCCGGCTCGCCTTCATCCAGGTACAACAGACCCAGGTTGTAGTGGGCGCTCGCGTAGCCGGGCTGTCTGCCCAGCGCCTCCAGGAACACGGCTTTGGCCTGCTCGGTGTCGCCCTGGGCCTTCAGGCTCAGGGCCAGGTTGTTGAGCGCGGACAGGTTGCTGCCCCCGGACTGCTCGTAAGCCTTGCGGTACAGGTCGGCTGCCTTGGAGTACTGGCGGCGGGCGAACTCCATGCGGCCCAGCTGGAAGAAGGCTTCCGTCGGCGACTCGGAGTTCTCCACGATGTACTCCAGTTGGGCGCGGGCCCGGTCTACTTCACCCTTCTCGAACAGCAGGCCGGCTAGCTGCTGCCGTGCCTCCTCGAAGGCGGGGTTGAGCGTCACGGCCTTCTGCAGCCGTTCCGCGGCCAGCTCTTTGTTTCCGTCGCCCAGCGCCAGCAGAGCCAGACCGAAGTACGCAGGGGCAAAGGCGTCGTCCAGCCGCAGCGCTTCGCGGTACATCCGCTCCGCCTCCTTGGGACGGTCCAGCTTCCGGTAGACCTCCGCCAGGCTGGCCCGCGCCTTCAGGCTGGCGGGGCTCAGGTTGATGGCCTGCAGGAAGGACTTCTCGGCGTTCAGCAACATGCCGACCCGCCCGTAGGCCACACCGAGGTTGTAGAGCGTGCGCGCCTTCTTGTCCCCGCCGGCCAGGCCGGCGGCGCCCGCCAGCGCGCTGATCGCCTCACCGGGGTTGCCCGCGGTCAGGTACAGGACGCCCAGGTTGTATGCGGCCTCCCAATAGGTGGGGCGCAGCTGCAACGCCTGCCGATAGCCCTCGACCGCCTGCTCGCTGCGGCCGAGACGCTGCGCCTCCAGCGCCCGGCGGAACAGGCCTCGCGGTGAATCGGCCGCGAGCTCTACCGGGGAGTCGCCTGCGGATTCCGGCTCCTCGACGGCCGGCTCCAGGGCCGTTTCCGATCCGACCCTGGACGCCGGAGTCTGGCTGACCTCGATCACCAGCGGCCGGGAGCGCAGCTGCACGGCCCGGGCCTGGAGCCAGGCCCCAATCAGGAACAGCAGCGCCAGAACCACCAGCACGGGCAGGGCGCTGTAGCGCCACAAGTCGCGGAAGCTCATCTTCATTGAACGCTCTCCACCGCCGGCACCAGGCCGGCGCCGTTGATTACCTGGATCTGCAGCCCGGGGCGGGCGTTGACTTCCAGGATCAGGGGACCCAGGGCCTCGTCGATCACCAGATCCACGCCGACGTATTTTAGGGGTACCGCCCGGGCGGCCGTGCGGGCATGCGCGACCAGCTCGTTCCAGAAGGGCAGCACCTGATCGCTCACCTGCGCATTCGTGTCCGGGTGGCGGGTGACGGGTTTGCCGCGGTAGACGCCGGGGCCGGTGCGGCCGTCGGCCAGGCTTACCCGCACCGCCATGGCGCCCTGGTGCAGGTTGGCCTTGCCGTCCGAAGCGTCCGTGGGGATGCGCAGCATGGACATGACCGGCTGTTCGCGGAACAGGATGATGCGGATGTCCGCGATGCCGCGGGCGTAGATCTCCCGGAAGAAGGGGTGCGGGTTGACCCGCTCCTCCACCAGGGCGCGGTCGTCGGTGCGGCCGAGGGAATACACGCCAAACAGGATGTCGCCCAGGTGCTGCAGCATCTCGCCTGCATCGAGGCGTCGCCCCGAAGGGGTTCGCCAGCCCCCCGCTGGGTCGCTCGCCACGATCAGCACGCCGCCCCCGGCGTGCCCACGCGCCGGTTTGACCACGAAGGTGGGCTGCCGGGCCAGCTCTTCCAGCGATCGGCGGGCGGCCAGGAAGGAGTCGATGACCCGGATGGTCCGCGGGACGGGAACGCCGGCCTGGGAGAGGACCTCCTTGGTTTTCACCTTGTCGTCCACCACCGGGAAGCCGGAGCGCGGGTTGTGACGGTAGATCAGTTGCAGGTTGCGCCGGTTGATGCCCAGGATGTGGCCCAGGCCGCCCCTCTCCGCCACCTCAGCCCTCCTGCGGCCCGCCGGGCTCGTCGCCCCCGCCAGCGCGGTACAGCGAACGGAAGCGCAGCAGCTCCGAGACGCGCAGCCCGGTCCAATTGCCGATCCACAGGTTCAGGGCCACCACGCCGAGGAACAGCTCGGGGAAGGCCAGGATCAGGGCCTGCAGAGCCACGGACTGCATCATGAAGTAGGCGACGCTCATGACGACCAGAGTCCACAGCATGACGCTCCCGGTCTTCTTCCAGCCCTCCTCCTCCAGACTCAGGGCGATGCGCTCCGAGGTGATGGTCAGAATGGCGATGGGGAAGAGGGTCACCGCCCCGACCGAGGCCAGCGCGTCGACGCGCACGATGTCGGCCAGCACGGTGAGCCCCAGCATGGTCAGGATGGCGATCACCATCAGGATGGCCAGCTTGGGGGTGTGCAGCACGCCCAGCTTGTTCAGCGGTATGCGCACCAGCGCCGTGACGGCGAGGATCACCACGAACCCGGCGAGGCCGGCCAGCAGGCCCGTTTCGCGCACCGCCACCGCCATCAGGGCCGGCAAAAAGGTGCCGAAGGTGTTGACCCCGATCACGTTGCGCGCCACCACGACCACCAGCACCCCGAAGGGGATCATGAGCAGGAACTTCAAGAGATTCAGCGGGATGTTGACCCGGCGAAAGGAGCTCAGCGCCTGGTAAAGGTTGAAGCCGTGACCGCCCAGGAACCCGGCCAGCCGGTCGTTGGCCACGATCCGCCGCTTGATGGTGAAGCGGTAGTCGAAGCCGATGTTCGGGCTGTGGGTGAACAGGGCTTCGTCCCCGCGGTACAGCGCCAGGTAGTTGTCGGGCAGCTCGGCGAAGTGGCTGTTCAGGGCGTCGAACGGCACCCAGCGCCCGGCCACGTAGGCCTCCACCCACTGGTGGGAGGTCCGCTTGGTGCCCGGGGTGAGGATCAGGCCGCCGACCAGCCGGGAGGGGATCGCGTTGTTGCGCGCCAGGGCGATGAACAGGCGGCTCTTGCCGTTGCAGCTGGCTTCGCCCAGCTTGGCGGCAGTCACCGCGTCGGTCGTGCCCTTGAACGGCCGCCCGGCCAGCCCCGAGGCGTAGTCGTAGATGTTCTTCAAGGTCGCCAGCTCCCGGTGCTCCGGGTCGCGGACCCGGTCCGAAAGCTCCCGGATCAGGGGGTGGTCCAGCTGGATCACCTCGGTGGGGGCCAGGTACTGGGCGAGGCTTTTCGGGTAGTGGTCGGGGATGCGCAGGCCCGCATCCAGCCGGTACTGCACGGGTCGGATCTGGGCGCTGAAGGAATACAGGATCTGGTGGGGCCCCTGCGCGTTGTACTGGCTCCACTCCCCGGCGGTGTACAGCGGGGTCTGCTCCCGGCGGAAGCTCAAGGAAGGGGCGCTGGCCAGCTCATCGGTGATGGACTGCGTTTCCTCGCTGGCCGGCAGGAAGGTGCGCACGCTCACGTCTTCCCCGATCCCGGTGAAGCTCATGCCCAGCTCCACCGAGTAGCTCTCCTGGGGGATGATGCTGGCGTAGGAGTAGCCCAGACCCAGCACCTTGTACAGCACCAGGCCGGCCATCACGGCCAGCAGCGCGATGATGGTGACCCGGAGGGCGGCCTGGCGGCTCATTTCAGCTCCAGCACGAGGCCTCCGGTCACGGCCAGGGTCCGGTAGTTGGTCTGGAAAGAGTTTTCATGGTAGGTGTTGGAGATGTTCTGCTCGTAGACCGTACGCACGTCAGCCGACAGGTCCCCGAAGCGGTTCTTTTCCTTTTTCCAGATGCGGTACTTCAGCTCGCCGCCCAGGGTGATGTTCAGGTCTCGGCGCTTTTCTCCGGTGAGGTTGTCGCCGGCGGCATCCTGAGCCGGGTAGTTCAGGAAGTTCTGCAGCGCGGCCTTGGCTTTCAGGTCCGTGCTGAAATCCTTGCTCCACTTGCATAGCAGACCGAGATCCAGCGCGTTCTCGATGTAGTCGTAGTAGTCGCGGACGAAGGGGTTCGTTCCCAGGATCTGCACCTCCACGTCGTAGTTGCGCGTCTCGTTGTAGGTGAAGCTGTAGGTGAGGGTGGGGTGCACGACTTTGCCTGGCGTGGCGCGCAGTGTCAGATCGGCGGTGTGCGTGAAGTATTGCCTGTTCTCCGTGGCCGTGCCGATCCCGGCGAGAGTGTCATACTTGGCGTTCAGGTATTGCTTGAACGTGAAATCGTACCCCAGGCCGAGACTCAGGTCCGGCGACGGGTACCAGGTGAACTGCGGGTTGATGCCGGTCAGCCAATGGTCCAGCTCCCGCAAGGAACCCGTGGCGTAGGCCGGGTACCGGGAGATCGCCCACGAACCGTCCAGGCCGAGCTTCCAGGAGGGGGCAACCCGCCAGTCCAGCTTCTCCGTCACTCCCAAGCCCCAGTTGCTGAGCTCGCTATCCTCGGCCAGCCGGTAGCCACCGGATGCCTTCAACTCGGAGCGCAGCCCGTGGCGGGAACCCGTCCGCCAGGCCAGGCCGGCGTTGAAGTCCTCGGTGCTTTGCAAGAGGCGCTCGGCATCCAGCTCGGTGGGCCCGAAGTTGAAGGTGCGCAGTGCGAAGCTGTCATGAGCGAAGCCGGCGCTCACTACGAGCTGCTGCTGGAAGGTGAGCGGGATCGCCAAGCTGAATTCCGCACTTGCCTGCGCTCCGGGCACCCAGACGCTGGAGGCGCTCGGGCGCTCACTGGCCGCGTTCGCCGCGCCGCCCAACGCTTCGACGGTGCCGGTCAGCGCGACCCGCTCGGGCCGGCGGGCGCTCTCCAGCAAACCCAGCAGCTTGACTTTCTTCGGCTCCTCCGGGTTCAGGTCCAGGGCCTGTCCGAAGGCGCCGATCGCCGCCTCCTGGTATACTCGCGCGGCCGGGGCATCGCGTCCGGTCTCCATGAGCTGCAGGTAGGCTTTACCCAAATCCTCCAGCAGGCTAAGCCGCTCCTTGTTGTCCCTGGGCTCCCGCAGCAGGAGCTCGTACTCGGTCACGGCCTCGCCCAGGTGGTATCGAGCTTCCTGGTCGCGGTAGGCCTTCCAGTCCCGGGCGCCCAGCTCCAGGCGCACGTCGGCCAGGAGACGCAGAGCCCGCCGGTCTTCCGGCGCCAGGTCCTGGGGCTTCTTCAGCGGCTCCAGCAGGCCCAGCGCGGCGTCCAGGTCCCCCCGGTCCAGCCGGATTTTGGCCAGGTCGGTGGTGGCCTCCACGACGCGGTTGCTCCCGCCTTCGTGGCCGCGCACCGCCTCGAAGGCCTGCACGGCCTCGTCGATCCGGCCCAATTTCAGGAAGGCACGGCCTAGGTACCACTGGGCGTCATCCGCCTTGGTATCCTGCGGGGAGGCCGCGATGAACTCCTGGAACAGCGGCAAGGCCTCCGCGAAGGTTTCCGCGCGGTATAACTCCAGGGCGCGATCATACAAATCCCGCGCATCGGCTTGCGCGAAGACGACTCCGGAAGCGGCGAGAAAAAAGATCCAAACAAGGGCTGCGTGCTTGCGCGGGCTCATCCGACCCCTCCTGCCTATTCATGATAGTATCTGTAATCATATACACGGCTTTGTGGATTATCAATGAAATATAGAAAAAATTGAATATATAACCGGAAATAGCGGATAGGATCGGCCAGCGTAGCGCCTGTCGGGGCTTGCCAGGCTATATATTGCTAATCGCCATCAGGAGAACGAAAGAGCAAGAAGATCCTCATCAGCGGAGGGGTGGCCGGCGGCGCGACCGCCGGGTTCCCGGATCGCGAAGGCGTAATATAGCAGCCAGCGCGGCGACTGCAGATCGAGGTTGGAGGGAATCACGGCGAAAGGTTCGAAGCCCCGGCCCCGCAATACCTTCTCCGCTTCGACTAACTCCACGCTCTGAGCCTGCAGCTCGCCGTCAAGCACCGCTTCCTCGGGCGCCGGGGTGATCGGGGCGTTTTTCCAGCAGAAGTTTGATCTCGGCGCGGATCTGGTCCAGGGGCTTGGAGGAGCTGCTCGCGCAGGTCCACAGCCTGCGGTGCGAAGTCCAGGATGTCCTCGGACAGCTCTTCCAGGAATCCCCGCAGTCGGGGAAGAGCGACGCGGGGCAGACGCAGGCTCACCCGCTTGCGGGACTTGAACAGCACCCCGCGGAAGGCGCTCTGCTCCAGGGAAACGCGGACCTGCTCGATCTTCTCGATGAGGCGCCGGATCTCGCGGGGAGGTCCTGGCGCAGCTCCCCAACCTGCCGCGACTCTCTGCTGGCCATCTCCATATCCAGCACACGAGCGCCTCGCTCACGCTGCTCGGCGAGGAGTGAGTGAGGCGGCCGCGGGTGCGGCCGCCCCGGGCCGTTCAGAACACGTAGGCGATGCCGCCGAGGTGGTAGCTGGTGGAGCCGTCCGTGGTCTGCATGTACTTGAAGCGGTAGGACAGGCCCCAGTGGCGGGTGAAGAACACGTTGGCCATCGCGTCCACCGTGTGCAGAAGGTCGTCCGCATTGAAGGTCGCCTTGTACTTGGCCTGCAGCTCGATGAAGTGCATGATCGTCGCGCTCACGCTCAGACCCGCGATGCCGTAGAGGGTCTCGTCGTCGATGTCCACGTCGACGTATTGGGGAGGAGGGCCGGGCGGAAGCGCAACCAACGAGCTATGGCCCCGCGTGATGTCGTATTCGGCGCCTGCCCAGGGAAAGATCGACAAGAGCACTTTGTCCCGCGAACCCAGGTAGAAGTAGTGGCCGACCCGGGCGTACGGAACGTACACCGTCAGCGGAACGTTGAGGTCGTAGATGAACTGGGCGCTCTCCACGTCGCCCGCGTGGGTGGCCAGGCTGATCACCTCGACCCCTACCCCGACCGCGGCCTTGCCCAGCGGGTTGGACCAGATGTAGAAGTCGCCGATCAGGTGCCCGCCCCAGAGCTGGCTGTAGTTGATGTCGGCCGAGTGGTAGACAAAGGCGTTGGCCTGGAAGTGCTCCGGGTTCACCCATTGGAAGAAGAGACCCTCCATGAGCTTCGTGTCGTCCCAGTCGATCGTGTAGTACGGATCCGTCTTCCCGTACACGTTCGTTGCAGCCCCCAGGTAAGGGACAACGACCCGGATGTCTTCCGCCTGCAGCACGCCTGCGAGCAGCGCGAGAAGGGCCATCGCCGCGATCTTCTTCTTCATCCTGTTTCCTTTCGTCGTTTCGGGATCGTCTCGAGTGTAAAGTAAACACCATAGGGCTGGCAAGAGTGCGGATTGCCTGCGCGGGGCCAGAGGGCCGTTGACCCCGGCACGCCGCCGATCTGCCGTAGGGACCGCAGGGGGCGGCTCGTGAAAGTGACAGCGGATAACGACGATCACGGACATCCTGTTTCCGCAGACGGGACAGCGTAATACGTCGATGTCCTAAATCATGGCTACTAAACACGCCCAAGCCTGGCTGCGTTCCCTCTCGCTTACCCCCTGATCCTCAGTGGAATCCTGCCGGAGGAACGCGCCGGAACGGGGTTGCCTTTTTATATATAATATTATATATATATCGGAATCGGAGATAAAAGCACGAATGCCGACCAAGCTTCTTATCATCGGAGGGGTGGCCGGCGGCGCGACCGCCGCGGCCCGCGCCCGCCGCATCAGCGAAACGGCGGACATCACCGTAGTCGAGCGCGGACCCTACGTCTCGTACGCGAACTGCGGGCTGCCGTATTACCTTGCGCAGGACATCCGGAAGCGCTCCGCGCTCCTGCTGCAGACGCCGGAGGGGTTCGACAGCCGCTACGGCGTCAAGGTGCTGGTCGGCACGGAGGCGCTGGAGATCGACCGCGTGGCCCGGAGGGTCAGGATCCGAAGCTCCGCCGGGGAATCCTGGCTGGACTATGACGCGCTTATCCTGGCCCAGGGCGGCACCCCACTGACACCACCCATCGCGGGCGTGAACGGGCCGAACGTCTTCCGGCTGTGGACTGTCCCCGACATGGACCGCATCCACGAGTACCTCGAATCGGAAAAGCCCGCCTCGGCCGTGATCACGGGTGGGGGCTTCATCGGGCTGGAGATGGCGGAGGCCTTCGCCAAACGCGGGATCGCGACCACCGTCGTGGAGCTCCTGCCCAAGGTCATGTCCGCCATGGACCCGGAATTCGGAAGCCTGATCGCACAGCAACTGGAGGCGCACGGGGTGCGGGTGCTGACCGGCGTCGGCCTCAAGGCCGTCCACTCCAGCGTTCGGGAGGTGGAGTTGGAGGACAGCCGGCGGATTCCCGCGGCCGTGGTCCTGCTGTCCGTGGGGGTCAAGCCGGAGCTGCAGCTGGCGATGCAGGCCGGCCTGGCGTTGGGGGAAACGGGAGGCCTCCTGGTCGACGAATACCTGCGCACCTCGGACCCGAAAATCTGGGCCGCGGGCGACATGAACGAGATCGTGCACAAGGTGTCGGGCCGCAAGGTCCGAGTACCGCTGGCCGGCCCCGCCAACCGCCAGGGACGCATCGCCGCTTCCAACGCCCTGGGCCAGTCCCTGAAGTACCACGGCGCGCTGGGCTCCAGCGTCGTGAAGGTGTTCGACGCGACCGCCGCCTGCACGGGCCTGTCTGAGGCGGCGGCCCGCGCCGCGGGCTTCGACGTGGGCTCCGCGATCGTCGTGCGGGACCACCACGCCGCCTACTACCCGGGGGCCAAGGAGATGGTCCTCAAGATCGTATTCGATCGGAAAACCGAGCGGCTGCTCGGCGGGCAGGCCTTCGGCGAGGAGGGGGTGGAGAAGCGGATCGACGCCCTCGCGGCGGCGCTGCAGGGAAAGCTGACCCTGCAGGACCTGGCGGAGCTCGATTTAGCCTATGCCCCGCCGTATTCCTCGGCGAACGATCCGCTCAACGTCGCCGCGTTCGTGGGGCTGAACGACATCACGGGCTTCAGCCCCCTGATTACGGCGGCGGAATTGCAGAGCCTGCTGGCGGCCGGCAGCGCGGCCGGCAGTGAAGCGGAACGCCCGCTGGTCCTTGACGTGCGCAACCTCGGCGAGCACGAGGCGTCTCACCTGAAAGGCGCCCTGAACATCCCGGTGGACGAGCTGCGGTTCAGGCTCGACGAGGTGCCGCGGGGCAGGCCGATCGTCGTGCACTGCCGGTCGGGGTTCCGCTCCCATCTGGCCCTGCGTATCCTGAAGCAGAACGGGTTTGCCGAGGTGAGAAACCTGAGCGGCGGCTACCTGAGCGTGCTCGCTCACGGCGGGTTCGACATCGAGGATTGACATGGCAGGCAACACTGTAAAGGAAAAGATCAAGGCCGGCGCCCGCGTCATCGATGTCAGGACGCCCGAGGAGTTCCGGGACGGCACTTACCCGGGAGCGGTCAACATCCCCTGGAACCGAAGGACCGGCCGATCGTGCTCTTCTGCGCCTCCGGCGCCCGTAGCGCTCAGGGGGCCCGGCTCCTGAAGCAGGCCGGCTTCGCCGACGTGATCAACGCCGGGGGTCTGGGCGACATACCCCGGGCCTAGCGCAGGCGGATGCTCTGCAGGCTTTCCTCCAGGCTGCGGCTATAATTGACGAACAGGGGGTAAGGCCCGGCCGCCTCGGCCAGGATGATCCTCTTGCCGGTCACGATCAGGGCGGTCTGGTAGAGGTAGCTTTCCCCGTCGTAGGGCACCACCCATTCGTAAGCCTGGCCCGCTTCGCTCCCGGCCTGGAAGGCCCGACCGTCAGCGGCCAGGCGATAGCCTTCCTTCTGGAGGTGCGACTTCAGCGCCTCGCTCCAGAAGGGCAGGGTTTGCTCCGGTGAGTTCTTGAAAGCCCGCACCCGGAAGGGCAGCCCCTCGGGGCTCAGCGCCCGATAGCTGCCGTTCCGGCCGGCCCCGGCTGCGTACCCGCTCGGGGGCTGCACCTTGAAGCGGGAGACGCCGCTTCCGATCGCGTTCCGCTCTTCTATGAAGGGAAAGAAGCTCACCTGGTTGATCCAGGCGAAGGAAGAGGGGATGTCCTCGGGCAGCGCGGACTGCACGAAGCGCAGGCCGATCTCCACGCGCGCGTAGGTCCGGTCCACGGTCAGCTTCTGCACCGCCGCCTGCAGGTTCTCGACCTCCTGGATCAGGCCCAGCATTTCCCGCTCGATGGCCAGCGTGCCGGCCGTGTCCGCCTGGTCGAGCAGCGCCAGGTTGCGGGTGAGGATGTCCCGGCGGCTGGCCAGGCTGGACTGGGCGCGGGCGAGCTGCTCGCGCAGATCCACCGCCTGCGGGCTGTATTCCAGGATGTCCTCGGACAGCCTTTCTAAGAAACCCCGCAGCTCGCCCAGGCGAGGGTGGGGCAGCCGCAGACTCACGCGCTCGTCGGACTTGTACAAGGTGTACCCGCCCTCGTTCTCGGCCCAGGCTTCGAGGCGGTCGGCCGCCACGGCGGGGTCCGCCACGAGCATAGTGACCCCCACGCTTTGGTGCAGGTAGTTCTCCTCGGCGCTGACCAGGCCGGAGGCTGAAAGCAGGGCGAGCAGGCACAGGGCGGCTTTCATGCGGGCCTCCTTCACTGGATCTTCAGGCCGGCCAGGGCGGCCTTCACGGTGTCGAGGCGCTTGGCCAGGGCTTCGTCATCGGGGAAGAAGGCTTCCAGCACGATCAGCTTCCTCTTCCACATGCGGACCGCCACCAGGTAGGCGTACGGCTTGCTGTCCTTGCTCGTGAACAGGACCCCGCGGAAAGCCCCGCTTTCCAGCGGCTCGGCCTTCCGGTACTGGGGTCCCAGGTGGAAGAGCAAGGCCTTCTGCCAGAAGGCCTCCTCACCCCGCGGGGTGTTGCGCGTGCCGCCCAGGCGGACCCGCGTGCCTTCGGGGCTCTCGGCGCGGAAGCTCGCCTCCTTGCGGAACACGGCGAAGTCGTCGCTCAGGACCGGCACGGCCTTGCCGGCGGAGCGGGACAGGCTGGGGTAAAGGGGGTTCAGCGCGGCGATCCAGGGGAAGGGGATGCCCGCGCGGCGCTGCTCGCCCTGCGGCTGCCGGGGGATGAGCTCCACGGTGATTCGCGAGTAGGCGATCTGGTTCTTCAGCAGCTCCAGGGACAGCCGCACCTGCTCGATCTCCTCGGTCAGGCGCTTGATCTCGCGCAGGATGGCCAGGCGCTCCTTCACGTCACTGGACCGCTCCAGCAGCTGGTACAGCCGCTCCCGCGCGCGCTCCGCCAGGCGCAGCCGCGTTTCCTGGTCGCGCAGGGTGTCGCTCACGTCGTAGGTCTCGATGGCCTTGTGGGCCACCTCGCCGAGCTTCTGCACGGCGGCGAAGACCTCCGCGAAGCGCGCCGCGGGCACGCGCAGGGTCACCACGGAGCCGTTGACGGCCTCCACGTAGCCGCCGCTGCCGGTCGCCAGGTTCTCCAGCTCCTTCTTGGCCTGCTCGATTTCGTCCACGACCAGCCGACAGAACCCGCTGTAGATGCGGGCCCGCTTTTCCTTGGGCTGCGGCAGGGCGGCCTGAGTGTCGTCCTTGCCGGCGCCGCTGGAGTCCGCCGCAGCGGGGGCGGGCTCGTCAGGAGCCTCGGCGGAGATCTTGCTGGCGGCGAGTTCCTCGTCGCGGTCGGCCTGCGGCAGGACAAACGCCTTGCCGGCCGGTTCTGGGCGGGGGGCTTCCATTTTGCTCATCTCGTACGAGCCGCAGGAGGCCAGCGCCCACGCGGCCAGGACGACGAGCGGGAGAAGCATCCGGGGAGTTTTCACATTGAAAAGTTTAGTACGGCCGGGGGCAAAATACAACGAGATGGTCCGCGCGCCGGCCCTACAGCCAGAAGGTGAGCCGTATCGAGGGACCCAGGAGCAGGATGTCCGCGTAGTAGTTCAGGTTGAAGCCCGCCCCCAGGCTCATGCCGTTGCCGGCGTAGTGCAGCCCCAGCGAAAGGAAATTGAAGTGCAACGAGTAGAATACGGCGTTGAGGCTGTAGAGCTCCAGGACGAAATGCCGGGCGAGGAAAATCCGCGCCTCGGCGCCGAAGCCGAGCAGAGCCCTGGTGGACAGGTCGGTGCCGAATGCTCCCGCGAACAGGTTGAAAATCACGCGGCGCGTTGAGAAATTCACCCCCGCGTTGGCCGCATAGCAGACCAGGTAGCCGGTCGGGTCCAACAGGACCTGGCTGAAGCCGTGGAGGTGAAGGGCCTGCAGGTTGAGCGTCAGCCGGCCGGTGACGCTCCAGCGGTTTTTCAGAAGGTAGGCTCCATCCAGGTCCAGGCTGAGATAGCCCCGTTCGGAATACCCCGGCGGGGCCATCCGCCCGTAGTACCGGTCAAAGGGTCTGGACCGGTCATCCGGGTAGTCCACGTAGGGGGAATCCGACCGAGCCTGGAACAGGGCCTGCAGGATCTCCGCGAATAGCGAGCAGCCGCTGTACTTGTCCTCTTCTTTCTCCTCCGCTGCCTGCTCTTCCTTCTTCGCCTTTTCTTCCTCTTCCTGGATTCTCTCCCGTATCTCTTCCACCGTCTCGCCGTCCTCGTCGGCCTGCACGGCGGGCGCGACGAAACCCAGCAGGCAGGAGGAAACCAGGCCGAGCAGCAGATTTCGGAGAATCCTTTGCTTCATACGCTCCAAACATCCAGTCTATACACCGGGTCGCTGCCTGTCAAATCGGGCGCGGCGCCTTTTTCTTTGCACTCCCCTCTGATTCTGCTATACTAAAGGCGAATCACGATGCAGCAGTTCCTGCTCGAAATCGACGGCCTGACCAAGACCTTCAAGGGGTTGCACGCGGTAGAGGGGTACCGCCTGCGCCTGCGCGCGGGAGAGATCCTGGGCATCATCGGGCCCAACGGCGCCGGGAAGTCCACGGTGTTCAACCTGCTCACGGGACACCTCCGCCCCACGGGCGGAACGATCCGCTTCCGAGGCCAGGACATCACGCGCCAGCCGCCGGAGCGCATCGCCAGGTTGGGGATCGGGCGCACCTTTCAGAACATCCGCCTATTTCCCGGCATGACGGTCCTGGAAAACGTGGTCTGCGCGCGCCAGCTTCACGACCGCAGCAGCCTCGCCGCAACGCTCCTGTCCTGGCCCTCCTTCGGGCGCACCGAGCAGCACCTGGTGAAGCTGGCGCGCGAGGAGCTGGGGCTGTTCGGCCTGGAGGAACGCGCCTCGGAGCCGGCCACCTCCCTGCCCTACGGCGACCAGCGCAGGCTGGAGATCGTGCGCGCCCTGGCCCTCAAGCCGGCGTTGTTGCTGCTGGACGAGCCCACCGCCGGCATGAACAGTCAGGAGAGCCTGCGCGTGCTGGAGCTCATCCGCCGCATCCGGGAGCAGTACCGGCTCACGATCATCCTGGTGGAGCACAACATGCCGCTGGTCATGCGGCTGTGCGAGCGCCTCCAGGTCCTGAACTACGGACAGATCATCGCGGAAGGCACCCCTGAGCAGGTGCGCGCGGACCCGCGGGTGGTGGAATCCTATCTCGGGCAGGTTAGCGAAGATGCTGAAGCTTGAAGCAGTTGACGTCGCCTACGGGCACATCAAGGCGCTCGTGGGGGTCAGCCTGGAGGTTCGCGAAGGAGAGCTGGTCGCGCTGCTCGGGGCCAACGGCGCGGGCAAGTCCACGGCGCTGATGACCATCTCCGGGATCGTGCGGCCCCGCGAGGGTACCGTGGTCTACAACGGCACCGACCTGGCCAAAGCGAACCCCTTCGACATCGTCGGCCTGGGGGTGATCCAGTGCCCGGAGGGGCGCAGGATCTTTGGGGGGCTGACCGTTCTGGAGAATCTCAGGATGGGGGCGGTCCGCCGCGCGGACTCAAGCGGTGTGCGCCGGGATTTGGATTCCGTTTTTTCGCTTTTTCCAGTGCTCGGCCAGCGCCGGCACCAGACCGGGGCCACCCTGAGCGGGGGGGAGCAGCAGATGCTGGCCATCGCTCGGGCGCTGATGGGCGCGCCCAGCCTGCTCCTGCTGGACGAACCTTCCCTGGGGCTGGCGCCCATTGTCGTGCAGGCCATCTTCCGGGTGATCCGCGAGCTGCACCGCCGGGGGGTCACCATCCTCCTGGTGGAGCAGAACGTGCGGCAGGCCCTGGCCGTGGCGGACCGCGGGTACGTGCTGGCCGCCGGCCGGGTGATCCTCGCGGGGAGCGGAGGCGAGCTGCGCTCCGATCCCGAGCTGGAGCAGGCGTACCTCAGCACGGCGCCGGAGGCCGGGAGGTGAGCGCCCTGGAGCTGCTCCTGCAGCAACTGATCAACGCCGTGAGCATCGGCAGCCTCTACGCGCTCATGGCCATCGGGCTGGCCATGGTGTTCGGGATACTCCGGCTGATCAATTTCGCCCACGGCGACCTGATCATGGTAGGCAGCTACGTCGCGCTCCTGCTGCAGGTTCTCGGGCTGCCGTTCCCCGTCGCCGCAGTCGCGGGGGTAGCGGCCAGCACCCTGGCGGGCCTGGCCATGGAGAGGGTGGCCTACCGCCCCCTGCGCGGTGCGCACGAGATCGCCATGCTCCTCACCTCCTTTTCGGTAACGATTTTTCTGGAGAACCTGGCGATCATCCTGTTCCGCCCGACCTCGCGGCCTTTCCCTGCCCCGGCGGTCCTGCGCTCCGTCATCACGATGGGCCAACTGCGCGTTGCGGGCCTGGACCTGATCGCCATCGCCGTGACGGCGGTCCTGCTCGCGGCGCTCACCCTGTTCGTGCGGCGCACGAACATCGGCATCGCGATGCGCGCGGCCTCCCAGGACCTCCTGGCAGCACGCCTGATGGGCATCAACGTCAACCGGGTGATCGCCACGGCCTTCGCCATCGGCTCCTTCCTGGCGGGGGTGGTGGGCCTGCTGTGGAGCGCGCGGGTGGGCAAGGTCGACCCGCTGATGGGTTTCAACCCGGTGCTCAAGGCTTTTGTCGCCTCGGTCATCGGCGGCCTGGGCAGCCTCCCCGGCGCGGTGCTGGGCGCCTACGTGCTGGGAGGCCTGGAAATCCTGCTCCAGGGACTTCTGCCCTCCGGGCTCACCCCCTACCGGGACGCGTTGGTTTTCGCCATCCTCATTGCCCTTCTGCTGTTGCGGCCCAACGGGATCCTGGGCAGCACGGAAAAGGAGAAGATCTGATGCAACCGGAGTCGCCGCGCGGCGGCAGCCCCTCCCTCCCGTCCCGGCTGGCCGGGCCCGCCGTGTCGCTCGCGCTGCTGGCGATCATCCTGGCCATCGCCAGTTTCTTCGCCGGCGACTATCTCCAGCGGATTCTCATCATCATCGGGATCAACACCATCCTGGTGGTGAGCCTCAACCTGTCCAACGGCTTCACCGGGGTGTTCTCCCTGGGCCACGTGGGGTTCATGGCCATCGGGGCCTATACGGCCGCTGTGCTCACGCTGCCGGTGAGCCTGAAGGTGGTAAACCTGCCCAGCCTGCCGCATTGGCTGCAGCAGCTGGCTCTGCCCTTTCTGCCGGCCACTCTGATCGCCGGCCTGCTGGCGATGCTCGTGGCCTTCCTGGTCGGCCTGTCCCTGATGCGCCTCAAGGGCGCCTATATCTCCGTGGCCACCCTCGGTTTCCTGGTGATCGTCCAGGTGATCCTGGTGAACTGGGACCAGGTGACCCGCGGGGCCCGCACCTTCGCCGGGGTCCCGCCGCACTCCACCTTGTGGAACGTCTGGATCTGGGCCGTGGTCGCGGTGTACATCGTGTGGCGCCTGGGGGCTTCGGCCTTCGGCCGGGACATGCGCGCGGCCCGGGACAACGAGGTCGCGGCGCTGTCCCTGGGCATCAGCGTGCTGCGTTCCCGCCTGCTGGCCTTCTGCCTGAGCGCCTTCCTGACCGGGGTGGCGGGTTCCCTCTGGGCCCACTTCATCACCTCCTTTTCGCCGAAGTCCTTCTATTTCACGCAGGCCTTCAACATCATCACCATGCTGGTCATCGGCGGCCTGGGCTCGGTGAGCGGCTCGGTCATCGGGGTCTTTTTCATCACGGTCCTGTCGGAGCTCCTGAGAAACGCCGAGCGCGGCTTCGACCTGGGGGTGTTCCGCCTGCCCCCGATCTACGGGGCGAGCCAGATCCTGATGGCTGTGCTGTTCGTGCTGGTCATCGTCTTCCGGCCGGCCGGCCTGCTGGGCGGCCGGGAGATCGATGTTCGGGCAATCCTGCGGCGGCTCGGTGCGCCGCGACGGGGGAAGGGGGCCGCGTGAGCGGGTACTTGTACTCGCCGGCGCTTTCCGATCATTATGTTTCCAATAAATCCATTAAGGAGGGATAGCTATGAAGACTAGACTGGCCATCGTCCTGGTGGCCGCCGTCGCATTGCTCGCCGCGGGCTGCGGCGGGAAGGGCGGAGGCAACGCGATCAAGATCGGCATGCTCTACAACATGACCGGCGCGCAGGCCTCGCTGGACGCGCCGTCCGCCAACGGGGCGAAGCTCGCCGCCAAAGAGCTGAACGCCGCCGGTGGGGTGCTCGGCAAGAAGATCGAGCTCGTCGCCTTCGACGGGAAGACGGACGCCGCCACCATCGGCAACTCCGCGACCCAGCTCGCCCAGACCGACAAGGTCGTGGCGATGTTCGGCTTCAGCGACAGCGACATGACCATGGCCGCCGCGCCGATCGCGGCCAAGGCCGGGGTGGTGTTCGTCACCTCGGGGGCCACCTCCCCGAAGCTGCCCGACCAGGTGCCGGAGTACCTGTATCTGGCCTGCTTCGGCGACAACGTGCAGGCCGCCGCGGCGGCGGAGTACTCCGTGAACGCCTTGCAGGCCAAGAGCGTATACCTGCTCATCGACAAAGGCATGGAGTACACCCTGCTGCTCGGCAAGTACTTCAAGGAGCGCTTCGTCGAGCTGGGCGGCAAGGTGGTGCTGGAGGACAACTACCAGACCGGGGACAAGGATTTCTCCGCCCAGCTCACCAAGCTGAAGGGCCTGAAGGCCAAGCCCGACCTGCTGTTCATCTCCTCGGGGCCGGACGACGTAGGGACCATCGTGAAGCAGGTGCGGGACTCAGGGCTCACCCAGCCGATCATGGGCGGCGACGGCTACGACACGCCGCTGCTGGTGGAAGTGGCGGGCGCGGGCGCCGAGAACGTGTATTTCACGACCCACTCGCTGATCGACGCGGACCTCGGCACCGACGCGGTAAAGAAGTTCATCACCGCCTACCAGGCCGAATACAAGAACGCGCCCGAGAACGCCTTCGCGGGCCTGGGCTACGACACGGTGAAGCTGCTGGCGGATGCCATCAAGCGCGCCGGCTCGGCGGATCCCAAGGCCATTCGGACCGCCCTGCAGGCCACCAAGGGCCTGGCAGGGGTCACCGGCGAGATCAGCTACCAGGAAGGTAGCCGCATCCCCCAGAAGGGCGTGACGGTCATCCTGGTGAAGGACGGCAAGTTCACCCTGGCCCAGGAAGTGGTTCCCCAGAAAGTTCCCACGCCCTGAACCCGCGCCTGTTACCAGTATTTCAAAGCGGGCCGCCTAGTGCGGCCCGCTCTTTCGCCCCAGACCCCCCGGAGGTTGACGCATGAAGAAGAACCCGCTTGAGATCCAGCACCTGACCGCCGCCGATTTCCGGCAGTCGCCCTTCGAGAAGGTGATCCTGCCCCTGGGCTCCCTGGAGAGCCACGGGGGGCATCTGCCCTTCGGGACTGACGCGCTTACCGCCTACCTGGTGGCCCTGGATATCGCCGCGCGGCTGCCCAAGACCGCCGTGTTGCCGCCGCTCAACTATGGGGTGAGCGAGCACTACCGGGATTTTTCCTTCACTGTCTCCGTGCAGTTCGAGACCCAGATCGCCTTCATCCGCGACATCCTGGAGTCCGTGTACCGCGAGGGCATCCGCAAGGTGTTCATCATGAACGGCCATGACGGGAACATCGCTTCGATCGAGGTGGCCAGCCGCTCGGCCAAGGTGGCCCACCCGGACTTTAAGATTGTTTCCCTGGACGCCTGGTGGATGATGGTGGGGGAGTTGCTGCCGAAGGATTTCTTCGCGGTCTGGAACGGCCTGGGCCACGGCGGGGAGGGGGAAACCTCGATCTGCCTGGAGCTTTTTCCGGAGCTGTGCGACGTGTCCAAGGCGGCCGGGGTGGTGCCACGGCTGCCCAGGCACCTGGACGTGAAATGGCTGTTCAAGGAGCTCACCCACACGGGCACGACCGGCGACCCGACCCAGGGTACGCGCGAGAAGGGCAGGAAGATGCGCGAGGTCCTGGTGGAGGCGATGGTCAAAGCCCTAGCGGAGCTGGACCGCAACGGGTGGGACTACCGATCGCCGGAAGTTGCCAGGCAGGGATAGGGAGGCCGGCAGGGGGTCGGTTGCCCGCGTGGCGGCACAGGTCCGCATCAAAAAATAGGGCCGGTCGTCCCGGCCCTCAGCTTCATGTGCCGTTTAATTCGGCAGAGCTGGCTTTACTTAAATTATATCACGTGCCGGCCGGAAACACAAATTTTTTTCCAGGCGCTCTGCCGGCTGCCTCACAGCCTGACACCAATGCCGAGTCACTCCTCCGCGCGGTTGCTGCAGCAGATTCTTCCGTCGCAGGGCACCGGGGGCGTCTAGAATTTCCTGGTAACCCAGGCGCGGGAAGGGGAGACGGTTACGAGTCTTGGAATTTCCGGTGTATCGTCTCGAAGAGCCGGATGTTATCCAAGACGATGTCCGCTATGACCGGATCGAAGAACGTCCCGGAAGATGTGCGGATCTCTGCCAGGGTGGCCTCGTAAGACATCGGGAGCTTGTAGACGCGCTTTGAGAGCAGCGCATCATAGATATCCGCGACGGCCATGATCCGGGCTTCTAAAGGAATGGCATCACCGGACAACCGTAGTGGATATCCCGTCCCGTCCCACTTCTCGTGGTGGTGCAGGCATATCCTATGGGCCATGCGGAATACTTCCGCGTCACATTGCGCCAGTACCTTCTCGAAGGCTGTCGCGCCGGCGGTTGTGTGCGTTTTCATGATCTCGTATTCGTCGGGGGTCAAGCGCCCTGGTTTCAATAGGATCGCGTCCGGGATGGCGACTTTACCGATGTCGTGCAGAGGCGATACGTTGTATATTTCATCAACGAAATCCGGGCGCATGGCGTTTCGATATCTGGGATGCGCCGCCAGTTTCTCGGCGAGCAGGATGCAGTAGTTTCGGGTTCGCTCGAGGTGGGCTCCCGTTTCCGGGTCCCGGGAGTCGGTCAGGTCCGCAAGGGCGAACATGAGTGCCCGGTAGGCGCTCAGGAGTTCGTCAGAGGTTTGCTTGTCCAACGCTGAGAGGCGCTTCGTCAGCACCTTGGCGACACGCTGTGCGAAAAGCGCGTCTTGATCGAGCAAATCGGAAAAACCCTCCTGGTCCAGCTTCAAGCATTCGGTTCTCTCGAGTGCCTTCACCGTCGCCGAGCGAGTCTCCTTCGAGATCAGGGCCATCTCCCCGAACGTTTCGTTCGGTCCGATCCGCTTCAGCTCGCGCTGTCCCCACCCCATGTCCTTCAGCACCGATACATTTCCGCTGACGATCATGAACATGCTGTCCCCCGCATCGCCCTCGCGGCAGACGACACGGTCCTTCTCGAACACGACCTTCTTCAGATGCCGAACGATCCGGTCTATGGATTCCTGATTCAGGTCCACGAAAAGATCGATTTGGCTCAACAACTCCCGCAGATCCGGCATATCCCTTGGCCTCTTCTTGCTACATAATCCAAAGGATCCGGCGGTGTCAAGTGCGTCTGGGAGCCCCCCGGCCGGCGAGGGATTGCTGCCCGCCGTCAGGGTAGGTCTGGAAACGGGTCTGCCTCACGGAGTTGGAAGTGATCTGAAAACCTAACGATGCAAGTGGGCAACGAATGCCTCAGAGTCCGTAGCTGTCGGTGCGGTTGCCCAAACAGCGTTGGGGCCAGCATTGTCTCGCGCGCAACAACGGCTATCGGTGGCTTGACATCTGGGGAGCATTATTTGCGATTACTGCTTCGTTGTTAGGAGTCTAGTAGTTGAGCTGACCAACCCTTTCGACGTGATCGGCTGCGGCAAAGTCAGTATCCAGCCACACAATTTCTAACAACCTCTCATTCGATGCAGCACGCGTGTTCCTGGTTCGCCGGGATACGTCACCTGGCCTTGGAAAAGGAAGGATATCAATGGACAATACAGTATATATCGAAATAGGTCAGCGGCGCGTGCTTTCTCCAATCGTGTAACGTTGCGCTCTATAATTCCAGTGGCGGCTCAGGAACAGTGGACAAGCTGCTACCCCAACGGAGCGATCTTCAGCGCGAGTTGGGCGCTAGGCAGTACCGACTATGACTCATTCGGACGCCACCTGTACTGAGGGCCTGAAAAGGTGAGCGGCAGGATTTCCGGCAGAAAAAACCCGCTGGGGAGCCCGTAGTATGGGAGGAATATAGCAAGACGCAGTCGCGAAAGCCTTCGCGCCGTTGAGCTCTTTCGTGTTGGCGGGTCAAAAGAAGCCGCGGGAAGGGGCGGTGGAGATGCAGCAAATCTCGGAACGCTGCATGCGGAGTCGATTATAGGCGGAATGGCAAAGACCTCCAGAAGAAGGAGTGCGATATAAAAATCAGAACCCTGATGTTTACTCTTATTTGCGTTTCTTCCATGTGCATTTCCGCGCTTCCCAAGGTCGCAGTGCTCGATATCGTCTTGTCAAAGGACATCGACCCGTCTGTGACCGTTCCTATTACAGAGACGCTAATGGAGGAGATGGTCACCTCCAGGTCTTTCACGGTGCTCGATCGAAGTTACGTCGCTCAGGTTCTCAAGGAGAAGGAATTCCAGGTGGCAGGATTGGTGAGCGATGAGCAGATCGTGAGGGTCGGACAGTTCCTCGGCGCGGACTACGTTGTCGCTGGCAGGGCACAGTACGTCGCCGAAAGCTATTTCCTGGTCGCCAAGATGATCGAGGTCAAAACCGGCGTGATCACCGCCCAAGCCTCAGAAACAGGCCAGGTGAAGATCCTGATCCTCCTGGACCTTGCTCGCCCCGTGGGTAGAAAGCTGGCCGGAGGTGGCGGGCCCTCCCCCGTCGCGTCGCAGCCTTCAATGCCACAGACCACCCAGGGAACGGCCGCGGGAAAGCTCTCCGTCGGTTTCATCTACGGCAACGAAGCTACCTGGCAGGGCGTGCCGTATGCGCCGGAAGCGGCACGGCTGTTCCTCCAGGAGAAGCACAAGGATTGGCTCGCCACGTTCTTCGTCGACCGAGTTCCGCCGGAGGGCTTCGGCGACGCGGTCGACCGCCTGGTGAAGGAGCAGGGCTGCCGGGTCATCATCTCTTCCGACATTTGGCTCATTCCCCAGGTTTCCGCCGCTGCCCGGAACCACCCGGATGTCATCTTTGAGCATTATGGGTGGAGCGAGAATTGCCCGCCGAACGTCGGGATGTACGCCATTAACGACCTGCAAGGCTATTATCTCACGGGCCTGCTCGCAGGCGCCCTGAGCAGAAGCGGGAAGATCGCCTTTCCCACCCCGCCTCGTGTCCGGCGGCGGAGGCCCTGATCAGGGAAAGCTGTGACGTGTTCCCCCCCACGGATGCGCCTTGGTTTTTCGAGGCCGCGCGGAAAGCCTCGTCGCCCGCGAAAAAGATCTTTCCCTTCGGCATACGAATGCCGTGGCAGCCGTGGCGCGACGGAACGTGGCGTCAGTCCACGCTCGTCTGGGGTCTTAAGGAAGGGAGGCTGAAGCTTGGCGGTCTGGGCGAGCCGTTCAATCCTGACATCCTCTCGCTCTTGAACAAGGTACGCGTCATGAGCCCCGATTTCGGTGAGGTTACGGTGCCCGATCTGGTTCTTAAAAGAGCCGATCAGATGAAATTCGCAGCGTTCGAACCCTTCACTGGTCCGATTAAGGACCAGGGCGGGAAGGTTCGCATTCAGAGCGGGGAACGGCTGAGCTCCATGAACTTGGACTGGAGCAAGCCCTGGCCCATGGATTGGCTTGTTGACAATGTGAAGGGAACCGTGCCCAACCAGTAAGGCCGGAACGAAAAAATCACTCGGGAGTTCCGGCGAGAAAGCTATCCCATTGCCATCTGAAAAATCTCAGGGATTGCCCCAGACCAAAGGGACAGGAAACGGTATATTGCCGAACCCGCTTTATTGGATCATTTTGATTTAAAAAAATATGCCGGCGGTCGGAGTCGAACCGACACGAGAGTCTCCCCTCACCAGATTTTGAGTCTGGCACGTCTACCAGTTCCATCACGCCGGCTTGAAAGCCAGAGTAGCGGCGGCTCTCTGCCTTGTCAAGAAACATCCTCCCTGTTACCGTGGCGGGCGTGAGCGATCCCGCCGCCGCCGGTTACTACTCCCGCTGCCTGCTATGCCCGCGGGCCTGCGGCGTGGACCGCCTCGGCAGCGCGCGGGGTTTCTGCCGCGAAGGGACGGCGGTCCGTGCGGCCTGGGCCGGCCTGCACTTCGGGGAGGAACCGCCGGTGACCGGCCATGGCGGCTCGGGCACGATCTTCTTCACCGGCTGCACCCTGAAGTGCCGCTACTGCCAGAACGACCAGCTCAGCCGCTCGGCACTCGGAGCCGAGCTCGCCCCGGAGGAGCTGGCTGGCTTGATGCTGCGCCTTCAGGCCGAAGGGGCCGAAAACGTCAACCTGGTCACCGGCAGCCACTTCGCACCAGGCATCGCCGCGGCGGCGGAGCTGGCCAGGGGCCAGGGGCTGGCCATCCCCCTGTTGTGGAATTCTTCCGGATACGAGAGCCTCGCCACTCTGGAGTTGCTGGCCCCCTGGATCGAAGTCTGGCTTCCGGACTGCAAGACCCTGGACCCGGAGCTCGCCCGCCGTCTCATGGGCGCCCCCGACTACCCGGAGGTGGTGCGCGAGGCGCTGCGCTTCATGGCGGAGGCCCGGCCCCTGCGCTTCGACGGGGAGCGGCTGCGCGAGGGGGTCATCGTGCGGCACCTGGTGCTCCCCGGCCACCCGGAGTCCACGCGCGCGGTGCTGGCCTGGTTCCGGGAGCGCCTGTACGGGAAGGCGCTGCTGTCGGTGATGGTGCAGTACACCCCGAACGCGCGCACGGCGGGCCAGGGGGGCACGCGGGAGGGCGGACCCTCCCGCCGGGTGTCGGCCGGCGAGTACGAGCAGGTCCTCGCCTCCCTGGAGGAGCTGGGCATCGAGGAGGGCTTTATCCAGGAGCCGGAGCCAGGGTCGGACTGGCTCCCGGACTTCACCCGGCGCAACCCGTTTCCGGAGGGGCAGGCGCGGCCGTTGTGGCACTATGGCGACGTCAGGTGAACGCCGCGGTCGCGGGCCGCTGCCTGGGCCGGCGGCCTCGCGGGCTGAGCGGCGGGGCTAGCAGCTCCGCGGCAGGCGCGAGCGCTCCACCGCGCGGAACGCGGTGTCCGCTACGAGCGCCAGCAAGGCCACCGGAATGGAGCCCCGCAGGATCAGGACCGGGTCCAGGCTGCGCAACCCGCTCACGATCGGCACGCCGAAACCCCCGGCCCCGACGGCGGCCCCCAGGGTGGCGGCGCTGATGTTGATCACCACGCTGATCCGCACCCCCGCCAGGATGACCGGCAGGGCCAGCGGCAGCTGGATTTGCCACAGCAGGCTCCGCCGATCAAAGCCCATGCCGAGGGCCGCCTCGACCACGGCCGCGGCAACCCCCTCGATGCCCACGATGGTGTTGCGCAGCACCGGCAGGATCGCGTAGAGGAACAGGGCCAGGAACGTGGGCTTGAACCCGTAGCCCAGCAGCGGGACGCTCAGGGCCAATACCGCCGCGGAAGGGAAGGTCTCAGCCAGCGAAGACAACCGGATCAGGAGCGCGCGCAGCTCCCGGGCCGCCGGCCGGGTGGCGGCGATTCCGAGGACGAAGGCCAGGGCCATGGCCAGCGCGCTAGTGGCCGCCACCAGCACCAGATGCTGGGCAGCCAGCACGTACAGCGGCGTGCGCGGCAGGAGAATGTTTTTGCGGGGCAGGACCAGCAGGGCCAGGCTCTCGAACCAGGCCCAGCGGAAGATCACCAGCAGGAACAAAGCGGCCAGTACCGCGGCCGCCGTCCAGTATGGCCAGGCCCCCCTGTTGCTGCGGCTCAAGCCGGGCCCCCCAGCACCCGCAGCACGTCGGCCAGGCGGAACTCGGCCAGGCGCTCCGCGTCCCGCACGGCGATGCGGTCCGTCCCCGAAGCGATCATCAGCGACAGGGCGTCCTTGACCGTGGCCTCGGCGCTGAGCAGCGGCGTTCCGGGCGGCGCGACCCGGGGGGCCGCCGGCGCCGCGGACAGCTCCAGGGCCTCCCGCAGCCGGAAGCGGCCCAGGAGCTGGAGGCCGTAGTCGGAGCCAAGGAAGTCGTTAACGAACGGCCCGGCCGGCGAGCGGCTCAGCTCCCCCGGAGAGGCGTGCTGCAGGATGCGTCCCGCCTTCATGACCGCGATGCTGTCCGCCAGGCGCACCGCTTCCTCCACGTCGTGGGTCACGAACAGCACGGTCTTGCCGAGGCGGCGCTGGATGCGGCGGAACTCCGTCTGCAGGCGGACCCGGGTCAGGGGGTCCACGGAGCCGAACGGCTCGTCCATGAGCAGCAGCCGCGGGTCGGCGGCCAGCGCCCGGGCCACGCCGACGCGCTGCGCCTCCCCGCCGGACAGCTCGGCGGGGAGCTTGTCCCGGTAGGCGGCGTCCAGCCCCATCATCGCCAGCAGCTCGTCCACCCGCGCGGCGATCCGCGCTCGGTCCCAGTGGTGCAGACGCGGCACCGTGGCGATGTTCTCGCACACCGTGAGGTGTGGAAACAGCCCCACGCTCTGGATCACGTAGCCGATCGAGCGGCGCAGGGTCTCGGGTCGTGCCGAGCGGGTATCCGAGCCGGCGATCAGCACCTGCCCCTCGTCGGCTTCCACCAGGCGATTGATCAGGCGTAGGAGGGTGGACTTGCCGCAGCCCGAGGGGCCGATCAGGACGGCCAGCTCCCCGTCGCGCACCTCCAGGTCGGCGCGATCCACGGCGGCCAGCTCGCCGAAGCGCTTGCTCACTCCGCGCACGCTGATCATGCGCCGCTTCCCACCCCGCGGGGGGTCAGAACCCGGACTGCGGCGTCGAGGAGCACCTCGCAGGCCAGGGCCAGTCCGGCCACCGGCAGCGCACCCAGCAGGATCAGGTCCGGGGCCGCCTGGGCCAGGCCCAGGAAGATAATGGAGCCCAGGCCGCCGCCGCCGATCAGGCCGGCCAGGATGGCGTTGCCGAGGTTCTGGGTCAGGGCCGTGCGCACCCCGGCCACGATGACCGGGAAGGCCAGCGGCAGCTCCACGCGCACGAGGCGCTCCACCGGGCGAAGGCCCATGCCGCGCGCGGCTTCCACCGCGCCGGGGGGAACCGTACGGAAGCCGGCCAGGGTGTTGCCCGCCACCGGCAGCAGGGCGTAGAGAAACAGCACGATGCCCGCGGGGGTCCACCCTACGCCCCGGATGCCCAGCGAGCCGAGCAGCGGGAAGCGCTGCGCGAGCAGGGCGAGGGGCACGATCAGCAGGCCCAGCAGCGACAGGGTGGGGATGGTCTGCGCCAGGTTCACGACGAAGAAAACGTACTTCTCGGAGCGGCTCCTGCGGTGCATGAGCAGGCCCAGGGGCACGCCCACCGCCGCGCCGGCGGCCACCGAGCCGAAAGCCAGGGCCAGGTGCCTTGCGAACTCCGCGGCGAACGTGTCCCGGCGGTTGGCGAATTCCTTGAGCAGGGAGAGCCCGCCCAGCTGGCCGGCCAGCAGCAGGGTCAGGACTGCCAGCGGTCCGGCTATGAGCACCGCGGACTTCAGCCACGGCGAGCGCTGGAGCTTCCGGCCGCAGGCGAACAGCACCAGGTACAGCCCCAGCACGCATACCCACAGCCCCGCGCCGAGGGACACCCTGGCTGCCGGCCGGGTGGGGTCGGCGAGCCGGCGGGACGCCCAGCCTGCCGCGGCGAACAGCAGCCCCAGGGCCAGGTCGGCCAAAAAGCCGGCCGCCGCGGCCCAGGCGGTGGCCTGGCGCTCCCACAGGGCCAGCAGGACCAGGGCTGCGAGCACGGCCAGCAGGGCGGGAAACGCCCACCCTGCCGCCTGGGCGGCGGACAGGGCGGTCCCGCTCAGGACCCGGCTCGGACGCAGGACCAGGAAGGGCAGCCCGGCGAGCGCGGCCAGGCTCAGCCCCGCCCCCGCCAGGCCGACCGGGTTCAGGCGCACGGGGATCAGGATTTCAGGAACCCTTTGGCGACCAGGTACTCCCGGGCTACGGCCCTGGCTTCCTGGCCCTCAAAGGCCACCCTGGCGTTCAGGGTCTGCAGGGTCTCCAGCGTGAGGCTCTCGAACACCGGCTTGAGCAGGGGCTCGATCCCGGGGTAGCTCTTCAGCACCGGGCCCCGGATGACCGGGGCGGGCAGGTACACGGGCGGAACGCTCTGCGGGTCCGCCAGGACCACCAGCTTCATCTGCTCCAGAGCGCCGTCGGTGCCGTACACCAGGGAGACGTTGACGCCATTGGTGCCGTCCACCAGGGCCTTGAGCATCTCGGCGGTGTTGCCGCTGGATAGGATGATCAGCTGGTCCTCGCGCAGCTTGAAGCCGTAGGCCTGCTCGTATCCCGGCAGGCCCAGCCGGTTCTCGGCGAAGCCGGCGGCGCAGATCAGCTTGACTGGCGCGCCGGAGTTCACGTAGCGGGCGAAGTCGTTCATGTCCTTGAGGCTCTTCTTTTCGGCGAAATCGCGCTTGACCGCCAGCATCTCGGTGTTGTTGGCCGGGGCCGGAGTGAGCCAGACGATGTCGTTCTTTTCCTTATCCAGCTTGCGGGTCAGCTCGTATCCAGTTTTCGGGTCGGTCCAGCCGGCCGGGTCCTGCCCCTCGTGGTAGTACTGCCCGGAGCCGGTGTAGTCCACGACCAGGTCCAGCTCGCCGGCCTCCAGGGCCTTGCGCAGCACGTCCGGAGTGCCGAACTCGGTCTTGTCGTTCACGGGGATCTTCTTGGACTCCAGCAGCAGCACGATCATCTTGCCCAGGATGGCGCCTTCGGAGTCGATCATGGAAGCCACGGTGACCGGAGCTTGGGTCGTTTTCGCGCAACCCACCAGCAGCAATACGACGGCCAGCGCGCAGGCTGCGACGGCCGACAAAACTCGTTTCGAGTTCATGCTGAAAGAGTAACTCCGCCATAGGCGGAAGTAAAGAACGGTGGCACCGGCGCCGGCATCCCTGCCGGGCTTCGCCCTCAGTCCGGCCCGACGACGGTGCCCTCGAAATCCTCCCCGCCGAGGATTCTCTTCAGATTCTCGATGTTCCGTCCCGCGGCCACCACGACGCGCAACCCGGCGCGCGCGGCTTCGGCGGTGGCCACCGGGTCGAAGGGCACGTTCTTCCCCGGCACCCAGGTTGTGCCCACCATGGCCTGAAGCTCGGCCCAGCTCAGGCGGTCCAGGGGGCGGGCCGATGGGTCGACTTTGGGATCGGCGCTGTACACCCTGGCGATGTTGGAGAGGTTCACCAGCGTGTCGGCCTGGAAGCGGCGGGCCAGCAGCACCGCGTCGTAGTCGGTGCTGAAGCCGGGCTTCCAGCCGCCGGCCACCAGCACCCTGCCGGGGAACACCGACACGGCGGTCGGGTCGACGATCACCGGCTGAGGGCAGTACGGCTGGAACAGGAAACGCACCAGCTCGGCGTTCAGGCGCGTGGCGGCGATGCCGATCCAATCCTGGGCCTCGGCGTCCGCGTCGCTGCGCCCGGCTTCGCTCAGCACGGCGCGGTAGGCGCCCTGGTACTCGCGGGCCGGCCCCCCGCCGCCGCACACCAGGATCACCCGCCGCTCCGCGTCCTTCTCTATATATTCCAGCACCGCCTTGCGGAACGCGCGCAGGAAGGCCACGTCGACCTTGTCCGGCGCGATGATGGAACCGCCCAGGGAGAGCACCTGCACGCTGGCCATGACCCATTATACCCGTGGTTGGGCGGGTTGCAAAAGCACCGCTTTCCCGGTATAAAAACTGTATGGCGGTGATGAAAGTCCTGATTTCCGACAAGATCGAAGAGGTCTGCCCCCGCAGACTGCGCGAGTTCCCCGGCCTCGAGGTGATCGAGAAGGGGGGCCTCAAGCCGGGCGAGCTGCTCGCCGAGGTCAAGGGCTGCACGGGCCTCATCGTGCGTTCGGCGAGCAAGGTGACCCGCGAGGTCATCGAGGCGGGTGCCACTTTGAAAGTGATCGGCAGGGCCGGGGCCGGGGTGGACAACATCGACGTGAAGGCGGCCACCTCCAAGGGGATCGTGGTCATGAACACCCCCGGGGGCAACTCCAACGCAGTGGCCGAGCTGACCATCGGGCTGTTGATCGCCCTGGCCCGCGAGATTCCGCGCGGGGACGCCACCATGAAGGCCGGTAAGTGGGAGAAGAAGAGCTTCCTGGGCGTGGAGCTGGCCGGCAAGACCCTGGGGCTGATCGGCATCGGCTTCGTGGGCAGCAAGGTCGCCCTCAAGGCCCGCGGCCTGGACATGAAGGTGCTGGTCCACGACCCCTTCGTCTCGCAGGACGAGTCGCGCCGTCTGGGCGTGGACATAGTGGACCTGGACGCGCTGCTCAAGGCCAGCGACTACATCAGCCTGCATCTGCCCCGAACTCCCGAGACCACCGGGCTGATCAACGCGGCAGCTCTGGCCAAGATGAAACGGGGGGTGTTCCTGGTCAACTGCGCCCGCGGCGGCATCATCGCCGAGGGCGACCTGGTGGCGGCGCTGGACTCCGGGCAGGTGGCCGGGGCGGCCGTGGACGTGTACGAGCCGGAGCCGCCCACGGACTGGTCCCTGGCCCGGCACCCCAAGGTCGTGGCGGTGCCGCACGTGGGCGCCTCCACGCTCGAGGCCCAGAACGTGGTGGCCCAGATGATCGCCGAGCAGGTCGGCGCCTACCTCACTACCGGGAAGGTGAAGTTCGCGGTCAACGCCTGACGGACAACGCCCGACCGGCCACGACCGACCGGCCACGCCGGCCCCGGCGCGAAGCCCGACCCGGCGCGAAGCCCCCTTCCCGTAGCCTCCTGGGGCGGTTTGCATTATACTTTATTCCAGGACAAGGCTATGAACGGCTCCGCGGATTTGAGCGAGTTCTTTCGCTCGTGGAAGTACGACTCGGACAATCAGGTGCGCATCATCAAGGCGGACGACGGGCGCGACGTGCTGCAGATCCGCCAGCCCCTGGGGGTGGAGCAGTACGAGCTGGACGGGCGCCCCGACGGGCTCACCCCGGAAGGCCGCTCCTCCTACCTGGAGGCGTTCCAGGAGCGTCTGGAGCGCCACATCGAGGAGAACGGCTCCGCGGCAGGCTTCGTGATCAGCCACGAGGAGTTCGGGCTGCTGCAGAACGAGGGCCTGCTCAACTACTACCGCTACCTGGTCCTGTTCCAGATCGGCGACTTCGAGCGCACCGCCCGGGACACCGGGCACAACCTGGCGGTCTGCGAGCTGGTGGACAAGTACGCGGAAAGCGACGAGGACAAAAAGGACATCCTCCAGTACCGGCCCTACATCCTGCGCATGCACGCCATCTCCAAGGCCATGGTCTCGCTGCACCGGCAGCTGAAGAGCGCCGCCAGGCAGATCCTGGAAGCGGCCATCGAGGAAATCCAGAAGATGGACCCGATCGACACCCCCGCCTTCCAGTTCGAGCGCCTGCGCTCCCTGAACTACCTGCGCTCCACGCTCAAGCAGGTGCTGGAGCAGAAGGTGAGCCCGCTGGACCGGCTCAAGCGGGAGCTGGAGGCGGCGCTGGAGGAGGAGAACTACGAGCAGGCGGCCGACCTGCGCGACCGGATCCGCGCCTTGAAGAAGGAATTCGAGCTGTAGCAGTAGCTTCGCTGCTCCAATAGGAGTAGCGGTAGCCCCCGCCGGAGCCGATCGGATATACTGCCCCCCGTGAAATTATTCCGTAGAGCCGCGAGGACCGACCCCGACGCTCTGGTGCAGGAGCACTGGCGGACCTCCTTCGGCTGGCTGCAGGCCAGCCGGCTGCCCGAAGAGCGGAACCCCGACTACCGCAGCTTCGTACGCCAGGGCGGCTTCCAGCTGGAGATCCTCAAGCCCGACTGCTTCGCCTGGGTGACCGGCCCGTACAAGTACCGCGACCTGGTGCTGGAGGCCACGCTGGAAATCGACCCGGCCAACGGGCACTCCGCCGCGGGGTTTGTGATGCGCTACCTTAACGAGGAGAACTTCTATTACTTCCTGGTCTCCGACCGGGGCTCCTTCCGCTTCGATGTGGTGTTCAACAAGAACCCGATCCACCTCATTGAGTGGAATCCTTCCCCAACGCTCAAGGCGAAGCCCCTGGAGCTGCGGGTCATCGCCCGCGGCGACGGCTTCCACTTCTTCGCTGATGACGAGTGGATCGGCGAAATGACCGATGCCACGATCCCCGAGGGGGCCTGCGGCTTCGCCGCTCAGAACTACTCGGAGGCCGCCCGGGGCAGCTTCCGCCTCTTGGACTACTCCGTGGAGTCGCGCCCGGTGGAGGTGGAGAAGGCGTACTACCGCTGGGTACATTACCTGCCGGCTCCCCCCGAGCACCGCCTGCAGCTGGCCAGGACCTTCCATGGCATGGGTCGGTACCTGGAGGCGGTGGTGGAGCTGAAGAAGGCCTTCCGCCAGGGCGCGGGCGGCGCGGAGGAGCGGCGCCTTCAGGCGGATGCCTGCCTGGCGCTGAAGCTCCACGACGAAGCGCTGGAGGCCCTGGAGCACAGCCTGCGCCTGGATCCGGACCACGGGGAGGCGCTGCTGGCCAAGGCCAACACCCTGTTCCAGTGCCACCGCTTCCTGGAAGCGCGGGACTTCATCGCCTCGATCCGGCCCCGCTTCCCCGACGACGCCGCCCTGGCCAACCTGGCCGGGGCATGCGAGTACTCGCTGGGCAACTGGGATCGCGCCCTGGAGGACTACCGCCGGGCCGCGGAGCTGGAGCCCGACACCCCGCTGTACCTGGGCAACTTGGCCCGCGTTCTGGAACGTCTGGGTTGTAACGGCGAGGCGCTGCAGGCCTATTTGCAGGCGGCCCGGCTCCTGTTCCGCGCCGGAACCTACGACGAGTTGTCCTTCGTGCTGTCCCGCGGTCGCGCCCTCGCCGCCCAGGTCGAGGCTGCCGCCCCGGAGGCACAGGAGCTGGCAGCCTACGAGGGCAAGATGCTCTTCCACGAGGAAAAGCGCGACGAGGCGGAGCGCCTCTTCGCCTCCCTCATCGACGCGGGGTACCCCGACCCCGCCGTGAACTACCTGTACGCCCTGATCCTCATCGGCCGGGGCGTCCGCGAGCAGGCGGAAGCGCACCTGTCGCGCGCCGCGGAGCTGGACCCATCATGCCCGCTGTACTGGTTCCGCCTGGCGGAGAACCGGCACCTGCTGGGCCGCGACCCCCGCGAGGCCCTGGAGCGGGCTTTCGTCCTGGACCCGGAGGACCATTGGATCAACAACCTGAAGGGCCAGCTCCTGATGGGGGAGGGCCGGCCGGGGGAGGCGCTGCCGTATTTCCGCAAGGCGCTGGGTAAGGCCCCCGCCGAGGTGGACCTGGTCCGCAACGCGGGCGCGGCACTGCTAGCCCTGGACCGGGCCGCGGAAGCGGTGGAGGCGGCCTCCGCCGGCCTCCAGGCCTCGGGGGAGCAGGCGGCGCTGTACACCCTGCGCGGCAACGCCAGGGCGGCGCTGCGCGACTTGCCCGCCGCGCTGACGGACTACGAGCGGGCCCTGGCCCTGGACTCGGACAATCCCGACTACCTGGCCAACGGCGCGGCCTGCTGCCTGGAGCTGGACATGGTCCTGCGCGCCGAGGAGCTGCTGGACCGGCTGATGGAGGTCGCCCCCAGTTCGGCGGCCTACAACCTG
>Ga0315273_10000322_pt1 | contig 48094 bp, 75 predicted proteins | sample YL17G02_0_MG_FD_205753 | JGI IMG/M metagenome (GOLD analysis project Ga0315273, IMG submission 205753) | Sediment microbial communities from Yellowstone Lake, YNP, Wyoming, USA - YL17G02_0 | ecosystem: Environmental > Aquatic > Freshwater > Lake > Sediment | place: USA: Wyoming | collected...
GCTACAATTATTAAATTGATGGATTAGGGAAAGCGAGGAGAAGAGTAGAAATGGATGATACTCTTTGTAAATTTCATGAAGCAGTTATGGTAAGGATGGATGGAATTTGTCATAAAATGGAGGAGAAGGAAAAGGTATCCAATATCAAATTTGAAGCTCTCCATGGTGCTACCACAATGGCAAAAGCGGAGATGGATAGGCGTTTGGAGGGGATGAATGAGTTTAGGGAACAGTTAACCAGACAGACGGCCGAATTTGCTGGAAAGAAAGAGGTGGATTTAATGTTTGAAAAGATTGATGTGAAGTTAGATCATCTTGAAGCAATGGCACACCAAAGGACAGGGGGCAAGCAGTGGAGTGATCATATTTTACAGGTTTTAATTGCTATCGGTCAAATCGCTGTAATTGCATGGTTATTTAAGAGTTAAACATGGAGAGTGAGAGGCGAGGGAAGCCATTATCCAGAAGGCTTTTGGCGTCTGCATGTGGGTAACAAGGAAGGCCGACCTTGCCCGCAGGGGTGAAGGTATGCTTGCCTTACGTTGCGATATTATTATTTCTAAATGGATAAAGGAATTGATTAAGGTGTGTGATGAAAATCCAGACTAAAAAAGAAGTCTATTTCAGGTTTATAGATGACATCTTTATCACCCTTGCCCATATCTTCTGGGAAGAGTATCAGAGGGACGAGATAACGCCTACCGTTACCAGTGCGGATGACGGGAAGCATCACCCTAATTCATGGCATTACAAGGGGACGGGATGGGACTTCAGGATATGGGGGCTAACTAACCCACAGGATACGGCAGACAGGATCAGGGTGAAGCTGAAGGCAATCAATCCAAAATATGAGATCATCTTTGGTGATCCTGCTCACCTTGACCATATTCATTCTGAATTCAGGGAGAAATAAATGAAAGATAAACTTATCGCCATAGGATTAATATTCGGGCTTCTTGCGAGTTGTTATGGAGTTTTTACTTTCCTTGAAAGATATGCTCTATGTGAGGATTTAAAGAAAGTTGACCAAAAGACCGACAAGATAATGCAGATGATGGACTATAAATTTAAAGCAATGGAATTAAAAACAAACGAAGATAGGATTTACGATATGGAAAAGAGATATGGGTCAAGTCCGAGCGATTCGACCAAGAAAGCTGATCTTGAGAAACTTAAACGGGAAAGGGAACAGATATTAAGAGAGATGAAGGAAATAAAGAAGTAAAGGAGGTGAGACAATGTTCACAAAACTATGGAGGGTTAAATTATCGGATTGGGAGAGGGCTTTTTTTATAGCTATTATTACTGCACCACTAACCATCATCCTTCAGTCAGTCAATGCCGGTTCTCTGGTGATTAACTGGAAGACAATTTTAGCGGCAGCCCTATCTGGTGGGATTGCTTACATCATCAAAAATCTTGGAACAGGTCAGAACGGGAATATGCTGACCGATAAATGAAAGGAGGAATGGTATGCGAAGAAAGGCAAGTCTATTTTTGGTCATGGTGGTAATACTGATGATAGTGACGGCCTGTGCATCCGATCAACCCTGGAGGAAGGCGGCGGTTACGACCTATGAGTTGACAGGAATCACCATCGAACAGTCCAGAATAACGGCTGAGGCTCTCTATGCCCAGAAGCTAATTACCGATGCACAACTGGTCAAAATTAAAGATGCCTATAACAAGGCCAGGTCAGCCTTCATCGCTGCGGGGAGTGCCTTAAAGGTTGCCGGTAAAGCGGAGGATGCCGCAAAAAGGGATGCCCTGTTGGTTGAGTATGACAAGCTTCTGAGTCAGTTCAAGGGTCTTGCTTATGAACTTATCACCCTGGTAAACCAATTTAAAAAATAAGGAGGTGACTTGATATGGGAAAGGTTTTGTTGGCAATCGAATTATTGGTATTGGCAGGGCAGGCAGTTCCTAAGCTGGCCCCTGGAGTTAAAGACCTTCTAAATATGATAAAAGGGGAGCGGGTGAAAGACATCACTCAGGAAGAATTTGAGGCCAGGATTGACGCAGCCATTGCTAAATTGCCGCCTTGGGATTGAGCAAGATTAAAATTAAAATTTGAGGGGGGGCCTTCGGGTCTCCCTTCATTTTATTCTCCAGCATCGTCCGAGTTTTTTATCCGTCTTTTTTACCAGAAACCTTTTTCCTTTTCCAAACCTACTCATCCAGGAATATGAACCGGTCCTGACTTTCATAAGTATTTCTGTTTCAAACCCAAATGAATCCCCTATCTCCATCTTGGAAAATGGGTATTTTCCCCTATGCAAAGGGATAGGGATATTTTTCTCGATCTTAAACTGTGCTTCCATTTGCGTGAATTACCTCGCCCTTACTGACGGCTTGAAGGGCTTTTGCCACCGACCCACCTTATTTTCCGCCTATTACACTGTTATCACTCTTTAGATAAAGCCTTGATTGCCACACAAGCGGGTTTTCCAGTAATCCATGCGATCCATTGTCCATATCTTTTCTCGATGGCGGTTACTTTGTGCCCAGAGGAAGTCACTTTGCCTCCAATCACGGAATGGTAATTCACGATGTCTCCAACTTTGATATTTTCCATCTTGAGTCCTCCAAAATTATTAAAAAAAGTGCTAACAAGTTACTCCAGCCGATGCTTATAGCACCACCCGAAGTGGCTCTATATTTCTACGGTAATTTTATAAACTCCTGCCCCTAAGTGTTTGCTTTTTATTTTCATCAAATGACCCTGTATAATTGCAGTTCCCTCAGTATTCAATAACAATTCTCTCAATTCCTTTCTCGTAATTACCGTGCTTGCATAATGTGGGAAAGCATAAAAATTGTCAGGTAATTGCTTCATGGCTTCTCCTCAATCAGTTTTAGTAATTTAGTTAGACATTTAGATGTAGCTTTTGACATACAGTGTTCTTCGTATGCTTCATTATCAAACTCCTCAATCCCCTCCTTCAATCCCTTAATCCTTCCTTTTCAATCAGTTCCCTAAGTCGTTTGCCTTCTTCGTTTCTTGTTGATCGCCATCCATGAGCCACTGCCAAGCCAACAATTTCATTTATTTCATCAACTAATAATTTCGCATAATCCTTTTGTGTCTTGATTAAAAATTCCAACTGTTTAACCTTTGCCTCCAACCTCTCACATTCGGAGAGGAGAAGTTTTGCGGAACCTAATGTGAGATACGGTTGATAATCCTTTATGTGGTCACATGCCCGCTCCACTCTATTCTTAATCTCCTTTACCATCTCATCCCTTGTCATCTTTGCCCCCTTTCACTGGAGTTGACGGCCAATGGACAGCAGTCCCTCTACATCCGACACGCTGCGATCCATACTCTCCGACTTTAACGGTATGTAGCAATCATCAACCATTGGCCGCAACTCACTTCTACGTTAGGCACCCTTCCTATCCTTCATCTTCTTTTGGGGCGTTTTTTGGCAATGCTTCAAGTCGGAAATTACTCGAAAAATAGTTATGGTTTCGTATCCATGTTTGTGCAACATTAAATATTTATCAATTAATCTCTGAATGGTCATAACCATTCTCCTATGAAATATAAAGTGCCTAACAAGTCACTCCAGCGGACGCCCAATGCGCCGCTGAGCTTTACGTTCGGCGACTATATTTCTGGTATATAAAGTTTAGGACCACCGTTGCCATAATCTTGCCACATTTCTTCATGGCCTCGGCAAGCATGAACCCAGAATTCCCCTCCATCGGGATCGTCGCCCATCGAATCTATTACCTCGACATTTCCCCAGCATTGTCCTTTGTCCTGTCCAAGCGCCCAACAGTCTGCACCACAACAGTTTTTGGGATTGTAGGTCGCCGAACAAGTCACTGGAGCGGATGGCTTATAGCCATCCTTTTCTTGAACTTCATTCTCATTTACCATATCGAACCTTCACCGCTCAGTTTTTCGTTATATTTCAACACAACAACCATATCCATCCTTGCGCAACTTTGTTAAAATGGCACAAAAACGTGTATTCATGATCGGACAAATCTTATCTTTTTTTGGGCAATCTTTTGGTTTTTTCTTCATCACTCCAATCCCATTTTTAGGGCAATGGCATCTAACGATTTAGATATTCGATCAATCCTTTTTGCATCGCATTCCGGACACCAAAAGGGACTCCATTTATACTCTGTGAACTCCCTTTTGCAATCGGCGCAAACTTGCCGAATCGGGATTCCGTTTAATTTGACCTTTTTAAGCCTTCTTCCCATTGCGGACCTCATTGGTAAAAATATAACAAGTCACTCCAGTTAAAAATCATATTTGAGTTTTTTTACTAATACTGTGCACTCCTGGTATTGATAATGCCTGTTTGTAAGCCCTGGCCTGCCCATTGAGAAACGTCATGTCAGCCTGAACCGATTGAAGAGGAGCCTTCCCCTGAGAGATTGCCATGATCAAATCTTTCAAATTGATAACCTCCGCACTCCAGGTCTCCCTGATGTGAGATTCCTTTGATTTCGGAATTTCGGAAGCAACCCGGATGGGCGGAACATAGACGGGTTCGGCCATGATCTGCTCGGCCTCCTCTTTCTCCCCGGCCTCCTCCGCTTCGATGGCCTGGCGAAGCGCCTCCTCTTCTGCCCTCTTCCGGGCCTCCTCCTGGAGCCGCCTCTCTTCTTCCCGACGCCTGGCCTCCTGCTCTTCAGTCCACTTGACCATGATCTGATTCAGGTGCTCTTTGGCATTGTTGAGCTTCTCGAGGTGGGGCCGGAAGAAATCTATGATCCTCTTCTTACTTTCATCCAAAGGCCGGGTCTGGGCCATGCGCTCCTCTTCGAGCATCTTGATCCTTTGTTTGATCCGGCCCATATAAATCTGACCGACTTCATAATCCTCCCTATTGCTCACCACAAGGGATTGAGCCTCAAAGACTTCCTGTAGGGCTGATTTTTCTATTTCAGGTTTGATGATTTGAAGTTCCATTAGTTCCTCCTCCATCTGACAAAATAGAGCATCGAAGCATAAGCCTTAAACGCTTCTCGCATCTCTGATGTCTTGTAAGGTTTCACTTTGGGCGGGCCACCATCTGGATCGAGGTAAACCCCCATTGGGGATTTTGCCATGTCGTGCATACCATGACAAATTAAAGCTGACCATTGCAGGGCTAATTGAAGAATATGCCATTTATCTGGGGCTCCAGACTTGATATCAAGCAAAGGGAGCCGGTCAATCTTCGTGCCGACCATGAGTTCAGGATGCCAAATAGGATATTCGATTTCGACTGCCGTGTAGTTCTGGTCTGCCCTGAACTGCTTCCAGGATAAAAGATACCCCTTGATCTCATCAGCGACAGAATCCTCATCGAGAGTCCCCTTATCAAAATATTCTGTTGCAAGATGGACAGCTGTCCCGCGCCCCATATACCAGGGATCACCACCCCGGATGAGTCCCGCCTCGGCGATTGTGGAGGTCAACCCATCCAAGGGCTTATTGTCGAGATAGTAAGTATGTGTTGGAATATCAAGAATTAGATTTGACATATTCTTTTATCTTTAATTTCTTGTATAAATGTCCCATTATTGGATTAAGGGCTATGGTTCCACCCAATTTTTTCCCTTTATAATATTTTTTAGCCTCTTTCAATAATTTAGTTGCATGACCTTTTCTTTTTTCTTTACTTTCGATATCATAAAGTGTTGCCCAATCATCCCCTACCCCAAAATGAGCGATCGAAGAATTAATCCTCCATTCATCAAGTTCCATCCCCAAAATCATTACTTTTTCAGGTCTCACCCTTCGCTCCCCGGCTCGGGCGCCTCATTCAGCGTCAAAGACACAATCTCCGGCCCGTATTGGGTGTCTTTGGATTCGATATTAGCGGAGATTTTGAACTCTATGGAGCGTTTGGCGGTTTCGGCGATGGTCTTAGAGAAGGTCGAAAACTTTTTCTCTCCGGCATGGATAGTATATTTGGTGTAATCAGAACCATCCTTTTTCTTCCCAGCCGTTTGCGTGACTTTATCGATGCTAACTTCGACTGTTGGATTATGTGAGGCCTCGTCTTCCTTTCCCTTCTCTTTCGGCATATCGACCGGGGGCTTATCCCCGCCCTTCTTATACTGGACGGAGGCGACCTGGTCTCTGGTGATTCCGGCAAACTCTTTGAGATCGTCCCAGGTAAGATTCCGAATCCCCAGGATGCGGGTGTTTCCGTTCACGAGAAGATTTGTAAATGCAGACATTTTAACATCTCTCTTCTCAATCGCAGAAATGGGTTTTTCTTTTTTTTGAGGACCAGAATAATCATATTTCTTAAAGAAGGGATCTTTGCTCGACCTCGAACCGTCAACTTCTATTGTTCTTCCCCCTAAAGAAAAACGTCCCCGGTAGGTATAGGTAAAATGTCCATCTTCCTCAAATTCTGGTTGTGGATCATTAAGAAGAATCCAAGAAATACCAAAAAGACCGGCTATTTTTTCTGCGCCCGATCCTTCAAGGTAGGGATTCCCGCCCTGATCTGTCCAATCGTCAATATTTGTTGCTTTTAGTGCTGTTTTTTTGATCTTGATAACAGCTCCAAACATTTCCTCCGCTTCATTGGCGATTTGAAGCAGAGACTTTTCTTTCTTAATAACCTGTAGGCTATCGCCTACCACTTCAGCATTAAGTATTTCATTGTCCATATTTTTCCCCTCCTACGGTAGTATTAGTATTTTTAAAATTCTACTTATTTCATTGCCCAATGGGTGACAGTTCTGGCAAAGTGTAACTCCATTTTTAAGATCCCACAGTTTATCACAATTCATGGCTTCCTCAACTGACCCAATATTGTTTTGATGGATTATATCTGCCATTCCGTTTTTGTGATGAGCTTCAAGATTTCCCCCTCTATTATCCTCGCAAATTAAACAGGTAAATTTATCCCTCTCAAAGATTGCAATTCGCCATTCTTTATATTTTGGGGAATTTCTTAATTTCATAATCAGTGGGGTTTTTCCTCCCTTCCATTGGGGATGATTCTCTCCCCGCAAGATTCCTTTCAGTAAGATTCCCTTTGATTGTTGCCATACTCTGCGAAAAGTTAATTTATGAACTGGATTTCTGCTTGGGTGGTTTTCTCCGCGCATTTCAATCCATTCCTTGCCCTTATTCCAGGGGATCAAACCCTTTTTAAATTCGGTTGATGGAGAAAACCTCTTACCTTTTGGTGTTTTATATCCAATTGTTTTAAGCATATCTTTCAATCGGGTTTTCTCTTTTTCTGACCTATGATAAACTCCAGTCGGCATTTAAATATCCTCCTTTATGGCAAGCCGGGTTCATTCCTCGTGCTTAACCGAAATTAATTAAATTAAAACGAACCTAACGGAATCGAAGCAAATCTATTCTTCTATCTTAATGCTTGACTGAATTTAAATTAATCGAAAAAAACCTAACCAAATCTAACCCAACCCAACGGAACAAAATCAATCTTCTATCTTCAGCTTAATCACCAGATGTATAAATTTAACCTTCCCTTCCCTGCGCTCTTCATGATAATCACAGAAATTGACCTTGTATCGTTCTATGATTTCCTTGATAATCTTTTTGGCCTCTACAAGTGTCATAAATTTAAGTGAATTAAATTAAAATAAACTTAACCGAACCCAAGCGAACTTAACAAAACCTAACGAAGTTAATCTACTACCACAAACCGCCCATATTCGGGATGTCTTGCACCAATGCCGACATAAAGACCGGCATATCTCAAAACCTCGTCTATCTTCTCCGCAGGGATAGAATCTTCAAGGACATTGATTGATACTTCCACCTCCCAGTCGTTGAAGGCCACCCTGGGATTAAATACCATGTCGCTCTTTGGAGGCGGCTTTAAAATAGGTTCATTGTAAATAAAATCATATTTCTGAATAGGCTTCCCGTTTCTCTTCATCTGATTCTCTATCCCTTCAAAGAAAACGCAAGCCTTCATAAAATTGAACATTGAAACTTTTCCGAGTTTGACTTTCTTCCCCGCCCCATTCATTGCTCCCTTGATCTGCTTGGAAGGAATGAAATACCCCTTCTCATTTTTGTATCCAGTCTTTTCTGGTTCATGAACTTTTTTCCCAATCTGTGTCGTGGCGGTCTTATCTCTCACGCCCTCAATAATGGTCTCTGGATTATTCTGGATGTACGGCGCTACGCTTTTGAGTTTTCTCTTTAGCTGATACATGGTAGTCTCCTTTCTAAAGTGAAATTAAGTTAATTGAACATAATTCAATGGAAAGTAAAACAATTCAACATAACGGAATTTATTTCTTCTCAATCATCATTTGTGGCATGGACTTCTCCACATATTTCTTCATCTCCACCGGATCGCCATAGACCTTACTCGCCATGATTAGACGATTCGTCTCCATATTGGCCTCGGTCGCCATTATCTTGGCGTGAAGATTCCCGGCCTGAAGAGCAAACTTCGCCAAATCGGTATATTGCCTTTTCTCCGTGATTACATCAAAGATCATCTCATTCGCCTTCTCCCAATTCTTTCTTGATTTTTCTGAATCTCTGATCATAATGACCTCCTTTTGAGTTAAGTGAATTAAATTTAATTAAAAACAACCAAACCAAAGTTAATTTAACAGAAAATACATAATTCATTGACGCCTTTTACCTCTGCCACCTGAATCAAAAAATCGTCCGCTATCGACATCTCGCCTTGAACTAAACTTCGATCTCTTTCCATCTTTACCTCCTTTTTAGTTAAGGAATCGGCGAGGGCCACCGCTTGCCCATCTTTGGTTGTAGCCCCCGTTTACCGGTTGATCCCATTTCGGGCCGCCGACCCTATGGCATCTCCTCAACGCCCACGCGTATAACCGCAGCCTGTAAAGGTGAAAACTGTTCCTCAATGTGAGATAAAATCTTATGAGATGGATCATTATTTTTAAGTTATACGTGATTGCCCCTCTGTTGAATTATACATTTTTTTGCTTGCTCCATCGCCATCGTAAAGGCCGTTCCTTTTCCCCAGCATTTATCAGCCGTAGCGGGTAAAAGGGCTTCATTTAATTGATCCACAAAAAGATTTATTCTTAACGACAATGGCTTAATATCATCATTGTTTTTAGCCACCTTACATATGGCAGACAAAATCATAATTAAGGACTTTGTTTTTTTCATGCCAGCTGTTTCGGAAATAAGTTCTTTTGCTCTATCACAATTTAAAACGATCATTTCTCCAAGTTCATCAACAGATGGTTTTGGCTTTCCATTGAGTACACATAAGCATCTTGCGATACTCGCTTCTATTGGAGAATGTTTTTTTTGTGTATTGCGAGAAGCCAAGTCACGGGCAGACTGAGGTCTACCACGATCCAATAAATTGGCTACAGTTGATGGATTGCCCTTGCTTACGCGCATATATATGTTAGATTCACTGAAGATAACTGCCCACAATCGATTTTGTCCCGTTAATAGGTTATTTGATCCATCAAAAATTATTCCCTGTGAATGCAATTGCCATTTACCTGCTGCCATTATCGCAGCATATTCTTCTACTTTTCTCCAATTCACGGGACGATTGTTTCCATTTCTTTTTAGCATTTCTTGGGCAATGGATGGGGTGATAAGTTCTGTTTTGTCAGTAATCAACGGCAAATTTGATCCTATCCGTATTGCATCTTTTGTTTCAATGGCTCGTCTTAGAGATCTCCCTTTCATTCTGATTTCACCTCCTTTAATGCCAACCGTATAATTGATTCGCAAATTGTATCGAGTGTTCCATCGGATTTTAATCGTTTAAGTTCATTGCATAACAATAAGAACTGTTCTAACCTCTCTATTTCTGTTTTATATTCGGAAACCAAGAAAAACTGCCGAATCTCTTTGAGTTCCCTAAGCAGTTGAGTTACTTCAGATGTAACCGTCATACGATAGTTCCTTAAATCCTTTATCTGATTTATAATCATTGGGTTGACCACTGTTCCTATTGCTTTAATTTCATTGGCAATGGTCTCCATAACCTTTTTCGATTCTTCAAGTTCACTTCTAACGGCATTAAGACAATCTTTTGTCGATTCCATCATTGATCCCGCCATAATTGGAGAATTTTTTTCAAGCACATCGGTAGAATATCTTTCATTTTTACCTGTTTGGTATAACGCTTTCTCTCTTGCCTCTATAAAAACTCCCGCTAATTTATGGCCAAAATGTTCATTGTCAACCTTGTATCCCATTTTCCGCAAATCGGTTTGATAAGTTGAATCATTTTTTCTCCCTTGCGGTATAGGACGTGCTTTTTCTATCACAATCCCTCCTTAGTCTGTAAAGGTGGAGGTTGTTTCTCCAGGTGAGATAAAATCTTATGAGTCGAATCATTTCACTCCCCCCTCATTATGTTGAGTGCTATTATAAATCCCTTGATGACTCCCCATGCTGCTACAATAAACAGGAAGAACACACAGGCCATGAGTGTCCATTCAAACCATGTTAACGGGGCCATCAACCCCAGTTCGTGAAATGTCCATCTCATTGGTGATCTCCTTTACGGGTTTCAAAGGTGAACAAATCTCGTGATATTTTAATCCTGCCTTCACCTTGCTCTTGCCGGTGGGGAAGATATAACAATTACACCGCTTGCATCTCCAGACCTCTTCCTTCTTGCGGTTCTCCCACTCAAAACCCTCTTTCAGGATGAGTAGCATAGTTACATTGCGGTCAAGAGTCGGGAAAACAGCTACCCTTCCGTTTGTAGCCAATGTTGGTATGGCGGACTTTAGGGCAAAGGCTTTTTCGATCATCACTCCTTACCTCCTTTCGATGAGGGGGTCTCCACCTTTTTCAGCTTTTCAGCCTATGTCTGGCCCTATTCTTCCCCACAACTCGCTTCTGTCAAGGCCAGCGTCAACCGTCCCCCAGAAGCACTAACCAGACACCCGCTCACCGATATTCATTTATTCCCCCCCGTCAACCTTCTTCTCCCTCTTCTTCTTCCCGTAAAAAGTAGATCCTTCGTCGGCATCAGGAAGAGAGGCGTCTGCTTTCGGTGGAGGAAATTCAACAATCTTCACCTTCCGAGTCCTTTTCTTCCTCGGCTTCTTCTCTGCCGGCACATGAATGTTCCCCACCAGAATCTTCGTGTCGATCGCCCCGGTGATCTCGTCAATGGCATCATTAACCAGCGTCTTTGCTCTCTCTGCTATTGCCCGTAGTTCTGAAACATGAATTGTGTCCATTTTTCTCCTTTCTGGGGATAATAATTAATTTCCACCAAGTGTCACTGATTTTCCTCCGCTACTAATAATTTCCATTGTCGCTCCATCTTTTTTTAGACCGGCATCCATCTTTTCGATAATCTTAAAAAGTTCTCCCTGATTGGGATCCCAATAAAACGTCGAGGTATCCTTCACTTTGTCCTTCGTAAAGGAAATGGAGACCTCACAGATGTTCTTTCCCTTGGCGATACCAATCTTTGCACCGAAAGAAATGGTGAGTGGATCATCGCCGGCATTTACCCATGCCTGCTCCAAATCTTCAGCATAATCTTTCAGCATGGCCTCAATCTTGGACGGGATCAATAGTATTGCGCCCTTAATCATTCTTTCTCCTTTCCGGGGATAGTTATCCCCTGTTTGATTTTACTGATGACTGCTTACTGATCACTACCTACTTGAATCTCTTTCTCCCCTGCCTACGGTTTCCCGGATCAGCAGACTAATTGTCAGGTTTCCACAAGGGATGCGCACACCGCCCGGTCTGATCGGGTTAGCGATCAACTCCGTGTAACCGCTGCGGACAACCCCGCTTTGCGGGGAAGGGTCTCCGTCTTCACGGGACCAGCTACGGGACTGAGGGTTTCGGGCGCTCCTGACAAATGACATTGGGATCCCTCTTATTTTAGGTAATTTCTTATCTTCCAACCCTGACTTTTGCAAATTTCAAGGATCAGTTGGTAATCCGATATTTCAGGTTTCCCAGGTTTCCATAATTCAGGTTTTTGTTCAAACAACCAGAAACGTTCTTCATTTTGATATGGACATTTTCCTGTTTTTACCCATTCATCAAAAAGCTCTGGATGAGGATGTGATTGGGCATCTCGGCGCATTAATTCAAGTTGAAGATCATCCGGTAAATTATAAAGATTTATTTTGGCAAGTGTCGCAAGGGAAGGTAAATTATAAAATTCTATATTTTTGGCCCTTGAGAGATTGGCCCGTGAGAGATCGGCCCCTGAGAGATCGGCCCCTGAGAAATTGGCCCCTGAGAGATCGGCCCTTGAGAGATTGGCCCTTGAGAGATTGGCCCCTGAGAGATTGGCCCTTGAGAGATTGGCCCCTGAGAGATAGGCCCGTGAGAGATCGGCCCTTGAGAGATTGGCCCTTGAGAGATTGGCCCTTGAGAGATTGGCCCCTGAGAGATCGGCCCTTGAGAGATTGGCCCTTGAGAGATTGGCCCTTGAGAGATTGGCCCTTGAGAGATCGGCCCATGAGAGATCGGCCCCTGAGAGATCGGCCCCTGAGAGATTGGCCTTATTTTTTTCTGCCAACTTTTTTATGGACTCTTCTCCCTCGCAAATCACATTTCCATCCCATCTATTTTTTATCTGCATAAATCCTCCGATGAAATTGGGATCCCTCTATTCAGTAGAAATAGGGCTCAAATTAGTAAAAATCTTTTTGCAATCTATCGCCCTTTATTAAATCTAAATCTACTTTTAGGTTTCGCCTACCGAGTTGGTTATTGATGATCCAGAATTTGACCTCATTCTCATTGTCAAATTCCTTTTCCAATGTCTTGAATCCAATATTATGCTTCTGACAGATTTCATAACGGTTATGACCGTCAAGGATACAGTCATTCCAAGCGACAATGGCATCCCTGCAACCTTCGTGAAGGATACTTTGTTCGAGAAGGCCATATTCTTCTTTGGAAATAGGCGGAATTAAAGAATGGAATATGGGGTTGATTGTGAGTTCCATCAAGGCCTCCTAATTTTTGATACCTAACAAGTATCACAAGTAAATATGTTTGTCAAGGGGGTATTTAAAAAAAATTATTCCAGGTATTCGTCGGTGAGATCGTGAAAGAATCTGCCTTCAGACTTATTGAGGACTTTCAGGATGGTTTCGAGGTATTCAAAGGTGGGTGCTTCTTTCCCTGTTTCAATCCGGCTAATGTAACCGTGGTAACTTTTCCCTCTGATTTTTAAATTTGGGTTGGCTTCCTTTATCCTTTTAGCAAGTTCTGTTTGATTTAAACCTTTGATATTCCTATATTTTTGAATTACTTTGCCGATTTCCTTTTTAATTTCACTTCACCCCCTTGACAAATTAATATTTCTTTGATACTGTTACGGTATCATGGAAATCAAAAAATATCTCAAATCCAAAAGAATAAAAATGATAGATTTTTGTCAAAACAATGGCATTAGTTATGGATATTTCAGGCATATAGCTAATAAAAGGAAAGTTCCATCTCCCGAACTGGCCTTCATAATCGAAAATGCCACTAACGGTAAAGTCTCACGATTAGAGCTTCTCTATCCCAAAAATGACAATTCAAAGAGAAAAGCGGCCTAACTGGTGCAAGGATTGTGTGCATTGGGAAAAACAAGATGCCTGATGTAAAAAGAGTAAACCAATGGATCACAAAAAATGAATCAGCTTTCTTTCTTTGATATCGAAAAGCCAAAACCTGATGGAGTAACCCTCCGGGATAAAGGAATCCGTATGGCCATCGAGCATGCCGAGGATCTTCATGAGGGCTGGCAGGGGAAGGCGCTCGAATTTTTGGAAGGGTTTGTCAAAGAAAATAGGGGACGGAAGTTTTCCGGAGAAATGGTCCGGCTGACAGCAAAGGGCGTGCTTGAAGATCCTCCGTCGCTCAGGGCCTGGGGATCTATTTTGCTTTACGGAGCCAGAAGAGGATGGATCAAGCAGGTGGGGTGGATCAGAGTTGAAAATCCCCTGGCCCACAGGACTCCCGCCGCCCTCTGGGAAGGTTGTCTATGAAGTGCGAACATTGCGGAGGATCGATTATCTTGGATCCGGGGGATTGTTTAAATCCATTTCGGCTCGTCTGCATGGCCTGCGGCAGGGAGCCGGATCTTAAAAACATTGGAGGTAAAAAAATGGATGATCAAAAAAAGTGTAATACGTGTCAGGGGATAAAATCTTTAACAGAAGATAATTTTTCAAAAAACAGATCAGCCCCGGACGGATGGGAAAGGTTTTGCAAGCTCTGTGGAAGAAAAAAAGCAAAAGAGCGCCGAGAAAGGAGGCGGCAGGAAAATTCCGGAGTATCCACAAAAAGGACGGTCCCGAGGGTTAAAAAAGCGCCTTTAAGGAGAGCTATAAACCCGGATTCCCCGCCCCTATCTGGCCTGGGTGTTTCTTATGAAATCTTGGCAAAAGATTTTAAAAACGTAAAATATTCTTCCATATCGAAGATCGATGACACCATCCTCCTCGACCAGCAGATTCTAAAGGCTATCAAAAAATCGGTGGCAAACCAGATCATTCGAATCATCCAGGAGGCATTTGTATGAGCCGAGAGAGAAGGTCTTTGTGGGGATCGATCAGCACATCTCGTAAGGTGAATGCCTTATCCGTTAAGGCTGCCCTTCTTTTTACATGGTCCATACCTCATGAGGATGATGATGGATATCAGGAGGGAGATCCGCAAACTCTCAAGCATACCGTAATTCCATTTCGGAATGATATACCTCTGGAAGAGATAAAAGACCTTATTATTGAAATACTTACAGTCCATGACAAACTCAATGATGGTGTCCCGTTATGGAGACTTTTCCACATTGGAAACAGAGCGTTTATTTATAATCCAGTCAGCCAAAACCGTCAATCCTTCCATGGCGTCAAGAAAATTATAAGTAAAATCAAGGAATTAATAGGAGATACACCAGAGACGGTGTTTAAGATAACCAAATCTGGTGTTCGGCTTAACCAAACCTGTAACCGAGTGGTGATAAAGAGAAGTGAAGTTAAGTTAAGAGAAGAGAAGAGAAGTGAAGTTAAGGGAAGTGAATGTGGAAAACCTATTTCTCTCTCTTCTCTTTTAAAGACAAAACCAGAAGAAATCCCGTTAAGTAAACTCGATCCAGTATCCAGAAAAGCGATACTCAAAGAGCAAGCCAAACAGTTAGGGGTAAAATGATGAACTTTTTCATAGAAATCCCGGGCACACCAATAGCCAAAGCAAGGCCGAATTGGCCCATTCCTATTGAAGAGGGGAAAATATTATTCAACATTGAATTTTTGGGAGATCCAGTTGCACATGAAAGACCCAGAAAGGGTCGATTTGGAAAATTTTATACTCCATCAAAAACAAGAAATTATAAAGAAGCTCTCTCATGGGAAATACGATTAAAAATTAAGCATTTAGATTATAAAGATAAACCAGAAAGTTTTTATGGTCTTCAGGCTATTTTTTATCGGAGTACTCGCCAAAGGATTGATGTTGATAATTTATTAAAAACAGTTTTAGATTCTATTACCCAATCAGGATTTTGGTCTGATGATACTAAGGTCCATGAAGTTGCGGCCAGAGTAGAAAAAGCTCAAATTAATCCACACACCAATTTTATAGTATATTTATATAATTCTACTAATTTTACCAAAACATCGCCAGAGATGCAGTCGTAGCCCTGGAGAGATCATATATCCGGTTCGGTCCCGACAGAGAAGTGGTAATCCGGCAGATAGATAGGGTCATAGAAAGGCCACCCATAAGCAGGGTGGCAAGGGATGGGGCATAAAAATGGCAATGTTTGAATTCAAACTCGAAGGAATAGAAGAAGCGAAAAAACTCGTCAGTTCAAAGCTGCACAAAGGAGCTCTGTCTTTAGCCGTTTTTCGCACTGCACATAATGCCAAACAAGCAGTCATCGAAGAAATGAAAGAGGTATTTGATAGACCAACCCCCTTTATCTTGGGAGGCGTGAGGGTAAGTCACAAAAACTATGATCCAACGGGATTAAGTGCATTGATAGATTTACAAGGGACAAGCGGAAAACGAGAATTCACATCTGCAGAAGATATTTTAAGGCCTCACATAGAAGGAGGTTCAAGAAGGAAGAAATCATCTGAACAATATTTAAGAAGCTATTGGGTGCCCGGGCAAGGTGTTCAATTAAACAAATATGGGAATATTCCTGGTTCATTGATTACTCAGATATTATCCTATTTCCGCAAATTCCCAGAAGTGGGTTATAAGGCAAATATTACTCCAGTATCAGAAAGAAGGAAAAAGAAAAAAGGAAAACTTCGGAATTTTTTTATTGTTGGTCCAGGAAATAAAGGTTTACATACCGGAGTCTGGGAAAGATTAAAGAGCGGAAGGGTAAAACCAATTTTGATGTTTATTCAGAATCCGAAATATCATAAGCGTTTTAATTTTCACAGAGTAGTAGTAAGGGCAATAGAACGCAACATGCAAAGGAGATATGATGAGGCGCTCAGAGAGAAAACGGGCGGTCTCATTAACAGATAAGAGAGGATAACATGAAAAGCAGGGGTGAGCTGGTAAGTCCCCTTTCCGGCCCACCCGGGAGGAGGGAGGCCCGAAAGCCTCCCCGATCCCGAACCTAATAGGTAGGGCATCGAAGTTAAAGTCTTCGGAGGCAATATTGAGGCGACCATACAAATCTTCATAAAGGCGACTGGCCCCATCGTTAAGGAACTGGCGGAAATCTTCCACTACAATGGTGTTGTAGCCGTTTTGCTACAGATTAAGTGGAAATCTTCCCCTATAAGGAAATTCTCTGGAGTCTATATTATTGAAATGATTAATGTTTATTTTTTGGGCAATTGCCTAATAAATAGGCAGCGAATCTTAATTAGTGTGTCATATTAAGAAGATGGGTCCTTCCTGGACATAAGTGAACAGGGTTATTAATACCCCGACTATCGAGAGGGAGTGATTTTTTTTTGGGGGGTTTCAATTCAATTGACCTTGAGCCCCAAAAACAATAAAGGCTGAGATTATGAAAGAGATAAAGATCACCTGTAAGGCGGCGGCGATGGTTTCTATTGATAAACTGGAAGCCTTTCAGGGGAATCTAAAAACCCTGAACGAAAAAGAATATAGGAAATTTCGGGCGGCTATCGAGAAACATGGATTCTCTTTTCCGGTGTATGTTTGGAAATCTGATAAGAGCCATTTCATTATCGACGGGCATCAGCGTCTTAATACGATTCGTCAGATGATCAAAGAGGGATGGACCCTAAAAGATAATCTCGTTCCGGTTGACTGGATTGAGGCCAAAACTAAAAAAGAAGCCAAAGAGAAAATCCTCCTGGCCATGAGTCAATATGGAAAATATACCGAAGAATCTCTTTATGAGTTTATCGAGATCGAGGGTCTTGATTTTGGTGAGGAGAAATTGAAAATTGCCCTTCCGCAGATTGATCTTGACAAATTTGAAGAGGGTTGGGGCAGGGACCTTCCGGAAACCGAAGAGGTGATCCGGCCGTTTAAAAAAGTCCATGTTCTTTTGAGTTTTCATCCCGATAAGATTGTAGAAATTGGTGATTTACTCAAACAGATTATAGGTGTCCAGGGGGTAGAATACGAACAGTCTTCAAACTGACAATTCCCATCTTCAGGCAAAAGTAAATCTCCGCATGGCTCATCTTCCGGATAAACCTGCATTTAAGGTTCTTGACGCATTCCATGGGCAGGGGGAGATCTGGAAATATATCGTGGCCCGGGTGAATAAAAAAATTGAAGTTATAGGTATTGATACAAAACCAAATCCGAACGAGTTTGTTCTCTTTGGAGACAATAAGAAATTCTTTCCATCCATTTCCCTGGAGCATTATGATGTAATCGATCTCGACGCTTACGGAGTCCCCTTCGATCAGCTTGAATATATTTTTGACCATGATCGCCGGAAGAAAATCCATCATAAAATCTTTCTTACTTTTATCCAATCGATTTATGGACGGCTGCCCCTGGGTTTGCTTCGGAAGCTGGGTTATTCGGAGAAGATGGTCAAAAAAATTCCGGTCCTTTTCGACCGGAATGGAATTGAGAAGCTCAAGACCTATCTTGCCTTAATGGGAGTTCAAAGGATCTTCATAAAAAGTCAGGGCAAGAAATATTATATTTTTTTTGAAATTTAAAAATCCTTCCATTTCAGGGCGTGGAGATCCGGGTCTTTTTCTTCTGGTCTGAGATAGGATTCAATTTTGGGAGATCGGAGCGAATGTTTGATGTAAAAGGGTTTGCCGGCAGCCCTCAATTTATTTACCGCTTCGATGGTGAAAGCATCCCAGTCGACGCCATGGCCAAGCTCGGGCATATGGTTGATCTTGCCGATCTTGTATTCGTCGATGAAGGGGATGGTGAAGTTAATGATCGAAAGAGTTTCTTCGGGATCTATTACCGGTTCGAGGCTTGCCCAGGTTCGGATTCCTTTTCGATGGAAGAGATCCAGGGCACCCATTCTTGCTGTCGGCAGGGGCGCAAAAGGTTCAAATTTGATACTTTGGACTTGCGAGAAGAAAGTTAGGCTGGAACCTATCTTCAGATTTGGGCCAAACTTTTTAAAGAGTTCCGCATCTGCGATCGCATTATCCGGGGCCTTGGTCAGGATAGCGACCGGGACTTTAAATCGTAGAAGCATCGAGAGGACCAGCGATGTGATCCCGTTGGCGTGTTTGTTGTAGGGATCCCCAATGAAACTTAGAAGCACCTGGTTTTTTGGAGACGACTTGATGAGTTCCTTTTCGAGCAGGTTCAGGAGGTTTGCTTTTGGCTGGATCGATTCAAAATAATCTTTCTTCTTCAGGCCTGCCGGTCCGAAACAGTAAACGCATCCATGCGGGCAGCCGGAGAAGATATTTAGGGCCAACGGAGAATATTCCCTGGCCTTTCCTCTGGGTTCGTAGATTAGTGACATGGCTTCTCCTTTCTTTAATTTATAGCCAGGGTCAAGCCCTGGGCGGCGGATTGACATTCGTTTCTCTTAAAAGGTTTTCCAATCAAATCCCATTCTTTGGCGGATTGTTCCCAAAAATTGATTTGATTCTTAATAATCTGCTGCATGGTTCGCCCGATCTTTGGAGGGATGGTCGTTGCCGGATGTGGAGGTTCAGGGATAATGTGGTTATTGATTTCTATTTTTTCAAGCCCATCAAAAAGCGGACCCTTAAAAAGAACGCCTTGATCCTGTTTTTGTTTAAGGTCAAGAACGACATTCCTGAACCATCCCGGGGTCGGTTTAGGATTATCTCTAAATGCGGCGAAGGCAGTGATTTGAAAATTATCTACCAGGCTTGCATCCGCAAGTATCTGGGCATAACCGAGAGAAATATTTCCGAAGCGGATAAGTTTCTGGACTTCGGGGATGAGTTTGAGGAGTTTCAATCTGAACCGGATATGGATCGAAGAGGTCCCGGCGTATTTCGCAAGACCGTCCACACTCCACCCAAAGTCATCAATTCGCCTCTGGTATGCCTGGGCCTCATCGATGGGATCCAAACTCTTGCGTGCGATGTTCTCGGCCAACGTGACTGCCGAAGCCTCTTCGTCTTTCATGATTTTGATAATAGCAGGGATGGTTTCCATTTTCAAAAGGCTGCAAGCCCTGAATCTTCTTTCCCCTGCGATGATTTCAAATTTAGCGCAATCCTCGGTATATCGGACGGTGATCGGTTGAATGAGCCCATGCTCTTTGATGCTGTCGGCCAGCTCGCGGAGTCCTTGTTCATCGAACACCGTTCGATCATTTTTGCCAGCGATAATTTGAGAAATCGGGATCTCATTGATTTTGTCCGACATGGTTACTCTCCTTGTTTTTCTCCGACATATCGAGTGATTAATTCCAGGATCAGCCCCTGCATGGTTTTGTCTTCCTTCATGGCTTTGATCTTTAATGCTTTTCGGAGTGATTCTGGTACATTGCGGATGATGATCGCCGATTCCTTTCTATTGAATTATTTCGATCAAAGTCGTTGGCCTTCTTCTGAGGATCCATGTCGAGGCAAAGGCGGACCATGCCTGCATTGTGAGAACGATAAGACCTTGTTTTTGCGATCTGTCGAGAACTTCATAACTATAATTCATCGGGGACGTTCCAATCTTAATCCTCATGCCTTTTTGAACCTCTTTGATTTGAATCTTCATCTTGCTTCCTCCTTTGTTTTTATTATGTTCAACTTATTGATATTCTTACACTTTTCAATACTTTTGTCAAGACAATTCGTCACCAAAAACGACCTTGTGCAAAGAAAAACACCTTTGAAATTCGTTAAACATTTTAAGGGGTTACGGTGCAGTTTATGACCTGGACATGGTTTTTGACCTTATTTTCAGTGATTGGGGTGATTTTAAACATCCAAAAAAAGAAGTCGTGCTTTTATTTTTGGGCGGGATCAAACATTTGTTGGGCGGTCGTTGATTATGTTAACGGCCTCTACTCCCAGGCCGCTCTGTTCGGAATCTATTTTCTTCTGGCTGTGTGGGGCATCATTGCATGGCGAACGAGATAGAACTTGAAAGGGTTGCAAAGCCCGTCTTCGGCATTACATCACGCCGTTATCGTCAGATGGCAACGGATGAGATTGCGCCTGCTGTCATTAATGGCAAAATTGATTTTATCGCGGCATCAAAGGCTCTTATCGCCTATTATCGCAAGCTCTCCGAAGGACAGGGATCTCTCAACCTCACCGATGTTCGGACCCGCAAAGAAGCGGCCCGGGCGGAGCGGGAGGAGATCCTTGTCAAAAAACTTAAAGAAGAGCTGGTTCCTAAAAATGCCTCTATCGGGTGGCTTGTCGCTCTCGGATCTGCGGCGAAGCAGGCCTTTCAAGGACTTCCTAAAAGACTTGCGTCCACGGTTCTTCTTTGTGATGACGAAAAAGAAATCGAAGTTATCATCCGAAATGAGATCTATAAAATCATCCGCGAATTGGAGAAGCCCTTAAATGTTTCCAAATCTATACGCCGAAAGAAAAAAGGTGCCAAGTGAGGCCTGGGAAATAATCTGGAGGCTGCCGGATGATATATCACTGCCGGATTGGGTTGAGGCCAATGTCAGGCTTTCAGATAAAATGGCTGCCGAGCCTGGACCTCTTCGCATCTCCCGCACCCCTTATATTCGAGGGCCACTCGAAGCCCTGGGGAATATCTTTATTGAGGAAATTGTTCTGGTCTGGGGCCGCCAGCTTGGGAAATCGACCGGCGTGCAATATGCTTTTGCCTGTTATGTGGTGGCCCAGGATCCCGGGCCTGCGACCTTTCTTCTTCCAACGCGGGATAAAGCGAAAGAGATCTCCGAAACCAAACTCGATCCGATCTTTCGGGCCTGTCCGGAGGTGGCAAGGAGGATGCCCGATAATCCGGATGACTATACCAAACTCCGGATGAACTTTCAGACCATGATCTTTGCCATGGCCTGGGCCGGATCGGATACGCAGACCACAACAAGGTCGAATCGTTATCTTTTTGTGGATGAAGCTGATGAAATAAAAAAAACGGTCGGAGAAAATGCCATTGATCCGATCAAGGGGATCGAACAGACGACCACTACCTTTTCAAATAGGAAAATCGTGAAGACTTCCACTCCCACCACTCCCGAAGGAAACATCTGGCAGGCGCTCAAGCAATGTCAGCGCATCTTTGAATACTGGGTAGCCTGTCCTCATTGCGGGGTCTATCAGATTCTTTACTGGGAAAATGTGAGATTCGGAGAAGACCATGACCCGGTGGTGGTGGAAGAGAACGCTTATTATGATTGCGAAGCCTGCCAGAAAGAAATCTCCAATCTTGATAAAATAAGAATCCTTGCCGGAGGTCAGTGGCGGGCCAGGTTGACCGAGGGTCCCTGTGATCAAATTATGAAGAATATCAGGGCCAAGATAGAAGAGACCATCGACCTTGAAACGCTTTTAACCGATCCGAAATATCGAAGGATTAAGAAAATAGGCTTCCATCTCCCTAAATGGTATTCTCCTTTTTCCGGTGGGACCTTCGGGGTCATTGCTAAAGAATTTTTAGAAGCGAACAAGGATCTCCAGGAGGGAGGCGACTTCGCCCCGATGCGTAACTGGAGGATATATAACGCCGCCCGACCGTGGATGGAAGAATCTCTTTCCAAGACAGAACTTGAATTGATGGAAAACCTAATTGACCTTGAGCCGAATGTCTGTCCGGCGAACACGGTCGCCGTCACTTGCGGGATCGACCCGAGCGAGGGAGGCTTCTTCGTTGACGTGCTGGCCTGGCACATGGTCAACCAAACGATCAGCGCCCACCTCATTGATTACCGGAAGATTTTTGACTGGGATGAACTTGCGAATTTTATAAAAAATACGGCCTACCCCGTTGTGGGAGGGGCAAATAAGAAGCCTATCCTGGTGTCTGGGCTTGATACCGGCGGGTCTGAATATGAGGGCGAAGATACGACAATGACTGAGGCCGCCTATCAATGGCTTTTAAAAATGCGGAAGATGGGTCTCAATGTCTTTGGAACGAAGGGTATGTCTCATCCGTCAAAAAACAGGGCGAAGCAGACAAAGATTGAGAAGATGCCTGGTCGATCCGGAAAACCTATCCCCGGAGGTCTCGTTCTCTGGGAGATTAATACTGGAGAGATGAAACGGGTGCTCTGGTTTCATCTGAAAATTGAAAAAGATAATCCAGGTCGATTTACATTCCATTCCCAGACGGATGCCGATTATATCAAACAAATCCTCGCGGAGAAGGAAGTTCGGGATAAAACCGGAAATTGGGAATGGGTAAGAAGGGGCCGGAACCATCACCTTGATGGAACTGTTATCGCCATGACCCTGGCCGAAAGAGACTGCTATGGTCTCCAGATATTCAGCGGGGTCGGATCAAAGGCTGTTGCCAGGAGAACAATCTCGAAGGGGGTAGAGTGATGGAGAAGTGCTGGATCTTACACAAAAATAGTTTAGAGGAAACACGCGGGGAGATAAATTCTAAAAATCATGCATGGGTTACCTTGGAAAATGGTCACAATATTTTTAGGCATAATGTTTCTTTCTCAGAAAGAAAAGGGTTAAAAAAAGTTCTCCACGGGATAAGGTTCGAGATCGAATTTTTAAAAAGAAGAAAGTGTGAAATAAGAAAACGCTTAAAAATATTAAAATGAGGTCGTTTTATTGAAAGCCCTTTATCGCATTGATGAAGTTATGGAAATTTTGAGCTGTTCGAGGGGGACTGTTTATAATCTCCTCGCAGAAGGGAAATTAAAAGGTCATAACGATAAGCCGAAGATGACAGGAATAAGAATCACCGTAAAGTCGGTGAATGAATACATCGAAAATTATGAGTTGCCAGCCGAATATTTTACAGATAAAGAAATCCCAATAGAAACTTCTCAAAGGAAAATCATCTCAAAAGGCGTCGAATAGCCTTCCTTCCAAATCATTTTCCTTCCAAAAGCCACCAAAAGCCCACAAAAGCTATCTTGTAAAACCTAAAAATACCTCTATCCTGAAATCATAATGGCGCGCACCCTCGTTCAGGCCGAAGAGGAATACACTGCTGTCAGGGCGGCTTACTTGAAGGCCCTCAATGCTGAATCTTATGGCGTTGGGGGCCGATCTGTTTCAAGGCCGAGGTCAACAGACCTACGAAAGCAGATGGATCAGCTTGCCGAGGAGATAGCACGTTTTGAGGGTTCTGGAATCAAAGTTGTGGCTATAACCCCAATAGGATGAACATGATTTGAGACAATCCATTCCATTGCAGTTGAACCCGATCACTGGTCAATGGGAGAAAGCCTCTCCCGTGACGATTCTCTATGACGCACATGGGCGGGCAATGGCTATCTCTTCGGGTGCCTACACGGGGGCCTCCACTTCCCGCCGTGCTCTCCGATATTTTAACCCCAAACATCTTGACGCCGATTCTGCTCTCCTTCCCGAACTCCCCCGTTTGAGAGACATATCCGAAGACCTTGCCCGCAATTCTCCCCTTGCTCTCGGTGCCATCAATACTGCCGTGACAAATGTTGTCGGAGCCGGGCTGAAACTCCAGTGCCGTGTAGACCGAGAATTTTTGAAGATGGAAGAGGGGCAGGCCGATGAATGGGAGACCACAACAGAACGGGAATGGCATTTATGGGCCGATTCTCAGGATTGCGATGTTGCCAGAACCATCCCATTCCCCGAAGGGCAGGACTTGGTTTTTAGAAAAGTTCTTATCGATGGCGATATTTTCGTTTTGATGACCCGAAAAGAAGTCAAATTTTCTCCGTATGCTCTCAGGCTTCAATACATCGAAGGGGATCGGGTCAAAAATAAAGACAACATTTCTGAGACAAAGACTCTACGGGCAGGAATTGAAAAAGACGAATACGGCGCTCCCATAAATTATCACGTCATGAAAGATTCACCTGGATCTATGTTCGCTCCGATCCGGCAGGAATGGGATGTTATTCCTGCCTTTTCTGATAAAACTGGTCTCCGAAACATGATTCACCTTTATCGAATGCTAAGACCTGGGCAATCCAGGGGTCTTCCCTATCTTTCTCCAGTTATCGAATTGCTGAAACAACTGACCAGATATTCGGAAGCCGAGATCATGGCCGCCGTTGTCGCCTCTTATTTTACTGGAGTTATTGAAACCGAATCTGGAAGCCAGGGAATGATTGGGAACATGGTCGGAGATGATGATGTTGATTCTGCTGTTGCGGGTAGTTCATCGGATCAGGATATAAAACTCGGCCCAGGGGCTTTAATTGGGCTTAAAATGGGCGAGAAGATCACCTTCGGCAATCCTGGGCGTCCCAATACGGGTTTTGACTCATTTGTAAAATCCATCCTTCAACAGATCGGTGTTGCTCTCGAAATTCCCTTTGAGATATTGATTGGCCACTTTTCGGCTTCTTATTCAGCTTCAAGAGCGGCCCTATTGGAGGCCTGGCGCTTCTTTAGGGGTCGTCGGGCATGGATCGCACGGAACTTCTGTCAACTCGTCTATGAAAATTGGCTTTACGAGGCCGTGGCGATTGGTCGGGTCAAGGCTCCTGGATTTTTTAAGGATTTTATGATTCGGAAAGCCTTCTCGAATGCTATTTGGATTGGCGAGGCTCCAAGTCAAATTGATCCCGTGAAAGAAGTCGATGCGGCGGAGAAGAGATTGGGTCTTTTCCTTACCACGAGGGATGAAGAGACGGTGGCGCTTACGGGTGGCGATTTTGAGGCGAACTGGCCGAGAATCAAAAAAGAGAAAAAGATGCTTAAAGAATTGCAACCCGAACCCCAATCCTTGAAAAATGTGAACGATAAAGGGGAACCCGAAAACATGGGGAACGATTTGGAAGACGAAACGATACAGGAGGCACAGCAATGAGGATCATAGATATTCTGACCTCAGCCTGGGCGATTGTCCCTTCAAAGCTCGTTGAAATAGTTGAAATCTATAATGTACATCTAAAGGGTGAGAAAATTGATCTGAAAATCATTGAGGCACAGGTTGGGAGGCCTCTGAACCGAGAGGAGCAGGGCTATGAAGTCATTGACGGTGTGGCTGTGATCCCCATTGATGGTGTGATCTCAAAAAAAATGAATATGTTCACAAAGATTTCTGGTGGAGCTTCAACTCAGATGGTTGGAAGAGATTTCCAGCAGGCCCTTCACGATCCATTTGTCAGGGCGATTGTTCTGAATATTGATTCTCCTGGGGGTTCGGTCGACGGAACCTTTGAACTTGCAAATATGATCTATGAATCTCGTGGTCAAAAACCGATTCTTGCTCATACGGACGGAATGATGGCTTCGGCTGCTTATGCTATCGGATCGGCTGCCGATAAAATTTATATTTCAGGAAATACGACTCAGGTTGGGTCTATCGGTGTGATGGTCACTCATTACGATTATTCGGCTCAGGATGAAAAGAGGGGGATTAAAATAACTCATATCACCGCTGGAAAATACAAAGCCGTGGGTGTTGATTCGCAACCCCTATCGAAAGAGGACAGGGAAATAATTCAAGCCGAGATTGACTATCTTTACACTGGATTTGTTCAGGACGTTGCCCGCAATCGCGGGGTATCCGCTGAGCAAGTCCTTTCTGATATGGCAGAGGGAAGAATCTTTATTGGCAAAACGGCGATTCAGGCCGGATTGGTGGACGGTGTGCTACCTCTTGACAAACTGATTTACGAATATAGTTCCGCAAATCTTCCCTCCATTACCAGGGCGGTAGTGGAGGCCAAAATCAGAGCCTTTATTCCAGAGGCTTAAAAGAAAGAAAGGAGAAATGATATGGACGGTATTGTGACAAAAGAAACTTTTTCAAAAGCATACCCTGATCTTTTTGCCGAGATCCAGAAGGAAGCCATCTCAGTTGGCATTTCTGAAGGAATCGAAAAGGGCAAAAAAGAAGGTTTTGCAATCGGTGCAGAGGCAGAACGGGAGAGAATTAAGGCAGTTCAGAATCAATTGCTTCCCGGACACGAAGCATTGATCGAAATTCTGAAATTTGATGGAAAGACCACGGGACCAGAGGCGGCAGTTCAGGTTCTCGGTGCAGAAAAGGCGCTTCTGGATGGGAAGAAAAAGGAGTTGATGGGAGGGGCGCAGCAACCGATTTCCCAGACCAATATTGGGACGGGGAAAAAGGAGGAGATCGACCCTAATCTCCCGATTGAAGATCAGGCCAAAGCAACCTGGCAGAAAAACCCTGAACTGAGAAAAGAGTTTGGGGATAATTTCGACTCCTATCTTGCCTTCTCTAAAGCCAGTGCGGAAGGCAGGGTTCGGATCTGGAACAAAGAAAAGCCGAAGGGAGGTAACGAATAATGACAACTTTAGCAGCAGATACGAGAAGGGATATTGTTATTGGGGATGTTAATGAGATCCCCGTTATCATCGCTGAGATCATCTATGAGGGTGCAGCGGTCGGGATTATTAAAGCGAGCGGGCACGCATGGCCCCTTGCATTTCCGAATAAGTTCGCCGGATTTTGCGAACAAAAATGTGATAACTCCCTTGGGGCAGCCGCCGCCAAGAATGTGCGCGTGATTTCAAAAGGAGTTGCGAAACTTTCAATCTCCGGGGCGGTGATTACGGATGTGGGATTGCCTGTCTATGCCACGGATGACGATACATTTGTTTTTCTTCCAACAGGAGGAATTTTCATCGGCATGACCAGGAGATTCGTTTCCTCTGGCATCATGGAAGTAGAATTTGATGCCATCGGAATGAAAGATCCGTGGGAAGGAAGATTAGCTGAAACGGCTGGAGCGACTCTCACCCTTGACATTCAGGATTCCGGGAAAGTGATTTGTGCAACGGTAGACACCACCATCACAATTCCTGCAACGGCAGTGGCTATGGATACGATTCTCCTCAACTGCGGACCGTATGGCACGGTTCAAATCACTTGTGATCCTGGTTCAAGTGATAAGATCCAGGGACCGGATATCGCAGGGAGTGACAATACCAATCTTGCCAACACAAAGGCAACTGCTCAGAGAGGAGACTTTATCCATCTTCGAAACGGTGAGACCAACGGGGCCGTTATTCTCAGAATGAGAGGGGTCTGGGCCTAATCCATAGATTCCCTTTGAAAGAGAGGTGAAACAAGAATGACAACTTTATCAGCGGATAAAAGAAGGGACTTAGTTCTCGGAGAAGTGAATGAGATTCCGATAATCATAGCAGAAATAATTTATGAGGGAGCAGCCGTGGGTACGGTGAAGGCTTCCGGGCACGCATGTCCTCTGGCATTTGGTTATAAGTTCATAGGATTCGCAGAACAAAAGCGTGACAACAGCACAGGGGCGGCAGCGGCAAAGGAGGTGCGGGTAGTAACAAAAGGGACGGCGAAACTGTCTGTATCGGGCGCGGTGATCACCGATGTTGGGGCGGCTGTCTATGCCACGGATGACGATACCTTTGTTTTCCTTCCGACGGGCGGGGTGTTCATCGGATTCGTCAAAAAGTTTGTGTCATCGGGTATCGTGGAAGTTCAGTTTGATTCGATCAATTATGGAGATCCCTGGGCGGGACGGTTGGCTGAAACTCTTGCAGGTCCGACAAAGACCTTGGCCATTACGGACAGCGGAAAGGTGATGTGTGTAACAGGCGATTGCGTAGTCACAGTTCCGGCTTACACCGTGAATCTCGATACGATTGTTTTAAACTGCGGTGCATATTCTACGGTCAAAATCAGCATCGATCCGGATTCGGGGTCTCTTGTGCAAGGGCCAAACCTTGCGGGGACCACGGACAAAGATTTGATCAATACGAAAGCCACCGCACAGCGAGGGGATTACGTCAGATTAAAGGGCGGGGATACCGGCGGTTTTATCGCCGCGGAATTAAAAGGTGTCTGGGCTACAGAATTATAAAATAAACTAAAAACCAGGGGTTTTCTCTTGGTCTGATCAATCGAGAGAGACGCAAGAATTTAAAAGGCGCACGGTAAGGTGCTTACCCACTTTACTATGTGCCTTTTTTATTGCCCCTGAACTTTAAAAAGGAGGTAACACAAAATGTCTGGAATTGGATTAACCACATCAAGAGCAATTATAGGCGAGTTTTACAATCGCCTTTCTCAGAACATCGGAGCCGAATGGGTGCCGCAGATTTCCATGCTGATGCCATCGGTTCAGGAAACGGAAAATTATAAATGGCTTGGAATGTCTCCCCAGATGAGACAGTGGATCGGAGGGAGAAACGCCAAGGGTTTCAAAGACCAGGGGATGACCATCACCAACCTGGAATATGAGGCGACCCTTGAAGTCCTCACCCGTGAACTCCGCAGGGACAAAACGGGCCAGATCATGACAAGGGTAAGGGAATTAGCTGATCGGGCAAATTCCCACTGGGCAAAACTTCTTACGGCCCTGATTGTAGCGGGTGCAGCTGCTACCTGCTACGACACACAGTATTTTTTTGATACTGATCATGCAGATCCAGGTGCAGTTTATACAACCAGTCAGGACAACGATCTCACCTGGGACATTTCAGGTGTAGGGGCTTCTGTTCACAGCGCCACTGCTGCGCAGGCTACGGTAGAGGAAATGCGTTTTGCCATTCTTGCTGCGATTTCAGCTATCGTTGGATTTCTGGATGACCAGGGTGAGCCAATGAATGAAAATGCCAATAGTTTTCTCGTTATGACTCCCTTGAATCTCTATCCTTCAGCGCTTGCTGCCTGTTCTCTACCTGTTGTAGCTGGAGGAGAACAAAACATTCTGCAAAGGGGAGGATTCAATTTAACTGCTGTCCCCAATGCAAGATTAACCAATAACACGGGCATTTTTTATGTGTTCAGGACTGATGGACAGACGAAACCCTTTATCCGTCAGGAGGAAGTGCCCATTACTATCGAGGCAATCGCAGAGGGGTCGGAGTTGGAGTTCAATGAGCACAAACACCATTATGGTGTGTGGGCTTCCAGGAACGTCGGCTACGGGTACTGGCAGCACGCAGTTCTCTGCACAATGACCTAAACAATTAACGGGGGCGGGGTTTCGACTCCGTCCCTTAAACGAGGAGGTTGGCTGTGACTGTTATCAATGTTACACATGGCGAGCAGTATATTGGGCTTTCAACCGAAACCAAGCCTGTAACTTGTAACGAAGGGTCCACATATCATTCGATTGATACGGGAGAAGAATGGATTTTTTATGATGGTATGTGGGAGTTGGATCTACGGAAAATAAATGCAATTAAAATGGCGGTCACATAGAAGAAAAGGAGGATAAAATGTTTGCAAAAATCGGAAGACTTATTAAAGGGACGGGAGCTAACCCGTTCCAATCAAATACGGAAGGCGATGTATTTGTAGGCCAGGGACATGGAAAGTATCATGCCGCCGTCATGTCTGGCAATACGTATGTAGCGATGAACCAGACAGGTGTTATTCTGACGGTGGGTTTGTCACTAACTTACACCGGTCTTGTTGTAAGCAACCCCAATTCCTCCAAGAAGGTGTTGAGCCTTCTGGCGGCAGGATTCAATGAAGTGGTTGCTCCTGTCGCTATTCAGGCGGGGTTCTTGGGTGTTGGCAATTCAGTGACCGATGTTATCCACTCTGTCGCTGCACTAACTTACAATCTGCTGGTAGGTTGTGGAAATTCATCTGTTGCGAAGGCGGATACCGGCGCCACGCTCCCAACTTTAGTGACTCCTTATTATGCACTTCCCCTTACCGTTGGTCGGACGGCTGGTGGTCTTGGGGCCGGTGCGGGGCCTGCATTGACAGAAATAGGCGGCATGGTGGTCTTGAATCCAGGCTCCTATGCCTTTATTGCCGGATTTAGTGCCGGTGCTGCTGTTGGAACGTACGGCTGCATCGTGTGGGAAGAGATTTCAATTTAACATAACCTATTCTCACTGTGGGGCGGGGCTTCGGCTCCGCCCCCATTTTTCAAAAAGGAGGGATTTATGCAGTTTTACAGAACGACAGGGGTACTCAATATTCCAGTTGGATCTATATTGAGCCTGAATGACATTCAAATCATGGGCAGAGATCGAAATCTCATTGTCAAGCCGAAAGGAAAGTGTGAGGTTATAGGACCCATCCAATTCAAACGTGGTGAATTGATCGGGATCGAGAAACCGGACAAAATCATGTTGAAGGTTTTGGAAATGATCGTGGAGAAAAAGAGTGACGCTAAAAGCTGATATTCTTGACGACATTTCATCCGTTTTGAGTGATTGGGACGATGTGATCTGGAATGCCGTCACCTACAAGGGCATTTTTTATAACGAATATGAGGCGGCCTCTTTGTTCGGAGGTGAGATCGAATCCCGGGACCCTTATGTTCAAGTGAGGGAAGCGGATTTTTTTACAATCACACATGCCTCCACGATAGTGATCGGAGGTGTCACTTATAAAATAACGGCTAAAGAGCCGGATGGCCTCGGCATGATGCTTTTAAGACTTTCAAAAGATTAGGAGAATCAAATGCCCGAGGGCACCGAACAAAGGGAGGTAATGGAAATGGAAAAAGAAAAATTCAACATCACAGTTTCAATGAAGGTGGAAGGCAAGGAGATTATGGAGGCTTCCCTGTCTTTTCAGGGAACGGATATGGAACAAGTTATCCGTATTGAGCAGGTTATCCTTGGAACCTTTGCCGACTTGTTAAACAAACAGGAGAAGGGAGAGATTTGATTGGCAGTTGTCTGTTCTATGCTTTTAGGAAATATTTTAGAACAGGAGGCTACCTCCTGGTGCGTAAGAGTCGCTTTGGGTGGTGGCCTCATTTTCTTCACATGGATAATAATGGAAATATTACTCAATGGCAACCAGACGGGAAACTGAGATGGTGGAAGCCGTGGGAGATATTGATTTATAAGGGATACATAAAAAAAGGAGATGAAAAATGAAGAAAGAGATAAATCCTCATAATCGGCTTATGGATGAACTTGTTACGGCCTGGATATTTGATGAAACCCAGACTACTCCAGACCCTATTTATAATCCATATTTAGATAGGTCTACGGAATATGACTATCTATTTCTTCCTGGAAATGAAGATTTTCTCGCAAAATGGATGGATATATAAAAAAAGGAGACTAAAATGAAATTCGATGCAACCACTTTTAATGTGGAAATTAGTGGAGTGAATCTTGTGGCCATGATTGGATTTGATCTGGTGGATGAGACGGTTATTGATCCTGTAACTGGAAAACCAACGATTCGGGCCTCAACCACAACCAACTTCAATGTCAATAAGAATCAAACTGCTGCCCAGATCAAGACTCAAATCGCTTTGGCTTGTAAGAGTGTCCTCCAGGAATATTATGATAATTGGAAAGCCAAAACAGCTAAAATCGTGGAAGTCTTGAGTTCTAATGAGGCGGCCCTGGAAACATATCTTAACGCAAATATTACTTTTTAAGGATGGTGCAAAATGGCTGATGTAAAATTAGCTTATGGGACTTCTACTGCAATTACAATCACCCTTGCGAACCTTGCCTCAAGCGCTACGGCTGGAAGGGAATCAACGGCGGTGGATAATGGGACAAATAAGTATCTTGATGCCCTGGTGACCGTGGTTTTAAATGTCATTACTGGAAGCATTGCCAACGATAAGGCTGCTTATATCTGGGCCTACGGTTCGGAAGATGGGACAATTTTTACGGACAACGCTACTGGTACTGATGCAGCCATAACTCCTGAAGACCCAACCTGTTTAAGATTGGTTCAAGTAGTTCCTATACCCACGGCTTTAAAGGCATACGAAGTTATCTTTTCAATCGCTCAGGCATTTGGTGGGGTTCTTCCGAGAAAATGGGGGATTGTTGTTAGAAATTATTGTGGTCTTGCTCTTGCGGCAACTGGCAGTTCCGCTTCCTATTCTGGAATCTACGAGACGGTGGCGTAATGCTGAGACGATCTTATACTGCTAAGCCTCCTCCTGGCACTCCGATAATCCCTGGACATCCGTTGGCTCAGGGATTGATGGCAAATTGGACTATGAGTGAAGGTGGGGGTTTATACGTTTATGATTCAAGTGGTAGGAACAATAAAGGGACTCTTGTTAACGGACCTCTCTGGGTTCCTGGAAGAAGTGGTCTGACCCTGTCTTTTGACGGGTCGGATGATTATGTAGACTTTGGAAATTTTCAGCCCGCCTCAGATGCTATCACAATAATGGTTTGGGTTAATATTTTAACTCATGCTAATGCCAGAGCTCAAAGTAATGAATTTTTAGCAAAAGGGTATGGGGGAAGTTCTCCTTGGGTATCTTTTACTCTTGGAGAAATCGATAGCGGTGGCAATCAACCCCGATTTGGAATAGCGATTAATGGAAGTCTAAATTGGTCAAACATGACTGGTGTTTTCACTGCTACAGATTGGAATTTATGGATAGGTAGATGGAAAAATGGGGTAGGAATAAACATTAGAATCTATTCTCAAAGTGGATCAATATTGTTTGATCAAACGAGTAGTGCCAGTTCGGGAACTATAACCTATGGCACAGAATCGATTACTTTAGCAAGGGGAAGAAGTGGAGATCCCCATTATCCAAATGCTAAAATTAGTGATCCTATCATTTATAACAAATATTTACGGGATGATGAAATATCATGGTTTTTTCTCAATCCCTACGCCATGTTCGAGCAACCCAGAAGAGGGAAGTGGTTTTTTGTGGCGGCAGGGGGGGAGACCAGAAATCTCCCGGCCTCCATCGTAGGAGCGAGTGTTACCCCTGAAATATCGGCCACTAACGTAAGAGCCTTACTCTCCGGTATCACGGGGGCAAGCCTTACTTCCGACATCACGGCTACCACCGTAAGAAGTCTGCTTGCGAACATCTTATCTGCGAGTTCGACCCCCGATATTATCGCTTTAATAACCCGTTCATTGCTGGCTACCATCGCTGCGGAAAGTGTTACTTCGAGTGCTGTTGCCACTACTGCCAGGAGCCTGCTTGCAAATATTCAGGCTGTAAGTTTGACCCCTGATATTACCCAGACAATCATCAGAAACATTCTTGCAAATGTCTCTGTATCAAGTCTCACATCAGATATTTCAGCGATCACCGCAAGGGCCCTGGCTGCAAATATTATAGCCGGAAGTTATACCCCTGATATCACGGCCACGATGGAAGGAGTCATTAATTTAATTGCCACCATTACCGGATCGAGTTTGACCCCGGATATTACGGTAATCATTCTCCGGCAATTAGGAGCTTCGATTTCTGCCCAGAGTATCACGTCTGATGCATTGGTGACAATCGTTCGTAATCTTCTCGCCAGCATTTTTAATACAAGTGTCACGCCGGACAATTTGATTTGCACATTTTTAGGGCTTTCGATACGTCAACAAATTCTGGATAAAATCCAAACCAGATTTGAGGGTATAACCGCTTCCGGGAGTGATTCGATACGTCAAAAGGTGATGGATGCAGTTGATGCAAGATTAAAAACAATTTCATAAATTTTGGAGGGAAAAATGGGATCACTAAGTAATTTTGGCGAAAATGCTTTAATGAATCATGTTTTTGGAACGGCGTATACACCGGTTGCCACCCTATATCTGGCTCTTGCCACTGGCGATCCAGGAGAAGCAGCCACGGGGGCCTCAATGAGTGAATGTGCCAATACCGGGAGTTATGCTCGAAAGGCCATTACCTTTGCGGCAGCGGGTTCAAGAAAAATCTCCCAGACTGGCGCCGTTACATTCACCACAGCAACGGGAGCCTGGGGGGTGGTTACTAATTGGGCCATAGTGGATAGTATAACTTATGGTGCTGGAAATGTCCTGGCTTATGGGGCTTTCGTTTCCTCATTCTCTCCAGTTTCAGGAAATACCCCATCTGTGGCAAGTGGACAGGTGTATGTAGAGATTTCGGCCTCATCAGGAGAAGGATTCACCACCCAACTTTGCAATTGGCTGATTGATCTGATGTTCAGGAATCAGGCCTATTCCCAACCCGCCACGTATGTTGCCCTTCTTGATAGTGCGGGGGCCGATGCCGATACGACCCTTACCACTGCCGGAAAAGAGATTGCGGGAACAGGTTATGCCAGGGTTCTGGTGAATAAGGCAGCAGGGGGGTCTCCAGAATGGGAAGATGTAAGTGGAGGAGCCTGCGATAATCAACATGCAGTAACATTTCCAACCGTAGGGGCTGGTAACTGGTCTGCGGTAGTGGGTATGGCCCTTGTGGATGCTGCCACTCTCGATACAGGGAATGTCCTTGCCTATGATAACGATCAAGTGGTCGATCAAACCCCATTGGCGGGAGATACAGTCACATTTGCTATTGGAGCCCTGGATGTGAGTCTTTCATAAGGAGAATTTATGGGTTTAGGGGATAATGTTTTCGCCTGGCGAACAACTCCAATTCAATCCTCGGAAATTCCTGGTCTGGTTTACCGTGACCGGACTGAGACAAAGGAGTTTGGTTGGGGATATTGTGAGAACAAAACCCCCATTGAAATAGAAATCTATGCCAGTACGATAGAGGAGATCAGGGGATATATTGCCGATTTGGAAAAGGCTGTATTTACTGATGACAAATGGGGAAATTTGGCAATGTATAGTGATCTTAATATAAATGAAGTGGTAATAGAACAGAAAGAAAACATCTTTGTAGCCTCACAAATTATTTTAACCGTGACCTATCGCACTGTTTTTGGCGATCCCTATACAAAGGCTTGAATTGGAGGAGACAATATGAAAGTAAGTATTTTAATGCCTGTTCATAACCAGATTGATTTCACCAAAAAGGCCATTGAGAGTCTTTATCAATTCACGGATGAGAAGGATTTTGAATTGTTCGTGGTGGATAATGGATCTGAAAAAGAATTGATTCCCTACTTGCAATCATTGAAGGTTTCTAATTTGTTGTTGATTCCCTTACAGATCAATATGGGTTGGTGTGTAGCACTCAATAAAGGTTTTAAGGGAATGTCCTCTGATTCCGATTTTGTTCTCTGGGCGAATAATGACATTGTTTTTGAGAAAGACTGGCTCCCCAAAATGCTTGCTCACTTCCGGCCTGGGATTGGTGCCGTTGGCCCCACATCAAATTTTGTGAATGGTCTACAAAGAATCGAGGCGAATGATGGAAATTGGGAAGAAGAGGTTCAATGGCTTATCGGGTTTTGTCTGTTATTTCGTAGGGGAGTTATTGATGCAATAGGGGAAGTCGATGAACGTTATCACATGGGCGGTGCCGAGGAATTTGATTATATCATCAGGATGCAGCAAAAACTCGGTCTGAAATGTGTTATCGCACGGGATGTTTATATCCATCATTTCGGGAGTCAGACGATAAGAAATACTATCGCAAAGACCAATGAAGAATATACCAATTATTGTATTGATGCCCTAAAGATTCTTAGCGAGAAATGGGGAGCCGAGTTTATTGATAAATGGATACAGCAAAAAATAAATTTTCAGGCAACTCCCCTCAAAACCGCATGGCCTTTGAATTGCCTTCTGGGACTGGCGATACCTCATACTTGGTCTCATATTGATTATTCTACCCATCTTTCCCTACTGGCATTAAAGAAACCCAATATGATTGTTTTAGAAGCGGGACGGGGTGGGGAACTTGATACCAAAAGAGAAAGACAAATTGAGGATGGATTTAATAAAAATTGCACTCATTTTTTGATTGGAGATGGCGATATGCTCTTTCCTTCAAATATCCTTATCGATCTATTCAAGGTTTTAGAGGATGGAGCAGACATGGCAGGAGGGTTATGTTATCGGGGTTATCCACCGTATGACCCGATTGCCTGGCATCCTACCCAGGATAGGATGATCTTGCCTTTTATTGACTATAAATTTGGCGATGTGATTGATGCCGGTGCCGTTGGTTGCGCCTGCCTTCTGGTCAAGAGAGAGGTTTTTGAAAAACTCGAGAGGCCCTGGTTTCAGAATAAATGGGAAAAGGTCTTAACTGAAGAAAAGGAGGTGTCCGTTGATTATGAGGAGGGAGATTATTATTTCACCCGTAAAGCCACAAGAGCAGGTTTCAAACTAAGACTCTGGACGAAATATGACGTGGATCATTTAAGAGAATTTCCGGTGAACAGGAAGCTCTGGCTCATTCAGGGATTGCTCGATAGATGCGGAGGTTGGGGAACGATTGTATCTTTATTTAAGAAATTGGGGGATCAAAAATGGATAGATCGAGAAATTAACAACAGTTCCCTTGAGGTGGATTGGAAAATGAATCAGAGCCCCTATGAGATAGGTTTACTTTATAACTTTCTCCAGGGGAAAAGGATCAAGGATGTTCTCGAAATAGGCACTCAGGGGGGCGGAAGTGCCCTTCTTTGGGCAAAACTTGTTGAATCAAGGGATGGGCATGTAGTCTCCATAGATCGTGCCTCCCAGACCCCTAAAGTCTATGAAAACCATGTTCTAAAGGACATTATCATAGAGATCGAAGGTGATAGCCACAACCAGGTAACGATTCAAGGGGTTCATGATGTCATTTCAAGCAATGGGGGGGAAATCGATTTTCTTTTCATCGATGGGGATCACACCTATCAGGGGGTTAAGGCAGATTTTGAGGCATATTCCAGTCTGGTTAAGAAAGGAGGTTGGATTGCATTTCACGATATTGCGGATACAGAATGGCATAGAAGTCAAAATTGTAGGGTTTCGGATTTCTGGGAAGAGATTAAGCAAAAATATAACCACATAGAAATTATTGATCCAAATGATAAGAAGTGGATGGGTATTGGGTTACTGGAATGGAAAAAATCTTAACAACAAAGGAGGTAGAGTAAAATGACTGATCCGATAATCGGAAGAAAAGGGACTGTGACATTGGCTGCGGCGGTAATCGCAAACCTGGCGAATTGGAGAATTGATAAGACCAGTGATGACCTTGATGGTTCAGTATTTGGGACAGGTTGGGGTGCAACCCTTCCAGGTCAGCAGAAATGGATGGCCACGGTAGGGGGATTCCTCGATATGTCTGATACAACTGGCCAGGTGGTTCTCAAAAATGCTTCATTTGCTGGGACTAAGATTACAAATATAAAATTTTATGGTTCAGCAGGAGGTAGTTTTTGGGGTCCCGATATTACAGAGGATTCTGGGGCTGGATGTTATATCGGGGGACTCTCAATCACAGCGGCCATGAATAATCTCGTTGCCGTGGAATACAAAGTCGGTGGCGTTGGGCCAGTAGATATATTCTAAATCATGATTTTAAGAGGGAGGCTTTATGACTTCGATCAAGGATTTGGTTGATCCGAGCTTTACGGAGAGGACTATCTGGGTTCAGTATCTTGATACTTTCGAGGTTCAGCTTAAATTCTTACCCAGATTTGACGTGAATAAAATTCTTGAAAAATCAAAAACCTTTATCTGGGATAAGAGAGATCACACAAAGATAGAGAAGTTGGATTCCGAAAAATTCTATACTGATCTTGTCTCGAAAGTATTTGCAGGATGGAAAGGTCTGACCCAGGGAATTCTTGCAAAAATGCTTCCTGTAAAGATTATTAACCCAGATGAAGAAATCGTTTTTTCCTTCGAGAATGCGGTTGAATTGATGAAAAACGCCTATGACTTTGATATTTTTATTCAGAATATCATCATGGATATTGAACGGTTTCAGTCGGAGAAGAAAGAAGAAGAAATAAAAAACTCCGAGAGTTCGCAAGGTGGATGAGGGTTGCTGGGACCCTTGCGAACTGTTCCGATTGCGAAGAATTGCATGCCCAGATGAAAAAACCTCTTCCATGCGAAGACGGCAAATGTGAAAAACCAGTAATCTCTGAAGAAAATTACGAAACAATGGCGGTCTATAATTTATGTCAAAGTCAACTTCTGGTTTCGGGGATGGGGGATGTTATAGGGATAAGAATCGAGGCAATAAAGACGGCGATGGAGATGATTGGTAATGATGATTTAGATTGTATTGAGAAAGTAAACGCATTTGTAGGCGAACTCTATAGGAAGGAATAATGGCTGAAATTAAATTAGTCCTGAAAGTCGATGATCAGGGAACTATTGTTCTGGATAAGTTCACGTCCCAGATCAAGAAAACTGGTGATTCGGTCTCCTCAATGGATAGGGCTCTCAGTGTTGTCAAATGGGATGCCTTTACAAATTTGGTTCAGAAAGCCTATGGAGTATTATCAAAATTCTATGACCTTGCTGAAAGAGGGGCAAAAGTTAGGGCCGTCGAAGAAAGCTTTACCTCAATGGCCCGCAATTTCAATGTCGCCGGTGATGCTTTAATTAGAGAATTAGAAAGAGTGACGAAAGGGACAGTTGAGAATAGTGATCTCATGGCGAAGGCTCTGAGACTCATTTCTGAGAGTTTTTCTGAGAAGCAGATTGTCGGTATTGGGGAGGCGGCAAGAGTAAGCGCAAGATTGACCGGAAAGACTGTCAGTGAAGCCTATGAGTCGATCTCGGATTCAATTATAAATCTCAGGGAAAGAGGTTTGAAAACAGCAGGTATCGTAATCGACATGGATAAGGCATATCAGAAACATGCCATTACACTTGGCGTTGGAAAAGAGCAGCTCAGCGATTATGGGAAACGCATGGCCGTAGTCGATGCCGTTATGGAAAAGACCCAAGAAGATGCGGCGAAACTTGGGAAATCACTTAACGAATTAAATGACTATGAGCAGTTCCAGAAACGGAGTGCTGTATGGAAGGAGATGGGAGATCAGGTTGCGAAACTTGCGGGAGAATTTGTTAAATTGAGTGCCGCTGCTGTTCGGACATGGGCAGATGTAGAAAAGGGAGCCAGGGAATGGGCGGGTATGAAACTTCTGCAAGGGTTGGGAGCTTTGGGATTGATGCCTACTCTTCCTTCTAACTATTATCTTTCTGAAAAATTGACAACAGGTTTGGGAATGACAACAGGGGCAGCAAGGGGAGGCCCCAGCCAAATCAAAGTTGCCGATCCACTCGAAGTCCAAAAGAAACTTCTTGAACTCCAGAAGCAGGGTCTTGCAATAGGTTATCAGACCTTTGAGGACAAGATCAAGATTCTCGATTTGGATAGGGAATCTGCAATCCAGGAACTTAAAAAGGTCGGAATGGGACAGTTGGCTTCAAAGGTATGGGAAAATTATTGGAAAAACGTCGAGAAGGCGGAGATAGAAGAGGCAGATAGGATATCTGGAATTAATGTAGCCTTTGGCAAAGTTGTGGCTGAAGCTCAAAGATTAAGCGATCTTGGAGAGATGCCAAGTTGGGAAGATTTCTTGATTGATATTCCAAAGGGAATGATGGTGATCGAAACCGAGACCGGAAAGATTTTGGTAAAAGTCTCTGCTTATGCAGATATGCTCGATAGAGTAAGAGAATCAACAGCAGAAATAATGAGATTAAATTCAGAATGGGTGAAGGGTGGGGGATTTGAAAGATTCGGATACGAAGCAGGAGATTTTACTATTCCTCAAGGCTACATGAAAATTGGTGAAAAACTTCAAAAAATTTATGATCCAAAGATCGCAAAAGAAATGGAATTGGAAGCTGCAAAAATCACTTATGATTATCAGGCACAATATGAAATTGGCCTCAAATTGATCGAGATGCAGGCCGATCAATACAATCAACTTGGTCTCTCAGATGCAATAATTGAGAAATGGAAGAGTGCAAAAACCTTCCAGTTAAATGTTGAGCTTGGAAGAACTGTTGACCTAACTAAATCGATAGGAGATGCTTTTAACAAAGTCTTTGATGGAATGATTGCGGGGACATTAAAAGTCAAAGATGCCTTCAAAAGTTTCTTCCTTTCCATTGGTAGGGATTATCTTAATGCCTTTTTAAAAAATACTCGTGAAGGTTTGGAGAAATGGATTAATAATTTATTTTCCGGCAAGACTACGGCAACAACCGCGGGCCAAGCAGCCACAGGAACAGGAACAAGCGGAGGGGGAGGATTACTTGGTTTTCTTGGTTTAGGTGGACAGATGGGAGGGGGAGCAGGAGGGGCTGGAAGTTTATTGGGTGGGATTGCAGCGATTTATAGCATTTCTACTCTTTTCTCTGGCAGCGGCGGGCAAAAAATGAGTCAGCAAACATCTGCTGCAACAGGTGCAATTTATGGAGCAATAATTGGGGCCTATTTTCTTGGAATTGGGGCACTTGTTGGAGCAGTAGTTGGGGCAATTTATGGATGGTTCACTGGAAGTAAGGGGGGGGAGGCCGCAAAAAGAATGGCCATTGCATTGACCCAGAGATACAAAACTTATGTTTCGATGAAGGCGATGGGATTTGACATTCCGATAAATGAAAAAGGTACTGGTTTTGATATGTCCGCAATTAAGGAACAGGGGGGACTCCTCGGTATACCTGCTCCCCATGTCGGGAAAAAGAGAACAGCACTCTGGGAAGCAGCACAGGAACTTTATAAATCGGTGACAGAGGATTTTGCGAAAGCCTTGAGCGCAGGGTTAAGGATTGATTCTTTTAAAACTTTTGAAAGAGGTTTGAGAAATTCTATCTATGAAAATGTTTTAGAGGGAATGGTTCAGGCATTCACCAGGGCATCAGCATTAAGAAATGTTTTAACACCCATTTATCAATTTATTTATGAGGGTGTCGCCAATGCCCTAACGAAAGGTTTTGACATTGCGGGATTCAAGGCAGGAATCGAGGAGAGATATGCAAAGTTAACTCCTGTTCTTGCAGCGATGGAGCCATTATTTAAGATCATGTATCAAGCTACGCAGAGTTTAAGAGGCGAGATTACTGGAGGAGGAGGAAGGCTTTCCATTCCTTCTTTTCAGCATGGTGGTGTTATGCCTTATACCGGGTTGGCATTGGTTCATAAGGGTGAGCGAATTAGCTCAAAAGAAGGATCTCCTATTATGATAACAGTAAATGCTACTATTTCAAATGATATGGATTTGAAGATGCTTGCTCGTCAGTTGGGCAGGGATATCGACTGGGAAAGAAGAAAATCTTTGAGGTATTAAATTGACAGCGACTTTTGGATGCAAACTTTATAATACGGCTGATTTTTTATTAAACCAAGTCAATGGTATTTTAATCCAGGGGATCAACGAAGATATTTCATCTAAGATAAATTCCGTAAATATCCCAAGACGGCATGGCGGAAAGATCGATGATACTCAATTCTTGAATCCCCGTATCATTTCAATCGAAGGATTGATTATAGGGACTTCAAAGGAAAATTATAGAGATAACATTGCAACCTTTCTTAAAAATATCAAGTTTGGGAAGCAAAAATTTTATAAATTCGATGATCGATATATCTGGGTAAATAATGGATCATTACAGGTAAGAGATATTTCAACTTTAATGGCAGGAAATTTCTCTCTTGACCTAATCTGTGTTGATCCTTTTTGGTATAATCTGACCGAATCGAACAATGATTTTACAACGGCCTCCACTTCTTATGGTTTTAGTGTGACCACACTTGGGAATGTCATAACACCGGCTCGAATATCGATAATGGCAGCAACAAACTTTACTAACCCAACAATCACAAATTCAACTCTTTTGCAAACGGCGACCTACACGGGGGTTTCGACTGCACTCATCGAGGATACGGCTAATCTTACCGTAACCTCTGGTGGATCAAATGTTTTATCAAACTTTAGCGGGGAATTTATTAATCTTGGTGTTGGATTGAATAATTTGATTTTTACACAGAGTGCATCCGTAAGCGTAACGATTAGAGTCTATTGGACGAATCGATATTATTAAGGAGGAAAAGAAAATGAGAAAAGGAGATTATGTAAAATCGAAACGAATTCTGGCGATGCGTGAGACCTTCGGTTTTCAATGCGTTGGGAAGATTGAAGGTTATGTGATTCAGACAAAGCCCTATCTTGTTGTCGAATTCGATACAGGAGAAGAGAAGGGGCAGGTAGGGATAAGTCATGAGGCAATGGATCAATTTGAAATATTGAAGGAGGCTGAAAATGAATAAGAACTGGAATGAAATATTTTGGAAGACCTTTGAATCCACCCTCGGAGTGATCGGGAAGCAAATCAAAAAGGCATCCGATCAATCTGAATTCATTGATCGTATAGCGGTTTCGATAGCAAAGGCGATATCCGATTCATATCATTTCAAAACTCTATGGACGATTGACCGGTTTGATAATCGGGGTCATGACCTCGGAAGAAGTCTGATTCATGGGAATCTGGCTCTCAATGAGGGTTTGAACGCCATCAATACCCTGATTTGCGGTGGCACGGAGACGGCCTACACAAATGCCAATGCTCAATCAGGTGTCGGGGATTCCAGTGCGGCGGTAAATGCTGGACATACCGATCTTCAGGCAGGATCCAATTTTCTCTGGAAGGCAATGGATGCCTCATATCCGACATATGGTACATCTCAATTAATGGTTTTTAAATCGACCTTCGGATTAACTGATGCCAATTTTGCATGGGAGGAATATAGTATTAGAAATGGTTTAGCAGCCAATAAAAATTTGAATAGAAAGATAAGTGCGCAGGGAACAAAAGTAGTAACCCAAGTTTGGATATTAACTACAACCGTAACGGGAGCATGAATGAAATAAGGAGATATTGTGCCAATAATAAATATAGATGAAATTTCATCTCAGATAAGACAGAAATATATTTTAAAAGATAATACTTTCTCCTATTCTCCTAAAGAAGATTTGGAAGAACGGATTGATGTTGAAATTGGAGATGCGAAGCAACCAGATATATTTTTACCGCAAATTAAAATTTTGAAATGGCAAAATGAATGTAATCTATCTGTTCGCCTCATTGATTCATCTCCAGGAGAAACCGTTGTTTCTCAAAAAGGAAATAAGATCGAATGGATTAAGCCTACAATTGAATCCCATTTTTACGATCATCCCGTTTCAGATGAACATCCAGAGGGAGGCTTTGAATTTGAAATAATTTTAAAAGAAAAACCGTCATCCAACAAAATTCAATTCTCCATCCAGACAAAGGGATTGGATTTCTTTTATCAGCCACCCCTGACCCAAGAAGAAATAAATGAAGGATGCATAAGACCGGAAAATATAATTGGCTCTTATGCCGTTTATCATTCAACAAAAAATGGTGATTATTCTTCTTCTGGAGGTAAAAATTACAGGGCAGGGAAAGCTTTTCATATCTATAGGCCAAAAGTTAAAGATGCCACCGGAAAAGAGATTTGGGGGGAATTGAATATTGATGTTGGGAGGGAACTTCTTGGAATCACCATTGACCAGAATTTTCTTGATAGTGCAGTTTATCCAGTTAATATTGACCCCACTTTTGGATACGATACGATAGGAGGAAGTAACGGCGGAATTACTGCAAATTATGTAGTTGGTTCTCTTTTTATATCTCCTGCGGAATCGTCGAATCTCTTTCCCACCAGTTTAACTATTTATTGTTATGTATCCAGCGGAAGTGGAAGCATGAAAGGAGTATTGGTTCTACATGGCAATTTGAATATATTAACAAATGGGATTGGTAACGCAATTGCAATGGATGGTGCGCCTGCTTGGAAAACAAGTTCTTTTTCAATATGTCCGATGTTATCCATCAGTACAGGATATCTTTTAATGTTTGTTAATAATAGTTCCGGGATATATGGAAGACTTTATTTTGATACAGGTGATGCAGACCAAGGTCATTATGATTTCGAAAATAGTTATACTTCCCCTGCCAATTTGGAGGCCATCGACCATGATACAAGAAAATATTCAATTTATTGCACTTATATAGTTGCCACGGAAGTCAATATTTCAGATGGATGCTCCTTTACTGATTCCATTTTGGCTGTGCCTGATACTTTAATAAATATTTCCGAGACTTTATCTTTGACCGATTCAATTTTAGTAGAAAATTTAGTATCTCTTTCTGACTCAATTGCTTTTACCGATGTTCTTTCTTTCAGGAAATCACTGCTGACATATTTGATTCAATCCAAAATTATAACGACTATTTCGCTGGATTCAAAGATTGGTTAGGAGAAAAAGAGGGGCAAAATCATGCCATTTACTGAAGATAGGGGAATAGATTTTAGAATCGATACTGGTATTAATCTTGTTGGCGCATCATCAATAGTGGTAAAAATAGTAAAACCGAATGCAACAACAACCTCCTGGACATGTACGGTTCTTGACGAAGCAAATGGGATTATTAGGTATATAACCACTACAGGTTCGGCTATATTGGATGGTCAGGTCGGAACCTGGCAGGTTCAGGCAAGAATTGGTTTTGCGACTGGGGAAGTTTATCACGGGGCAGTGGGTTCCTTCCCTGTATCTGAAGTTTTGGTGCCAACTTGATAAAAGAGAATTGAATATGGAAAAAGATGATCTTATAGAAATTGTCAGTAAGGTCGATCAAATAATAAATCTTGACAGCAAAATTGATAAAAACCATCCAACACCTCCATTATTTGAGGATGAGGAACTTGAACCATGCCATACACTGAAGATAGAGGAATAACATTCAGGATCAATACGGGATTCAATCTTACCGGGGCCTCAGCAACGAAAGTTGAGATTAAACCCACGGGAGCGGCTCTTGAATGGGATTGCACGGTTTACGATGAAGGGAATGGGATTCTTGAATATATCACCGCCTTGGATGCAAATGAATTACATGACCTTTTAGGGACCGTTCAAGGTCAGGCAAAAATAACTTATACCACCGGCGAAATCTATCATGGGACATTTTTCAGTTTTACCGTTACTGAAGTACTCGTCCCAACAACATAAGGAGAAAACATGGCTATTTATCCATCAACAATCAAAACATTCACTACTAAAACTGATGGGACGGATTATCCGTCAGCTTCCCATATCAATGATCCACAATCGGAAATTACGGCCATTGAGACGGAGTTGGGAACTCTGCCTAAAGGTTCTGATGCCACTGTTAAGGCAAGACTCCTGGCTATTGAAGCGGGGACAAACATTACAAAAGGCGGAATCAGTCAATGTTCAATGGTGATAGGAACTTCCGATATCAATACTACCAGCACATCTTATGTCGATATGACCGATATGAGTATTACTTTAACAACGATCCTAAATTCCAATGTCCTGATTGAATTTAATGGGATATTCGTCCCTTCATCTCAATTGACTGATTTAATGTTGGATTTACAGATTGATGGAGTGACTAAAATATGGGCAAGAAAGGAACCGATATGGGCGCAAGATTATAGCTGGGATGGAGCCTATGAATATCTAAAGACAACCTATTTTGATATCGGGCAAGTTGTTCTTCGTTATCTTGCCACCGATTTGACGGCGACTTCCCATATTTTTAAGGTGCGTTGGAAGGTTGATGCAGGGACGGTTTATCAATATGGGACTACAGCAACCGGAAAGGGGGGAGGACCCCGAACCCTCTCGGTTATGGAATTGAAGCGATAAATGGATAAGACCAAATTTTCACCTTACGGGACGGCAACCAAATTCTATGGAGATCCAACACGGTTTTATGGTTGGCCTTTAGAATTTGACTATAAAATCGAATTATGGAACGGAACCACTCTATCCGAAATCCTGAATAAAATGATGATTGGATGCTCCTGGGGTATTGATCGGATAGGAGGGTGTAGTCAGGCGATGGTTACGGTGAAGGGAGAATGGACGGATTTTCTGACCATAACACCGGCATGGAAAATCAGGATAAAAGTAAGATTTGAGGCAGGTTCAGATTATGAAAATGTTTTTGTCGGGAATGTTGTATCAAAAATTAGGACAATAGATAATATCGAAAATATTAGATTTATGGCAGTGGGTTATCAAAATCAATTGCAAAAGGTTGTGGTTTATAGGCATCCTTTAACAGATGAACCCGCCTCTTATTCCTCTGTTTCTATCAATGGTGTTTTGACTGATCTTCTTGATGATTACATTCTGCCTTATACTGATATTCTATATAATGCTGGCGATATTGGAGATTCCTCGATCATTCCAGAAAACATCCTTTTCGATTCTGCCGGGATCAATGCCATTCAATTATTGGCAACTCTGGCCGGCAATTATGAATGGGGAATTAATGGGGATGGATATTTTTACTTTAAGGAAAAATCGGCAATTAGAAAATGGGATTTCTACTCTGAAGATAATATCTCGTTTGCAGAACTAGAATCAGATGGATCGGATTTAACGAATCGCATCTATTTTACCGGAAATTATGGTTTGGAAGAAATCCTTGAGGATGAAAATGATGTTGATTCTACCTCTCAATTGACCAATGATACCTCTTATTCCTTCGGTAAAATCACCACCTATAATGAACTTATGCAGACCTTTACCGGTCTATCTCGATTGAAAGATTTAACTTTGAAAATAAAAAAAGTAGGGGTTTCAAATATTATCATAGATGGAAATATGGAGATGCCTGGGGTTACCAATTGGTCTTGCTATGGATATTACGGGTCAATACAGAAATTAACGGATACTCCCTTTGAAGGATTGCAATATCTGGCTGTAAATCCACCAGGGTCTGTAAGTGGTGTTTATCAAGCCGTTACTCTCATAGGAGGAGCTACTTATAATTTAAGTGTTGTTTATCGTAAGAAAAGTACATCCAAAGTTATAATCCAAATTTATAATTGGTCAAATGGAGATGAACTTAGTTATTATGAAAATAATCCGAAATCATGGACTACTTATCAAAAACAATTTACCGTTTCTGGAACTGGAGCCCAAGAAGTTCATATTAGATTCCGTGGAGCCAAATTTGATATAGACAAAGTAGAATTATATTCTGATACGGCAGACGACATTGATGTTTGGCTGGTTGCCACTTCCGATCCTTCAACGGCATTAAAATCTTTTATAATAGAAAATACACTTATCGGAGATAGTGAAACAACTGTTAAAATGGGGATCACTTATGATGGTCTAATTCCTGCTACAGAATATGGGATCAGAATTAAGAGACAGGGGGCTTTAAGTAATGCTTCATATTATAACATCTTCGGATCGACGGCCAGTGGTTATGCAAACGGAATTTTAAAATATTCTTCAGATGCGGGTGAAACTTGGAGCAATCATGCTGGGGACGCGTATTTCAAGATGGAATATTCCCTGAGTCAGGCAACTTATGATGTCCGAAGCGAAAGGATTAAGAACAACTCAATTTCATCAATTGAAGATGCAAGATTATGGGTAAATTCTTATTTGAGTTCAAAAAATTATCCACGGAAAAGGGGATTGTTAAAACTCACTTCCCGTACTCATAGATTTGAGCGGGACATTCCGATTGATCTTGTTTCTATCCGTTCGTCTTCCGGTACGCAGGATGATTATCAAATCGACAATATCTCCTATGAGATTGGGGAAAACGGGTTGAACGTTTCCCTTGAACTTGGGACTGTGAACCCCAAAATTTCTGATTATTTGGGTTGGTTGAATTATCAGATTGAACAACTGAGGTGAGACAAAATGTTAGACAGACATCTTGTTTTGTCAGCACTGATTGTTGGCCTTTTGATGGGGATGATTGGAAGTATTTATGACCCTAACCTTATTGCCTTTGCTCAAAGAGAAGAGCAAAACACGGCTTACGTCGCAGGAGACAAATTGAAGATCACTCTGGTAGCATTCTTATCAATACTCTGGGAGCCTATTGTGGTGGCATTTATCATAGTGATTCTTGCTACAATTATTAAATTGATGGATTAGGGAAAGCGAGGAGAAGAGTAGAAATGGATGATACTCTTTGTAAATTTCATGAAGCAGTTATGGTAAGGATGGATGGAATTTGTCATAAAATGGAGGAGAA
>Ga0315273_10000323_pt1 | contig 48021 bp, 42 predicted proteins | sample YL17G02_0_MG_FD_205753 | JGI IMG/M metagenome (GOLD analysis project Ga0315273, IMG submission 205753) | Sediment microbial communities from Yellowstone Lake, YNP, Wyoming, USA - YL17G02_0 | ecosystem: Environmental > Aquatic > Freshwater > Lake > Sediment | place: USA: Wyoming | collected...
ACGGGATCGAAAATCATCACATCAACGGAAACAAAACCTCACCGCAACTGTACTATTGAATGAAAACGGAACAAAAAGAAGACGGATCAACGATCATGAGGGGTTTTTCAGCAGCCTGCTAAAGATGCTCATGGATGCTGTTTTTGGAATCGAGAACTTTCGGAACGAAATCATTTGGAAGCGAACGGGGTCACACAATGACGCCCGCAAGTTTGCAGATATCAACGACTGCATCTTCTATTACTCTCGCGGAAAACACTCAACCTGGAATCGCCAGTATGTGAGCCAGGAAGAACGGTATATCAAGACTCATTACAACCGCGAGGACAAGGCGGGGCGCCTCTATCGCTTAGATAACGTCATTCGCTCAGCGAGCATGGGGCCTCGGCCAAACCTTGTTTATGAGTACAAAGGTTTCACCCCGAAGTGGGGGTGGCGAGTAGTGAGAGAAAAGCTGGAAGCGTTGGATGAGGCCGGTCGGCTCGCCTGGTCGGATAGCGGAACTCCATACTTGGTTCGTTACTTGGACGAAATGAAAGGGAAAACGGCCCCATCTCTATGGGACGACATCGCCCCAATCAATTCTCAAGCACAGGAACGTCTCGGCTACCAGACGCAGAAACCCGAAGCGCTGTTGGAGCGCGTCCTGTTAGCAAGTAGTAACGAAGGCGATACTGTGCTTGACCCGTTTTGTGGATGTGGCACGACCATCGTCGTCGCACAACGCCTCAAACGCTGTTGGGTCGGGATCGACATCACTCACTTGGCGATTACTCTCATCCGACACAGGCTCCTGCATTCGTTCGGGGATGCCGTCAAGTACAAGGTGATCGGGGAGCCAGTCTCGTTATCCGATGCCCAAGCGCTGGCCCTCGCCGACCGCTTCCAATTCCAGTATTGGGCGCTTGGGCTTGTCGGTGCCCGGCCGGCGGAACAAAAAAAGGGCGCAGATCAGGGCATCGACGGACGGCTATACTTTCACGATGAAGGAGCCAAGGGCACAACAAAGCAGATTATCTTGTCGGTGAAGAGCGGTGGGGTGAAAGTCGGGGATGTGCGCGACTTGCGGGGCGTTGTCGAGCGAGAAAAGGCCGCCATCGGCGTCCTAATCACTCTGGAGCAATCGACGAAGCCAATGCGGACGGAAGCAGCCGGTGCCGGATTCTACAATTCTCCGTGGGGCACGAAGCATCCGATATTGCAGATTCTTACCGTCGAGGATCTTCTGAACGGCAAGGGAATTGATTATCCGCACCACACCAACCTAACATTCAAACGTGCCCCGCGAAAGGCGACCGGCGACAACAGCACTCAGGGGGAAATCCTCTGATTTCGAATACCTTTGAACGCTTCGGCGAACCGCTGTGCGTCAGTCAACTTCCGGGTGGTGAACCGGAAGCCGAACCCTCCGCAATAGCCGCTCATCCATTTGCGGCTCGTGTGACGGTACGTGCCATGATAACCACGCTTGAACACGGCGAAGAACGATTCAGCGGTGTTGACGTGTGTACCCTCCTTGGTCGCAAAGACCTTGTTCGTGTGGTTGACACTCCGATGATCCCTACCGGCCAGCAGCCCCTTGTATGGCCGCCATTCATCTGTCATGAGTATCTTGGTCTTGGCCGACACATGTCTGTCGATCAGGGGTTTCAGGTCTTCTTTGGCCGCACCGCGAATCCGGCAAATCGACGAATTCCCAATCGACTGCGCTGACACAGGCGGGCACCGCCAATGCAAGGATCACCACTCGATATCACACCGGTTGCAGGGTATTCACTGCGGATCGGTCTGTTCCTGGCTCAGATGGAAGATATCCGCCGCGTCACAAAGCAGTACGTTGAGGAGTTGACGGCAGAGCAACTGTCTTGGCATCCGAATCCCAAAGTGGAGTCGATCGGGACACTTCTGCTACACATCGCCGCCGTCGAATTCTCATGGATTCTGGAGGACATCTTCAAGCATCCGATGGGCCAGGAATGGGAGATCGCCTTCCCGATCCGTGCAGGGATACCACAGGTGTCGGGGCAGCCGGTTGCGTACTTCCTCGGCAAATTGGACACAGTGCGGAGTGAAGTGCGGTCTGCCCTCGCCACTTTGACCGACGCAGATCAGGAGCGTGCCATCATCCCGCAGGACGCTGGCAGTTCTGCGCAGAAAACAGGCGGTTACACGATCCGCTGGATCCTGCATCATCTCATCGATCACGAGGCGCACCACCGCGGGCAGATCGCGGTGATGAAGCGTCTGTCACCAGCCTGACACTATCTGCTTCGGGGGAACCGCATGAGCATGTCCTCGGCACAGTTCGGGAGTGTAACGCAGCACCCGGCGCTCGAGACGCTTCGTTCTCACCGCTCAATTCGCCACTTCACGGACGAGCCGGTGACCGATGCGCAGTTGGAAGCGATCATCTCCACCGCGCAACGCGCATCGACATCATCGAACGTGCAGTCTTATTCGGTGATTGTAGTTCGGGATCCCGAGAAGAAAGGGAAGCTCGCGGTGTTGTGCGGCAACCAGACACAAGTGGCGGACTGTCCGGTCTTTCTGGCGTTTTGCGCCGACCTGAACCGTGCAAGAGTGGTGTGCGAAGCGTCCGGATATGAATTCAGCGCGCGCTTCATCGAGTATTTCCTGGTGAGCGTCGTCGACACGACGATTTTCGGTCAGACTGCGCTGGCGGCGGCCGAGGCAATCGGCCTTGGCGGGTGTATGATCGGCGCGGCCCGCGATCATCCGTTCGAGATTTCCCAACTGCTGGAGTTGCCGCCACTCGTCTTCCTCGTATTCGGCATGACCCTCGGGCATCCGGTTCCCGAAAAGATCCCTGCGTTGAGACCTCGTCTGCCCTTGGCCGGTGTCGTGCACAAAGAACGCTACGATTCGTCGCAGTGGACCGCTGTTCACGCTGCATACGATGCCACCATGCGTGACACGGGAATCTACGATGGTCGCCGCATCGACTTGTCCAAGCGCGTGGCGGGGTGGCAGGACAGCACACCTGAGAGAACCTACGGGTGGGTCGAGCATTCGGCGCGGCGCTGGATCGATCCGTCAGGGCAGCGCCGGGACTTGCGGCCGTTCCTCAACAAGCAAGGGTTTGGATTTGAATGAGTTCATTGGGGCTTGTTGAAGAACGGGCAGATATGGGTGTGTGCCCCACCCGTTGGCTTGCAGGCCCAAGAATCTCAGTGGCGCGGACACTCTTGTCCGCGCTACTCCAGGAAGTACGCCGGCGCTCTCCAACGCCCCCCATTGTACGAGGGAGGGCGAGGCTCCTGCCGAGCCTCTCTTCGCGACAGACAAAGAGGCTCGGCAGGAGCCTCGCCCTCCCGATGCGGCAAGTATCCTGGATACATGACAAGTGGGACGCTGTGGAACCTGACGTATGACCAAGCCAGCCATCATTGCCCACCGCGGATCATCCGTTCTCCGTCACGAGAACACGATGGCTGCATTTCGGCAGGCTGTGGCGGACGGCGCCGATGGAATTGAGTTTGATCTGCGCTTGAGTGCCGACCGCAAGTGGGTGGTGCATCACAATCCGGACGCATTGATCGGCGGTGTCCCCGCCCGGCTGTCCCTGCTGACTCTGGCCGAGATCACGCAGATTCCGCTCGGGACCAGCGGGGAGCGAATTCCGGCATTGACCGAGTTCCTGGATTGGGCCAAAACGCAGCCGGTCTCGCTGGTGTTCGACATCAAGGACGCCGACGGCGTGCGTGAACTTGTCGACACAGTTGAACAGGCCAGTCTGACAACACGCACGGTCTTCTCCTCGTTTGATCGGTCGATCCTGCGGCAATTGCGACAGATGCGTCCACAGTGGCACAGGGCGCTGATCGTCGACGACCCTCGCTGGAGCGTGACACGCCGGTTTCTTTCGAGCTGGCTGGTTCGTTCAGCGGTGAGCGGGGAGATGGCTGCCCTTCATCTGCACCAGCGGTGGGTTACGCCCAGTCTCATTATGGCCGCGAAGTCGGCAGGTATCGAACTGGCGGTCTGGACCGTCGATGATCCGGCGCGGATGGCAATGCTCGCCTATCTGGGCGTTGACTCAATCATCACGAATGATCCTGCGCTCGGACGGCGGACGGTCGATCAGATATCTCTCGGGGGGAGTTCTGGAACGAACGCGTCCCCGCCATAGAAGCGGGCCCCCGAGTCACTGGGTGCTTGGCGCGGTGGCGCTGATACTGTCCCGACTCCTCCCATCTCTGGCCTCGGGGCAGACTTACCCCTTTTGCGAGATCTGCACCCAGACCGAGACCATCGCCGGCCGTTTCGCTCCGCCGCGCGGATTTACGCGGGTGGAGGCATCGCAAGGGTCATACGCGGAATGGCTGCGGCAGATGCCGCTTCTGCCGCCGGACGCCGACGCTTTGGACTGGACCGGCCGGCTTGCCCTGTCGGCGGCTGAGGTGGGAGGTGTTCTGGATTGGCGCCTGCTCGGTCGAGCCGAACAGTGTGCCGATATCGCGCTGCGGCTGGCAGCCGAGTACGCCCGCGTAAAGAAAGAGGACGACCGCATCGCCTTTCGTTCACTCTCAGGGGAGACAATCACCTGGACTGCGTGGCGGAATGGCCGCTATGCGATCAATAGTGATGGTTCTGCCATCGTTTACCATCCTGGAGTGGGGTTGCAGGACACGCGCAGTGCATTCGACGACTTTCTGCGCTTTGTCATGACCTATGCCAACACCGCCTCAATCAAACGTGATTGGCCTGTGGCCGGCGCCCGAGACCTGCGTATTGGCGATGTACTGGTTCAGCCAGGGTGTCCCGGCACCGGGCTGGGGCATCTCTCAGTTGTCGTCGACCTCTGCGAGAATGTCTCCGGTGAGCGGTTATACTTGTTCATTGATGGTTTCACGCCGGCGCGAATGCCGGTTGTGCGGCAGCGTTTGCCGGAAGAGCCGAAGTCGGTTTGGATGACACCCAAGCAATACCAGGAATACCAGATTCAATTTGGGTCGGGGACGTTCCATCGTTCCCCCGACTGGGGTTCGGCGGCAAGTCAATGACACTGCTTTACCAACCAACGAGGTCGGGCCGCGTTTAAGAAAGCAGGTCGGAGGTTGATGAACCGGTGACTGAAGCGACTGCCACCAAGGCTATGTTCTGGGAACCACGTGCCAATGACGCGGTGGTTTGCACGCTGTGCCCGCATCTCTGTCATGTCGGGAAGGGGCTGTATGGCGTGTGTGGAGTGCGGAAGAACAACCAGGGACAGCTCGACACGCTGATCTACGGGCTGGCGGCGGCCATCAATCTGGATCCGATCGAGAAGAAACCGTTATTCCATTACCTGCCGGGGAGCAAGTCACTGTCGATTGCCACGGTTGGCTGCAACTTCAAGTGTGCATTCTGCCAGAACTACGACATTTCCCAGGCGAGCAAGGGGAAGAACCGCGAGCAGTTCGGGCGCGCGGTCTCGCCCGGTGAAGTGGTGGCGATGGCCAAGCAGACCGGGTCGGCGACGATCGCATTCACTTACTCCGAGCCGACGATCTTCTACGAATACGCCTACGATTGCGCCAAACTGGCATCAGAGGAAGGCATCCACGGGATCTTCGTCTCCAATGGATTCATTTCCGAAGAGCCATTGCGGGCCATCCGGCCGTACGTGCACGCGTACAACGTCGACCTGAAGTCATTCAATCCCGACTATTACCGGAAGATCATGGGGGCACGACTCGAACCGGTACTCGAAGCGTTGAAGCTGATTAAGCAACTCGGCTTCTGGCTCGAAGTCACGACATTGGTGATCCCTACGCAGAACGATTCGGACGAAGAACTGACCAAGATAGCAGAGTTCGTCGCCGGCCTTGGACCTGAAACACCCTGGCACGTGTCGGCGTTCCACCCGGATTACAAGATGACCGATCTTCCCCGCACGTCGGTGGAGACGTTGCGCCGGGCGCGCAAGATCGGGCTGGACGTCGGGCTGCAGTTTGTCTACAGTGGCAACATGCCGGGCGATGACGGTGAATCGACCTACTGCCCATCATGCGACGAACAACTGATTCACCGCATTGGGTATCGCGTCCTCGCCAACCGTCTGACCAAAGGCTGCTGTCCGGACTGCGGGCAGGCGATCGCGGGTGTGTGGGGATAACCGCGGCCGTCTTCATCAACCTGCGTCAGGGTCACGGCGGAATCTACCCGAAAGGCACATCTTCCACGCCACCGGCAGTCAGGAAATAACGCGCCCGTCGGCCTCGAGAAGTGCCCTGGTCAGCGCTGCCTTGGCCGCTTCGCGGTCCGTGAACCGCTCAACTATCTCACCTTTGCGAGTGAGCAGATAGACGCCCTTGCCGCCGAAAATGCCCCAGTCGGCGTCACGCGCTTCGCCGGGACCGTTGACCACACATCCCATCACGGCGACCTTCAGCGGGGATTTGATCTGTCTCAGGGTCGACTGAACCTCTTCCACCAGTGACATCAGATCGATCTCGATCCGTCCGCACGAGGGACACGAAACGAGTTCGGGACCTCGGCGACGCAGCCCCAAAGCTTGCAAGATCCCCCAGCAGGCTTCCAGCTCTTCGGATTTGGGACCAGTGAGGGAGACGCGAATCGTGTCGCCGATCCCTTCAGCCAGCAGTGTCCCCAGTGCGACGGCAGACTTCAGTGAACCTGTCTTGACCGGACCGGCCTCCGTGACGCCCAGATGCAGCGGGTAGTCGCACTTCTGCGAGACAGAGCGATACGCGGCAATCGCTTCGGCGGGGTTGGAGGATTTCAACGACAGAACGACATCGTGGAAGTCAAGTTCGGCAAGGATCTCCGCATTGCGCAAGGCCGACTCCACGAGCGAATCGGGGTTGTTGCCGCCATACTTGTCCAGCAGGTCCTTCTCAATCGACCCCTGATTGACGCCGACCCGGATTGGCAAGCCGTGATCTTTGGCACAGGCCACGACTTCGGCGATCTTGCTCTTGCCGCCGATGTTGCCCGGATTGATGCGCAGCTTGTCGGCCCCCTTCTTGGCGGCCAGAAGAGCCAGACGCCAGTCGAAGTGAATGTCGGCAACGAGGGGAATGTTGATCTGGGGGCGAATCTGCGCGATGGCCTCGGCCGCTTCGACATCCGGGACTGCCACGCGGGCGATCTCGCAGCCGGCCGACTCCATTTCGTGGATCTGTTTCACCGTGGCGGGAACATCGCGGGTGTCCGTATCGCACATCGACTGGACGGCGACCGGAGCGTCCCTGCCGACTGGCACGCCGCCGATCATCACTTGGCGTGTCTTCCGACGGGGGAGAACACCGGAGAATGATTCCGCCGATAGCGGATCAAATGTCATCAAGTGCTGGCTGGCCATTGGAGGACCGGCGATTGCTGATCTGAGTGATGCTCCGCGTCGCGCAAGGACTTCTCCTGCATCTTCGATACCTGATCGAACGCATGATATGAGGACCGAACCAGCGGTCCCGACTCGACATGAGCGAAGCCCATCGCCTCGCCCGCACGAGCCAGCCTTTCGAATTCCGCCGGCGGATAATATCGATCAACGGGCAGATGGGTTGCGGAAGGAGCCAGATACTGCCCGATGGTCAGGATCTGGCAGCCGGTGCGCACGATTTGGCGCATGCAATCCAGCAGTTCATCCCAAGTTTCGCCGACACCGGCCATGATCCCTGACTTCACGATTGGCGGATCGGAACGGGCGGCGGAGCGACGCAGAATCTCCAGGGATCGGTCTAGTTTCGCGCGCGGCCGCACTGACGGGTAGAGACGCGGAACGGTCTCGACATTGTGGTTCAGCACATCCGGGCGCGCTTCCAGAACGGCCTCCAGCGCGTCGAAGTTACCATCAAAGTCGGGTATCAGAACCTCGATTCTGACGCGGCTGTCGCGTGCTCGCAACTGACGAATGGTCTCCGCGAAAACCCAGGAACCGCCATCGGGAAGGTCATCACGGTTGACTGATGTGATCACAACCTGCTGCAACCCCAGCGCCGCCACTCCTTCGGCCATTCGGCGCGGCTCATCGAGATCGTATCCCAGTGGCCTGCCTTTGATCACATCGCAGAAACGACAGCCGCGCGTGCAGATGTTTCCGAGGATCATGAAGGTGGCGGTGCCGTGGGAGAAGCACTCGCGGATGTTCGGGCAATTGGCCTCCTCGCAGACAGAATGCAGCCGGTTGGAGCGAAGCGCGTTCTTGACGCGGACATAGCTCGGCGCAAATGTCGCCTTGGTTTTCAGCCATGATGGCTTTGGGGCGCCGATTTCGATCTTCTGTCCGACTGGTGCCATAAGCTCCTAACAACACGAAAACGGTCTTTTATACGGCAATTCGCATCCGATCGCTAAGCACGATTTAAGCAGTTGCATCACAGGGGGATATAGAATCATCCCCGTGCGGTCACTCGCGTGAGGAAGAACTCATGGATCCGATCATCTCTGGCCAGTTCGGGATGGAAGGTCATGGCCAGGATGTTCCCCTGCCGAATCAAAGTCGGTTCATTACCGAGTCGCCCCATGGTCTCGACTGAGCTGCCGACCTGAATGATACGCGGGGCGCGGATGAACACCATCTCAAACGCCGACTCGCCGCTGGGCAAGCGAACCGATCCTGTCTGACGAAATGAATGATACTGCCGGCCGTAAGAGTTGCGTGAGACCGTGCAGTCGATAAGTCCGAGTGTGGTCTCATCGGGCGAACCCTCTATTCCGCGGCTCAGGAGAATCAGGCCTGCGCAGGTCGCCATGATTGGATGGTCCTGAGCAAACCGGGGAATGGCATCAAAAAGACCGCCCAATACCATCAGTTTCCGCATCGTTGTCGACTCCCCACCGGGCATGATCAGGCAGTCGACATCGGCAAGATGATCGACGGTTCGAACCTCACAAGCATGATGGCCAAGATTCTGGACAGCCTGACGATGCATGTCAAAGTCGCCCTGCAGGGCCAGGAGGCCGACGGTACACGGTCGGGACAATAGGGCTGCCGGGGTTTGTGCGCGCACCGGCACGGCGAGCCGTACCCCTACAGAGCGAGCCATCGATGAAGTCGTGCGGGCTGCTGCCGGATTCAAGCTTCTCACCGTACCTGCAGCAATTGATCTTCGGGGATTGTTCGGATCTCCAAGCCTCGCATCGCGATGCCCAGGCCCTTCGACGCCTCCGCGACCATCTTCGGGTCGTTGAAATGGGTCGTGGCGAGAACAATCGCACGGGCGCGCGAGGGTGGATCTTCGGACTTGAAGATCCCCGATCCCACGAAGACCGATTCGGCTCCCAACTGCATCATCAATGACGCATCCGCCGGAGTGGCGATGCCGCCTGCAGCAAAGTTCGGGACCGGCAGTTTACCATGCTCGGCCACCCAGCATACCAGGTCGTAAGGCGCGCCCAGGTTCTTTGCCTCGGTCATGAGTTCCTCGCGGGGCAGCACAGTCAGCCGGCGAATCCCATCCTGGACAGCGCGCATATGGCGTACCGCCTCGACGATATTCCCGGAACCGGCCTCACCCTTGGTGCGAAGCAATGCGGCGCCCTCTCCGATACGGCGGAGGGCTTCGCCCAGATCACGGCACCCGCAAACGAATGGGATCTTGAAGAGGTTCTTGTTCACGTGGAATGCTTCATCGGCGGGGGTCAAGACCTCCGACTCGTCAATGAAGTCAACCTCCAGTGCCTCGAGGACCTGCGCCTCGGCAAAGTGCCCGATGCGGCACTTGGCCATCACTGGGATCGTGACGGTCCGTTGGATTTCCACGATCTTGAGCGGGTCGGCCATACGTGCCACCCCGCCCTCCGCGCGGATATCAGCCGGGACTCGTTCCAGCGCCATGACCGCCACCGCGCCGGCATCCTCGGCAATCCGAGCCTGGTCAGAATTGGTGACATCCATGATGACGCCACCTTTAAGCATCTCAGCCAGCCCGATCTTGATTTTGAGTTTGTCTTCAGCGTTCATCTTGTGCTCCTTAAGCGGCCGGTCGCAGGCTGTTCCCGCAAATCCTGTTTTGTAACCGGATGGGTGCGGTCAGCCCGACCTTGAGGTCCCGCCTGTGCGAAACCGGGACCCAATTTATCGACGAAAGGCGTCCAAATCAAACGCTTCGCCGCGTACGACGACCGTTTAACACGCCCGCAACTGATACGTATGAGGATTCCCATGCGACGAATTTGGCAAAGTCGAATGACTCTGTTAGTCCAGATTTTGACGGTGACGGCCCTTGCGTTGTGCTCGTCATGTGTCCGTGAGGCACCAAAACCCAAATCGCCGTCGGCGGCAAAGCCTCCAGCATCCGAACCGCAAACGCCAGCTTCTTCGCAGCGCCCGTGGGCAGTCCTTTATGCCTTCGCGCCTGAAGGGGAACAACTGCGCAAGGCGGCTTCCATCCAGAAAGACACGGTCTGGGCGGGACGGTCGATCGCATTCGGGTCAATTATCCAGCCGGTGGTCATCGCGTCGTCGGGGATCGGGATGACCAACGCCGCCGCCACCACCCAGTACATCATCGATACCTACCACCCCAAGGCGATCATCTTCACCGGTATCTGCGGCGGTGTCAATCCCAAGCATCAAATCGGCGACATTGTCATTCCAGAGCAGTGGCTCACGCATGACTTCGGTTACTGGGGGAAAAGTGGGTTCAAGTCCGATTCTGTGGGGGTTGGGCACCCGACTTCGGGACACTTCCAGAACATGATGGACATCCTGGTCGATACGACGCTGGCCCGTCAGCTCGCCGATGCCGGGGATGCTATCGCATTCCGATTCCGGACTGTCATCGGTCGAATCCCAGAGGTATATCGTGGCGGCCTGGGAGTCTCCGGCAACGCGTTCATCGATTCCAAGCCAAAGCGCGAGCAGTTGTTTCACGATCTGCAGGCAGAGATCGTGGACATGGAATCAGCCGCTGTTGTCCAGACCGCGCACGCGGCGGGGATCCCGGTCGCGGTCGTACGATCCTGCTCCGATCTCGCCGGTGGCTCCGGCTCGGAGACAGCATCCAAGCAATTGGATGAATTCTTCAAAGTGGCGGCCTACAATTCGGCCCTCGTCGTGCAGCAGTTCCTCGAAACACGGGAGCAACCAAGTCCTTGACGATCCGCGGAAAATTCTTGCGACAGCTTTCTTGCCATGACGTAGGGTGGGCTCCGCCCACCGATCTCGTTAAGTCGGAGCTGTCAAAGAATCAGAGAATGGTGGGCAGAGCTCACCCTACTCGCGCTCAAAGCCTTGGTTTTACGACCGCACTTTCCCGCGCGCCAGCGAAATGAATATCCCCGCGAAACAAACGATTGAACCGATGATGAACGATGTGCGCACGCTGGCAAGAAACTGCAGGTAGTATTCCGGTGTGATCTGCACTTTGCCGACGAAGACGGCGAAGAGCACCGTCGCCATCCCCATACTCAGCGTCTGCCCGGTCAGACGCATCGTGCCGAGCGTCGCCGCTGCGACACCCAGCGACTTCTTCCCGACCGAACTCATGATGGCATTTGTGTTGGGAGAGGAGAAAAGGCCGAACCCGACACCCAGAATCAGCAGACTGAGGATGATGTATCCCGTCGAAGTTCCCGGTCCCAGGAAGATCAGCATGACCGATCCGACGACGGTTACCGCCATTCCCAGTGAGGCGACCACGCGCGATTCGATGTGGTCGGAGAAATGCCCCGCGAAAGGCGACAGGAGCGCCATCATGATCGGCTGTGCGACCAGAATCAATCCGGCGTCACGCGGGTTCAGCCCCTTGATGTACTGAAGATACAGGCTGAGCAAGAACCCGGAGGCAAAGGTCGCGCTGTAGTTGATCAGCGCCGCCAGGTTAGACATCGCGAATACCGTGTTGTTCTTGAACAGATTCATGCTCAGCACAGGGTTGGGCAACTTGAGTTCCCATCGCACAAATGCCAGCAAACCCCCGATGCCGAGGAGAATCAGCGCGATGCCGGCCGGACGCGGCAGGAGCGACAGACCGGACATCACGGCGACGAGCGTCGAACTGTAAATGACCGAACCGGCAAGATCGAATCTCTCCCCTCTCGCTTCAGCCCATTCGCCCTTCAGCTTCCAAAGCACCATGACGACGATGATCAATCCCAGGGGCACATTGGCGTAGAAAACGCTGCGCCATCCAAAGTGCTGGGTGAGGAATCCGCCGAACACCGGACCGAGCGACAATCCCAGATAGACCGCCGCGACATTAATCCCCAGCGCCTTGCCCCGTTCGCCGGGCGGGTAGACCGATGTCAGAATCGCCACGCCGGTGCCGAAGATCATCGAGCCGCCCAGCCCCTGCATCACACGAAAGACAATCAGCGATGTCGCGGACTGGGCCATCCCGCAGAGGAACGAGGCCACCGTGTAGATCAGGATGCCGTAGGTGAATATCCGTTTCCGTCCATGGATGTCCGCGAACTTCCCGAACGGAACCAGGAACATGGCGGCGGCCAGAATGTACGACGACGCCACCCAGCTTAGCACAATCGCATCCATCGCGAATTCCTTGCCGATCACCGGCAGCGCGATGTTGATCGCGCTGCCCATCAGCGGCGTGAGGAAGGCGCTGAGCGTCGCGATGAAAAGGACGATGCGCTTGGACGATGAGGGCGCGGTGGGATGTCTCGATTGCTCCACTCCGCTATGCAGGAGCCCGGTGCCACCCGTTTGTGGGGTCAGATCTTGTGAAGAGGATCGCGACACATTGCTATCTTTGGAGCGCACTGCCACGTTGCGGGCGTGGAACCGCGATCGGCCGAGTTATCGCTCGGTTTCCAGATGTGCACATATGGCTGCCACGGCGCGCTGCAGGATCGGGAGGTCCTTCTCGACGATGTCCCAGATTTGATCCAATTCGAGACCCAAATAATCGTGCACCACAACATTGCGCAAGCCGGCGATGTTCTTCCAGTCAATCTCTGGGCGAACCTGCTTTGCGGAGGTCGAAAGACGACGCGACGATTCCGCGAGGATTTGCAAGTTCCGGGTGACTCCGTCTTGGATTAGAGCGTCCGCGAGGAATGCCGCGCGACCGCCTGATGTGTACTTGGCGATCTTGTCTATGCACTCCTGCATGTGAAGGGCATATACCCGATCATCCTTCACAGCGACATCGCCTCCTTGAGAACGCGATCCCGCACGAACCGGTGCAAGCCCTTCTCAGTCACGATATCGACGTGACGCCCCAGCAATTCTTCCAGATCCGCCACAAGCCCCCCAGGAAAGAAGGAGGTGCGTTGGGGCCCCGAGTCCACCAGAAAGTCCACATCGCTTGCCGGTCCCGCCTCTCCACGGGCCACGGATCCGAAGACGCGCACATTGTACGCTCCGTGCCTGGCGGCGATGCGCAGGATCTCCTCGCGCTTATCTTTCAAGAGTTCGTCGATACCCATTGTGATTCCCCAGTAAGAGCGGGCTCTTTGTCTCTTCGTCCCGGAATCGAACCGACTCCTCGCGACGAGCCTGTCCACTAATATCAATCGGCAACATATTCATCCCTTGAAAATGTGCACCGCCTCGCCGCGGGCGTCGGCGGCCGCTTCCATCAGCGACTCGGAGAAGGTCGGGTGGACATGGATGGTCGTGGCGAGGTCCTCGGCGGTAGCGTCCATTTCCATGGCCAGCGCCGCTTCGGCGATCATGTCGCCTGCGGTCGGAGCCACAATGTGCACACCCAGAATCTGGTCGGTCGATTTCTCGGTGATGATCTTCACAAACCCATCCATCGCGCCGGTTGCGACACCGCGTCCCAGCGCCGCCAGCGGGAACTTGCCGATAGCGACCTCGTGACCCGCGTGCTTGGCCTCGTCCTCGGAAAGACCGACCGTGGCGATCTCCGGATGCATGAACACCGCGCTGGGGACTGAACGGTAGTCCATGGTCGCCTTGTGTCCGCAGGCGACCTCGGCGGCGATGTGCGCCTCGCGTGAGGCCTTGTGCGCCAACAGTTTGCGACCGGTCACGTCGCCGATGGCGAAGATGTTGGCGACATTGGTGCGCATCTGGGCATCGGTCGTGATGAAACCGCGCGTGTCGCAGGCGACACCGGCGGTCTTGAGACCGAGATCGTCGCTGTTGGGTTTCAGCCCCACCGCCACCAGCACCCGGTCGGCAATCAATGGCGACGGTGCTTTCCCCTTGGTGCTTTCCAGAGTCAGGGTCCAGCGTTTGTCTTTGCCTTGAGTGGCGGAGGCGACTTTGGTGTCAGTCAGCGTGGTGACGCCCGACTTCTTCAGTCCCTCGGCGGCCGCCTTGCACAGGTCGATATCGAAGCCGGGGAGCAAAGTCGGCATCATCTCGACGACGGTGACCTTCGAACCGAGCGCGGCGTAGACCTCGGCCATTTCCAGCCCGATTGCCCCGCCGCCGATCACGACGAAATCTTTGGGGACGCCGCGCACTTCCAGCGCCTCGAAGTAAGTGATGATTGTCTCGCCATCGGGCTTGAGGTTGGGCAGCTCGACCGGACGCGCGCCGGTGGCGATGATGATGCTGCCGGCGTCGATCATGGTCGATTTCCCGTCGGCGCCGGTCACCACGATTGTGTTGTGCCCCGCCAGACGCGCCTGCCCGGCGATCCAGTCGACGCCATTTTTCTTCAGCAGGAACTCGACGCCCTTGACCAGCCGGTCGACCACGCGGTCTTTTTTGGCGCGAAGTTTGTCGGTGTCGATTTTGATCTCGCCCATGGTGATGCCAAACTCACCGGCGTGCCGCAGCGCGCTTAGGATCCCGGCGGCGTGCAGGAGTGTCTTGGATGGGATGCATCCCCACGACGTGCAGATGCCGCCGGCCTTGGCGCGTTCGATCACGGCGACTTTCTTACCCAGTTGGGCGGCACGGATGGCGGCAACATACCCCCCCGGCCCGGCCCCGATTACGCATATGTCGTATTTCATTAGATGACCTTCTCTCCCAATCGCCTTATCGGTTCGTTCCAATCAACGCCCAAGGAACCGCCAGCGGCAATCATTGTCAAGACGCGGCCCGACGGGGGAAGGTTCCCACGATGCCGCTGTAGGGGCGGCGTCGCGCCACCCTCGACTTGCGACGCCGGTGAATGCCTTTGACTCGGTCGCTTTTTGCCCTGTATACTCGTTTTGGCTGGGGGTGTAGCTCAGTGGAAGAGCATCTGCCTTTTAAGCAGGTGGCCGATGGTTCGATCCCATCCACCCTCACCAAGCATAGCTGTCCCACCGACAATCGCCCTACGGTTCGCCGCCTTGTTCCGATGGAGGCTCATCAGGTCGTTCAACGCCCAGAGCGTCCGCCAATTGAACCACGAGATCAGAAGCGTCATCACCCGGACTCACCACCAGCGCCTGGGTGAGGCGTTCTTTGAAGTTCTTGACCAACCCCGGATCGGGGTAATCGCTGAGGAAGGATTTCTCACGTTCCAGAAAGCCGAGCATCCAACGGAATCCCGCAGCGTCCCGGCTCGTCAGTAACCGTTCAAAGAGATTCAACGTATCACCATGGTTGTCCATCAGAACGGCCCTGGTTGCGATTTCGTCTCCCCAGATGCGGAAGAAGCGTTGATCGATTTTAGACGATCTGCAAACGTGACGGTACACACTGATTCCGAGCGCCTTCCGCGCCCCTGGATCAAGTGCAGACCTGAGCAACTCCCATTCTTCGGCAGGTCGCTCTCTCGCCTCCTCACTACTAATTACCGCCTCGGCGTGTCGAACGAGCGCGTCCTGGAGAGGAGGTCCCAGTCGGGTTTCCTCACCCGACGACCTTAGCGCGAACAACAAACGAAGGACGGGCAGGTCCTCTGCTATAGCTGAACTCCATGTCCCGGAGTCGACAGCGACGAGCCCTCTGACGCACCATTGGACAAATGGCCGGTCAGCGTTCGCACCCGACCCGAGGAGCGCCGCGTACAACCCGGCGTCTCCAGCGCGGAAATCTGCCGCCCTAATCTCATTCACGAGGGGCGTCTCACTACGCAGACGTCCCAGCAACTGGCACAACGGGGATTCGGGGGTTTCCGCAGCGCCAAGAGCCTCCACGAAGAACTGCCATCGCTGCGCGAGGACTTCGGGTCCAAACAGTTCTGGCGAAAGAGAGAGTCCGGCCAGGTGCTTGACACACTGGCCGACCAGCGCCCTCGATTGGGGTGCTTGCTCAAGGACTTCCCATAGAAGAGCCAGCATGTCTGTTTCGAGGAGAAGCGACGACCAGGCCCCAGCGAAGCCCTCGATGGAATCTGGCTTGCGGAACAGTGTGGTCAGATTCTCGTACCCTTGCGGCGCGTTTTCGAGAGGTGGGGGTGGGGCAGGTTTTGGCACGGCGTCCAGATATGCGAGAAGGCACCAGCAGAGCGCTTCAATATCTTTCGCTGCGTAAGCATCGTGAGCCCAATGCAGGATGGGCCCGCCGGACGAGAGCGCTGCCAACGCACCGGCGGCACTTTGATCAGTAGCCCTCAATTGCCACAGCAACTTGACTGTCCGTGCTACCTCATCGAGCTTTATCCTCGTCGTGACGGTGCTCAGACGCTTCTGAACTGCCACAATGACAGATCCCCAGTCTAGCGCCGCCTCTGTCTCCAATAGAACTGAAAGAGCATCGTGCTCCAGCAATGCAAGACCTGCCTTGGGAATAGTGATGGTAATATACTCATTGATGTCCGCAGGGGTGGACGCCGCCCGGAAGACGAGCCAGAAGCGTTTATCTGGATCGGCATGTTTCAGCGTCCCAAATCCCTTCAATGCATCAGCGGCCTTCCCGTGAATTGGCACGCCCGGCGAATAAGCGCTCTCGCGGCTGAGATCTTTCATCCTCCGCAGGAGCAGGAGCGAGTCCTCGACCCAAGACACGGCTCTCGTTCCACTATCTGCCTCCTCGCTTGCGACGTCGTCCCGGCCAGGCATGGCAGCGGAAAGAAGATTTTGGCAGAAAATGTCATCTGGGATCAACTCCATTAGGCACGCCGCGCTCTCAGCGCGAGACTTGCCGGTCAGTCGCCAACTCGTGAGGTCAGATGCGGAGGCGCGCAGATTCCTAACGATGAGATCTACCTCGGGGACACCCTTGGTCTGATGCAGCCCCGCATGCACAAAGCTGGTCGCGAAGTTGAAGGCGGCATCGCCGGGCTGCCCTGGCGGTACGGTCCGGCGACCAAGCCAGCGTCGGCACGAGCGCTCGAGCTCCGGCCAGAACCCCGAGGGATAACTCTGGGAAAGCGCCCTGAGCTTCTCTCCCTGAGTCTCGGCTAGCGCCTCGTCGATCGGACCAGTTAGGAGAATCTCGCGAGCACGATTGCGGTCCACATTGAAATAGAGCATCGCGAATAAGTCGCGAATCTCGTCGTTAGTCGAACCAGAAATATTGATCACCCGTTGATCAGGGAACCCTGGCGCAAGGATGTGAGAGGCCGGGCTCTGTATCCGATCCCGCGAAAGTACGTAGTGAGCCATCACTGGTAGGGGAATCTGATCGCACCATTGTCTATGAAGACCACCGAGGTCGTTGACGAAAGTCTTGAGTTTTCGGGGTGTCGGCATGCGCTCCAAGTCCTCATAGTGGAGTGCGAGGACCATGTAGACGCTATGCATGCTCCCAGGCATGCGTTTCTCGTGGTCAGGGAATGCACGGTTCAGGAGGTCTTCAAGATGGCGCTTCCAATCGGACAGAACAGGAGGAGGGACTTTGAATCGCACCTGGAAGCTCTTGTCCAAGAATACATTGCTCGTGGAGGACGAGTTGCTCGCGGCGGCGGTGGCGCTTGCCTCTGAACCGTCCGTGGATGCAACGGTATTCCACAGCTTGGCAACGCCCTCGGCATCGTAGGGAACGACCACCCACATACGAGCAAACCACGCCCTTTCACGGTGGCTGCCCAACCCCATGAAAGTGCGCATGGTCGACCAGATCGACCTGGCGTCGTTGATCGCGACCCTGTCCAGATTGTCGAGAACAATAACGAGCCGGTCATCCTTCTTCGGCAACCCGTCTTCCATGAGATCCGAAAAAGTCTCTTCGAATTCGACAGAGGTAGGATCGGGAGTCTCATTTGATTCCGATCTAATCTCTGATGATGAGGGTTTGATGAAAACTGCCTGCAATCGATCCACCTTCTTTTTGGGTAGGCGCCGCGGGAATAATCTGGAGAACCCAGTGAGAATCAGTAGGACGAGCGGCACTGCAACGACAAGCCCGACTATCCCGAATCCAACGATTCCGACCCATGGGGGAATCACATCTTCCTTCAGTCCCAAGACGAGGAGGTTGCTGCCCAGTGGTGCGAGAATGATCAGTGTGACAACGACGAGCGCGATTGTGGCGAATTGCGGTGTTTCTCGAATCGTCTGACGCTTAAGCCTCTTACGAAGTTCCTCCATTCTGTCAAGCCACTCCTGCGTGCCGACATTTCCCTTCTTGTTGGTGGAGAAGAACTCGTACAATTTTTCAATGAACGACCTCCGAAGTGGGTCGCCTTGATGCGCCCACGCATCAAACACGAAAACGGTCTTAGGCAGCTTCCGGCTCAATAGCTCAATAACAGTGGACTTGCCCGCACCCCATTGGCCCTCTAAGCCTATCGCGTAACCGCCCTCGCCCTCCGTCACCATATCCGCAAGAGCGTTCGCGAGACGATCGTGCGCTCCCCCCAACTCGTCGCTAGGGGAGGGAACATCACCGACGACCACTGTGTGGCACTTGTGTACTTCAACCATGCGGACACACCCCTTCCGGAAAGGGTGGCATCTTCGTCAGCCTGAAATGCGAAACCCAAGTCCACCCTGCGCTTTTTTCGTCCGGGCAGCCTGAGTATATAATGAATCTTACGGAAATGCAATCAGGAAAGCCACATCCTCGGCCGGCGGTCCATCTACTGGCAGTCTTCTGAGTCCAATACTGGCGACACTACTCCCCCCCCGCCCGGCGCGCCTTCGCCGTGATGTAGGTCGAGAATGCGTCCGGTTTGTCCGGGGGGGCGACGTCGAACTTGATGCCGGGGGTGTCGGGGGAGAGGTTCTCATGCCGGCATCGGTTCAAGGCTGGCCGGTTCCTCCAGAATCGCCAGGAGCCTCTTGGCGCAGTACACGCGGTCTCGTCGTGACTGAGTGATCTCGGTCACGATTCCTGCTTTCGCCAGTCTTTCGATCCCGCGCTGTGCCGTGGTGAATGCCACCGCAAGCTGCTCCGATGCGCCCTTGACTGTGCAGTAAGGGTTCTGTGCCAAAAGATCGAGCACGGCCATCGGCACTTTCGACGCTGAATCGGCGACCTGATGTCTCCAGTCGGACAGAAGTGCGTTGATTCGCTCCGCACGGCCGATCGCGTCTTCCGACTGGCGGGCAACACCATCCTTCGGTCATGGTTTTCCTATTTGCGACGGTGAAAACAGCGTCGCCCGTTATTTGCGAAAGTCTACTGAATCGAAAATAGCGCGTCAAGGTATTTTCGACCGCGAAAACAGAGGAAGAGCGCGATCTACTTCGCTGGCACCCTCGCCGCCTTCGCCGTGATGTAGGTCGAGAATGCGTCCGGTTTGTCTGGGGGGGCGATGTCGAACTTGATGCCGAGGGTGTCGGCGGAGAGGTTTTCGTAGGTGAATCGGAAGCGCGGGCCGGGCTGGGAGGGTTCGGATAGGAAAGTCAGCAGCTTTCGGTCGGGAGAGAACTCGGTGGCGTAGCGGATGACGTGGCCCTCGTTGTCGAAGTAGATCGCCCGGCATGGCGCGGCGGCGCCGGTGTCGGTACCGGGGTAGACGATCATCATGTCGTCGTGGCGGAACGCGGGACGGTCTTTGGTCGCGGGATACTCGGCATAGCTGCGGCGCACGAGCACGTTTGAGTCCAGATCGAATTTGAATGTGAATCCGCCGGTGCCTTCGCCGGGTGTCCCCGTGCCAACGCCGACCCATTCGCCCAGCAGGTACCGCCATGCGGCCCAGGGGTCGGGTTTGATCTCCATGGTGCCCCCGCTCATGGAGACACGCGGGGTAGTCGTTTGAGCGGCGCTGGTCAGCGCCCAGCAGGCGACGATCAAACATCCGATGACGAGAACGAGTTTGCGCATGGTGGTCTCCTTGTGAACGGGGAAGATAGCCGGACAGGAGTGTCCGGCCTACCGATATCCAATTCTTTGGTAGGGCGGACACTCTTGTCCGCCTTTCAGTATGGCACACGAGAGGCTTATTCAACACGCGCCGGGGCTGTGGGGCGCCCGGCAAATTCGTCCTCTGGCGCCCGCCGTGGCGGGCCGACCCGGCCTAGTTTCCCCCACCCAGTATCAGCGGCAAGCCATCCTTGGCGTTGCCTACCACCACAATCTTGCTGTTCGGTGAGGCGGCCAGCCTTTCGGTGGCCTCAATTCCCTTCCATTGCAAGAGCATGGGGCTGAGGCCGGTGGAGACAATCTTCTGAAAATCGGCGATCCCCTGCGCCTCAATCCGCTTGCGTTCGGCCTCCTGGCGCTCCCTGTCCAGGATGAACTTCATCTGCTGGGCGGCCTGCTCTGCCGCCAGCTTCTCGTTAATGGCGTCGGAGATGCGTTTGGGAAGGCCGACGTCGCGGAAGATCACATTCTCGATTTCAATGAACTTGTCGGCCATCATCGACCGCAGGGATTCCAGCAGCGCGAGCGCCATCGAATCGCGTTTGCTGGAATACAGTTCCTCCGGTGTGTACCGTCCGGCGATACGCCGCGCGTCACCCCGGAGTGCAGGGGCGATGATCACATTGTAGTAATCCGGTCCGACCGTGATCTGCAGCGAGTCCAGCTTATTGATGATCGGCCGGTGCCAGAGGGAAATCTCGAGGTTGACGGTTGCCCCGTCCGATGAAAGCACCGTCAGGGATTCCTGGTTTTCTGAAATGCGTGTGTTGTAGAGGTACATGTTGTTCCACGGCATGTGCCATTGGAAACCTTCCGGGTAGATTCTCCCCATCTCGGTGCCATCGCCAAACGAGAAGTACTTGACTCCATGATACCCCGAGGGCACCTGTGTGCCGCAGCCGGCCAGCAGCAAGAGCGCCAGACCCATGGCGATCTTGGCGCCGCTGCGTGATGACGTGCGAGTCTTCAACATAACCCAACCTCCTCCTCAGTTCATATCTCCGCGTCCTGCGATCAACGTCCCGTCCCTAAGACCACGATACGTCATCACAAGGGCAAGTCAACCAAAACCGGGGGGCCTGCCGCGTTCGAAGTTCTTTCCGTGTGGGCGAAAGGGCGCACGGCTGCGTACCCCTCACCCCCGACCCCTCTCCCAAAATGAGAGAGGGGAGAAAAGCAGGATTCGCAGGAGCGCCGGGATTGTGCCACACACGGACTCCCTCTCCCCAGTTGGGGAGAGGGCTGGGGTGAGGGGCGACCCGGGGGCTGCGCCACATCCGTTGTGTAGGGGTCATCACGCCGGTGCGGTGTCGTACTCGCCCTGGGAGACGGCGACGGCGGCGGCGAGATCGCCGGTGACGTTGAGTGTTGTGCGGCACATGTCGAGGAAACGGTCGACCCCGAGAATCAGCCCCAATCCCTCGACCGGCACGTGGACCATGCCGAGTATCATCGCCACCACGGGCAGTGATGCCGCCGGGATACCCGCGGTGCCGATCCCGCCGAGAATGCAGATGAGCACGACCAAGACCTGTTGTGGCAGCGAAAGCGGAATGCCGTAAAACTGAGCCAGAAAGAGAACGGTCATGCCTTCGAAGAGCGCGGTTCCGTTTTGATTCGCCGTCGATCCGATTGTGAGCACAAACCGGCTGACGCTGGACGGGAGTTTGAGGTTGTCCTGGGCAACGCGGAGTGCGGTCGGCAGTGTGGCGTTGCTGGAAGCGGTCGAGAATGCGGTCAGCATCGCCTCCTCAATCGCCTTGAAGAACTTGCGGGGACTCATCTTCCCGAGGAAGCGTACCGAGAGCGAATAGACGCCAAACTGGTGGATGGCCATCGCCAGAACAACCACGCCGACATACCGCGCCAGTTGCAGCAGCACCTCGTAACCGAGCTGGGCAGTGAGCGTGAACATGAGCGCTGCCACGCCAATCGGCGCGAAGGAGATCACCAGGCCGATCAGGCGCATGGTGACATCGTAGAGCCCCTGGAGCGTTTCCTCAAACCTCCGGCTCGCGTTGGTCCGCGACAAAGTCAGGCCGATCCCGATCATCAGCGCAAAGAACATGACCGCCAGCATATCCATGTCGGTGGCCGCCTTCACCGGATTGTCCGGAATCACCGAAAGGAGGAGATTCATACCCGATTTTTGCGATGCGGCTCGTGAGGTGACGGCGGATGCTCTTTCCGAGGCGCCCTCCAAGAGGCGGGCCCGGATCTCGGGGGACATCCCCTCGCCCGGCCTCAGAACATTCACCAGAAAAACACCGATCAGAACGGCGATGGACGAGACGGCGACCGTGTAGGCGAGCGTCTTGAGTCCCACCCGTCCCAGCCGGCGCGGGTCGCCGATTCCCGCCACGCCCAGCGCCAGCGCCGAGAAAATGAGGGGTAAGACGAGCATGAAGAGGAGGCGCAGGAAGATCTGGCCCATCGGCTGGGTCCCATACCGGACGAAGGAGCGAAGCCATTCGGCATCACCGAAGAACAGAAACGAGAGAAGACCCAGGATGGCGCCGGTCAGGAGGCCTATGGCCATACGTTTGTGGAGTGGCATCGGCATGACCCTCTATGGCAAGACGACATCTACAAAGCAAGTGATTCCCATCACCTCAGACTGCCCTCGTGCGCGGACACAGAAATCGTTTGACTGTGTTCACGATGAGTGATTTGTTCCGTCCGGCATGGCCGGGAGGGAGGCGGGTTTGGGCCCTGCCGGGCGGATGTACAGACCGGAGAATCAGACTCCCGAGCGGAGTTTTATGTAGATAAAGTCACGATGCGCCCATAGCTCAGTTGGTAGAGCAGCTGACTCTTAATCAGCGGGTCCAAGGTTCGAGTCCTTGTGGGCGCACCACGATTCACGTTGTCGGGGGGAGAAAGCAGGCTCCTCGCTTCGCTCGGAGTGACAGGGGGCGTGTGGGTCAGGGCAGACGCAGTTAAGACTGGGGGTATGCGATGATTCGACTCCCTATCGGTGACATCATCCGCGACTCGTTCAAACTCGCGTGGAAGTACAAGTACCTTTGGCTATTCGGGCTGTTCGCCGGGGCGGGCGGAGGTGGATTCAACATCCCTGGCCGGAATATCACGCCCGAAAAGATCGAGGCGTTCAAAGAGTGGTTCCTGGCGGCGCTGGCCATGCTGATTTTCGTCGGCGGGTTGATTCTGCTGGTCATGTTTATCCTGCACGTCATCTGCAAGTCGGCGCTGATCTACAACATCTACCAAGTCCACACTGACGGCGCGCACAGCCTGTCGGCTGGGTGGGATTTCGGGCTCAAGCGGTTCTGGCCGATGCTTGGGTTGATCCTCCTGGAGGTCGTCCTTATCACGGCGTTCGTAATCACTTTGGTCGGAATCGAGGTCGTCCTCTTTGCCATCGCGTTGCCCCTGGGATTCCTGTCGCTGGTGATCGCGATCCCGGGCGGCATTGCGTGCCTGGTCGCCATCGTCCTGACTTGGGGGTATGCCGAGCGATTCGTCACGCTCGAGATGCGGGGTGTGATCGATTCGATCGGCGAGGCGTGGGCGCTGATCCGCCAGCAGTGGCAGCCAACACTCCTCATGGGGCTGGTAAAATTCGCGATCAGCATCGCGGTGGCGGTGGCGATGATGGGCATCGGCGCGCTTTTGCTCGCGCCCGCGATCGCACTCTGGTTCGCGAGTAAACCACTGGCCATTCTCTATGGCGTTGCGATCGGATTGCCCTATCTGGCCCTCGTGAGCGCCTATTTCGGCACTTTCGACTACGCCGTATGGACCAAAGTCTTCCTTCACCTGCGGGCGCCCGTGTATGCTGCTGAGCAGGGCAATAAGGCTGCGACTCTGGCGCCTCCGACCCAGGAGCCGCCGAGCGCATCGCCGCCGGTGTTTGAGTAGGTTTCACTCCCGCCCCTCACCCCCGGCCCCTCTCCTATTCAGGGCGAGGGGAGAAGAGCATTTGGTCTGCTCGAAAGGGTTGTAGTTGGCCGCAGGAGTGCTCCCTCTCTACAGTTGGGGAGAGGGCTGGGGTGAGGGGCGTCAACGTTCGCCCGATGCCTCTTGACAGGTCTGCCCGGTCCCGTTAGTGTTCCGTTCAGCCGCGCGCGTAGCGCGGCAAGTACCCATGGACAACATCCAGCCATCGAGTCCCTCTGTGGGACGACGGATCTACAACACTCTCCGGCGGACTTTCATTTCCGGTGTTGTGATCACTGTGCCGGTGATCATCACGGTGATCGTTCTCAATTTCCTGTTTCTCCAGGTCGACGGGATTCTCTCACCCATTCTGAAGCGGTTTCTGGGCAAGACGATCCCGGGGATGGGGCTGGTGGCGACCATCCTGCTGATTTTCCTCGTTGGCATTCTGATACGCAATGTTATTGGCTCACGTCTGTTCGGTTTCGGCGAGCTGTTATTCATACGGACGCCGTTGGTGCGCGCGGTCTATTCAGCTGCCAAGCAGCTGGTGGAGGCCATCACATTGCCGCAACGCAAGGTGTTCGAGCGGGCGGTGATGATCGAGTATCCACGACGGGGTTCCTGGGTGATCGGTTTTGCGGCGGCGCGAACACGACTGTCCTCGATGCCGGGGAGAGAGAAAGACAGTCCCGCATCGGGGGAGTTGATCGCCGTGTTTGTCCCATCGACACCGACGCCGATCACAGGATTTGTGGTTTTCGTGCCGGCCGAGGAGGTCTACGAGCTGGACATCTCGAACGAAGACGCGATCAAGATGCTCGTATCGGGTGGCATTGCCACCCCGCCGGTGATGCACCGGGTGCCCAGGGCGAATCTGGCGGAGCCCCCGCAGGCGGCGGGTTAGGTGAGGTCAAGGGAGAGGATGCGGACAATGGACTTCAAACCCGTTGCCCCCAGCAAAGCGGCAGTAATTCGGAATGACCGATATATTACTGTAGGGATGGAACTGGTATGAGACTGGCGGCGCTACTCGATCCGATGCTAGTGGTGGCAGATCTGCGTTCGGGATCCAAGACCGGCGCAATCGGGGAACTGATGGATCTGGTGACCAGAAAGTTTCCCGAGATGGACCGCGCGGGCATCCTCAGCTCGATCGCCGAACGCGAGGAGATCGAGAATACATCATTCGGGCGCTGCTTTGCGTTCCCCCATGCGCGGACCGATCTGGTCGGAGAGATGCACATCGCGCTCGGAGTTTCGAAGAAGGGGATCAGGACCCCGACCGTCGACAACCGCCCGGTGCATGTGATTTGCCTCCTTCTGACTCCGCGCAACATCGCGCAGCTCTACTTGCAGACCCTTTCGGCTTTTGCCTCGGTGGCACGCGATGAGACGAATCTGCCCAGGCTTCTGGTGGCAAGGACGCCCGAAGAAGTTGTCCGTGTGATCTGGGACACCGGGCTGACAATCCGCAGGCACCTGACGGTGCGCGACATCATGCATCGCGACGTCGTGACGGCCTCGCCGGAGGATACGCTCAAGGACGTTGCCACGAAGCTCTACCGTCACAAGGTCACCGGCATGCCGGTTGTCGATGCCGAGGGCAGGCCGATTGGTATGATCTCCGAACGGCATCTGATCAAGGCGGCGTTGCCCAACTACCAGGCGTTGATCCACGATCTGGCGCCGACCCCCGAGACCGAACCGTTCGATGAGCTTCTGCGCCACGAAGAGGAGATCAAGGTCAAGGACATCATGACCACGCGCCCCTTCACCACCACAGAAGACACTCCGATCGTCCAGTTGGCCGCGCAAATGCTTTTCCGTAACATCCGCCGCATCCCGGTCGTGGAGGATGGCAAGCTGATCGGGCTGATTCTCCGCCGCGATATTGTGAGCAAGGTGATCCGGGGGTAGAGCGGGTGTCAGCGGCTTCTGCGTCAGTTGAAAAGGCACGAATGTCAACTCTGTCCTCTGATACACATCCCGATGCAGAGCGCATTCAACTGGAACTGCTACGCCAAGCGCCATCTTGGCGAAAGCTGGAACTCGTCGGCCAATTGAACGACACCGTACGCACATTGGCGCTCAGCGGCCTGCGTCAGCGCTATCCACACGCCGCAGCGCATGAGCTTCGCCGCCGACTTGCGGACCTGCTGCTCGGTCCAGCGCTTGCCGAGCGTGTGTATGGCCCGCTGAAAGAAGAATCGTCCCACGATGCCGTCTGAAGCGATCACGGTCACCTTGCGTGTGATCGACTCTTTGGAATCCCTCGGGGTGCCGTATTTCGTCGGCGGATCGCTCGCGGGAGCTGTCCACGGTGTTGCGCGTGCCACACTGGATTGCGACATCGTGGCGGATTTGCACGCAGAACATGTTGATGAGTTCATCCGGTCGTTGGGAGACGATTTTTACGCGGACGCGGAGGCCATCCGTGACGCGATTGGTCACCGAACCAGCTTCAACATAGTCCACCTCCAGACGATGTTCAAAGTCGACGTCTTTGTCACGAAGTGGCGTCCTTTTGACCGAGAACAGTTCGAAAGGAGAACACTCCGAACCTTTACCGAGGAACCAACCCGGAAAGTCTACCTCGCCAGCGCCGAAGACACTGTACTCGCAAAGCTGGAGTGGTTTCGTCTGAGCGGCGATCGATCAGAACGCCAGTGGTTGGATGTGATGGGGATCATCAAGGCCCAGAGGGAGATGCTCGATCTGATTTACTTACAGAGATGGGCCCGTGAACTGGGAATGGGCGATTTATTGCAGAGGGCGTTTGATGAGGCGCAGTAGCAGGTCTCCAGTTCGCATCGGGCTTTCCTCCTGCGTAGGTCAGGATGAAGCCGATCCTCCCATCGCATCAGCCCCCCCACTTCCCCCTTGGCCTGTGCACGTTCCTATGCTAACTTCGCCTCATGGCCAAGAAGACTGAACTACCGAAAAAGGGACAGGTGCCTGCTCCAAAGAAGCCCGGGTCTGTATCCGGACCGGGCAAATCATTCGCTGAGACTGTCTCGGCGCATCCCGTGCGCTGGGCGATTGTCGCCTATGCGCTTCTGACTGCAATCTTCTTTGCCGGACCCATCTTCTCACCCGGGAAGATGATCTATGGCACCGACACGATGTCGGCCGGCGTGTTCTTCCGCTCGTTCTATGCCGATTTCTGGCGCAGCAACATGCGCGTGCCGCTGTGGGATCCCTACATCCACGGCGGGCTCCCGTTTGTCGATGCCATGCACGGCGACATCTTCTATCCCGCTGCGATTCTCCAGATCATCCTGCCGGTCACATACGCCATCGGATTGAAACTGATCCTGCATGTCTTTCTGGCCGGTGTGCTGATGTTGCTCTTCCTGCGGACTATTGGACGCAGCGATCTGACCGCGTTCATCGGCGGCGCGCTTTACATGTTCGCGCCGTGCCTGGTTTCGCTCTTCTATCCGGGCCACGACGGGAAAATCTATGTCATGGCACTGACGCCGCTGGCTTTTCTCCTCGTGCACAAGGGGACAACCACCCGGCGGCTGGCGCCGTTTCTCTGGTTTGGTCTGGTGTATGCGCTGATGATTCTCACGGCCCATGTTCAGATGGCGTACTACGCCTCGTGGGGGCTGGGGCTCTACTTCCTGTTCATGTTGTGGGATCAGCACCGGCTCAACCCGGCCAAGATCTTCACACCAGTCTTGTTCTTCGTCGTGGCGGTGATCCTCGCCCTGGGGGCATCGTCGATCCAGTGGCTGGCTCCGTATCAGTATCTCGCCAAGTACTCGCAGCGCATCCAGCACAATGAGAATCGTGGCGGTTTTGACTGGGCCAGTTCGTGGTCGATGCATTCCGAAGAACTCCTCTCCGAAATCAATCCCGCTTTCGCCGGCGAGAATCTCAGCGACCGTCCCTCGACTTATTGGGGAGAGAACTTCTTCAAGTTGAATTCCGAGGCGGTCGGGGTGATGGCGCTGGCGCTGGCGATTGTTGCGTTTGTCGCGGTGCGCGGGCCTGCGATGTGGTTTTTCGCCGGGTTGTCTCTGCTTACGCTGCTGCACGCGCTCGGCGCAACAACGCCGGTCTTTCGATTGTTCTTCTATTTCGTCCCGATGGTGAAAAAGTTCCGCGCGCCGTCGATGATCAATTTCCTGTTTGCGCTCAGCTGGATTGTGATGGCGACACGGGCGCTCGAGGCGCTCCTGATGCAACCCAAGGCACACAGCCCGACCATGCGCAAGTCGGTCGATCCGCTGCGCCTGCTCATCCTGATCGCGGGAATCTATTCGGGGATCACGGTCATCGCGCTGGTCACCGGCAGTTCGCTTCTGACCGGATGGGCCTCGATTGCCGGCAACCCGATGACAGGGGAGAAAGCCGGGGCGGCCGCGGCCAACGCGGGGCCGATGCGGGTCGGATTTCTCATTGGGGCAATCGTCCTTTGGGGGCTGGTGGGAATCTTCCATGCACGGCGCAAGGGCACGCTCGGAACGACATCAACAATCGCGGGTCTCGCGGCGCTGGCGGTATTGCCCAACTGGCAGTTCGACGCGCGGTTCGTAAGCACGATCGACCCGCGTCCCTATTATGGCGACCGTCCGATCCTGAGCGCTATCAAGCAATACGCCGGCCCTGCGCCATTCCGTGTGTTGAACCTGCCGAACACGCTGGAGGACAACTACCTCGCGCTGCACGGGATCGAGGAAGTATCGCCATCACAGATGCATGGGAATCATCTCCTCACCTACGACAACTTCGTGGGCCGTCATGATCCCAAGCCCGCGCTTCTGACTGATCCGGTGACGATGGACCTTCTCAATGTCACGCTTCTGGTATCGCCGCAGCAGATCAGCCAGTCTGGATTCGAAGTTGCCGGACAGAGTCAGGGACTTTATCTGGTTAAGAACACCGATGCGCTCCCGCGCGCAGCCGTGTTCTATCAGTACGAGGTCGTAACCGATTCCAACGCCACACTCGCACGTCTGCGCGAGCCCGGCTTCCCCTATCACAATCGCCTCATCCTCGACCAGCCGATGACCGATCTGTCACCGACCGATGCCAAGGCACAGCCAATCCCCATCACCCCCGCCAAAGTGACCGAATGGCAGGTCGACCGGTTCGTCGTCGAGTGCACCGCCGAGCGGGATGGGATCCTGTGGCTTTCAGAAAACTACTACCCTGCGTGGCGCGCCACCGATGAAGCGGGGCAGAAGCTGCCGATCTACCGCGCCGACTACACATTCCGTGCCGTCCCGGTGAAAAAGGGCGCCCACAAGATCACGTTCGAATTCCACTCAGCGACATTCGCCACCAGTATCTGGCTGTCGCTGGCGTGCGTGCTGATTCTCGCGGGGGGAGCGGTGTTGGCGGGGCGGGGGCGGACACAACGGTCCGGAATCCGTCATCCGTCCGGTTTGGACTGAGGATTGTCCCATCCGGTGCAGCGACACGGCTTGCCGTGCCCCTGGAACATGCACAGGGGCACCCGTACGAACGTTCGAACCTCACACCCGTTTTTGTCACGCCAGCGCTGATTTCGCTTGAATCGCGGGCGACTCGACCCGAAGATGCTACTCTACGCTCGGGAGGAGGAAGATATGATTGAATTCAAGCCCGGCAATCTGCGCATTCCCAAATGGACCCGGCCGGTCTACATGGTCGCGGCGGGGATGAGCGATTTCCGCAAGCGGTATCCGGAAAAGAAATTGGAAGAGTTGTGCATGATGGCCTTCCGCATGATGCTGGAGGAAAACGATCTCAAGATGGATCCCTTGGAGGTCAAGGGGCACATCAACTTCGCCTGCTACGGCGAGTTCGCCGACCATTTCCAGGATCAGCTTCTGTGCGAGGCCAAGGTTCACGATTACATCGGGCTGGACCCGCTGGGCAATGTCGGCATCAAGACCGGCGGCGCCACGGGTGGATCGACACTGCTGATGGGCGCGACCACAATTGCCAGCGGTCTGTCCGACTGCACGCTGGTGCTGGGTTGGGAGCGCATGGATGAGGTCAAGACCTGGACCGGGAACTACTACATTGCCTCCGCGGCGTGCAAGGACTTTGAAACACGCCTGGCGCGTAACTACGCAAGCTACTATGCCCCGATGGCGCGGCGGTTCCAGGAGATGTACAAGGTCGACGAGCGCATCCGCGCCGCGATTGCAGTCAAGAATCGCGGCTACGCCTGCTCCTCGCCGTACGCCCAGCAGCCGGGCAAACACACGATCGATGAAGTGCTCAAGGGCGACATGGTCTCCGACCCGCTGCGCTTTCTCGAATGTTGCGCGATGAGCGTGGGCTCGGCGTGCACGCTGCTTTGCTCGGAGGAGCTGGCGTACAAGTTCACCGACAAGCCGGTGAAGCTGTTCATCGCGGGTGGCTCTCACACACTGCGGACCGGCGACCGCCGTCCGATGCGTATCCCGCTTCTGCCCAATGAGACCGAAGAAGGGTACAAGAAGCTCTACGCGGAGATGGAGAAGCAGGACGGCCGCTGGCCCGGTTTCGAAAGCTTCGGCGCGACACGCATCGCCGCCTACCTCGTCTATCGCATGGCCGGCGTGAAGGTGCCGGTCGAGGATTTGGACTTGGTGGAGACCCATGATGCCTTCACGATTTCCGACCTTCAGACCTATGGCGACGTGGGTCTGACTCTCTATGGTGAAGAGCAGGAGTATGTGCGTTCGGGCGAATGCTATCACACAAACCCGCACACCGGCAAACCCGGCAAGTGCCCCGCGAATCTCTCCGGCGGACTTCTGGGCACGATGCACGCGGTGGGCGCGACCGGGATTTTCCAGGCCGATGAGGTCATGTGGCAGTTGCAGGGCAAGTACGACAAGTTCCACGGTGACCCGAAATTGTGGGAACGCTACGGCAAGAAGAAACCGGTGGACTGGCAGAGTCTGCAGACCAAGAACCCGCGCCGCGGGCTGGCTATTTCACACGCGGGTGTGGGCAGCCATGTGACCTGCGCCGTCCTCGAGAAGGGCTGGTAGGAGGTGCATGATGAGCAATAGGGTCTCACTGAAAACGAAGCCGTCCAAGATCGACGTTGTTGGCGATGCTTGGGTCTTGCACCTCCCGCGCTTTGGCGAGGAGGGGACGCATTACCACACGTTAGGTCTCTTGACCCCGTATTTCAAGGGATTGACCGAGGGGAAACTCCGTGGGACAAAGTGCGTGAATCCCAAGTGCCCGATCTATAAAGGCAAGGGCGAACTGTGGATTCCTCCGCGTGCCGACTGCCCAGATTGCCACCAGCCGATGGTCTGGGAGGATGTCAAGGATCCCAAGGGATACATCTACGCGTTCACCTACGTGGAGCGCGGCGGCACCGGGTTGGAGATCGAATGCCCGTATTACCAGATCGATGTCAAGATGGACGGAGTCTGTACGATCGTGAAAGGATACCTGATTGATCGCAAGCCGATCAAGATCGGGGACAAGGTGCGGGCAGGATTTCTCACTGGCAAGGACGCCACGAACACGTGCCTGGATATCTACTGGGAACTGGGTTAGGATTCTTCCACAACGTAACGAATGACCGGGCAAGGGGCTTTCAGCCCCTTGTCTGCTCTTGAGCGGTCTGCTCGCGCGGCAGCGCCCCTCACCCCCAGCCCCTCTCCCGAAAAGGGAGAGGGGGGCTGGTTGTTGTGAATTCAGATGAGTTCACGCGAACTGCTTTTCTCCCCTCTCCCGATTTTGGGAGAGGGGTCGGGGGGGGAGAAGCGATTCTGTGGCGAGATGGCCACTTACCCCCAATACCTCTCCTCAAAAGGGAGAGGGGGGCCAGTTGTCGTGAATTCGGTCGTATTTGCGCGAACTGCTTTTCTCCCCTCTCCCGCGTGCGGGAGAGGGGCCGGGGGTGAGGGGACTGCCACCCGTATTGTAAACGACTGCCGCGATCGCTATTATTCCACTGTGAGCACTCAAGAGCCATCGGTCGTCGTCAATGAGGTTTACGCCAGCATCCAGGGTGAATCGTCGTATGCCGGTCTGCCGTGTGTTTTCGTACGCCTGACCGGGTGCAACCTCCGGTGCATCTACTGCGACACCGAGTACGCGTTCTACGACGGCGAGCGGCGGACAGTCACGAACGTTGCAGATCAAGTCAGAGGCTTGGGCATCGCGCTGGTCGAGATCACCGGGGGGGAACCGCTGCTGCAGAAGGATTGTGTCGTTCTTGCACAACGGTTGCTGAACTCAGGCCTCACAGTCTTGATCGAGACCTCCGGAGCACTTGCCATTGATACCCTTCCACCGGGTGTGATTCGTATCATGGACATCAAGTGTCCGTCCTCAAGCGAGAGTGGCAAGATGGACTGGAGCAACATCGATCACCTGACCAGCCGGGATGAAGTCAAGTTCGTGATTGGCAACCGTGACGATTACGAATGGGCCAGGCAGGTGATCAAGCAGCATGATCTGCCGCGGAAGTGTTCGATTCTGATCTCCACTGTCTTTGGCTCCGTCCCACCGAAAGATGTGGCCGGCTGGATGCTGGAGGACAAGTTGCCGGCTCGCTTTCAATTGCAGATGCACAAGTACATTTGGGATCCAAAGGACCGCGGCGTATGACATCACGTCCGGCTGCGGTTGTCCTGTTGAGCGGCGGCCTGGATTCGGCCGTGGCGCTGGCACTCTGCCGCTCCGAAGGTTTCGCTGCGTATGCTCTGACGATTGACTACGGGCAGCGGCACCGTCAGGAATTGGCTGCGGCCCGGCGGGTCGCGCAGGTGCTGGAAGCCGAGAGACACATTGTGCTGAGTTTGGATTTGACGCAATGGGGCGGGTCGGCGCTCACGGACGACCATCCCGTGCCGGCAGGAAGAGATCCATCGGTCATGGGTGCGGACATCCCGATCACCTACGTGCCGGGACGGAATACAGTATTCCTCTCGCTCGCGATGGCTTGGGCGGAAACTCTCGGGACAGGAGACGTGTTCATCGGGGCGCACACGCTGGATTATTCCGGATATCCCGATTGCCGACCGGAGTACTTCCGGGCATTCGAGCAGATGGCCGATCTGGCGACCAAATCCGGAGTCGAGGGGTTGTTCCGATTTGTCATCCACACTCCGTTGATTGGCATGACCAAGACCCAGATAGTGCGGACAGGTTCGAGGCTTGGAGTGCCATTCGAGTTGACGTCAAGTTGCTACCAGCCGGCACCGGGATTGGCGGCGTGCGGCGTGTGCGATTCCTGCATCCTGCGCCAGCGGGCGTTCAAAGAGGCGGGAATCGAGGACCCCATCCCGTATGTGCCGGGGAACTAGCGATCATGAAAGTGACACTCTTCCGGGGTTTTTCATTCGAGGCTGCGCACCGCAACATGGCAGCCGGAGCCGGGTCGGCAAGCTCCCGGCTCCATGGTCACTCCTACAGGGCTACGGTCTGGCTCGGCGGATCAATCGACAATCAACTCGGGTGGCTCCGCGACTTTGCAGACATCAAGAGCGTATGCGCCCCAGCGATCGCGAAGCTCGATCACTGCTACCTGAATGAACTCGAGGGCATGCGTGACACCTCGCTGGCTGATGTCACACGCTGGCTTGAATCATGTCTGCGGGAGACCTTGCCGGATGTCGAGCGTTGCGCGGTGGAGATCGTGGGTGATGGGCAGTTCAATCCAGTGATTCAGCCTGCCGGCCGGCAGGGTGCACGGCTGGCTCAGGTCGGTTTCTGGTTTGCGGCGGCCCATCTGCTGCCTGTGCTGCCGGAAAGCCACAAATGCCAGCGCTTGCACGGTCACAGTTTCCGCGTGGGGATAACAACTTCCGATGCACAGGAACTGCTCAAGCGTCTCGAAGGAATTTACACGCGGCTCGATCACCACTTCTTGAATGAGATTCCCGGGCTGGAGAATCCTACGTCGGAGAATCTTTCGCGCTGGCTGTGGGAGGAATTGGCGGCGGCAGGGAGTCGCCCGCATGAAGTTGTGGTGCAGGAGACATGCACAACCGGATGTGTGTATAGAGGTGAGTAGGGTGGGCTCTGCCCACCTCTCTCGATTGGGAAATCAGTTTCACGGAGACAAGAAATGGCCAAGCCCAAATTGAAGAATACCGAGAGCCCGAAAAAATCTGAACCGCGCGGACTGACAGAACTTGGCAGTGGGCCCGCCAAACCGAAACGTCAGCTAGAGGCGTTCCCAAACGCACATCCGGATCGGGATACAGTTGTGACGTTTCACTGCACTGAGTTCACGTGCGTGTGTCCCGTCACCGGGCAGCCGGATTTCGGCGAACTGGAAATATCCTACGTCCCGGACAAGCGGGTCTTGGAGAGCAAGTCTCTGAAGCTGTATCTCTGGACCTATCGGGATATTGGGATTTTCCACGAAGATGTGGTCAATGAACTGCTGGACGCTTTGTACGACTTCCTGAAGCCGCGTTGGATGAAGGTTACCGGACGCTTCAACATACGGGGTGGAATAGGCATCGATGTCTCATCGGAGTGTGACGGCCCGGCGGGATCGTAGGGGGTGGAACACGTCCGAGCGAAACCGCATCTGGCCGGATCAGAAATTCATCCCCAAACAGGGTGGCAAGAGCATATAATGAATGGTGATTGTGGGATGAGGCGCCGGCCCCTATTCCACTTGGAGGGTTCTCTGGATACTGTGAGTCGGTTCAGACCTCTTGGTGTCACACTTGTCGCCCTCTCTTTCCTCCTCCAGGGTCCGTTGCCCTGCCATGCCGCCAAGCCTGCCAAGATCTCGCCGCGACAACTGACTCAGTTCTTGCAGTCGCCCCCCCGACCCGTTCAGTACGGCGACTATTCGGTGGCTTCGGGCCTGGTGATTGAAAGCTCGCTTGTTGTCGTCGAGGGCGGGCTCGATGTCGCGGCCGGAAGTGTGCTCAAAGGTGAAGTCTGGGTTGTGAATGGGGACTTGATCCTTGCGGGCGACGCCCGCATCGAGGGCCCAGTCTATCTTGTCGACGGCGTACTGTTTCAATCACGCGATGCGGTCATCACGGGGGAGATCAAACGCTATCATTGTGCGTGCAAGCTTGATGCCGACGAGTTCCAGAAGACGGCGCAGCCGATTTTCCGCAAGCTTGTTGATCGCAATGCTCTTGGTACCAAGCTCGTCGCGGGCGCGGGCACGGCGAACCGCGTCGATTACGAGTCTGTCTTCCTTGGCATGAAGCGCGGTAATCCCGACAATCCGCGTCCGCATTGGCGGGGTCATGCCCACCTCATTGTCCCATTTCGCGATAACACGCGCGGCTTACTCGGGTTTGACCTCGATCTCCTGATCCCTTTCCGCGGCCGGGCTGCTGGTCTTCAGCTTCAGGGATTCAAGAAAACAGTTAGCAACGATGTCTGGCAGTACCCGGCTGCCGAGAACGGATACGCGCTTCTGCTGACGCACACCGATTTTCTGGACTACTACGAGCGCTCAGGCGGGAGAATCGGTGTAATCCTCGATCCCGGCCATTCAGTGACGATTGCGGGCGGTGCGTATCTGGATCACTCGCAGTCCCTGCTGACGCGCGGTGTGTCCTCGCTGGCCAACAACGACCGTCCGCTTCGGAGCAATCCCGCCATCGATCGCGGGGAGATTCTTGGTGTGGAGCTGGCGGCCACGTACGACACGCGTGACAATCCTGCACGTCCATCCTCGGCATGGTTCTTCGAGGCTTCAGTCGACGCGGGATTCAAGACAGGACCGGGGGACTTCCGATTCACGACTTTGACCTTGGATCTGCGGCGATACAATCGGCTTTGGCGCAGGGTCAACCTCGATGCACGGGGACGCATCTTCACGGGCTGGAACGATCTGCCCAGACAACGGCTACAGTCCCTCAATGGGTACGGGGGAATGCGCGGAATGCACGATATACCCTTCCCCGTCAGCCGGGGAGACCGCCTCGCTCTGTTTTCAACAGAGTTGAGAATTCCCCTGCCCCAGGTTCCGGTGATCAAGATCCTCTACACGCGCTGGAATCTGCTGCTGTTCAGCGACGTCGGGCTGCTCCGACTCGACGGCGGCTCGAGTGGGCCATTCCGATTCCTGAATTCGCCGAAGGAGGCGTGGGGGAAATCAATCGGAATTGGTGTATCTGGGGAAGCCTTTCTCCCGTATTTGGGTTTCTATGTGGCCCAGGACCTGACCCGTGGCAATAAGCGCCCGCGCTTCATCGTTCGGGCGGAGCGATCGTTCTGAATTCCATCTGTCCCCCAAGCCATGGCGTCTCTTCTCGAAATCCAGGATCTGCATAAGAGCTACCGCAAGCTTCAGGCTTTGCGCGGTGTCAATCTTGCACTGCCGGGACCGGGGGTTTACGGATTCCTGGGGCCCAACGGTGCGGGGAAGACGACCACAATCAAACTGATTGCCGGTCTGATCAAACCAACGGGAGGGAGCATCCGGATCAATGGGGTTGACATCACAGCCGATCCCGTTCAGGCCCTCCGGCACACCGGCGTCATGATGGAGACGCCCCTCTTCTACAACCACTTGTCGGGGAGAGATAATCTGCGTCTGCTCACGTATCTGACCGGTCGCGGAGACCCATCGCGCGTCGAGCGGCTTCTGAGCCGTGTGGGATTGTTCGCCAAGGCGGATGAGAAGGTGTCGTCATATTCGCGCGGTATGCGCCAGCGGCTTGGACTGGCGGCAGCGCTCTTGGACGATCCCCAATTGGTGATTCTGGATGAGCCGACCAATGGTCTCGACCCGGCGGGCATCGTCGAGATGCGTCAGTGGCTTACACAGATGGCGCGGGAAGAGAACCGCGCAATCCTCCTGTCCAGCCACCAGATGGGCGAAATGGAGCGAGTCTGCGACAGTTTCACGATTATCAGCCAGGGTACGATCGTGGCGTCTGGCAGTGCGGCCGACCTCGCCCAAGTGCGAACGTCGGTTGTCATCCGTGTGCGAGATGTCCAGAATGCGGCAGACGCGCTCCGAGAGATGGCTGGGATTGCTGGTGTGGAGATCCTTGGTTCGGATCGGGTCCGTGTCGATTCGCCGGAAACGTCGGCTGCTGAGATCAACAGATTCCTCGTGAATCGGGGGATCGACGTGATCGAAATCACGGAAGAGAAGGAATCGCTGGAGGAGATATTCTTCCGTTTGGTGGGGAGGAATCACAATGTGGCGTGAGACATGCCGTGTTTTGTCGGCCGAGTGGCTGAGGGCACGGAAGTCCCGCGCCACGCTTGCGGGACTCGTGACCTACGTCGCCGTGGTTTTGATTCTGTATCTCACCTACTACCTCGCCGTGCGACGTTCGTTCATGGGCATACCGACCGGATTCTATCTGAGCGGTGCTGTCTTGTCGGCTGCCGTCACACCGATGGCCTTCGTTGGTGTCTTGCTCGTGGCGTTTTCGATGGGTCGCGAGTTCTCGTCAGGGACCATTAGTTTGGTCTGGGCAAGACCCCTGACGCGTCGTGGCTGGCTGGCGGGCAAGGTGCTGGGCAGTGTTGTCCATCTGAAGGTGTTCTTTGTCCTGGCGCTGGTCCTGGTCCTTTCAGCCGCTGGTATGCAATTGGGATTCTCCAGTCTGATGGAGAAGGACTACTTGATCCACGGCGCCGGCTCGCTTTGGTGGAGTTTGATTCTCGCGGCGGCGCTGACGTGGGTCGCACTCGTAGCGGCGGTGACTTTCGTCTCCGTGCCGGCTCTTTACATCGCCAGCCCGGGGGGGACGATTGCGGTTTCGGTCGTCGCTGGTTTCATTCTGCAATTGGCTGCCGGATGGGACGCGCTCAAGCCGTTTCTGCTTTCGACCTATCTGTCTGCGCCTCTGGCACAGTTCGTGGCGATGTCCAAGGGCCTGCCGATGACGGAGGAATGGGGATCTCTGACGCGGACCTGTTTGTTGGGATCGCTGATTTGGATGCTGGCGGGATGGTTCTGGGCAGTGTGGATTGTGAATCGGAAAGAGGTGTTGAGTTGACAGCGGACGAACGCGGTGTGTGCCGGGCATTTCAGTGGGCCGGTTCTGGCGTAATCATCAGACCCTTCCTTCTCGCGATTGGGATTTGGGCGATCTCCTTGTGGATTCCGTGCGCCTCGCAAGCCGACCCGAAGCAGGAAGACTTTTCCCTCTCGAAGCTCGGTGTTGCGGGGGAGATCCTGGGACTCATCCCTGCCGATCTCGACGGTGATTCTCTTGTCGACATCGTCATTTTCCACAAGAAGGGGCTTCCCCCCCAGGAGACCCGCTGGGTCTCGATCTTCTGGCAGGGTGCCGATGGCACCTACGGCACCGCGCCCGACCAGTCGTGGGAGCTGGATCCACTGGCGACGATCGTCGACGTGGGCGATGTTGATCCAGGGCGAGGTCTGGAGATCTGCTACCTGACACCGGTCAGTGTCCGCTACTACAAGCTTGCCGACCACCGTTTTTCGGAATCGGGGACAGAGCTATTCGCGTGCAGCACGATGACAGTTTTCCCGTCGAAGAACCAGATCCCGACCGTGGATTTCGTGCGGAATTGGGATGGGTGGCCGGGTGATGAGATCGCTGTACTCAGTTTTGGCGGATTGGATATTTACAAGCCCGATGCCAACGGGCACTTCGGTACCCGGTCGGTGATGCACATTGATCTGCAGACGCGTCTGGCCACGTCCGCATCGGGGACGGAGCGAGAACGGATTTCCGGCGTACATGCGTCCTTCGAGTTTCCGGACCTCACGGTCGCCGATTTCAATGGTGACGGACGCACGGACATCATTGCGACGCTTGAAGACAGGTTGCAGGTGTTTCTGCAGTCAACCGACGGATCCTTTTCGCGGCAACCCGCAGCCAGCGTGAACTTCGATGTGCGCACTCAGGAAGAGAAGCAGGAGGGAAACACAGAACTGCGTACGGTGGTGGCGGATATCAACAAAGATGGGTTTGCCGATGCGGTGGTCACCAAGATGACCGCCAAGGGGCTGTCCAGTTTCCGGAGTGTGATCAGTCTGTTTTGGGGATGCGCCCTCGGATACCCGACCGTGCCGGACCAGGTGATTGTTTCCGAGGGATCGGCATCGGCCGAAGTGACGATGCGTGATGTGAACGGCGATGGGAATCTCGATCTGATCATGCCCTCGATCCATATCTCGATCGCCGCGATCATCCGCATCCTGATTACACGAAACGTACCGATCACTTACAACATCTTCCTCTGCCATGACGGCCCAAGGTATCCCGACCGGCCGGATTTCGAGAAGGAAGTGAACTACAAGATCGATCTGTCCGGGGAATCAGACACCCAGGCGATGACTCTGGACGGGGATTTCAATGGGGACAAGATCAGGGACTTCGTCCTGGCGACCCGTGATGATGAACTATCAGTCTATCCGGGGAGTCAGGGCAATTCGCGGGAGTTGTTCGCCAAGAAACCAGCCGCGAAAGTCACCGCCGACGCCTTCGGCGACTTGATTGCCGAGGACCTCAACCACGACGGCTTCTCCGATATGCTCCTGCGGTATCCCAACACCAAGGATCGAAAGGGCTTTGTTGAAGTCTTGATGAACCGCCGGACGATCAAGTAGACCGCCTCCGATGAGACAATTGTAGGTGCTCCTCCGGTGTGGAGATGAAGACGGAATCTGACTCAGAAGTGAAACCTCCAGGCGGCGAGCACAACGGGTGGCGTCGCGCGGTCGGGTCGCCTTCGCTGCCAGAGGTCCATTCCTCGATCCCGGTTTCTCCCAGCGCGGGCTTCTGGAGGCGTCTATGGGCTTTCAGCGGGCCGGGGCTGATGGTTGCTGTCGGCTACATGGATCCCGGGAACTGGGCAACCGACCTGGCGGGCGGGGCCCGGTTCGGCTATACGCTCCTGTCTGTTGTCCTGCTCTCGAATCTGGCCGCCATCCTGCTGCAGCATCTGGCTCTGAAACTGGGGATTGTGTCCGGCCGGGACCTTGCCCAGGCTTGTCGCGACCATTACTCCCGCCCCGTCACACTCTTTCTATGGGTGATCTGCGAAATCGCCATCGTCGCTTGCGATCTGGCCGAGGTCATCGGTTCGGCCATCGCTCTGAATCTGCTATTCGGAATCCCTTTGATAGTTGGCGTGGTCATCACATCTGCCGATGTGCTGGTCGTCCTGTTCCTCCAGTACCGGGGGTTCCGCTATGTGGAATCTCTTGTCGCCGGTTTGATCGCCGTGATTGGCGGGTGTTTCGGTTACGAGATGATTGTCTCGAATCCATCGTTTTCAGCGGTCTTGGGAGGGTTGGTCCCCCGGCCGGAAGTTGTGGTCAACCCCGGAATGCTCTATGTGGCGATTGGCATTCTGGGCGCGACCGTCATGCCGCACAACCTGTACCTGCATTCGAGCATTGTCCAGACACGAGCGTACACCCGGACAGATTCGGGCAAGGCAATGGCCATCCGCTTTGCCACGATCGATTCTACGGTTTCATTGCTGTTTGCCTTCTTCATCAACGCAGCCATTCTGATTCTCAGCGCGGCCGCCTTTCACGGGACAGGTCATCAGGACATCGCCGACATCAGTGATGCCTATCGCCTCCTCACTCCCACTCTGGGAGCAGGTCTGGCGAGCGTTGTTTTCGCGGTCGCCCTGCTGGCCTCGGGGCAGAGTTCGACCCTCACGGGCACTATGGCGGGTCAGATCGTCATGGAGGGCTTTCTGGAAATTCGCGTCCGGCCTTGGGCGCGCCGTCTGCTGACACGCTCACTGGCGATTGTGCCAGCCATCTTTGTCACTGCGTTCTCGGGTGAGCATGGGCTCGGTCAGCTCCTCGTCTTCAGTCAGGTCATTCTCTCGCTGCAACTCGGTTTCGCCGTCTGGCCGCTGGTAAAGTTCACGGGCGACAAGACGAAGATGGGGCGGTTTGTCAATTCCCGCATCCTGTCCGTCACCGCTTGGGTGGTTACAATTGTCATCATCGCGCTGAACGTATTCATGTTGGGACAGGTAGTAAGAGGCTGGCTGGCGGGATAAGCAGCGGACAGGATAGGAACAAATGTACCGGCACATCCTGATACCACTTGAGAACACCAAGACCGACGAGGCGATTCTGATCCACATCCGTCCCCTCGCGCGGCTCATGCAGGCAAGGCTGACAATCATCCATGTCGCTGACGGCTTCCTTGCCAGGAATCAGCAACGTTTCGGCGAGTCGGATGAAATGCGCCGGGACCGGGCCTATCTCGATCAGCGTGAGAGCGAGCTGCGCGCCGATGGCTTCGAGGTCAACTCCATTCTCGCCACGGGCAATCCGGCCGTCGAGGTACTCACTGCGGTCGAGCGCGAACAATGCGATCTGATCGCCATGGCGACGCACGGCCATCGTTTCCTCAACGATCTGATCCGCGGCAGCGTTGCCTCCGATGTCCACCATCGCGCGCGAGTTCCGGTGTTGCTCGTGCGGGCGTGATTCATCTGTCTGTCAGGACACTCCATGCCCCGCGCCGCCATCCTCAATTCGCGTCAGAGTAAGACGCCCATCTGCAAGGACGAATGGGTCGTCAACACTGTTGGGGCCGTGGTCCATGCGACCGAGATCAACGGCTGGGACATTGTCTCCAGCGTCGGGATGTTCACTTGGGACCTGGTCACCTGGCTCGCTGGATCATCCAGGACAACACTCGATCTGGTCGTTCCCAGATCAATGGGCAGCGACGGGAATGAGATTAAGCAGTCGGTCATCCGCGACTTCGCACTGAACCCTGATCGAGTCCGCTGGCATTTCATCGACGTGCCGCCCGCCAACCTCGAGAGCAAGAAGTGGTGGCCGTGGCGCGACCACGTGGTGCTCAGTCTGGCGGATATCATTTTGCCGGTGAGCATTCGTCCGGGCGGGGCACTGGAGGAACTGATCTTCGGGGGCGACGTTCTCGCACGCTTCGACCACCAGTTTGACGCCGGTTCCTATGACCCGGAATCGCACCATCTGCGAGAACTGGTCGATGCCACTCGCCTGACCGCCGAGATCCAAAACTGGGGATCAGACTGGCTGATCCACTGGACTCGCACATGCCACGGCCCATGGCCGGGTGAGACCAAGGCCGAGTTTTTCAAAGACTTCATGGAATGGCGGGATGACTACTGCCGCTCCGGATTCAGGACGCTCCTGCGCATCCTGCGTGAACGATTGATCAGGGCGTCCTCCTGGAGAATCGGTGATAAGCAAGCGATGGTGGCATTCACAGAGCTGTCACCGGTTGAGTCGATTCCGCTCATGCGCTGGCGCCCGCGCTGGTCGAACTGGGCGTTCGAACCTTACGGTATCGCCATTCGCCGTGATCTGGCAGAAACCCTCGGTATCCGCCCGGTTCGTTATGTCCCGGCCAGCGAATGGAGAAGAGTCCCGCCCGAAGAAAAGCCATTCACTCACAGCGTGGGGAAGAACGATCCGATTTGGCCGACGGAACGCGAGTGGCGATGCGCCGGCGACCTGAACTTGGGTGCGATCCCTACCGAAGCGCTACGGATCATTGTGCGGGATCAGGAGGAATCCATTCGAGCGCAAGAACTGCTGAATGCCCCGGTGTACTCCTTCATGATGTGACCTCCGGAGAGGTCACGACGATCCCACTCGTGCTGGCGCCGCTGTTTATCTGAAGCCGGGTGCCCCACGGCTTGCCGTGGGATACTCGGAATGGCGTGCGAGATCGGTGACGCGACGCCCAGGGGACGGATTCCCACAGCAAGCTGTGAGGCACCCGGCACCCGGCACCCGGCGGTCGGCGGAGAGGAACTTGATGGCAACTTGGCGGTCCAAGTTGGTGTCGGTCGCCAGATACACCTCGCCCATGCCGCCCGAACCCAGCTTGGCGGTGATCTTGTAGTGGCTGATGGTTTGGCCGATCATCAGAACACCTTGTCCGGTTGCTGAAGAAGCTCCTGGAAGCGCGGCAGCTTGCGCAAGGGATCGTACTGAGGATCGAGACGGAGCAACGAGACCGAGAAATCACTCGGGATCGAGAGGAAGTACTCTATCTGATCCAGAGCGGCATCATACTCACCCACCATGATGTAGATTCGGGCGAGCACTTCCAGCCCTCTGGGACCCTCGCACGCATCCTTGGAGACAGGGATAATCTCCGTCGCCAATTTGCCTTCGAGGATCGCATCATCTCTGCGGCCGAGGCCCGCATAGACAAGTCCCAGCGAGCTGTGGACGCGATAATCATCCGGCCGTGCCTTCAGTTCCTTCTCCAAGATGACACGGGCGGAATCACAGTAAGCGCGGGAGCGCTCTGAGTTGCCCATCAGTGCATAGATCAGCCCCGTCATCTGCGCCTTGGTATCGAAATATGACTGATTGTCCCCTCCCATCGGTTCCATGGGCGCAACCCGACTGAGGGCCGTGGCATAATCGCGTTCAAGCACGTGCAGCCAAAACCACGCGGACCGAGTGCCATCGATATCCTGCTTGGGGATCGACGCGAGCGCCGTGCGGGCCAGGGCGGTGTCGCCACGCCAAAGGTAGTAGGCATAGGCCTTGAGTTGATATGCAGTCACCTGATCCGGTGCCAAAGAGATCGATCGGTCATAGAACTTCTCCGCCGATGCGTAGTCTCTCAGACATTCGTAAGTCCATCCAAGCTCCATGGCCACGTCTCCGGCCCGTGGATCCAGCACTAACGACTGTTCCATTTGTTGGACCGCGGCTCTGAACTTCCCCTGGCGCCGCCAGATACAGGCCTTGGCAAGCAGGAGTTCGGGATTGTTCGCGAGTTCGACCTCGGCAAGTGCAAGCTGGTGAAGGGCGTTATCGTAGTCCCGCTGACCCCAATAGTAATAGTAGCATAACGCCATGTGTGCCCAGGGGAGATTTGGCTGGAGTGCAAGCGCTCGATCGACGGCGTCTTTAGACCATGCGAGGCGGTTCGTAGTGATGTCAAACCCATACCAATACATCGCCACGTGAGCGATCGCAAGGTTGGCATATGCCAGAGCGAACGTGGAATCAAGCGCGACTGCCCGCTGGAACATCTGCACCGCCAGTTCACCCGTCTCTCTCAGGTTGTCCAGGTCCAGTCTTGGCCGGTAATCTCTCCCGCGCAGATATGCTTGGTACGCGTCCAAGTTCCGCGTCGGCATCGCCTCGATGGCGGCATGCTCCGGGCCGAGGAGCGTGATATTCATCGCCTCGGCAATTCGAGTGGCAATATCGGCCTGCACCGCGAAGATGTCGGTCAGCGGTCGCTGGTATGTCTCCGCCCACAGGTGCGTGTCATCGGATACGCGGATCAATTGGGGGAGAATCCGCACCCGTCCGGAGTCACGGCGGTTATCCCAGAGTATTGTTCCTTCCAGAACGTAATCGACACCCAACTCCTTAGCGACTTCGCGAAGATTCTTCGTCGTCTTCTTGTATTGCATCGTGCTGGTGCGTGAAATCACGCCCAGATCACGGATCGACGCCAGTTTCCCGGTGATCTCATCGGTGATCCCGTCAGCGAAATACTCCTGATCAGGTGCCCCGAGATTCTCAAACGGCAACACCGCCAGCATCTTGCGCTCGGATGGCTTCCCCGATCCAGCAGATAGGAAATGACGGGTCACCAGTGCCGCCGCCACCGCAACGATGGCAATGCCAGCGACAACCGCGAATGCCCACTTCCGAGAATGCTTCGCAGCAAAGGGCTTGGAAGTCGACATACTGCCTGCACCAGGCATCGTTCGTCGGAGCACCGTCAGATCTGCCAAAAGATCGGCGGCTGACTGATACCGTTCTGGCGGATCCTTCGCCAAGCATTTCCCTACGACCCGCTGCAACTCGTCTGGTGCATCTCGACAAAAGCGCGCCAACGGCGGTGGCTGAGCACTCATGATCGCGGAGAGAATGATCGACTCATTCTCCCCATCAAAGGGACGTTGGTGGCAGATCAATTCGTAAAGAACCACTCCCAATGAGAACAGATCACTGCGCTGATCCACCCGTTTTCCCTCGGCCTGTTCCGGGGACATGTAGTACGCTGTCCCCATCCGGGTACCCGCCCGCGTGAGGGTGGTCGCGCCCTTCCATCTGGCCAATCCAAAGTCGGTGATCTTCACGTGCCGCCTGGCCGTCACCAGAATGTTGTCCGGCTTGATGTCCCGATGCACGACCCCGTGCTCGTGCGCGGCCTGCAATCCCTCACCGACCTGAATCACCAGGTCGAGAATCTCAGGCAGTGACAGCTTCTCCTCGCGGGCCAGACTGGGTAGCGGCTGTCCGTCCACGTACTCCATCACGAGGAAGGCACGTCCGCTTTCTTCCCCGACATCATGAAATGTGGCGATGTTCGGATGGCTGAGCATCGCCTGCGCCTTGGCCTCGTGGATGAACCGCAGCCGGGCCTCCGGATCACTGGATCGATCTGCGGAGAGGAACTTAATGGCCACCTGGCGGTCCAGGTTGGTGTCCGTAGCGAGGTACACCTCGCCCATCCCGCCCTCTCCGAGCTTGGCGGTAATCTTGTAGTGGGAGATCGTTTGGTTAATCATGGGACTTGTCATCCTCCGTATCGATCATGTCGGATCGAGGCCAAGCCGCCGAACGATCCCGCGGTATCGTTCATCGGAACGGAGAATCTCGAAGCTGGGCTCATGACGGATTCCATCCGCCAGGTCATGGTCACGTGCTTTCACAGCCTTCTCCAGCCAGGAGATCGCATTCTCGATCTCCCCGAGTCGTGCATGGGTGATCGCAAACGACATAGGCGGTACGTATCTGCGGGCCGCCCGCTCGCAAAGCCACGCCAAAGTGGCGCGACAATAACCCTGCCATCCTTCCCGTTCTGCCGCGCTGACGATCTTGTCCGAGTAACTGTCGGCGCCCAAGAATGCCGATTCGCCAATGACGTACTCCCTTGCGGCCTTGTCCAGTTCGCCGCGCATCTCGTAGATGCGCCCGAGTTGAATGCCCAAGAAGGGAGCATCGGGTTTCATTCTGCGGAGTTCGTTGCACACCTTTTCGGCTTCGTCCAAGCGGCCGATATTCATCATCACAGATATGAGCGCGATGGGAATGATGGGCGAAAGGGGATCCAGATCCAGCGCACGGCGGGCTTCGCGTATGGCCTCATCGTCCCGCCTGACGGTTGACAAGAAGATGGCATACCACTGGTGCGCGGTGGCGTAGTTCGGGTTCAGTTCCAGAGCGTGCTTGAAGTCACGCTCGGCGCCCTCCCAATCCCATTCGTACACGCTCTTTAAGTATCCCAAGGACGTATAGGGCTCCGCAAGAGAATCATCCAACTCGATCGCCCGGAGTGCCGCCGCCCGCGCCTTTGGGAAGGCATCGTGTGGTGCCAGCCCCCACGCCTGCACCAGGAGGCTGTAGCTATCCGCAAGCCCCGCAAACGCCAGCGCGTAGTTCGGATCGATATCCAACGCCCGCTCGAACTCCTGGATGGCGCGACGGAGATTCTCCTGATCTCGCTTGTTCCAGTAATGCCGGCCACGCAGGTACGCCTCATACGCCTTGACGTTTCCCGTGTGGCGGCGCTCCACCGTCGACCCCCGCCTGCCTAACAACCGCGCCGCGAGTTTCTCCACAACCGTCGCAGCAATGTCATCCTGAACGGCGAACACGTCTTCAAGGTCCCGATCGTAACGCTCCGACCAGAGGTGATAGCCATCTTCGACGTTCACCAATTGCACCGTGATCCGCAGACGCTTGCCGGCTTTCCTTACGCTGCCTTCGAGAACTGCCCCAACATTGAGCTTGCTGCCGATTTCGCGTATGTCACCCTCTTTACCCCTGAAGGCAAAGCACGAGGTCCGCGCCGCCACGCGCAGCCCTTCGACCTGCGAAATCGCATTGATGATTTCCTCAGCGACTCCATCGCAGAAGTACTCCTGATCTCTCTCCGGACTAAGGTCAACGAAAGGCAGAACCGCGATCGAGGGTGACGGCTGACTGTCGCGCCCCGAGCCAAGAGTCTTGTCGATGGCTCTCAGGCGATTCAGCACCTCATCCGCATCCGCACAACGTTGCCCCCGGTCTTTCTGCAGAAGCTGCCCGATTAACTTAGTCAGTTCGACGGGCAGATCCGGCCGCACATCAGCGAGGGGCACCGCTGATTCGTTCAAGATGGAGTAGATGATGGCCTGCTCGTAGTCCCCACGAAACGGCGGTTGACCTGCCAGCAGCTCATAGGCAACAATCCCCAATGACCAGAGATCGGTGCGATGATCGACCTCGTCGCCGCACGCTTGCTCGGGGGACATGTATTGGGCGGTACCGAACGTTGAGTGATCGGCAGCCGCTCGTTCGGCCTGATGAAGGATCGCAATACCGAAATCGAGGATCTTGGCGGCGCCATCATCAGTGATCATGACGTTCGCGGGCTTCAGGTCGCGGTGAACGACTCCGGCGCGATGCGCGGCGCCCAGACCGGCAGCGACGCCGGCCAACACGGAAGTCACTTCCGCCACCGAGCGGTCTGCCTGCTTGCGCCAGTCCGTCATGACTTGTCCGGAGACGAATTCCATCGCGATGAAGTCGCGGCCATCGGCCTCCTCGACCGCGTAGACGGTGAGGATATTGGGATGGTTGAGTTTTGATGCGGCCCTTGCTTCTCGCAGGAGCCTATGACGAGCCTCCGGGTCATGTGACAGCGACTCGGGCAGGAACTTCAGTGCGACTCTGCGATCGAGCTTGGTATCGGTCGCCAGGTACACCTCCCCCATGCCGCCGGAGCCCAGCTTGGCCGTGATACGGTAGTGGCTGATGGTTTGGCCAATCATGATCGGGACCAACATCGGGCCATAGCGAACGACTGACAATTAACCTACGGCAGTCAGTTGCCACAACTCAGATCGGTGGTTTGGTTGCCAGTGGGATTGACGGGAAGGCAGGATAGTAGTTCTTGTGAAAACCCTGCTTCGGGGAGCTTGTTGGATCCCCACAGGGCGAGGGTCAGGCAGGGCAGAGGTTCGAGGATTTCCCTCGCCGCAAGCCCTCCGTTGCCGTAACAATATGATCTTCAATGAGATACCGGAGAGGCCGGGATTCGTTTATCCCGAGCGAAGCCGAGGGAAACCCGCGGCAAAGTCCTCCTTCTTCTGCCTAGTGTCATGTCACGCTTGACATGTCGTAGAGATCGTGTTACACTTCTTCCCACTCAAGGGGAGGAGTGCCATGCCACTGATCCGGTACAAGGTGACGCTGACCAAGCAGG